>Ga0169931_10000009_pt1 | contig 343502 bp, 291 predicted proteins | sample Kivu_15m_20L_FD_129675 | JGI IMG/M metagenome (GOLD analysis project Ga0169931, IMG submission 129675) | Freshwater microbial communities from Lake Kivu, Western Province, Rwanda to study Microbial Dark Matter (Phase II) - Kivu_15m_20L... | ecosystem: Environmental > Aquatic > Freshwater >...
AATTTGCCGATAAGTTGGAGAAGATTTGGGCCCAGCGGCTGGAACTTGAAAACGTGGAATCTGAGTAATTAGAATATTAAAAAAAAATACTCTAATTAATGATTTCAGATATAAAAAAATAGATAGCTGGTGCGCATTTTGGTGCGCAATTTTTACAAATAGTATTGAAAATCATTTAAATAGCATTATAGATTAGTGTGGTCCACACTAATCCTCCAATATTCTAATTATTTTCTAAATTTGCAAATAAGAGTAAACGCTAATTAATATGAGAAAAAAGAGAATGAGCAAAGAAAAGGTAGCAGAGATCATCAAGTTACTAGCCGATGGAAAAGATGTTCGTCAAATAGCCTCCGATTACAATGTTTCGGTAGCCACTATTTATAATTATAAAACTCGCTCTGCCAGAGAAGGTGCTGTTATTCCAAAGGGTAAGCGGGGGCGTAAACCCAAGAACCAACAGCCAGCAGAAACCACCACCACTACTAAAGCCACCTTTCAGCAACTACCTGTCTCCGTTAAAATGGAATCCTATCATTTCATTATCAACGGGGTAAAGGTGACTGTATCCGGAAAGGCCCGCACGGTCCATATTGCCCCCGACCAGATGGTCATCAATTTTTAGTACCTCCAGCGCTTTACAGTACTGTAATTCCCGGCTTTTCAGTAGCTTTATGAGCTAATTGAAGAAGATATATTATCTCAATTATCTGTAAACCAATCTATTGATGAGCCAGTCGCCAGCGCAACAGGTCCAAGACGATGAGATCAGTTTAAAAGATCTGATCAAGATTATACAGTCTTGGTTTTCTCTACTCTACAAAAATAGTTTGACCATTCTGTTGGTAGGTGCCATCGGCGGGGGTATTGGTTTTTACCTGGCCTACTCAGCTAAGCCTGTCTACAAAGCAGAGAGCAAGTTTGTGGTCAAAGAGGGTGGGCCCTCTGGTCTTAGCGGTTCACTCGGTAATTTAAGCTCCCTGTTGGGTGGTGGCGGCGGAAGTTCGCTTGATCGTACAGTGGCCGTGATCGGTTCTGAGCGGGTCATGAATAAGGTGCTGCTGAGTACTATTCAGGTTGCAGGCAACTCCGATCTGGTCATCAATCATTTTGTTAACCTCAACAAAGATCTAAAAAAAGCGTGGGGCAAAGACACGGCATTAGCTAAGGCCCGCTTTTCCGCAACGGATACTATTGTTCAACTGTTCAACTTCCCTCAACGTAAAGCACTCAAATCTGTATTAGCTTCTTTTAGCAGCGAAAAGGGAATAGTCTCTAAGTCTTACGATAAGAAGTCGGGCATCATCTCAATGACCGTTACACATCCCAACGAGGAGTTTGCCATCGAGGTCAATCGACTCATTTTCGATGAGCTTAAAGTTTTTATGCGAGAGCAGTCCTCCGAAACAGCCAATATGAATGTAGAGCTGCTCACCAAAAAGGTAGATAGTATTCAGGGCGAACTTAATGGGGTGCGCAGATCACTGGCAAGAAGCACGGATCAGTCTATGGGGCTACTGCTAAACGAAGACAAAGTAGAATTAAAATCTCTTGCTGTTAAGGAACAGATCTTGCTCACCATGTACGGCGAAGCCCAAAAGAACTTAGAGACCTTTTTATTTATGGGGCAGTCAGCGTCTAATGCTACGGCACTATATATACTTGATGAGCCCTTCTCGCCTTTAACACCGGCCACAAAGAGTAAGGTGCTCTACACCTTCGCCGGCTTCTTCCTCGCTTCCTTTTTCTGCTTCGGATTTATCCTTATTCGTCGCTGGTATAAAAATTTAATGGCCTCATGAGATCGATCATTCATAGGTTCATTTTTACGCTTGCTCTGGTGGGAGCAAGTTTCTTTTCTTATGCCCAATTACCGACCAATTCAATCCCCTTTACCGATCAGCAGCTGATGCAGCTGTTTGGCGTGGGTACCGAAAAGATGGTAAAGCCTTCGCAGCTCGAAGCCCGCGCGATCGAACTGGGCTTTACTCCAACGCAACTTCCTGAATTAAAAAAGCGCCTTGAGCAAATGAGGGCCGGTGCTTCTTTATTGGGGGCCAAAGACGGCCAATTCAATACCGATGCCTACGAGCCTCGTCGTTATACCGGTGTCGATAGTCGCTCCTATGCAAAAAAGTTGAAGGACTCTTCCAACGCAAACACCCTGACCGTTTTTGGGTCTGAGCTGTTCGAAACAGAAGAGCTTAGCTTTACGCCCGATCTCTCGATTGCTACGCCCCAGAATTATTTACTGGGCGCCGGCGATCAGTTGGTGATCGATGTCTTTGGGGTGTCTGATCTTACTCAAAAGTTGCGGGTAAGTCCCGAGGGATACGTTCGATATCCTAATTACGGTCCTATTAAAGTGGGTGGCCTATCGATTGAATCGGCCACTGCGGCTATTAAAACTTCATTGGCAAAAATTTATCCGGGTATTCGCTCGGGAGCGGTACAAGTGCAGGTCTCGCTGGGCCAGATAAGAAGTATTCGGGTTACCTTGATCGGTGAGGTCAAGCGCCCGGGCTCAATTACGGTCTCTTCGCTTTCTACCCTCATGAACGCCCTTTATTTATCGGGTGGGCCCACAGATATTGGTTCGCTACGTACTATTCAGTTGGTGCGTAGCGGAAAGCAATTAGTGGAATTTGACCTCTATGATTTTTTATTTAGAGGCGATCTTTCTAAAAACCTTTTATTACAAGACGGCGATGTAATTCGCCTGGCTACTTGCCAGACTCGGGTGGCCTTGAAAGGAGCTTTCAATAAACCGGCCCTTTATGAGGCCAAGGTCGGAGAAACGGCCAACGATATTCTAGGCTACGCGGGTGGCCTTTCGCCGATGGCTGTAAAAGACGTTATCGCTGTAATTCGTATGGGCGCCACCAGAAGAGAGGCACTTTCTATTACTACTACGCAACTGGCCAGTTTTAATTTGTTACCGGGTGATACCCTTATCGCAGATACGCTCAATAGTAAATTTAACAACCGCGTATTGGTGAGTGGTGCCGTAGAGAGGCCGGGTCAATATGGAGCTAAAGAGACCGGTACATTAAGTAAGCTACTCTCTTTGGTAAGCCCTACCGAAGAAGCCTATTTTGATAGAGCTATTCTTAGAAGAATCAATCAACAGGCCGAGCCTACCTTACTCTCGTTTAGCATCAACGAAATTCGCGCGGGTCAATTCGATATGAGTTTACAATCCGAAGACTCCATTCATGTGTTTAAAAAAGATGATATTCGAGAGGCACTTACCGTTACCATCAACGGAGAGATCAATAAGCCGGGCAAGTACACATTTTTCTCGCGCATGCGTGCCCTCGATTTGGTTCTCTTAGCCGGTGGGTTTAGTGAAGGCGCATCTTTAAGTCAAATAGAAATCTCCAGACGTTTAAGAAGCAGTAACGCCAAAGGGGATACCGCTGTTTATGCAGTTATTAAAACGATCAATCTCGATCAAACTACGGTGGCGGCCGAGATTGACGACGAACTGCAGCCCTTCGATATTGTTTCGGTACGCCGATCACCGGGCTATAAAAGCCAGCTTCGTGTTAGTTTAGAGGGCGAAGTGCTCTTTCCCGGAACCTACGCGTTGTCGGGTAAGCAAGAGCGGTTGTCTGATCTTATTAAAAGGGCCGGCGGTCTTCGCGATCAGGCTTTTGCGCAGGGAGCCACCTTGCTGCGTACCACCTACACGCAAAATTTTATCTCAGATACGCTCATGATCACGGCTAAAAAAGAGTTATATAAAAAGAATAACGAAGCCAATGAGTTTAATGAGATTTTTACAAAGGAGATTCCGCTAGGTTCTTACGACGAAGATTCATTACTGAGCGAGATCAAAAAACGGTTTTTAAAACCCGTGGGCATTGAACTAGACCAGGCGCTTCGCAATCCCGGGTCTTCGGCCGATATTTTTTTAGAAGAAGGAGATGTGCTTCGCATACCCCGTCAGTTGCAAACGGTGCAGACCTTTGGGGCGGTTAATGTGCCCAAGCAGATCGTTTATAACAGTGGACTAACGTACCGGGGTATTATTCGTCAGTCCGGAGGCTTTGCAGCCAATGCGCATCGTAAGCGCGGCTATGCTGTTTATGCCAATGGGCAAGTAAGCAATGCTCGTCAATTTTTATTCTTGCGATTCAATCCACGCATTAGACCGGGTGCCGAAGTATATGTTCCGCTAAAGGCCGACAGAAAATCAATTTCTACTGGCGAGGTAGTGGGTATTATATCGGGTCTGGCCTCTGTGCTCGGATTTTTAGTGGTTATTCTAAGACAATAAAAATGTCAATGTCTTCTCAACATACGCTGCATTTGGGTGATCTGTTCGACTCGATACGATCGGGTTTACTTTTTTTAATAAACGGGTTTCGGCAGTGGCTTTGGCTCTCCTTGGCAACTGTATTGTTGGCACTTGGATTTTATTTTTTTCAAAAGCCTGCTTACGAGGCCCGGGTTAGTTTTATTCTAGAAGAAAAATCACCCGGTGTGGCTGGGGGTCTTAGCGGCATTGCCTCTACACTGGGCTTAGATATTTCTTCTTTATCCGGAGGAGGCAATTTGTTTAGTGGCGACAATATTTTAGAGATCTTGGTTTCTCGCAAGATCTTGTCCGATGTGCTACTCTCAAAAGTAGATAGTACCAAAGGGTTTCGCTCTACGGCCCTTTTTGACCTTTACTACTATCCGTATTCCGGTCTTGCCGGCTTAGATACCATCTTTTTTGGCTCCGCTGCCGATCCGCTCCTCAGAACCCGCACGCATGATAGCCTGATTGGCCTTGCCTGCGAAAGACTCATTAAAAAGAAACAATTGCAAGCGTCCCGGGTTACCAAAAAAGGGTCCGTAATAGAAGTAAAAGTGGTGAGCCCCGACCAGACCTTCTCTAAGCTAATGGCAGAGAGGGTAGTGGCCCAAACAAAACAACTTTACATTAGTGTTAAGACGGGCTATATGGCAGCCAACGTAGCCAAGTTAGAAGCCAAGGCCGATTCTATTGCCATACAGGCCAATCGCCGCTCTTATCAAACGGCCGGTCTGCAAGTGCTCAATGCCAACGAAGCGTACCGAACTGCCGAAGTGCCAGCCGAATTATCACAGCGCGACCGGTTGGTCAATAACACGCTTTATGCCGAGGTCCTAAAAAACTTAGAGACGGCGCGTATGGCACTAGCCAGTCAAACGCCGGTCATACAGTTACTCGATACCCCCGTCTATCCTCTAAAAGATCTTCGTTGGTCACTTACGCAACTCCTGTTAGTTGCTATAGCCGCTTCGTCGGCCCTCTATCTTCTATTGGCCTTTTTTCGGTACCCTGTAAACCGTCAGCATATAGGCTGACGATTTACAAATACCTTTATGCCCTATGAATGATGCCCCTATACTGATCAGTATCATCACCGTTAATCTCAATAACGAAAAGGGGCTTGCGGCAACCATTCAGTCGGTATTACCACAACTTTCTTCTGATATTGAATTCCTCATTCTAGATGGTGCCTCCCAAAAAGACAATAGTGTTTTCCTTATTCATGAAATAAAAGACAAGCTTGCTTTTTGGTGCAGTGAAAAAGACAATGGCGTGTATGATGCGATGAATAAAGGTATCCTACAGGCCAAGGGGGAATACCTGCTGTTTTTAAATTCCGGGGATACTTTATTGGACAAAGCCGGCTTGTCGAAGCTCAAGCCCTTATTGACAGCAAAGCCAGATATCATATCATCTAAAATCATCATTGAAACGGAAACAGGCGCTTTCGAAAGGACGCCAATTGATAAATACACCTGCGAAAAATTACTGCTCGACGGTCTTCCGCATCAGAGTACGCTCGTAAAAAGATCCCTGTTTTCAACAGATGGCTTGTATGATGTGAATTTGAGGATCGCAGCAGATTGGGAATTTTGGTTGAGATTATGCTACAAGGATATACGCTACAAGCGATCCGACTTAATTTTATCGTGCATGGAAAGGGAAGGAATGGGCGCGGTGTTCAACCGTCAACATGTACTTGAAAAAATTCAGATTTTCAAACAATATGGCAAACAGGGCATGAAGCCTAATCTCAACCTACTGCGCTTACTGAAAAGAAATCGAATGATTTTCCTAAAATATTTCGGCTATAAAATCGGTATATCCTTTTAAACCCTACAGCTTTGAGAAAATACACCCTCTATTACACCCTACTTATCCTACTGTGCTTTCATACAGCGAAAGCACAAATCTTGCCTTTGGGATTTCTCGAGCTTGATCAGCATGCCCGCTCACTCCAGCTACTAGGCAAACTCGATTCCAACAGTTCCTTTTTATTAAGACCAACCAACTATGGCGCAGGATTTGACAAATCCATGAAAAGAGGAACACCTATTACGGAGTTGTGGACAGGCATCGATACCATGATGCCCAAGAGCACACGTTTTTATTTTGACAAGGGCGATGGCGTTGTGATGCTGCTGCCCGCCATGATGAAAGCAAAATTCAATAGCCACCACCCCTTTGGCTGGAACGATGAAGCCATGAAAGCAGCCAAGGGTTTACAGACTTATTTTTCCACCGGCGTTTACGCACAATATGGCCCCATCAGCATTCAGCTGCAACCGGAATGGTACCAGGGTGGCAATCCCAGCTTTGAACATTTTAGTCAGTATGGCGCTGCAACAGAAGAAAGCTATTCAAAAGTATTGCTCGGTAATTCAAGCGCTTTCTTAAATATTGGTGCCACCGCCATAGGCGTTTCCACGTCTGCGGTTTGGTTTGGTCCCGGTCAATTTTCCAGCTTAGTACTCTCCAACAACGCCACCAACTTTCCGCATATCAGTTTTCAAAGTACGCGTCCTGCATTAACCTTTCTCGGAAGTTTTGAATGGAAGCTGATTGCAGGAAAGCTGAATGAGGATTCAGCTGCAGGTGGCTTGTATGAAAACCGTCACTTAAAGCCGGCTGTACTCACAGATGATACCAGATACTACAATGCCGTGATGGTGAGCTTTCAACCCAAATTTTTCAAAAACCTTTTTATTGGTGCATCCAGGGCGTATCAGATTTACACAAGAGATTTCAAAAACGACCAAAGCGGTTTCATCGAAAAATACTTGATCGTTTTAAACCCGGGTATTAAAAACGGAAGCATAGCAGGTTCCAATAGTAATAAAGGAGATCAGCAGCTAAGTGTATTCACCCGCTGGGTATTCCCAAAGAGTCATGCCGAATTTTATTTTGAATACGGACAAAACGATCACAAAGCCAATGCGCGTGATTATGCATTAAATGTGCAAGCCGGAGCGGCTTACCTTGCAGGTTTCAAAAAGGTATTCCCTATAAAGCAGGAACGATTTATTGAACTATCGGGAGAAATGTTGCAGATGTCGCAAAGTGTAGATTATTTGTTGCGTAATACGGGCAACTGGTACGTGCATGGACAAATGGCGCAAGGTATGACCAACGACCGACAGATCATGGGTGCCGGATCGGGTTTTGGCAACAACGTGCAAACCTTAAGAGGTTCATGGGTAAACGGCATCCAGCGGATGGGTGTTACCCTGCAAAGAATACAACATGACCCGGTTGGGTTGGCTGGTCCTGGTTTTTTCGGACACCGACTGCATAACTGGAATGAAATGAGCTATGGTGTATTTGGACGCTATGCTTACAAACGCTGGATTGCCAGTTTGGATATGCAGCTTTCTTTTTCCAAGAACTATGCCTGGGAAGGCAATGTGAACAGGACAAATTTTTACTCGATGCTTAATTTGGCTTATATATGGTAAACTGCTTTATAGAAAGATTTTTATTCCTATCTGTGCTTTGCTGCATGTCAGTTACTCCGCTGCGTGCGCAATACAATGGATTATTACAGCGCAACGATCTTACAGATGTACTGCGTGCCTATCAGATATTAGACTCTAGTAAAACCCAGGAAAAACATCTAGAAGATTATTCCTTCACCATTCGCCCCATTAATCCCTTCGCCTTTGAGGATCCGAAAAAAAACTGGATCATGCTGCGGCAGTTTGGGTATAGCCTGTATAAAAATGACTCGATTGCAAGGGGCTATAACAATGAAAGCTTTTTTCAGGCAGCGGGCATGCAAAGAAGATATACTGCCGGTGTTGCGCTTAAGTTGGGAAGATTGATCGCTGAATTTCAGCCGGAATGGGTGATGGCCGAAAATACCCCTCAGCATCAAGTGCCGGAAGACCAGCACTATGATCCCAACTTTTATACCCGTTACTTTTTTTGGAACATCAATGTAATTGATCTGCCGAGTAGATTTGGAACCGAAAAACTCGATAAGTTTTATTTAGGGCAGTCTTCCGTAAAAATTGCTTTCAACCATTTTGCTTTTGGCTTTTCCAATGAAAATATCTGGTGGGGGCCGGGTTTGAAAAATTCACTGGTTATGACCAACAACGCCAATGGTTTTAAACACCTCACCCTCCATACCATCAAGCCCCTCAAAATGCCGTTGGGAAAGGTAGAAGCACAGCTTATCATCGGCAATCTGGATTCATCTGGCGTTGAGCCCGTGGAATTTGAGCGTCAACGCAGAATTTATTGGGCAGATGCTTATATCCGCAGACCGAATGCCGACAGAAGGATGATGGGATTTGTGATGACCTATCAGCCGAAATGGATGAAAAATTTATACTTAGGTGTTGCGGGAACCTCCACTTTTTATCGCAAATCAATGAACGAAGACGGAACCTCTAGGGTTACGCCTTATACCTATGTACAAAATACCAATAGAAGCAACGACCTCACCTTCGGATCGGTGTTTTTCAGGTATGCGATGCCTAAAGACAAAGCAGAAATCTATGGTGAATTTGGAAGAAGCGATAAACTGGTTAGTCCTTTCAATATTATCGGAGATACCATCCCCTTTGGATTCGTATTTGGTTTACGCAAATGGGCGCCGATTTCCAAACGCAGTCAGATAGAGCTTGCTGTTGAGGTAGCACAGCTGCAAATGCAAGACCCCCGTTTGATCATGGCTGAAAATGCACCCTGGGGTTTCCCGCGGGTGTATGGATTTTATGCCCACCCCACCGTTCGACATGGCCATACACAAAATGGACAAATGCTGGGCGCAGGTATTGGACCCGGCAGCAATTCACAATTCATTAGTTTAAGTTATTACCGTGAAGGTATCCGTGTAGGTGTACACGGTGAGCGCGTGGTGAACAACAATGATTTCAATTATGCGGCCTATTTGAGTGGCACAGTAGGACGCGGATGGCATAACCGTTATTATGTAGATCTGGTTTACGGCGCTCATGCGCAGGTGAAAGTAGGCGGTATCTATCTTTCAGGCGCTATCAACTACATGAATATCCTGAATTATCAATGGGTAAAACTGGGCGGCACTTTCAATACCGGCTCTCCCTTGTCAGACAAAAAAAATGTACAGGCTAGTCTGGCTGTTTTATACGATTTAAACCTGAAGCAAACCTTTCGCTTCCCCAAGCCCATACAGAAAGCATTGAACTGGCTGGATGAAAAAGCAAAATGGTAAGCCATCATCCACATGGAACCTCGTTTTTCATCCTATGTTATCACTTCGATCCACGAAACCGAAAGAATCCCCTTCGTGGTGCAAATTAAATCGGCCTTGCCGAATGTAAAGCAAGTAGAAGCAATTTATCCTTCTAGCACCAGAGTTCCTTATTTGAAAGAATTACAATTCAAGTCGAAAGAACGGGGAGGGCGCGCATTAACGGCGGGAGAGATCGGACTGATTTTAACCAGCAGAATGATTTGGAGAGATATCCTTCAAAGAGCGCAAGATGATCAGGAACATTTTTTAATCCTGGAATCCGATAGCAAGATCAATGATATTGAATTGCTGACTTCAAAATTTCAGGCATTAACGAGAGGCTACGATTTTTTTTTATGGGGATCCTGGCAGGGGCATTTACGCATCTTAAGAAGCAAGCGCAAAAGAGTAGATAAAAAATATACCTATGGCGAAGCATTCATTCGTTCCATCGCAGGAACCTACGGCTATAGTCTGAACAGAAAAGCAGCAGCTACTTTATTGGAACTAACAGGAAAGATTGCGTATCCCGTAGATGAATTCAAGCGCTATGTCGCACCCGGCACCCTGCATTTTGGCGGCATTGTACCTGAAGTCATCAGCATTCACAAAGCCTTGCCCACCACCATTGGCAGACCTGCCAATGCAGCGGTAGAAAGACTGATCATGTTTGTATTCGATATTCGCAACTACATCTTGAGCATGCTCAGGTAATACGAAATGATTAACTTGCAGCAGCATGCTCGACAAGCTTCTTCAACATCGAAAATACCTTATTAATCTGTCCTCCACTTTTGCATCACAGGCTGCAACAGCGTTGGCGATTATCGTTTTAACGCCTGTCCTTGTCGCGAATCTTGGCGAAGAAAAATTCAACATTTATGGTGTTTTACTCAATCTTATCATGTTTTCGATGGCATTTGATTTCAGCTTGAATACCACCTTGGTTCGACGACTCATCCTCTACCCAAACCGCAGTTCAGAAAGCGTCAATACCGTTTTTAATTTTTTTCTGCTGATCTTACTCGTCAGCTTGCCGATTTATTATCTGATTTTTTTGTTTCAGTGGGTGCATGTTCAGGGAAATCAATGCATCATGGCCTTACTCATTGGAATGGTGGTAGTACAAAACATCCTGGCTGTGATGTTTGAATCGGTGATGCAATCGGTGAATCATTGGAAAGATGCAAAGCTCATCAGAGTGGGAAGAACCTTGCTGGAAACCGGATTATTATATTGGGTATCGCGATACGGAAAAGTTGAATATCTTCTATTCGTATCAGCCGGAACGAATTTCATTTATTTGATCACGCTTTACTTTTTTGCGCAGAAACATGTTCCTTTTCAGCTGCAAATCGGAAAGCTAAAAGCTTCGTTGCTGTTTGTACAACTGAAAGACAGCTTCTGGTATTTCCAAAACGCCTTCGCTTCTGTACTCATATTTAATTTTCAGGTCATCCTAATGAGTCACTTGCTCACCGCAGCTGAAATGACCATCTACTTATTGGTCATCCGTTTTTATGAAGTGATCAGAACAGGACTCACCAATTTTGCAGCCCTGCTTTTTCCTTCCATCACCCTACAACAAAAGGAAGGCAATTGGAAACAGTTGTTGCAGTATTATCAAAAAACCATATTACGACTCGGCCTACTGGTTGTCGCCACCATGAGCCTGGTATTGCTGGTAGGTGATGATGTATTTGTGTTTTGGAGCGGTAGCGGATCGGCTGCTGCTTTATCCTTATTTTTTGTTTACGGCATTTATGTAACGGTGCTGATCATCGACAATGCCACCGTTGTATTTCTATCAGCGCTAAAATTCAATCGTAATTCCGCCATCGTTTCCAATATTGAAGCGGTTATTTTATTAATTCTCACGTACTTCCTTATTCAACGCTACGGACTGATTGGTTCGGCTTATGCCTCTCTACTGGCTTTTATGCTGACCAGTTTCTGGTATGATCCTTTTTACTTGTGTAGGCGCTTGCGGAAATTAGCTTAGTGGTATTGCAAGCAAGAGTCCCTAAAAAGACGAAAACAAGTATTTTAAAAGAAAAAATCCTATATTTAAAAAACGAAACCCTCTACTACTAAACTGTCCACTTTCTTTGACGATATACAAGCATTTTTTTAATTGGTTGATCGTCGTTTACGGCTTGTATTTGTTTTTTAACAAAGGCATTTCGTATGGTTATTTTTCTGAAGTCACCCTGTTAATGGGGCTATTGCTAATCTGGCGCGAGAGAAAATCAATTGAAATTCTTTGGGACAAGCGTGTAAAACTTTTAGCGCTGTTGGTGGGGCTTAATCTTTTGTGGATGCTGCGCGGTTTTTTGCAGTACCCGGCCCTCGATGTTGTTCGCGATAGCTTTATTTTTAATTACGCTTTTTTACTGTTGATCCCGTTTATATATCCCGATCGACTGCAAGAACTCAGCACAAAGATCTTTACGCTCTACGCTTGGTTTCCGATCGTGGCTACGATCTGCTTTCTGCTCACCTTGTTTTTCCCGGAGCTATTGCAGTGGACGCTTTTCGGTAATATTCCGCTATTGGAGTACAAACGAGGAGATCTGGGCGTGCATTTGCTGCTTTGCTCCATCTTGATGCTTTCGGGTACAATAAAGCTGGAGCCTCGCTGGCAGGCGATCAACTATGTGCTGATAATTTATCTTTTTTTAGTGGTAGCCACCATCAACAGAGGGGGTATGGTGGCTTTTGTGTTGGGGGGCTGGCTCTTTTTTTATCTAAGCAGAAAGACCGGTTCGTTGCCTTCTTTGCGACCTTATTTGCGCTATGTGCCATTGGTGCTACTAATTGCGGCGGTTCTCTATGCGGTGACCGGTCTTGAAGATCCCGTGCAAGGCAGAAACTCCGGATTCGATCAACTACAAAAGAATGTGGTCAGTATTGTAGACAGGGATGTCGAAGGGTCGCTGAGTGGTAATATTATTTGGCGGCTCGCCTGGTGGGGCACGATCATAGACTACACCTTGGCCGGACCTTATTTTTTGCAAGGGAAAGGGCTGGGTATTAACCTGGCCGTAGATGATGGCATTCCCATCGAAGAGGATCGCGATCGGGCCCTGCTACGCTCTCCGCATAATTTTCATTTGACCATACTGGCCCGCTATGGGGTGCCGGTCTTTTGTGGTTGGCTACTTTTTTTAGCGGCCTTATTTGCTCCGCTATTCAAAAAAAATCTTTTTGAAAGTTCGAACTCGGAACTAAAAATCTTTTTACCCTTTTTCTTAGCCACGCTTATCAATGCTACCTTTGATGTAGCCCTGGAAGGACCCATGTCGGCCTTTCCGTTTTGGCTGCTAATTGGAATTTATTTTGCTACAGATTACAGACGTTCCCATCTACCACAAGGGCCCCGCAGCAGCGGTGCTTGATGCGCTGGCTGTTTTAGCCTCACCGCCAAGGTCCCTTTGCATGAGTGCCACCGGCGCCCATGGGTTGGTAGAGGCTGAAAAAGACAAATCGTTTAAAAAAATAGTACAAGCGTTCTATTGCAATCTACCTGATGGCATGCCACTGGTCTGGTTGGGCAAGGCTAAGGGTTTTCCCGGAATGGCCCGTTGCTATGGTCCTGATTTCTTTGCTGCAGTACTTTCTCAAACCGCGGGCATGCAGCACATCACTCATTTTTTTTGTGGAGGCAAGCCGGGGGTAGCCGAGAAATTACAACAGCAAGTAGGTGTTCGTTTCAATAATTTCCAGATAGGAGGCACGTACTCTCCGCCCTTTGCACCCCTGCAAGAATCAGATTGGGAATCACTGACCACCTCTATAGAAAAGGCAAAAGCATCGATTATCTGGATCGGGCTAAGCACTCCCAAGCAAGAACGTTTCGCCATGGAGCTGGCCAGACGCACATGTGTACACTTGATTATAACGGTGGGGGCCGCCTTTGATTTTTATACCGGCTCTAAACCACAAGCCCCGCGTTGGATGCAACAAAACGGATTGGAATGGTTTTTTAGGCTCTGCACCGAACCACGCCGGCTTTGGAGACGCTATTTAGAAATAGTTCCTAAATTCGTTTTTTATGGTACGGCAGATCTGCTAAAAAGTCTGCTTAAAAGAAAGACTGCATGAGAACTGTTTTAGTTTGTGGGGCCGGAGGGTTTATTGGTGGCCATTTGGTCAAGAAATTAAAAAAAGAAGGGGCCTGGGTGCGGGGCGTTGATTGTAAAGAGCATGAGTTTGCCCCCTCTGTTGCCGATGAGTTTATTGTTGGCGATCTAACCAAACAAGAGGTAGTGGCGAGTGTACTCGATCGCCCCTTCGACGAGGTCTATCAACTGGCGGCCGATATGGGTGGGGCCGGTTATATTTTTACCGGAGAAAACGATGCGAATCTGATGTTCAATTCAGCGTCCATCAACCTTAACATTATTCAGCAGGCGTATTTGCAAAAGGTAAAGAAGATCTTTTATTCCTCGTCGGCTTGCATTTATCCTTTGTACAATCAAAAAGATCCCGGTAATCCCAACTGTGCCGAAGACTCGGTGTATCCCGCCAATCCCGACAGTGAGTATGGCTGGGAAAAACTGTTTAGCGAACGTCTGTACCAGGCCTTTGCCCGTAACCATGGTATGCAAGTTCGCATTGCGCGCTTTCATAATGTATTTGGTCCCGAAGGCACCTTTAGTGGAGGTAGAGAAAAAGCTCCTGCGGCCATGTGTCGCAAGGTGGCCGAAGCAGAAGACGGCGGTGTTATTGAGGTATGGGGTGATGGTAAACAGACCCGTTCTTTTTTATACATCGATGAGTGCTTAGAAGCCGTAGAAAGATTTATGAAGGGTTCTTTCGAAGGGCCGGTCAATATTGGTTCGGAAGAGATGGTTTCGCTCAACGAATTGGCACAACTGGTCATTGATATTTCTGGCAAAAAACTCAGCATTAAAAATATACCGGTATCCTACGAGGGCGTGCGCGGTCGTACATCCGATAACCGGCTAATTAAAGAAAAGCTGGGCTGGGCTCCTTCTCGACCCTTACGCGAAGGGATCGAAAAAAATTACCAGTGGGTGCTCTCGCAGGTTACGCAGTCGGTCTCTGCCATCTAAAAACCATCCATGCAAAAGCCGATTTTATTTCTATTTGTTTTTTTGCTCTCGCTCACCACTGCACTCGTTGCTCAACCGGTCTATGAGCGACACAACTACGAGGTCAATCCTTATTTAGCCCGTATGGCCCAAAAGGGATTGGTAGTTTGGGACGATAATATTTTACCACTATCCAGAACGCAGATCTTACTGGCGTTAGCTACTCTCGATAGTAACCGAACTCGGCTAACCACTATAGAAGCAGCCGAACTCGATTTTTATCTTAAGGAATATAAACCCGGACTACGCAACCGAAAGCTCTCGGCAAAGGGTGATGATTTTTCGGTGAATGTTTACCCGGTAGTTACCGGACAACTGTTATCTGCCGGAGAGTCACAGGTGTTTAAGCGAAGTATAGGCGTACAGCTTTATGGCACGGCGGCGAAGCGTTGGGGTTTTCAATTCTCTTTTCAGGATATTACAGAGGCTGGTAAAATGGTCGACACCTCTAAGCAGGGAATCGAAGCCGCGCACGAGACGGGCTATGTGCGCAATGCGCTATTCAATAATCGCTCTATTAATTATACCGAGATCAGAACCCATATTAGTTATGCATTTAAAAAAGGATCGGTCTCTTTTGGGCAAGATTATTTGATGTGGGGCTATGGGCAAGGGGGGAGGTTAGTGCTCTCCGACAAGGCGCCTACCTATCCGTACATACGACTCGATCTGCAACCACTTTCTTGGTTACGCTTTAACTATACGCATGCCTGGTTAAAGTCCGATATTCTCGATTCAGCCCGCTCCTATACGATTCCCAATAGTATGTATGGCGGTATTCGCGAAGTGATGGTCCCCAAGTTTATGGTCAGTCACTCAATTGATATTCGCCTAAAAAAAGGGCTTAATGTAATGATCGGCGAATCGATGCTCTATACAGACCGTTTGCACCTGGGCTATTTTATTCCGGTGATGTTCTTTAAGGCCTTCGATAATTATGTGGGCAGTAATAGCATTACAAGAGGGGGTAACGGACAATTCTTTTTTCAACTAAGCAGCCGAGACCAGTTGCGCAATACGCATTTGTATACCACTTTTTTTATAGACGAGATCAAGATCTCGAAGGTGCTTGATCGCGAACAGGCTCGTAACCAGCTTGGCTATACCATCGGTGGCTCCGTAACCGATCTGGGTCTTTCTTATTTAACGCTCGGGGCCGAGTACACCCGCGTAAGACCTTTTGTGTACAGAAATTTTCTGCCGGCACAAAACTACACCAGTGCCACGCATCTGCTTGGCGATTGGATCGGCGCCAATAGTGATCGCCTCTTAATTTATGCTCGCTACACGCCCATTCCCCGACTTAAACTAAATGCCCGTTATCAGCTGGTGCGAAAAGGGAGTGAGGGTACCTTGCAACAACAGTATTTTGATCAGCCACAGCCTTCGTTTTTGTTTGGCACCAAAAAGACCTGGAACGATATTATGGTATTGGGTTATTATGAGGCCATCCCCAGGTTATACATCAACGCCTCTGTTCGGTTCCTTAACCAACAAGCCCGCCTTAGCGCCGGGCTTACCTATGGACTCTGATGTACACTGATGCAAAGGGCTTTACTGCCTGCACCTAGGGTCCGCTGAATTCCCCTTAATTTTACGGCTACAATTTTCTGTTATGCTTCGAGGCTCTCGCCTCAATTACGTATTTCGTTTATGCTTAGACCTTGCGTTACTCGCGGCTACCTTTTGGGGGGCTGAGCAGTGGCTGCTTACCTCTTCTGCGCAACTAGATGTGTCTGTATGCAGCTGGATGATCGCTTTAAGCGGCCTTATCTGGTATCTATGCGCCCGGGCCTTTCATTTCTACACCAGCATTACCCTTTTTACCTACTCTCAAGAGCTTACCATTTTTATTCGCCTGCTCTTAACGCATTTGTTGGTGCAGGTGTTTTTATTGGTGTTGATCTTGGACGATTTTACAATTTACCGCGGTTTGATCTTGCTCTACAATGCCTTATTATTGGTATTAATTCCGCTGCATAAATATCTGTATCGGGTCATCGCTGCATATGTGCGTAACCAATACAAATACGTGCGCAAGATCTTGGTGGTGGGCTCCTCCGATCTAAGCCCTACGCTATACCGCTCGGGTATCCTCATTAATAATTTGCGCTATCAACTAGTGGGATTTGTAGGCGAGCCACCTGCCAATGGGCTGGCCTCTAATTACCTGGGAACGGTGCAACAAATGCAAGACATTTTATTGGCCCACGAGATCGATGAAGTTTTTTTAGCGCTGCCCAGTCACCAGACCGAAGAGATCAATGTGGTGATCGATTGCTGTGAGCAGGCCCAGGTGCAAGTAAATGTGATCAACGATTTTAACCGTCTTGGGTCAGGCGCTTTAAAACTTACTAGCTATGCAGGTCTGCCTGTGGTGGGGCTACGCTATTTTCCCCTCGATGACACCGAGAACCGGATCTTTAAAAGGGGTTTCGATATTATTTTTTCGTTAGGGGTGCTCTTATTTGTGCTAAGTTGGCTAGCGCCCTTGCTGGCCCTATTGATTAAACTTAGTTCGCGCGGCCCGGTCTTTTTTAGGCAAGACCGCTGGGGTATCAATAATAAAAAGATCCTCTGTTATAAGTTTAGGACCATGGTGCATAATGGACAGCAGGGCGAGGAGCCTTTTCGCCAAGCGGCCAGGCAAGACGATCGGGTAACCCCGCTGGGTCGCCTTTTGCGCAAGACCAGCCTCGACGAACTGCCTCAATTTTTTAATGTTCTTAGGGGTGATATGAGCGTGGTGGGTCCCAGACCGCACCCGATACCGCTCTCGCTCGAGTCGAAAGATGTGGTGCAGCATTACATGATGCGGCATCTGGTAAAGCCCGGCATTACCGGATGGGCGCAGGTAAACGGGAGTCGGGGCGAAATTCAGTCTCCGCTGCAAATGAGCCGCCGCGTGGCCTTTGACCTCTGGTACATCGAAAACTGGAGTTTTTGGCTCGATTGCCAGATTATCTTTCAGACCATTGTTAATCTGATAAAAGGGGATGAGAGGGCCTATTGATGGTAAGGGGATACGCTTACTTTATTTTAGCTACAATGATGATAATCAACTGCATCAGCATCATTTAGGCGGAAATTGCGTCGAAATTGAATTTATTATGCAATCTTTGTAAGTAACTGTTTATGCTGAAAAAGATCAACATTGTTCCTCGCTGGATTATTTTTCTGATCGACATCGCCGTTTGCAATTTCTGTATGGTCTTTGCTTACCTGATCGGGTATAATCTCAATTTTGAGCTGATCAGTGTGCGCGAACTCTATGCGAACCTGCTGGTACTCTCTGCCATCAATGCATTGGTTTTTCTCAATTTTAAAAGCTATGCCGGAATTGTTAGGTACACCGGTGTGCAAGACGCTATTCGTGTCTCTCTTTCTTTGCTGGTCTCGGTAGTTATGTTGGCCTTGCTGAGTTTTGTGACCCTTGTCAACGGGGCATCATTTATAAGACTGCCGGTGGCAACGCTAATTATTTATTCGCTGTTTAGTTTTCTGGGTTTGATCTCTTACCGTGTTATTGTTAAATATGGATTTAGTTATCTGCGCAACTTTAAGCTTGACCCCAAGTTTGTGGTGATCTATGGGGCAGGCGAGGCAGGACTGGCTACAAAGCGGGTCTTAGAGCACGATCCGGCCAGTAAGGTAAAAGTATTGGCCTATGTGGATGATAATCCTCGCAAGTCGGGTAAGGTGATTGATGGGGTTAGGATTATCGATTACAAAGACCTTGACTCGTTATTGAAATCTCAGCAGATCGACGAGCTGGTAATTTCTACCTTTTCAGTTCCCCCTTCTCGCAAAGCCGAGTTGGTTGAGATCTGTTTGGAATATAACATTACGGTACTCACCGTTCCTCCACTCGACAAATGGATCAATGGTCAGTTTACCAAAAAACAACTTCAATCTATTCGCATCGAGCAATTGCTCGAACGAGATCCCATTCAGCTTAATCACACCGAGCTGAACCATCAAATTGCGGGCAAGCGAATTCTGGTAACTGGTGGGGCGGGCTCTATTGGTTCCGAGATCGTAAGACAATTGCTGCGCTACCAACCCTCTACCATTGTGGTTTGTGACCAAGCCGAAACACCGCTGCACGATCTGGAGCTGGAGTTGACCGGAATCAGCAATGGCGTAAAGCTGATCTTTTTCTTAGGGGATGTTCGTAACCAAAATCGGATGAACGAAATCTTTGGGGAGTTTCGCCCACAAGTGGTTTATCATGCGGCGGCTTACAAGCACGTACCCATGATGGAGCAATCGCCTGCCGAAGCGGTGCTAACCAATGTAGCCGGCACAAAACTAATGGCCGATCTTTCTGTTCGCTACCAGGTGCAACGTTTTGTAATGGTCTCTACCGACAAAGCGGTCAACCCTACCAATGTAATGGGAGCCTCTAAGCGCTTGGCCGAGATCTATGTGCAACAGCTTTCTACGCATTCTTCGCATCAGACAAAATTTATAACGACCCGTTTTGGCAATGTGTTGGGATCGAACGGTTCGGTTATTCTGCGCTTTCGCGATCAAATTGCAAAGGGTGGGCCCGTAACGGTAACACATCCTAATATTATCCGCTATTTTATGACCATCCCCGAAGCTACACAGTTGGTGCTCGAAGCCGGGTCGATGGGCAATGGCGGCGAGATCTATGTGTTTAACATGGGTAAACCGGTTCCTATTGTCGATTTGGCCAGAAAGATGATACGACTCTCCGGGATGGTACCCGGCATTGATATCGAGATCAAGTATACCGGCCTTAGACCCGGAGAAAAGTTGTACGAAGAGTTACTAAATGATGCGGAGAACACATTGCCTACCCATCATCAAAAAATACTGATCGCCAAGACAAACACCGAAGCGATTGCGACCTTAGAGCAAGTATATCAAGAACTCTTTGCCCTGGCTAGCGACGCGTCGCAACACCTGGGCATGGTGGCAAAAATGAAAGAGCTGGTGCCCGAATTCATCTCTAATAATTCGGTCTACGAACAGTTGGACCAGCAAAAATCGAAGCTGGTGTCTATCAATAGGGCCGGATAAGGGCTGGTCTCTTCAACGCTATTTCCTTTTATAGTGCTGGTTATTAATGTTTTAGGTTACTTTTATCGACCTTTCGTTTATTCGTTTAAAAATTTTAAAAAAATATTAAACAAATCTGGCTGTTGAGGGGCTTATTCTGTTTAACTTAGCTTTTCTTAAAATTAAACAGAAATGTCAACGGTAGAATTCAACCAGCTTTTGCTGCACAACGCAGACTTCTTAAAGCCCTTCGCCATCAATCTTACCCGCGACTCCGAGGTGGCCAACGATCTTTTTCAAGAGACCTTGTACAAGGCCCTAGCCAACCGCGAAAAGTACAATGCCGGTACCAACATCAAGGCCTGGCTCTTTACCATTATGCGCAATATTTTTATTAATAATTACAGGCGCAAGGCCAAGCAAAAAACCATTTTTGATAATTCGGCCAATGATTATCTGTTAAACAATGCCGGTCCGGTGGTCAATAACGATGCAGAGTCGGGTATGCGTTTAAAAGCCATGCAGACCGCTATTCATCAGCTGCCCGAGATCTTTAAAACTCCCTTTCTACTTTATTTTGATGGCTACAAGTACAACGAGATCGCCGATACCTTGGGCGAGCCATTGGGAACCATCAAAAGCCGTATCCACTTTGCGCGCAAATTGCTCAAGGAACAAATTCAACGGGCTTAACTTTACCGGGTGACTACACAGCGTTCTGCTTTAGTGATCGGAAGCGGTTTTGCCGGTCTGTCCGTGGCCTCTTTTTTGGCCAAGGCGGGCTGGAAGGTAACCGTACTCGAAAAAAATGCGAGCCCCGGCGGTCGGGCGCGTCAATTGAAGGCCGATGGCTTTTTGTTTGATATGGGCCCCAGCTTCTATTGGATGCCCGATGTCTTTGAGCGTTATTTTGAACAGTTCGGTAAAAAGGTATCTGATTATTATCAGCTCGATCGGCTCGATCCTTCGTATCGGGTCTATTGGCAAGAAGGGTATACCGATCTGGCAGCCGATTTTGAGACGCTAAAAAAAACCTTCGAGGCCATCGAGCCCGGCAGCGGTGCTCAATTAGAAAAATATTTACAAGAGGCGCTAGTCAAATACGAGGTGGGCATGGGTCGCTTTGTACAAAAGCCCGGTCTGTCGTTAACCGAGTTCATGAATTGGGAGACCATCAGTGGCGCACTTAAGTTGCAGCTGCTGACCTCGATCAGTAAACATGTGGCGCATCACTTTAAACACCCGAAGCTGCGCCAGTTAATGGAATTTCCGGTGTTGTTTTTGGGCGCCTTGCCGCAAGATACCCCGGCCCTTTACTCACTCATGAACTATGCCGACATCAAAGGCGGTACTTGGTTTCCGCGGGGGGGTATGTACGCTGTGGTCGAAGCCATGTATCAATTGGCAATCGAGTTGGGCGTTGCATTTAAGTTCAACGAAACGGTGCAGTCATTTACTGTCGATTCTGCTACGGGCCGCATTTCGCAAGTCGTAAGTTCTTCCGGCGTCTTTACGGCCGATGCGGTGGTGAGCGGAGCGGATTATCATTTTACCGAACAGCAATTACTACCCGCTGCCTATCGCACGTATAGCGAATCGTATTGGCAAAAAAGGGTGATGGCCCCTTCTTGCCTTATGTATTACGTGGGATTAAATAAAAAATTAAAAGATCCGGTTCATCATTCTTTGTTCTTTGATGTTTCTTTTGCCACCCATGGACATGAGATCTACAAAGATCCTAAGTGGCCCACCGAGCCACAGTTTTATGTAAGTGTTTCGTCGGCAACCGATTCTTCGGTAGCGCCACCGGGCTGTGAGAATATTGTGTTTTTAATTCCGGTGGCCTCGGGGCTTAGTGGCGATGATGAGACATTACGAGAGTATTATTTTAAAAAGATCGTGGCCCGACTCGAAAAACAATTGGGCGAGTCGATCATGGACTCGATTATTTATAAAAAGATGTATTCGGTAGCTGATTTTAAGGACGATTACAACTCTTTTAAAGGCAATGCGTACGGGCTGGCCAATACACTGCTGCAAACAGCGGTGTTTCGTCCGGCTTGCCGCAGCAAAAAAGTGGGTAACCTTTTTTATACCGGTCAGCTAACGGTACCCGGACCCGGCGTACCCCCTTCGCTCATTAGCGGAGAGGTCGTGGCACAGGTCTGTATCGATACTTTTAAATAAAATCGCTATCTTAACGGAATGATCGGACTTTTTCATAGCTCGAGCGAGGAGTGTAGCCAGGTCGTAACCCGGCGCTACAGCACTTCGTTTGCCTCGGCCATTCGTATGCTGCACCGCGACCTGCGCGCTCCGATCTGCAATATCTATGGCTTTGTTCGACTAGCTGATGAGATCGTCGATACCTTTCATGAATACGATAAGGCCACCCTGCTTGCCGAGTTTAAAAAAGATACCTACGCTGCCATTGCCCAGGGCATTAGTCTGAATCCCATCTTGCACAGTTTTCAGCGTACTGTAAATCAATATGGCATCGATCATCACCTGATCGAGGCATTCTTTCGCAGTATGGAGATGGATCTCTCGCAAAAAAAGTACGATAACCGTGGCTACCAAGCGTACATTTATGGATCGGCCGAAGTGGTGGGCCTCATGTGCCTCTATGTCTTTTGCGAAGGAGACCGCAAGCGCTACGCATCACTCGAGAGCGCTGCCCGCTCGCTGGGAGCCGCCTTTCAAAAAGTAAATTTCTTACGCGATATCAAGGCCGATTTTAATGGACTCTCTCGCGTTTATTTTCCGGGATGCGACTTTACTAATTTTACCGCTACTGACAAGCGAAAGATCGAAGCCGATATTTTAGAAGATTTTCGTGCGGCCTATGCGGGCATTCAGCAATTGCCCCTCAAAGCCCGCTTCGGGGTCTATGTGGCGTACAAGTATTATTTATCGCTCTTTAAAAAGATCCGCAGTCTCGAACCTAAACGAGTGCTCGAGAATCGTATTCGTATTCCCAATTACCGAAAGGCCATGATCGTGGTGCGCGCCGGAGTAAAAAATCAATTGCGTCTTATCTGATGAAAGCGGCACCGGCCATAGCAGCCCAACTTATTTTGGTAGATGAGCAGGACCAGCCGATAGGCACCTGCGAAAAGATGGAGGCCCATCAAAAGGGGCTCTTGCACCGCGCCTTTAGCATTTTTATATTCAATCGCCAGGGCCAGATGCTATTACAGCAGCGTGCGCTTGGAAAATATCATAGTGGCGGATCTTGGACCAATGCTTGTTGCAGCCATCCCTTTCCCGCAGAAGAGAACCGCGAAGCGGCCCTGCGTCGCTTACAAGAAGAGATGGGGTTTACTACGCCGCTTACCAAGGTCTTTGATTTTTGCTATCGCGCCGATTTGGATAATGGCCTTACCGAGCATGAATTCGATCATGTTTTCGTGGGTGTTTACGAAGGCCCGGTCAGCATTAATCGCGAAGAGGCCATGGACTATTGTTACAAGTCGATGCAAGAGATAGAAGAAAATATTTCGCTTTATCCCACCCGTTATACGCCGTGGTTTCGGATTGCCTTTCCGCGTGTCAGTGAGTGGTATAGACAGCAGGAGTTTCAGCTGGCGGCTGTGTAGTGGTAGAATTGAAATTGAAATTATACTAGTGAAGTAAGTAATATGATGATGCAAGTTGTTCAATACCTGTTCGTGCTGTTGGGGACCTTTATGCTTATGGAGGGAATTACCTGGTGTACCCATAAATATGTGATGCATGGATTTTTATGGGTTCTCCATAAAGATCATCACCAGGTAGAGCCGGGTTTTTTTGAAAAGAACGATGCCTTCTTTATCATCTTTGCCGTGCCCAGTATGTTGCTGATCGGGTTTGGCACCTACGATCAGGTTTGGTGGATGCAAGCGATCGGTTTTGGAATTATGGCCTATGGATTCGCTTATTTTTTAGTGCATGATGTGATCATTCATCAACGGTTCAAATGGTTTACGCGCAGCAATAGCACCTATGTGCGCGCTATTCGCTGGGCTCATAAAATGCATCACAAGCACTTACAAAAAGAGGATGGCGAAAGTTTCGGTATGCTCTACGTGCATAAGATCTACTGGGATAAGATCCGTCGCGATAAAAAGCTAATGGCCGGTGCCGTCAAGGTGCAGTACGCTCCCCAGCAAGATTGATCGATCTACATTTTATTTTATTTGTACATGTCTCCTCGCCACTCCCAATACGATATGATTTTTTTGGGCGGGGGGTGTGCGGCGCTTAGTCTGCTTGTTCGCGTGCTGCGGTCCGGACAATTCAGTAAGGCTCGTTTTTTGGTAATTGATCGCGACTTAAAAAAAAGTAATGATCGTACTTGGTGTTTTTGGGAAAAGGGGGTTGGCTATTTTGAGTCTATTGTATACCGGCAGTGGGACCAACTCGATTTTTATAGTACTGACTTTTCTTCGTCGCTACAGTTAGACAGCTACTGTTATAAGATGATACGCGGGGCCGATTTTTATGCCCATTGTATGGAGGTACTCGAGCGGTCCGGGCAAGTGGAGTGGGTGCAGGCATCTCTAACAGATGTAAGCCGCACTGGCGATCAAATTATGTTAAAGGGCTTTGTTGAATCAGATACCAATTTTACCTGGCCTCTTACGGCCTCGCTGGTATTTAACTCTATTTATAAGCCCCCCGTCACTTCTACTGCTCACGTGGATCTGTTGCAACATTTTAAGGGCTGGGTAATAGAGACAAAGACCGACAGCTTCGATCCTCTATGCGCAACACTAATGGATTTTACCGTTAGCCAACAGGAGGGCACCACCTTTGTCTATGTAATGCCTTTTTCTACGCGTCGTGCGTTGGTCGAGTACACACTTTTTACGGAGACGCTCTTAACATCCGAGGCCTATGCGCAGGGCTTACGCAAATATATAGAGGACAAGCTCGGCATCATGGACTATACCATGGTGGAGGAGGAATTTGGCATCATCCCTATGACGACCCACTCCTTTGAATTTTACCAAGAGGGTATTTTTAATTTGGGTACGGCCGGGGGGCAAACCAAGGCTTCGAGTGGGTATACTTTTCAGTTTATTCAAAAACAATCGGAGCGTATTGTGCAGCAGTTGCTGCAAAAAAAGTCATTGCAAGACCTGCGTGGCGATTCCCGACGCTTTCATTTTTACGATCGGGTTTTGTTACAAGTCTTGGCAAAGGGGTATTGGCCCGGCCATAAGGTCTTTGCCCGTCTCTTTGCACGTAACAAAGCCAGCGCTATCTTTCGTTTCTTGGATAATGAAACAACAGTTGCAGAGGAGTTGTCTATTATTAGTAGTTTGCCTACTGGGCCTTTTTTAAAGGGGGCAGCAAGAACCCTGCTTTAACAGGGCAGTAGAAAAGCAGTGGTCAGTCTGATTTTTTTCTTAGTAAAATTCTAATGGGTCTTATTATAAAATAAAAAGGCCTTAAAAATTGGGGCAAGGGAATAGCTTCTTCGTCGGCTTGCTGGGGCATAAATAAGTTGATCCAATATTTTTTTTGAAATCGCTTTCTTTCTTTTTCGTCTCGTAGAAGAGCGGCTCTGTTGCTGATACTTCTTTTATAGTGATTGAGCAGACTTAAAACTCGGTGCCGCTTATAGCGACCTACCGTAGAGTCGAGATTAAAGACGACGATCTTACTAGAGAGGTTCTCCTCCTCTTTACTTTTTTGTTGTACGACTATGCTGCCGACACCAACCAGTTTGTCCATAGCCAGAAATAGTGCATTAGTATGATAGGTAGTGGCAAGCGAAGAAAGCGCTGTTTGAAGGTCGCTTACTGAGGCGGTAGACGTACTGTTATCAGTATCTACTGATTTGGTTAAACTAGTTACACCAACGGCTAAGTCTACGAATATTTTTAGATACTCTAGGCCGTCATGCAGTAAATGGTGCAGGGTGATCGCACGAAAATGCTCCGGCCTTGTCAAGAACTGCGCAAGGCCGCTGTTAAGTTCACTCGCCACCGTGCTGCTTAGATCGAATTGGTTAATACGATCTGGTGCGCCAAACCGTGGATGGGTGATCTTGTAATGCAACTCTACATGAAAGCGATCGGCCCCATTACCTATTTTATCATAGCTCAGGTCCTTTTCTAGTACTACATATTGTTCTTGCCCCAAAGCTTTGTAAAGCCCTGGATTGAATTGTTGGTATCCATCTTTTGCAAAAAGAGCGAATGTTTTGGGTAGGTCATCAGCTTTTATAACCAGATCAATATCGCTTGATTCACGCATCGAGATATCTCCATAAAACTGTTTGGAGTAGGCTACGCCTTTATAGGGAATGGCGCTAATACCGGCCGTTGCTAGCAGATCGATCAAGCGCTCTGTTTCGGTGGCGATGGTAAAGTTTTGGATGGTGTTTAGTTGTAGTACCTTTTTAAACTGCTCTTTACGCGCTGCCGGGGCAATGCTCGTCATGAGCACGCGAAATACAACCGGTCTTATTCGATGAACTTTGCTAAGAAGGGCTACTTCTTGCCAGTTGGGATTTACTTTTTCGATCAGTGTATCAAGCTCTTGCTGGGTAGCAGTTTGTAAAAACACCCTACACGCCTGAATGATCACGCCCATCGAGGGCCCATGGTCCGCTATTATTTTTTCGATAGGTAGCATCGGTGGCTAAAATTAGCCATTTACACTATCTTTAGCGCATGCAAAACAAGGTTTATACCCGCGTTACCGATCGATTTTTGATCAGCCATCTGGCTGGCGAAACGGTACTGATGGATAAGCAAACGGGTGATTATTTTGGAATCAATACCGTTGGCACAACTATATGGGAGCTGCTTAGTGCGCCCCTCACGGCCGAGGCCATCGTAGCGCAACTGCTGGAGCGTTACGAGATCGATCAAACGACCTGTGCTGCCGAGGTGGGCCAGTTTCTTTCCACGCTTGAAGCTAAAAAAATGCTATTGGTTGAAAACTAGATTTTTTTCTTTACTCAACTTTTTAGAGGCGGTCTTTATTTCGGCCATAGTAAGGGTGGTGCTACAATTTTTTGATTCATCCTTGCGCTTACGCTGGATGGGGCGCCCTGTAGAGCTGCATTATCAACTTAACGAACCCAGCCCTACACAGCTTGCCGTGCTTCGCTCGGTTAAACTTGCCATTACTCGCTGCCATCGGTACGTGCCTTGGAACACCGAATGTTATACCCAGGCCTTGACCGCCCGCATTATGCTTCGAAGAAGAGCAATTCCTTTGTTGTTATTTGTTGGATTTAAAAAAGAGACAAGTCAATCCTTGCAAGGTCATGCCTGGACAGCCGCTGGTCCCTACATCGTAACCGGATTTAGAACGGACTTAGCCAGCTATACGCTCAATGGATGTTTTCTGTAATGATCGTAGTTACCGCTTCGATGGAGTTATTCTCTTGACCTCTGGTAATAAGTTTGATCGGCACTTGTTCTGCAATGCCGGATAGTAGCTCAAACAAGTAGTGTGCATAGGACGGGGTATGGGCCTGCGAGGTCTGGTAAAGCCCTTCTTTTAAATACCCAAAGGCGCGTACGCCGCGCAGCGGTTCTACAGACGGCGTCAGCGATCCGGAAACTTTCTCTAGAAAAAAGATCGCTTTGATCGGCATGGGTTCTTTGCTAAACTCCTGATGAAAGGAATGCGCATACTTGGGCACTTGTTCTCTGATCCGCTTTTCTTCGCCAAGTGCTTCTAACTGCAATTTTTCTATGCTGTCTTGCCAAAGCTTTACGATCGGGTAGCTGGCTATCCCCATCATTTTTCCGTTTTGTTGCGACACAATGACCACATCATCGGCAAATGCAGAAAATCCTTTTTGCCGCAGTGCGCTAATGGTAGTTGACTTGCCGGCCCCCGAGTGTCCGGATACCAAGACCAATCCATCTTTGGTTACGATGGCTCCGGCATGCATGGCCACTTGTTGACGCTGATGGAGTACCGCCGCCATGGCGTTGGACAGCAAAAACAATCGTACCGATTTGTCGTCGGCATTGGGCTTTAGTTCGATGATGATCTCTTCTCCTTGTCGCACATAATACGTGCAGATGGGCAGCTCCAACCGGTAGTGGCTGGCGCTCATTTGCATACTGCCAATTTCTTTTAAAGGCACATCGGGAATCGTATCAGGCGCTTTTCCTAAACGAATTTGCAAATCGATCGACGCTCCTTGGTGCGATAGCATCTCTGGAAATTCCATCTCCGATGCTATGTTCAATCCATACGCCCAGTAATAAAACATGTAGCCTCGACAGGAATCGAACCTGTATCTGGAGCTTCGGAAACTCTTATACTATCCATTGTACTACGAGGCCGGCTACCGAATTAGACCTGCTGCGTTGGTCGCAAAGATCTTAACGGCAATAGCGAGCAAAATTACACCAAAAAACTTACGCACGGCCATCAGTCCGGCCTTGCCCAAGAGTCGTTCAATGATGTTGAGCGATCGGATTACGATATAAATAACAATCAGATTTACGAGGATGGCCAGTAAGATCGTGTATTCGTTTTTGTCGTTGCGCTCAAAAGTGGCCTTGAGCGACATAATGGTAGTAAGGGTGCCACTTCCGGCAATCAGCGGAAAGGCAATAGGCACTACGGTGGTGGTGGGCCCGTTCTGCTCCGATTTAAAGAATTCAATACCCAGTATCATCTCGAGCCCCAAGATAAAGATGACGATAGAGCCCGCTACGGCAAAGGAGCGAATATCGACCCCGAGCATATTTAAAAAGGGTTTGCCGACAAAGAAAAAAAGCACCATCAAGCCACCCGAGATCAGCGTTACTCGAAACGGATGAATATCCCCGATCTTTTTTTTGATGCTAATGAGCAGCGGGATGGTGCCCAAAATATCAATAACGGCAAAAAGGGTAAAGCTCAGGGTTAAGAACTCTTTGAGGTTAAACGCCATGGGGCTTGTTTCTTTAAAGTTAATAAACGATTGTTTATTGACTAAAAACTAATCCAGCCATTAGGGTAAAGCCTCTGGCGGTGTAGCCACGCAGTTCTTCGTAGCGGGTGTCGGTAAGGTTGCGCAAGTCGGCAAAGGCGCGCAAGCCGTTGACCTTCTTAAACCGATATTCTGCATACAGATCGAATGTAGCATATCCGGGCATCAGCGCGGGAGCAGCGCCATATATAAATTCCTGACGATTGGTGGCAGTGCGGGCCGAGAGGGTGTATAACCATTGACCATGGGAGAAGCTGGCACTAATGTTGAGCGCATGTTTAGGAATGCGGTATAGATTAAAATAGCTGCTGTCTTTGGTAAGTGCTGTACCGGTGCCGCTGTAACGTCCTTCGATGCGTCCATTGGTATAGGCGTAGTTGGCACGAATGGTACATCTATTGATCGCTAGTTGTGTTTCGATCTCTGCGCCGTAGTTATGCTGGGTAGAGGCATTGATGTACTGGCCGCTCCAGGTGGCAGGGTTATAGCTGTAGATAATAGTGCCATTGCTTTCTCGATTGAATCCTACGATACGACCTCTAAAGGCACGTCCATTGATCCACTCTAGCCCGATTTCTTGTATCGCTCCTTTCTCGGGCTCAAGTGCCGCATTACCGGCGCCCGGGTCAAAGAGTTGATACAGGGTAGGGGCTTTAAAGGCGCTATACAGATTGGCGAATAATTTAGTGTTGGGATTAATTCGATAGACCGGATTAAAGGTGTAGGTAACATTGCTGCCATACACGGAGTGCTGGTTAAAGCGGCTGCCGCCCTCTATGCTTAGAGAGCCGCGGGTAAAGACCAGCGAGCCGTAGGGGCTAAGCTGATCGAACGAAGCGTTTAGGTCTGGGGGTGCATAGGGACCCCAGGGTCCGGTAGACCAATACGATTGTGTGGTTTGATGCTTACGATAATCGACTCCGCCCAGCCACTCGAAGTTTCCCGCTTTTTTAGAGAGGTACACTTCGGCAAAATGAGTGATACCGGTATAGTTACTTTTTACAAAATTTACAAAACTGCTGCTGCGATAACTGGAGTCATCGAGATAAGTTCTCTCTACTTCGTTATACTGATAATTGAGTTGCAGTAGCGTATTTTCTTTTTTTAGCTGCCAGCCGATCCCGCTTAATTTATTGGTATTATCGGCTGTAAAATCTTTTTCATCTACAAAAGCGGCCGCATCTAAAGAAGTTTTATAGCGGCTATAAAGATTGTTTAGGGTAAGGCGCGAGTGAGCGCCGATCTTATACCCGACTTGCAGCCTTGCGGTTTGCTGACGGTAATCGTCTTTTTCAAAGTTGGCTGCCTGCGTGGTATCGGTGGCGGCCGAGAAGCCCTGCGAAGAGAGGGTCGATAGCTGTAGTAGATAATCTAATTTTTTTTGTTGTCCGCTAATGCCCAACGAGGAGCGCAGGGTGCCAAAGCTTCCTCCCGAAAAGGCAGCGTTTATGGCTGGTTTTGTGGTAGCTCGGGCTGCTTTTTTTGAGATGATATTGACCACTCCCGCAACAGCATCGGAGCCATAAAGAGTAGATTGGCCGCCTTTTAAAATTTCTACGCGCTCAATTTGATCGACGCTAAGCAAGTTGATATCAAAATAATTGCTGATCACTGAGGGGTCATTAACAGGAATGCCATCGAGCAAGATCAGGGCGTTACCGGCAGCGCTTCCTCTTATATTGATGGTTTGATTGCTGCCCAAGTTATTGTTGGCGCCTGGCACTGTTACCCCGGCCACCTGGTTTAGCAGCTCGCCCAGCGAACGTCCTCCGCTTTGGCGAAGCAGCTCGCTGCTGATTACCGAAACGACCTTGCCGGTCTGGCTTTGTTTCTTTTCGTACTTGTTGGCCGTTACTACGACCTCTTGCAAATACGTACTGTCTTGTTGGGCATGTAGTAGCGTGCTCAATACTAGAGCAGCCCCCACAAAAAAATGTCGTTGCATAATGCAAATTTTTGTGTGACTGCTTCCAGATGTTAAAGTAGAAAATAAAAAAGTGCCCTTACACCTTTAAATCTTCAAGCCTTTCACCCGAAAGCTCATAATGATAATGCTTGATGCGGCAGGTCTTCTGGCTCATCCTCGCTGAGGGCCTTCCCGTTTGCACAGTGGCGTTGTTCGTCAGCGTTGCTCCTTGAGCGTTAGTAAGTTCGCCGGAGCGGGATTCACAGCTACGGGGATAGCACCGGATTCACAATGGTTGTTACACCGGATTTCCCTTTTCATTCCTTGTTCAGGAAACCGTATCGGTAACAAATATAGAGTAGATCAGTAGATGCGGCAACCCGAGTTATGCACCCGTTGTTAAAAACTAATCTCGTATCTTGTTCTGCAATAAGAAAACCAATGACTGCCGTAAAAAAATTAAGTCTTTTTGATATCAGCCTAATCGTGGTCAGTTTGGTTATTGGGATGGGGATCTTTCGGGTTCCCGCCTCGGTGGCGGCCACCTCGGGCAAAGAGTGGATCTTTTTTTCGGTCTGGGCCATGGGCGGCTTCATTGCCCTTTGCGGCGCTCTTACCTATGCAGAGATAGGGCAGCGGCTACCGGCCATGGGAGGGTATTATAAAGTATTTGCAGCTTGTTATCATCCTTCTATCGGTTTTTCTGTAAATGCCATCATATTAATAAGCAATGCGGCTTCGCTGGCCATAGTAGCGCTAATTGGGGCCGACTATGTAAGTGATCTCCTATACGGAAAACCAAGTGGTACTTTTTTTAATACAATGGTAGCGATCGTGGCGGTGGGTATTTTTTATGTAGTCAATTTATTCGGGCTGCGTACCAGCAGCCGCACACAAAATCTGCTGACCATTTTTAAATTGTCGATGATCGTGATCTTGATTGCCAGTATGCTCAAAGGGGTTACGGTAACTCCGCACGGTTATAACGAAAGCGATCCATTGTATCAATTCTCTGACCACAGTCCCTGGTTTTTATTTGTGGTATCGCTGATCCCGGTCAGCTTTGCCTTTGGGGGCTATCAGCAAACGATCAATTTTGGGGCCGAGGCCGAAAAGCCCAGCGGTATTCCCAAGGGAATCTTGATCGGGATTCTGATCGTTGTGCTGCTGTATGTATCCATCAACCTGGCCTATACCACCGTAATCGGTTTCGAGCCCATGAAAAATGCAACGGCCATTGGGGCGCTCCTTTGCGAAGCTTGGTTTGGAAAGGCGGGTGCCAAGATATTTGATATGTTGATGTTTTTATCTGTCATGGCCTATGTAAACGTGATCTTGCTGAGTAATCCACGCGTGATGTACGCGATGAGTGTCGACAAGGTGTTTCCGCGCATTTTTGCCAATCGAAACGAAAAGACGGGTGCACTCACGGCCGGGCTTACTGTTTTTTCGCTGGTCACCATCTTTGTAAGCTTTTTAGGAAAAGGGGTCGATCCGATATTAAATTTTAGTATGTTTTTGGATTGCATCGGTATGGCCAGCTCGGCCGCGGCGCTGTTTATTCTTCGCAAACGACAAAAGACGGCGCTGGGTGGATTTACCCGTTACACCCCTTTTTTCGCCTCTTTCTTTATTTTGGCCTATGCGGTCATTGCAACGGGGGTCTTTTTAAAAGACCTAAATGCCGCCCTGACTGGTACGGGTCTACTGGCGCTTTTCTTGGCGCTTTACTTTGTTTTTTATCATCGAAAAGCATAGTTCGTCTATCAAAATGCCCCTGGCGACCCCTGCCACGCCATTTGAACCGCTTGTAAAAAATCAGTGCTAGCCCCGGTCAATTGGTTTAATTTTGCGGGCTATGAAAAAGAATCTTCTTTTTTTATGGATAATGGTGGCTACCACTCCTTTACAGGCCCAATCTAAGTGGGATCTAAGGCAGTGCGTGGATTATGCCATTCAACATAATATTTTGGTGCGTCAGACCGATCTGCAAGCGCGGTTTTCGCAGCTCGATTACCTGGGCAATAAGTTCGGGCAATTACCCACGCTCAATTTTGGCTCGAACGCCGGATATCGCTTGGGTCGTTCCGAGAATCCCACGACCGGTGTGCTCGAAGACAATAATTTCTTTAACATGGGGATGCAGATGCAAAGCAGTGTGAGTCTCTTCAACTGGTTTGCTATTAAAAAAAATCGCGAGGCCAGCCGTCTTACTTGGGATGCCAACAAAGAGCAGACCCGTAAGATCATGGATGATATTTCGCTGAATGTGGCGGTTTCATACCTACAGTTACTACTGGCCCGAGAGCAGGCCAATGTAGTAGCGGTACAAGTCGATCAGGTACGCGCTCAGTTAAATGATACCCGCAAACGCGTAGAGGCGGGTGTAGTTCCCGAGATCAACGCAGCCGAATTAGAGGCGCAACTGGCTAGAGACAGTGCTTCGTTGATTACGGCGCAAACCGCTTCGATACAGCTGCTGCTGCAATTAAAAGCGTTATTGAACCTCGATGCCGGAGCTGAATTTGATATAGCCGAGCCTCCCGTACAGTTGATTCCCGTTATGGCACTGGCCGATCTGCAGCCCGAGGCGGTCTATCAAAATGCACTGACCCTGCTGCCGCAACAAAAAGTAAATCGCCTGCGTATTCAATCTGCTCAGCAAACCATCGAGGCGGCCCGCGCGCGCCTGCTGCCTAGTTTTTCTGCCTTCGGAAGTTTAAATAGCAATGCCATTCGGTTTAAGAAAGAAATTTATAACCAGGTGTTGAATGGATATGTATCGTCGGGCGCCCGGGTAAATGCCGGCGGTGTTTTCTTTCCGGTAGAAGTACCCAGTTATAGTTTTGGCAATACCGTGGTGGGTTATTTTAAGCCCGACAAGGTAGGCCAGCAATTCAATGCGAACTTGGGTCAGTCGGTAGGGGTGGTGATGAACGTACCCATCTTTAACGGTCGCTCCGCACGTCTGAATGTAGATCGTTCTAAATTAAATCTGGAGCAACTCAATTTGCAACTGGAGCAAGGCGAAAGACAACTCAAGCAAGATATTTACCGCGCTTACAATGATGCGGTGGCGGCCCTGCAAAAAAACGAGGCCGATAAAAAGTCGCTCACCATGGCCGAAAAGGCATTTTCGTTTGCCTCTCGCCGCTACGACCTCAACCTGCTCTCTGCCTTTGAGCTGATCAATAGCCAGGGTAATTTGCAACGGGCACGCATTCAAGCGCTACTCTCTCAATACGATTTTGTTTTTAAAATGAAGTTGCTCGAGTTCTACCGCGGGCAGGGCATTCGCTTACAATAAAATAATAGTACAACTATGAACAAGAAATTAAAATGGGGTCTTATTATTACCGTAGCCGTAGTGGTAGTAGGGGGCATTGGCCGCTCAATTTCTAGCCGCGACAAAGACGAGAAGGTAGTGGTAGAAGCCGCGGTCAAACGCACGATCGTAGAAACGGTCAATGCGAGCGGAAAGGTCTATCCCGAAGTAGAAGTTAAGATTAGTCCCGATATCTCTGGCGAGATTACAGAGTTGAATGTCGAAGAAGGAGACTCGGTACGCAAAGGCCAGGTATTGGCCCGTATTTATGCCGATATCTATGCGCTGCAACGCGACGAGGCGGCCTCTCGTGTAAATCAGACCGCAGCCAATGTCGAGAATAGTAAAGCAGCCCAAGATGCACTGCGCGCCACGCTTCGTCAGGCCCAGCTAACCTACGATCGCAACAAGAAATTGGTCGAAGAAAAAGTGATCTCTCGCGCCGAGTTTGAACAAACCGAAACCGCACTTCGCTCAGCACAAGCCAACCTGAATGCGGCCGAGCAATCCATTCGCGGCTTGCAAGCATCGGTACAGGGTACACAGGTTAGTTTAAACCGCGCCAATAAAGATCTGAGTCGCACGACGCTGGTAGCCCCCATGGACGGGGTGGTGTCATCTCTTAAAGTAAAAAAAGGCGAACGCGTAGCGGGCAATAGTTTTAACGTCGGTACCGAAATGATGACAGTGGCCGATATGGCGGTGCTCGAAGTGCGCGTCGACGTAGGAGAGAACGATATCGTAAAGATCAGCATTGGCGATTCGGCCGATGTCGAGGTAGATGCCTATAATAACAGAAAGTTTAAGGGAGTAGTAACCAAGATCGCCAGTAGCACCAAGGGTGGGGCGGCACTGGCTGCCTCTAATGATGTAACCAATTACGAAGTGCGGATTCGTCTAGACAAATCTTCTTACGAAGACCTTGCCAAGCTTCCCTTTCCATTTCGTCCGGGTATGAATGCCACGGCCGACATTCGTACCAAAGTGGTCCAAAACGTATTGGCCGTTCCCATTACGGCCGTCAATGCACGCGTAAAAGGTAGTGACATGAGCATGGCCGATAAACAAAAAGAAAATAAAGAGGCCAAGGGCGAGCAAGAGTCTGTGAGTGCCGATGCCGTAGCTGCAAGCGATGAGCTCGAAGAAGTCGTATTTGTTTTACAAAAGGATGGAACGGTCAAAAAAGCCGTGGTTCGCTCGGGGGTGCAGGATATTAATTATATCGAGATCCTTTCCGGACTAAAAGAGGGCGATCAGGTAATTACCGCTCCCTACTCGGCCATTAGCAAGACACTCAAGGACGGCCTTAAAGTAAAGCCGGTCAAGAAAGAGGAGCTTTACGAGAAGTAGTGGCTCAAATTTGCTAACATTGCAGCATGCAAGTTGGTGTAATTGGCAGTGGAAGTTGGGCTACGGCCCTGGTTAAGATACTCACTCAAAACGGACAGGCCGTTCATTGGTGCGTTCGACATGCCAACCAGCTGGAGCATATCAAGCGCAAGCGTCAAAATCCACAGTACCTGCCCACGGCAAGACTCGATCTGTCGCTGATCACACTAACTACCCAGGTAAAAGAGGTGCTGCAAGCCTGTGAGCTGCTCGTTATTGCGGTTCCTTCTGCCTATGTTAAGAGTTATTTACAAGAACTTTCTGCCGACGATCTAAAAGGAAAAAAAGTTCTCTCGGCCATCAAAGGATTACTTCCTGAGCATAATGAGCTGCTCAATTATTTTTTACAAAACCACTACGGGGTGGCCCTCGATGATTATTTTGCCGTGCTGGGTCCCTGTCATGCCGAAGAAGTGGCCGAAGAAAAACTCTCTTACCTCACGTTTTCGGGGATCGATCTGTCTACTACGCAGCAGATTGCCGCGCTCTTCTCTTGTGAGTATATCAATACGATCGTGAGTGCCGATATCTTGGGGGTGCAGTACGCTGCCGTGCTCAAAAACATTTATGCGCTGGGTGCAGGTATTGCTCATGGGTTAGATTACGGCGATAATTTTTTAAGCGTTTACATTGCCAATGCGGCCGATGAGATGGCCGGCTTCTTGCAGCAATTCGGCGCCGAGCACGTAGTGGTGGGCGTACACGAGGGCAGCGATGAGCTTAATCATCGCAAGTCAATGAACTATGCAGCCTCGGTTTATCTGGGCGATCTGCTGGTTACTTGTTACTCTCCGCACAGCCGTAACCGTCGTTTTGGTAATATGATCGGTCGCGGCTACTCGGTAAAAGCGGCCGAAGTAGAAATGAACATGGTTGCCGAAGGGTACCAGGCCAGTCGTTGCATTTACCAGCTAAACGATACCGATAAATCTTCTATTCCTATTGCTTCGATGATCTACAGAATTCTTTGGGAGCAGGTGCCGGCCGACGAAGGATTCAAGGCGCTCGAGCAAACGCTTATCTAAACGGTTTACTCGTCTTCGTTGGCGAACAAAGCGGCCGCAATGCCATCGGCCAGTAGTTTTCCTTCTTTACTCAACCAAAGTCTTTCTGCATTGATCAGTACCTGTCCGGTTTCTATGTATCGGGCCGCTGTTTTTTCTACTCTTGCCAGATCGGTGCCCAGTTTTTTTAATTCGATACCTTGATCGGTACGAATGGCGGTCATAATATATTCATTGCGCTGTTGCACCGGGGTCAACACTTCTGTTTCTGCCGGTAGTAGACCTTGCTGTAGCGATTGGATGTACAAAGCGTTGTTCGATACATTCCACTGACGGGAGTAGCCGTTGTACGAATGCGCCGAGGGCCCAATGCCTAAATAATGCGCTCCTTGCCAATAGGCACTGTTGTGCCGACTTTCTTTTGTGGGCAGCGCAAAATTAGAGATCTCGTAATGGCGATAACCGGCTTGCTCCATCCACTGCATCAACAGCATAAACTGCTCTGATTGTTTTTCGGGATCAACAGGGCTGTACTGCTTATTGCGGATCTTTTTTTCTAGCAAGGTCTTGGGCTCTACCGTAAGTGCATAGCAAGAAAGATGGGGCAGTTGCAAGGCCAAGGCCTGCGCTACATTGACCTCCCAGGCTGTATTGTCTTGCTCGGGCAGTCCATAGATCAGGTCAATGGAGATATTGTCGAAAAATTGTTTTGCGATTTGTAATCCTTGTAGCGATTGGGCGGCCGTGTGGGCACGGTTCATCCAGCGAAGTTCCTTGTCAGAAAAACTTTGTATCCCAATGCTCAGTCGGTTGATGCCCGCTGCTTGCCAGGCTTGGCAATTCTCTTCGGTAATATCGTCGGGATTAGCCTCGAGGGTTATCTCTGCTTCGGTATCGTACCAATGCCGTTGTTTGATATTGCTTAGTAAGGTCGAGATCGTTTCGCCGGGTAGTAAACTTGGCGTGCCGCCCCCCAGGTAGATCGTGAGCAGGGGTTGGCGTTGCAAGTAATCTTTTTGCAATTCCAGCTCGAGCAGCAGCGCTTCTACCAGTTCGTTTTGGGAGCGTAGCGAGGTCGAAAAGTGAAAATTGCAATAGTGGCAGGCTTGTTTGCAAAACGGAATATGAAGGTACAGGCCTGCCATGGATAGTAGAAGCGGTAAGTTAAGAATTGCTTTTGAACTTGGTTTATTAGTTTTGTCTTGAATGCGGGTACTATATTTTTTGATAGCGTGGGCAATTTCAAGTACGGTGGCGCTGGGTCAAGGGGCCCTAGTGAAGCATGAGCCGGTAAACAAAGACCTGATCTTTTATGCCATGGTGGCCTTGGTACTTTTCTTTGCCATTATACGCAGGGCCTTTCCCAAGTACATGCAAGATCTTTTTCGGTTGTTCTTTAGAACCACGTTAAAGCAGCGTCACCTGAGTGAGCAGCTGAGTCAAACGCCGCTCCCTTCTTTTTTACTGAATATATTTTTCTTTTTGCTGGCCGGTTTTTACTTGAGTTTTTGGATCGAGCAGGCAGCCCTCAATCCCTATCAAAACTTTTGGCAATTATTTGCTTATTTATTGCTGGCCTTATCGAGCGCTTATCTAATTAAGTATAGCACACTTCGCCTAACGGGCTGGCTTTTTAGAGCGCGCGAGGCGGCGGATTCTTATTTGTTTACGGTGTTTACCATCAACAAGATGACCGGGATCTTTTTATTACCACTGGTGGTGGTGATGGCGTTCTCGGCAGCACCGGTTTTTACAGGGGCACTCACTTTGTCGTGGGTGGTGCTGATCGCGCTACTGCTCTATCGATTGCTGCTGAGTTTTCGGGTGGTGCGCAAGCAAGTGCAGCTCTCCGGATTTCATTTTCTGCTTTATGTGGCCGGCTTCGAGATCGTGCCCTTGCTGGTCATTTACAAGTTGATCGTGCTCAATTTTGGATAAAAGTTTTTACTTTTGCACCCAATTACCAGTGAGAACATGAGTAGTAAAGGGGGTAAAAACAGTGTGGCTGTGCGCAGCGTCAAGCAAATTCTTATTACACAACCCCGTCCGGAGAGTGACAAATCGCCTTATTACGAACTGGCGAGAAAGTTTAACGTAGAACTTGATTTTTGTCCTTTCATTAAACTAGAAGGTATTCCGGCCAAGGATTTTCGCAAGCAAAAGATCGATATCGCTTCTTATTCGGGTATTGTTTTTACCAGTCGCAATGCCATCGATCATTTTTTTCGCCTTTGCGAAGAAATGAAGGTGAGCATTTCGCAAGACACCAAGTATTTCTGTATTACCGAGGCGGTGGCGCTCTATTTGCAAAAATTTATTTTGTATCGCAAGCGCAAGGTGTTCTTTGGAGCCGATGGCACGAACAAGAGTCTGTTCGATGTGATCGCTAAGCACAAGGCCAACGAGAAATTCTTGTACGTCTGCTCCGAAAATCAGCAAGACAACGAGATCGTAAGTTGGTTAAAAGCGCATCAGTGCGAATTTACCCTGGCCTTTATGTACCGCAGTGTAAGCTGCGACATCAAACCCCTGTTCGCTAAAAAATCGTACGACCTGATCTGTTTCTTTACCCCCAGTGGTATTAAAAGTCTCTTCGATAGCTTTCCAGACTTTGCGCAAAAAGACCTGCTTATCGGCGCCTTTGGTAGCAATACCATTCGAGCGGTCGAAGAGCAAGGACTACAACTTTCTATTGCCGCTCCTGCCCCCAAGGCGCCCAGCATGGTCGCTGCCATCGATCAGTTTTTGAGCGCTCGTACGGCTAAGAAATAAGTCGTATGTCCACACGGTTTACCAACAGACTGGCCGACGAAACCTCTCCCTATCTTTTGCAGCATGCACATAACCCGGTCGATTGGTATCCGTGGGGCCATGAGGCCTTGGGTCGCGCCCGGGCAGAGGATAAGCCTATACTGGTAAGCATTGGTTATGCCGCTTGCCATTGGTGTCATGTTATGGAAAAAGAGAGTTTCGAAGATGAGGCCACGGCAGCCATTATGAACGAGCATTTCATCAACATCAAGATCGACCGCGAAGAACGTCCCGATCTTGATCATATTTATATGGATGCCCTGCAAACTATCAGTGGCTCCGGGGGATGGCCGTTGAATATTTTTTTAACACCCGACGCAAAGCCCTTTTACGGGGGCACGTACTTTCCGCCCGTGCGCGCCTACAACCGTGCTTCGTGGAAAGAGACCTTGTTGGGTGTGCAGCAGGCTTGGTCTTTGCGCAAGCACGAGCTATTGGCACAGGCAGAAAATCTTACGGCTCATTTACAACAGTCCAATGCTTTTGGCGCCACCGCCACCGATCCACAAGAGCTGATCTCTATACGTTCGCTTACGCAGATCGCTGCTACTATCTTGCAACAAGCCGACACCCATTGGGGTGGCTTTGGCAAGGCTCCTAAGTTTCCGCAAAGTTTTACCATTCTGTTTTTGCTACGTCATTATCATTTTACCAACGACGAGGCTTCGCTGCAGCAGGCCCTACTCTCGCTCAATAAAATGATGCAGGGCGGACTCTACGATCAGCTGGGAGGTGGCTTTGCCCGCTATGCAACCGACACCGAATGGCTGGCGCCGCACTTTGAAAAAATGCTCTACGATAACGCACTGTTGATCGTTGCCTATGCCGAGGCGTATCAACTAACCGGTAACGAAACTTATCGCACGGTGGTGCGCGAAACCATGCATTTTGTGCAAAGAGAATTGCTGAGCCCAGAAGCCGGATTTTTTTCGGCTCTCGATGCCGATTCGGAAGGGGTCGAAGGAAAATTCTATACCTGGTCGGCCGCCGAGATCGAGACCCTCTTACAAAAAGACGCTGCCCTTTTTAATGCCTTCTATGATGTTCGGGATGAGGGAAACTGGGAGCATACGAACATCTTATGGATCAAAGAACCCATTGAGAATTTCTGCGCTACGCGAGGGCTCGACGAAAAGGAGTTTCGAAATTGGCTGGCCCACTGCAAGCAACGGTTAATGACAGAACGCGCCCACAGAATTCGGCCGCTGCTCGACGATAAAATTATTTTAGGATGGAACGCGCTGATGAACAAAGCTTGCAGTAAGGCCTATGCGATTACTGGCGATAGAGCTTACCAAAAGTTGGCCATCGACAACATGGAATTTTTACTAAGTAAATTTCGGGGCCCCGATCAAAACTGGTTGCATGTCTACAAGAAACAAGCCCGTTTTTCTGCGGTCTTAGAAGACCTGGCTTACCTGGCCGAGGCCCTGATTTGCCTGTTTGAGGTTACCGCTAACACCAAATGGCTGCATGAGGCCGAAACTTTAACAAATTATATAGTGGGTGCTTTTTCGGACCCCGAGACCCCCTTTTTCTTCTATACCCATTCGGGCCAAGGCGATGTAATCATCAGAAAAAAGGAGGTATACGATGGGGCGGTTCCCTCTTCTAATGCAATGATGGCCATAGTATTGCATCATCTTTCTTTGCTGTTAGATAAACCCGAGTGGGGTCTAAAAAGCCGCGAAATGACCTCCGCCTTGGGTAACGCCATTTTGCGCTATCCAACTTCCTTTGGTAATTGGGCCTGTCTCTTGCAGGAGTTTTACTATGGTACCAACGAAATATCGCTGGTGGGAAAAAATTATAATACATTAAAAGACAATGTTTTAAATAATTATATTCCTTACAAGTTATTGCAAGCAGCCCCTGTTGCCGACCCCCGATACCCCTTTCTCAGGGGCAAAGATTCGCAAGGCGAGACGGCCCTCTGGCTTTGTAAAAATTACACCTGTTTGGCGCCTGTGCATGCGGTTTCTGAACTTATCTCATTGATCGACAAGGCCGAACAAAGATCTTGAATTAACACCGGGCTTGGCAATAATTCGATAATGCCTGTCGTTTAGACCCTTGGTTTAACCGAGAAGGGGATACAAATTTTCTCTTAAACCAAAAGAAAAACTCCCCCTCCAAGTGTTATATTTGTCCCTACCCTTTAAGTGAATGAAAATGAAGAACCTTTGTTTTTTGTCGCTGATCCTGATCGCCCTGTTTTCGATGACGGGCTGCGGCATTTTGGGAAGTAAGAAGAGCGGCGGATCCGCGATGGTCAACGACGGTATGCTTCGCGGCGTATCCCCCGGCAACCGTTATACCCTGCCTCGCCCGCCCGGCATGGTCTACATTCCGCAAGGAAATTTTCGCATGGGACCCAGCGATGAAGATCCCGCCTATGCGTACAGTGCCCGTAATCGTTCGATCTCGATCTCCGGATTCTGGATGGACCAGACCGAGATTACCAATAACGAGTATCGCCAATTTGTAATGTGGGTACGCGATTCGGTGGTAGCCCGTAAGCTTGGCTATGTAAAGGCCGGCCCCGACGGCGAAGAACATGTGGATTGGGCAAAGACCCGTACGCTCAAATGGAACGATCCCCGGGTCATGGAACAATTGAGCAGCACCGATATTATTCTTCCTCCCAACGATCGCATTTTTGGAAAAAAACAACTCGATCCCTCTAAGATCATTTATCACTCCGAGTTCTTTGATCTGAAAGAAGCGGCCCGCCGCGAGAATGCAGGCAAGCCCCTCTCTTCTTTTATCGTAAAAAAAGATACGCCCATTTATCCCGACACGCTGGTTTGGATTCGCGACTTCTCTTACTCGTACAACGAGCCCATGACCAAGCGTTATTTTATGCATCCCTCTTTTGGCGACTATCCTGTTGTGGGTGTCAGCTGGAAGCAGGCCGTAGCTTTTTGCGAGTGGAGAACGCATTATCTCAATGCTTATCTCGATGCAAAGAAGCGTCCGCAAGAATCTGATTTTCGCTTGCCCACCGAGGCACAGTGGGAATACGCCGCACGCGGCGGTCGTTCGCAAACCATGTTCCCCTGGGGAAATTATTATACCCGTAATAAAAAGGGTTGTCTGATGGCCAACTTTAAGCCCGGCCGTGGTAATTATCCCGAAGATGGCGGTTTCTATACCGTGCGTGCCGATAGCTATTGGCCCAATGATTTTGGGCTGTATTGCATGGCCGGTAATGTGGCCGAGTGGACATCGACTATCTACTACGAAGGACGCAACAATTTTCAGCACGACATGAACCCCGATGTACGCTGGAATGCCAAAGAGGACGATCCGCCGCTCATGAAGCGCAAGATTACCCGTGGTGGCAGCTGGAAAGACGTGGGTTATTTTATTCAGAACGGAACCTCTACCTACGAATACCAAGACTCGGCTAAATCTTATGTTGGTTTTCGTTGTGTGATCGATCTTCCTGCAACTTCTTTAAAATAATTTCTTTTATAACCAATCATCCTCTAAACGATTCGAATTATGGCAGCAGCTATTCCTTCTAAAGTAAGTAAATGGGTAGACGTAGGCGTTTCATTTGGAGCCGCCCTTGTAATCTGGGGTGCGCTTCGTAAGATCATTCACGCTCCGGATGCCGATATCTGGCTTTGGATCGGTCTGACCACCGAGGCACTCATCTTTGCGCTCTATGGGGTGTTGTACATCAAGTACCCTCCCATCGACGATGCCAGCCATGCCGAAGAGCAATTGTCTGTTGTTGGCAAAATGGATAAGATGATGAAGGATGCCGATATCAATACCGATGTATTGACTCGTTTGGGAGAAAGTTTTCGTCAGCTTAACACTACGGTATCAAATCTCGGCACCATGGCCGATGCCGCTGCTGCCTCTGGCGAAATGGCGGCCAAGACCAAAGCGGTCGCTGCCGAACTCGACAAAGTAAAGAATGCCTACACGGCCGCTGCCGAATCGGTAGGTGCTTTCAATAATGCCACCGAAGGAGCTCGTCATTTTCATGACCAGGTACAAGTGCTAACCAAGAACCTCTCTTCGCTCAATACCATCTATGAACTGGAGCTGGCCGAAAGCAATAACCACCTTAAGGCACTCAATAGTTTTTATGGTAGGTTAACCGAGGCTTCCAATGCGATGATCAGCAGTACCGAAGATGCCAAAAAAGTACAAGAGCAGATCGGTGCCTTGGCCGGCAATCTCGGAAGACTGAACAATATTTACGGCAGTATGCTAACGGCCATGCAGGGTCGCTCGTAAGCGCCCCGAACGCCCTACTCATTGCTTAATTTTTTAAAGAAGAGCTTACATGGCATTACCTAAAGAACCGCGGCAGAAGATGATCAACATCATGTATTTGGTGTTGACTGCGCTGCTGGCCATCAATATTTCTGCCGAGATCCTCAATGCGTTCAAGACCATTAACGAGAGTCTTGAAAAGACGAATACGGCCGTCAATGCCTCTACAACGCAAGTATTGTCTTCGCTTACCCAGAAACTCAACGATCCGGCTACGCGCGACCGTGCCACTATTTGGAAGCCCAAGGCCGACTCGGTAGCCGATCTGGCCAAAGAGGCGTATAGTTTCGTGGATAATCTTAAAAAAGAAATTATCGCGGCCTCTACCTCTGGCGATAAAATGAAGGATGACGATCAGAATGCCACCACGCGCATCTTAGTCAAAGAAGGAAAGGGCAAGCAACTCTATGAGGTGCTAAAGCGGTACAAAGAAACGGTCTTAAAGATCGATCCTAAGATCCAGACGCAATTTGCTAATTCTTTTCAGGTCAACCTCGATCCTCCTAAATCACAGAACTCTAGCAAAAAGACGTGGGAAGAAGCTTATTTCTATATGTCTCCTACGGTGGGAGCGCTCAGCATTTTGAGCAAATTTCAAAATGATATCCGCACCTCCGAGAACAAAGTAGTTACTTTCTGTCACGAGCAGGTCGGTAAGGTAGAAGTGGTATTCGATTCGTATGCCGCGATCGTAGGACAAAACTCCAACTACCTGATGCCCGGGCAAAAGCTCGAGATCAAAGCGGGTATCGGTGCCTTTAGTAAAGAAGCTAAGCCCACCATTACGATTGGTGGTGCTGCAGTTCCCATTGGTGAAGAAGGTTTTGCCCTTCGCGAGCTTGATGGCGGTGCCGTGGGTCCGCATACCGTACCGGTCGTAATAACGTATACCAATCAAAATACCGGACAGACCGAGCGCAAAGAAGTTAAGGTCGAGTATATCGTGGGACAAGCCAATGCGTCGGTGGGTCTCGATAAGATGAACGTGCTCTATATTGGTGTTCCCAATCCTGTTACCGTTGCCGCCAGTGGTGGTGGTGACGACAAGGTGAAGCTGAGTCTTGCAGGCGGAGGCGGCACTTTTGTAAAGAAAGGACCCGGCAAGTACGATGTATTCGTTAACACCGTTACGGACGACTGCAAGGTTAATATCGATATTGATGGTAAAGTATCTTCTTTCAATTTTAGGGTTCGCACCATTCCCGAGGCACAGGCCTTTGTGGGAGGGCAACCCAGTGGTGCTAACATCAACGCCGGATCGTTCCGTGCGCAAGGGGGTGTGGGTGCCGGTATCAAAAACTTTCCTTTTGAGCTTGAATACGATGTGGTGAGCTTTACGTTTACCTGCGATACGGATGATGATATCGTTTCGATTCCTAACCAGGGTGCGGCCTTTACGTCGCAAGTGCGTACAGCCATCAATCAATATGTGCAGGCCGGTAGAATGGTGACCATCGATGATATTCGCGTGAAAGGTCCGGATGGTCGCACCAATAAAGCGCCCTCATTGGTCTATTATATCAAATAACGTTTTTAGTATATGAAGCTGAAATTATTTTCTTCTGTTTTGCTGCTGGGTACGCTGGTGCTACTAGCCAGTGATGCCGCTGCACAGCGTGCTCCCCGTCGCAGGGGCGGTGCACCGGCTGCCACCACTGTACCTGAGCCCGCTGCAGAGCCAGTGTCGACCGATACGGTTCCCAAGGCGCCTGCTTTTGATGCCTATGCCAACCTTCCCTTTGAATACGACACGGCCACTGCAGACAACACCATTCGTAAATCGCTTCGTCAAGATAATGCCTTCGACAAGAGTAGTCTTACACAACGTACCCCGCTTACCTATGAGCATCTTCGTTGGGACGATGCTTTCTATGCCGAAAAAGTATGGCGTGAGCTGGACCTGCGCGAGAAGATGAACAAAATATTTATGTACGAGTCGATGGAAGATGACGGCAGCCAGATCTTTGTAAACATGCTCATGAAGACAGTACAAAGTGGTGAAGTAACGGCCTTCTCTGACGATCGCTTTACTGTACCACTTTCGGTGAGTGCTGTTCAGCAATTGGTGGCCGGTAGCCTCGACACGGTTCCTAAATACGATATTAAGCAGATCGACAAGGTGGTGGGATATGTGGTTACCCGCAAATCATTCGACCCTAAATCGATCAATAAGATTCGCTTAAAAGAAGAGTGGGTCTTTGACCGCGAATCGAGCCGCATGCATGTACGAATACTCGGTATCGGACTTCTTAAGACAGAGTATTTTCCTAATACCAATAAAGAGCGCGGCACCTCTTCTTTATTTTGGATCTACTATCCCGATCTGCGTCCGGCCCTGGTCAAATCAGAGGTGTACAATCCCAAGAACATGGGACAGAATCGTATGACCTGGGAAGAGCTTTTCGAGAGCCGCATGTTTAGCAGCTACATCGTAAAGTCTACGCTCGATAATCCGCAGAATAAATTGATCCGTAACTATATCAAAGATCCTATTTTGCAATTGCTCGAAGGCGAGAACATCAAAGAGAAGATCTTTAATTTCGAGCAAGACCTTTGGTCTTACTAATAGAGCAGCAAGAAATTTTCAAGGACCGGTCGCGAAAGGGGCCGGTTTTTTTATGCTCCTTTACGATCGGGTATTGGCAAAATAAGCCTTGATCTTATGGGCTTTTACCTTTCCTGCCACTACGGTCAGCTCTTCTACCGAAGCCTTTTGAATGTTGTTGACGGAGCGAAAATGGTGTAGCAGGTCGGTGGCGGTTTGCGCACCGATACCGGGAATTTCTTGTAACTGGTTTTTAAAGGTGCCCTTGCTGCGTTGCTTGCGATGAAAATTAACGCCAAAGCGGTGCACTTCGTCGCGTATCCTTCGAATAAGCAGTAGGCTATTGCTTTGGTACGGCAGCCGCAGCGGCTCGCTGTCTCCGGTAAAGAAAAGTTCTTCTTGGTTTTTAGCTAGTCCCACCAGTGTCATGCTTCCTTGCAGTCCCAATTCGGTAACCGCCTCCATGGCTGCACTCAGTTGTCCTTTTCCGCCATCGATGATCACCAACTGGGGCAGGGGCTGCTGCTCGGCTTGTTGTCGTTTGTAGCGGCGATAGACCGCTTCTTTCATAGAGGCAAAGTCGTTGATGCCCTGCACGGTCTCGATATTGAATTTTCTATAGTCCTTTTTGCTGGGCGCTGCATTTTTAAAACAGACCATCGCCGAAACGGGATAGCTGCCCTGAAAATTAGAATTGTCGAAGCACTCGATATGCAAGGGCAGTGAAGAGAGTTGCAGATCTTGTTGCAGCTCCAACAAGAGTCTGTCGGTATCTATGATCTTTTTGTCGAGTTGCAGTCGCTCTCTTTTTCGTTGCTCGGCAATAAAGTAGGTTGCATTTTTTTGCGAGAGCTCCAATAGTTTTTTTCGATCTCCGCTTCGGGGGAGCGTGATCTTTACGGTCGAGTCCGGATAATCAATGGCAAAGGGCACCACGATCTCTTTTGCCTGGCTTTCGAAGCGGTCTCTTAGCATGGCTGCGGCAAACGAAAGGATCTCTTCGGGGCTCTCGTCGAGTTTACGCTCGGCCTCGATGGTATGGCTTTGCACGATGGCTCCGTTGCGCAGCATCAGGTAATTGACAAAGGCCTTTTTTTCTTGACTGATCGAAAATATATCCAGATCGGGGGTACGGGCATTGGCAATAACTGAGCGCGAGCGGTACTGACGCAAATAATCGATCTTCTTTTTAAGGTGGGCCGCTTGTTCGAAGGCCAATTGCTGTGAGGCCTGCTTCATTTGCGCTTCGAGAAAGCGAATAACCGGTGAGAGTTCTCCTTTTAAGATATGGGCGGCCTGTTGCAGATCGCTCGCATAATCTTGTGCCGATTGCAGTCCTTCGCAGGGCCCTTTGCAGTTGCCCAGATGATATTCCAGGCATACTTTGTATTTGCGACGAGCGATCTTGGCTGGGCTCAGATCGAGCGAGCAGGTACGAAGAGGGATGGTCTGTTTTATAAACTCGAGCAGTTCGCGCAGTTGGTGCACCCAGGTATAAGGCCCCAGGTAGGTAGAGCCATCCTTGATTTTTTTTCGAGTCAAAAAGATCCGGGCAAAGGATTCTTTTCTGATTACGATAAAGGGATAGGTCTTATCGTCTTTTAAGTTGATGTTATAGCGCGGCTGGTATTCTTTGATCAGCGAGTTCTCGAGCAAGAAGGCGTCTTGCTCGGAATCTACGATCGTAAAACGAATCGTGGCAATGCGTTTGACCAGCTCGATGGTTTTTTGATTGTCTTGTTGCTTAGAAAAATAAGAGCTGACCCTTTTTCGGATCTGTTTGGCCTTGCCCACATACAAGAGTGCTCCATTTGTATCATAATACTGATAGATACCCGGCTGTAGCGGAAGGGTGGGTGCGATCTGTTGAAACTCGGCAAGGGTCATAGGGTACTACTGGTTCCAGCTTACTTTGGTCGTGATAAGTTGTGCGGGCTCTCCGGGCAATTGGGTGGTACGAACAATGGTAAAGCTTTTGTCCATGAGCCATAAAAATTCTTCTTGTAGCAGTCCGTTGCGATCGTTGACGATCCTACTGGCCAAGATGGTGGTGACCTTATCGCCCTCGGCTACACTGGGCAGCACATGCAGTTCTTCTTTTTGCCACTCCTCGTTGTTGGGATTGACGGGCACGTAGCTAAGAATAACCTTTTTCATCAATTCGTCGTAGCGGCTTTCTTCGCTATATCGTTTTGCAAAGGCAGGTTGTGAAAGATCGGGTAGGTTCAAAAACGGAAGAGCCTCTTTTCTAAATTGTTCGCGTGCAATGTAGAGAGTATCGAAGGGAATGGTATCGGTGCCGCGGTAATCGTAGCGGGTAATGGAGTAAAGCGAGGTGTCGATATGGGCTACTTGCGCCTCGATAAGTGAAGGGATCGAGACAAAACTTGATGCGGGTTTTTGGTCGTGCTTGCATCCTGTAAGCAGGAGCAGCGCGATCGCAAAGGCGGTCAGCCGATTTTTCATGCTGTAAAATTAAGATAAACGGGTAGCGCTTTCGGGGGCTATTTGCCTAGTATCAACCCCAATTTGATACCAAAATCGTAGAGGTGTTCCTGAACGGGGTAGCCCTTTTTAAAGCTGGAGAGAGCCTGGTAGCGGATCTGTGGACCGATCTGAAAATCATTTTTACCCAATTGAAAACGGGCATAGGTCTCTAACCCGATATTAAGGTTCCACTTGTTAATAAGGTAAGGCACTTCGGCATAATTCTGATAATCGACCGAGATTACATAAGAGCGGTTACCGACGACATAGGTAGGCTGCGCAGTGGCACTGATGCCCCAATGCGTTTGTTTTTTACCCAATATGCGCCATTGTAGTCCAATGGGGATTGATACAGAGTAATAGTAATTGCGCAGCCAGTTAGCGGCCGAGCGAAATCCACTGCTGCGAAAACTGGTAAGCGTGCTGACCGTGCTGGTACCTCCCCAGGGGTTCATGAGCGCAATGGTCGCCACTTCGGAGGGGTAGTTGTAAGCGGCAATATCGTATTTGCTTACGTTGAATTGAATGCCGGTTACCCAGTCTATTTTTTTACTAATGGGATAAGTGCCGGTCAACCCAATTTGCATCCCAAGGTCAGGACGGTGACGAATGACACTCGACAAATCGGTAGGGTTGGTATTCGCGCTGGCGGGAGCCGCACTGCTCATTCTTGCTTGGGCAATGAACTTTTGATCTTCTTGTAGCGAACGGTAGCTGACGGTAGGCGTAAAATGCACCTGCCATTTAAAGCGGGGTTGATGCAGTTGTCGCTGGTAGCTGTTGACCACACTTTCAATATCGAGCGGATAGCGATCGTCTTGCCGGACCGAGGCTACAGTAGCAAGGGTTTCGATCGTTTTCTCTTGCGGAAGTGCAGGGATCGCTTCTTCGGATACAGAGGCTTCTTGGGTTTCGGTTACGGTGTTCAACTCAATAACGGGTGGCAGCACTGCATTGAGTGGCAGCGCTGCTCGAGGTTGCAGTTCTGCATTGGGTTGTAGCTCTGTTCGGGGTTGCTGTTCTGCACTGGGCTGCGTAAGCGCTAACGAGTACGTTGTCTTGTTGCCTGTAGAGGAAAGTTCCGAACGGTGCTGTAAAGAGTCTGATAAGAACCAGGCCGTTCCGGCTAATAAGGGAAGTAGCAGCAACAATGCCACCCTGCGCTGACGGCGGCCATGCATACGTGAATAGATACGACTCCATACCCGGTCAGAGGGGTATAAACGATGCGCATCTGCATTCTGTTTTAAAAAATGCTCGAATTCACTATGGTCTTTATTCCCATCCATCGGCATGGCAGCTCCTTGCGGGGCAAGGTTGTTTTAATGAGGAGCCACGGCGGCTAGCCAGCCGGACTCCTGCTTTGGTTGCAAAATCTTTTTTCTGATCAACAGCTCCTCGAGCATGGCCTTGGCCCTGGTAAATTGGCTCCGGCTGGTGCTCTCTTCTATATCTAACAACTGCGCGATCTCGCGGTGACTATACCCCTCGATCGCAAATAAGTTCAAAACGGTCCGATAACCGGTAGGCAGCAGTCGAATACATTCCACGATCTGTTTGACCTGCACCAGCGCCGGTATACTATCTTCTTTCAGGGCCACCCCATGTGCGTGGATCAGATCGACACTCTCGTTGAACTTTTTATTTTTCTTGAGGATGTTGATGCAGGTATGTACCACGATCTTTCTGATCCATCCCTCGAAAGAACCGCGATTCTCGAAGCGTGCTATTTGGGTGAATACTTTTATGAATCCCTCTTGTAACATGTCTTCTGCATCTTCGCGGTTATGAGCGTACCGATAACAAACGGCCAGCATCTTGGGACTGTATTGCGTATACAGTTCTCGCTGCGCGGCCGCTTGATTCTTGATACAACCTTTTATGATGGCTTCTTCTGTCATGGAACAGAGGTGACCACTAATATAAGACAATTTAGCAGGGAGATTGCTGCAGCCGCTGTTAAAAATTTTGGCGGATGGTCACATAGAGATTACGCCCGGGGGCCGAGAAACCAGAGGCAAAATAGCGGTAGTTGCGGTCCAAGAGGTTCTCGAGTCCGGCCTGCAGGGTAAAGCCTTTGCCAGCCCGGTATTCGGTTCTGATATTGAGGGTGTACCAGGCAGGCATGCCATCGGGGGTGGCATATTGCCCGTTATCCTCGCCATCGGGATTAAAGTCGGCGATCTTTTTGGTGCCATTGAACAGCAGAAAAAATTCCCAAGAGAACGCTTCTTTTTGGTAGAGCAGGGCCGAGCGTCCAAAGGTGGGGGGAATATGATCGAGAGGCTTTAGGGTCTTATCAGGATTAATGAAACGACCATAGGTGCTGGTAATGGTAGTCTCCCAGCTAAGCCCTTTGGTCAGGGTCATCTCTAGGCGGTAGTTGAGTCCCCGCACAAAGGCCCTGCGGGTATTTTGGTTGGCAATGACCCGGGCCATGATCCCGTTGTACAAAACGGAATCTTGTCCATTTAAGCGAAAGGGAGCCAGTGCCATGGCATTGCGAAAAAGCGTATAGAACGAGCCCAGTTCCATTTTTATTCTTTCAGTTTTGTATTGAACATTGATGTCACCCGTATAGGTGTACTCCGGCTTTACGTTCGGGTTGGGAACGATCAAACGCCTAGCACTGCTGCTCGATTCAAAGATGCGAGCGGCATCGTCGACATTGGGCGCTCTAAAGGCAGAGGCAAGATTGGCAGCGATTCGCAGGGAGGCAGCACTGAGGTGAACGATTCCCAGATTACCGGTAAGGGCTTGTTGGCGCTGTTCGATCTTGGAAAAAGGAAAATTAAAAAAGCTGTTGTTAGTAAGCGTGGAGTGCAAGCCCACAACTTGAAACCGAAGTCCGTCATTGACGATCCATTTTCCATTGCCGCTTTTGTAGAGATGCTGCCCATAGAGACCGGCGAGTGTCATGCGGTTGCGTCCATCGGGGTAACGGGTATCTAAAGCAGTGATCGTTCCAGTTAATAAGTTGGTTCGATCGGCTGCTGATTGCACTTCGTTGTGCTGCGCATCGGCACCGAGGGTCAGTTCGTGACGTCCCCATTTTTCTCTGGCATCGAGGGTAAAACCTGCAACGGTAACGGCTTCGCGTCGGCTGTCAAATTGCGTGTAGGCCAAATACTCGCGCTGGTTGCGACTTTCTTTGATGTGCTGGTAATTGAGATTGAGTCGCAGCTCGTCGATAGATTTAATGTTTTTGGCACCCCATTCGTAAGCGGCCAGCCACCGTGTTTGGGGTCCGTAGTACCATTCGGCCCAGCGAAGTGTATTGCCAATACCGGTAAAGGTCTTGCGATCTTGAAGACGATCGTACCGTGGAATGTTCGAAGAATTGGAGTGCTGCAAATTGAGTACATGGGTCTGGTCGGCGCGGGGTTTAAAGAGTAGCTTACCCAGCAGGTCCCATTGCTTGTAACCCGAAAATTTTTGAATTCGATCATCATGGTTGGTCACGAGTTGATCGACTCCATTGATGGTCTCTATGTACTGCGTTCTTCTGCCAAAGTCGGGATATTTTTTGGGATAGCGATCGCCCATTCGCAGATCATCAAACTCACTCACGGTTACCGATTGCAACCAACCCCATTTTTTGCCGCCGATCTGCTGACTGCTGTGCAGGGTGCGTTCATTATTGGCGGTGCTAAAGCGGGTTACCAATTGCGAGGTAAAAAGGGTTTTGGTGCCCTGCGAAAGCAGTGGTGTTCGGGTACGCATATGTACCACACCCCCCAGCGCATCGCTTCCATAGAGTGTGGAGCCCGGTCCGTACAACACTTCTACCCGGTCGAGCATAAACTGATCGATGGTAATTACGTTTTGCAAATGTCCGGAGCGGTAGATCGCATTGTTCAGTCGAATGCCATCTACGACCAACAGCACCCGACTGGCCTCGAAACCTCTAATAACGGGGCTGCTTCCGCCTTGCTGACTTTTTTGAACATATAATTGTCCGGTGTTAATGAGCAGATCGCCCATGTTCTGCGCATTGGTTCTGGCAATGGTCTTGGCCGTGATTACATCGATGGGTTGGGCTATATTTTTTTTCTTTTCGGCAAATTTAGAGGTGTAGACTACGGCCTCTTCGAGTTCTTTTTGCACCAGCGTGTCTACTTGGGCGGTGGCTGCTAAAGAAAAAAGTGACGCACAAAGTGCGAGGTAAATTTTTTTTTGAATTGGCATGGGCTACGCGTCGAAAACTTGTTATGATTTACGCGGCTTAACCAGACTATCGGCCGGATAGCGGTGCTTCATCGTATCCATTACCGATTGGGCCCACTGTGTAATAGCAACCCGCTCTGCTGTTGAAAGCCTGGCCTCGGTATGGGTCCAGGTGTAAGAGGGGAGTGGCATCTCTTCTTCTTTGACCATCTCGATGGTCTCTTCCATTTTGTGATATTGATAGCGAAGCGAGCGGTGGGTATACTCATCGAAGTTCAAATGCTTTTTACCATCGCGAATATGTTCGTCTAGCCACCAGGCCACGGGTTGTATCGATGCATACCAGGGGTATCGAGAGGTATTGCTGTGACAATCCATACAAGCCTTTTGCAAAATAGCATTGACCGAATCGGGAATTGAAAAGCGACTCGCTAATTGCAAATCGGGATTAACGGGCAATTGATTTTTTTTAGGATGAATAAATTGGATCACTACCAGTGCACCCAGCAGGGTTAGTCCAATCGTTTTTACAAGGTTCATAAGCAGTTGCGTATTTAATCAATTAAAATAGTGCCGGTCATCTCTTGCGGAATCGGCAGGTTCATGTAATATAAAATAGTGGGGGCGATATCTCCGAGTTTACCTGTACGAACGCTGACCGGAGGCTCATTGCCAATAATAAAAAGGGGAACCGGGTTAAGGGTATGTGCGGTGTTGGGGCTGCCGTCTGGGTTAACAAGATAATCGGCATTGCCATGATCGCTGGTCAGAAAAAGAGTATAACCGCTCTTGAGTGCAGCGGGAACAAGCCGGGCTACACAGGCATCTACCGTTGAAGCTGCTTGTTTGGCGGCCTCCCAATTGCCGGTATGTCCTACCATATCGGTGTTGGCATAGTTGAGACAGATAAAATCGGCGGTCTTGTTTTCGATCTCGGGTAAGATGGCCTGGGTTACTTCATGGGCGCTCATTGCGGGTTGCAGATCGTAGGTAGCTACCTTGGGCGAGGGGATCATGATTCTTTTTTCTCTGGCAAAAGGTTGCTCACGCCCCCCGCTAAAGAAAAAACTAACGTGTGGATATTTCTCGGTTTCGGCAATTCGAATTTGCGAAAGACCGGCCACTGCGATCACTTCTCCGATCGTATTATTCAAGTTATCGGTCTCGAAGATCACGGGTACGTTCTTGTAGGTTTTGTCGTATTCGGTAAGGGTCGTATAGTGCAGCGAATATTTTTGCATGCCAAAGGCAGGCAGATCGATCTGCGTAAGTACTTGGGTAATCTCGCGACAGCGATCGGTTCTAAAATTAAAACAGATAACCGCATCACCTTCTTGCAGGGTGGCGATGGGCTGCTTTGCTTCGTTTATAAGTACGGTGGGGACGATAAATTCATCGGTTATGCCCCGGGCATACGAATCTTTAAGGGCCGCTGCGGCCGTGGTCGCATACGCTCCTTTTCCCTGTGTGAGGGCTTCGTAGGCCAGCTTAATCCGTTCCCAGCGTTGATCGCGGTCCATTGCAAAATAGCGACCGCTTACGGTGGCAATGGTACCCACCTGTGTAGGCAGATACTGCTCGAGTTCTTCTATAAAACCCAGCCCGCTTTTCGGATCGCAGTCGCGTCCGTCGGTAAAGACATGTATAAAAACATTTGTCAATCCCTTTTGTGCACAGCATCGCAACAGCGCTTTTAGATGATCGATATGCGAATGAACCCCGCCGTTACTGACCAGCCCCATCAAGTGCAGGGCCTTGTTGTTGCGAAGTGCATAGTCGATGCTTTGAAGTAAAACAGCATTCGAAAAGATAGATCCATCGGCAATGGCGCGGTTGATACGTTGTAGTTCTTGATAGACCACCCTTCCTGCGCCCAAGTTGAGATGCCCGACCTCGGAGTTACCCATCTGTCCTTCGGGAAGCCCTACTGCCTCGCCACAGGTAACCAGGGTCGTATGCGGATATCGTTCATAGAGCGAATCGACAAAAGGCGTGTCGGCCGCGGCAATGGCATCGGAAGCAGGAATTTTTCCTAACCCCCATCCATCCATTATGACCAACATGGTTTTTTTCATCGTGCAAATGTTGGTCACAAAGGTACATTCAAAAATGCTGTAATTTAGTGATCATGAAAATTCAAATGCTGTTAGCGGGCGTACTGTTGCCCGCCTTCTTCGCACTGAGCATTGCGGCTACCCGGCAAGATGCAATCGAGGCCGTTATTGGTGCTCTCAAAAATGGAAATGCCACACAACTGGCCGGGCGTTTCGAAAAAGAACTCATGCTGACCCTGCCCGATCAGTCGTTGCCAGTAAGCAAGGCGCAGGCTCAAACGGCCATTGCGAAATTTTTTACCGCCTATCCTGTTACCGGGTTTGAACTCAAGCACCGCGGCAATGCACCCGGCGGGGCCTTTGCCATCGGCACCCTGCTAACCGAAAAAGGACAGTTTCGGGTCAACATCTTTATGTCGCCGGCCGGTCCCAAAGAAGGGGTTAGAGAACTTCGCATTCAAACCATGGATTAAGCGCTAATTTTAAGAATGGATCCCGATTTATTTAACCGCTTTGTTCAGCAGGCTTTCGAAGAAGATCTAGGAGATGGCGATCATTCCACGCTCTCTTGTATAGCCGCTACGGCCAGGGGCAAGGCGGTGCTTAAGGTCAAACAGTCGGCTGTGCTGGCCGGCATAGCGGTGGCCCAAAAGATCTTCATGCTCAAAGATCCCGATGCCCGTTTTACCGCTTATGTAACGGATGGCGATCGGGTACAGCCCGGCACTATTGCTTTTGAGGTCGAATCTTTTGCCGCCGTTATCTTGCAATGCGAACGGATCGTGCTCAACTGTATGCAGCGCATGAGTGGCATCGCTACGCTAACACGGGACTATGTTTCGCTATTGCAAGGAACGTCTACTCGATTGCTCGATACGAGAAAGACCACGCCTAACTTTCGACTACTCGAAAAAGAAGCGGTGCGTATTGGGGGCGCCCTCAATCATCGCTTTGGTCTTTACGATATGATCATGCTAAAGGATAATCATATTGATTTTTGCGGTAGTATCGTAACCGCCATTGACCGGGCTTGGCGCTATGTACAAGAGAAAAAACCTGCACTTTCCATAGAGGTAGAGACCCGCTCCATGCAAGAGGTAGCCGAGGTGGTTCGCCACGGGCAAAAAAAAGTAAAACGAATTATGCTCGATAATTTTTCTCCGGCGCAGTTGAGCGCGGCGTTGACGTACATTAAGACAAATGCACCTTTGGGTACTTTCGAGACCGAAGCCAGTGGCGGCATTACCAAAGAGAACATTCGAAGCTACGCCGATACCGGGGTCGATTTTATTAGCGTAGGTGCCCTTATTCACCATGCGCAAAGTATCGATCTGAGTTTAAAGGCCTCCTTATATTCTCATCCCCAATAAGCATGTCAAAAAAAAATAAAGCCGATAGCCGCGGGTTCGTCTTTAGCACCGATCCGAATTTTTCTTATCAACCCGAACCACAGGAACAAGTAGAAACGTTGGCTCCCAAGCAGCAACGGCTTCGTATTTTACTCGACACTAAACAGCGAGCCGGCAAAGCAGTAACACTGATTACGGATTTTGTAGGTAAAACAGAAGACCTCGAAACACTGGGTAAACAGCTGCGCAATTTTTGTGGCACCGGTGGCTCGGTTAAAGAAGGCGAAGTGATCGTGCAAGGCGATCAGCGGGCCAAAGTAAAACAGTACCTGCAAAAACAGGGATACGGCGTTTACTGACCTTGCGCCAGGCTATACGCTTTTTGATCGCCCCATTGGTGCAGCAGCTCTACCGAACAAACCTTAACCAGGTGGCTGACTCTTTCGTACAAGGCAATGATGTCCGCTTGTTGAAGGGATCCTCCGTCGATGCTTTCAAAACGTACCCGGTATTGATTGACCAGATTGGTATAGACCGAACCGGTGGGCCATACCTGTGTGCCTCTGTTGCTGATGATGATCAGCTTAAACAGATCGCCGGCCGCTTGTTGGCAAAGTGCTGCCAGCGCGGAAGGTTGTTGATTGCACTGTACAAAAAGGTCGGCGCCTACGATGGCCTCGCTCTTTTGAAGAGTAGATTCGAGCATGGGATGTTGATCGATGGCAGCGGCAGGCTGATACGGTTTATTATTGCCGGTATAGTCGACTGCCCCTTGCTTGGGCCTTTTTCCAAAATTTTCAATAATGGCGTCGGCAAATTCGGTGGTATTGGCAGCAGGGGTGTTCTTGTCGCCAAAATCGCCCGTATGTACCCCGCTTTCGAGGGTATAGCGGAGTGCGTTTTCGATCGTAGCTGCATGTTGATACAGACCCACATGACGCAGCATGGCCAGGCCGCTCAGCAATAAGGCGGTAGGGTTGGCAACATTTTTTCCGGCAATATCCGGTGCGGTTCCATGTACGGCTTCGAAGATCGAGATATGATCGCCGATGTTGGCAGAGGGAGCAAAGCCCAAACCTCCGACCAGTCCCGCGCAAAGGTCAGATACAATATCACCTTGCAAATTGGGCAGTACCACCACATCGAACAGATCGGGGCGCGTAACGAGTTTCATACAAAGGTCATCCACAATAATATCATCGGCCTTAAGGTGGGGATACTCTTTGGCTACTTCGTAGAAGCATTCCAAGAACAGCCCATCGGTGATCTTCATAATGTTGGCCTTATGACCACAGCTAATGCGTTTTGCATTTTTCTTGCTGGCCATCTCGAAGGCATAACGCATTACCTGCATCGTGCCGGGGCGGGTAATAAAACGGCGGCAGAGAGCCACGTCTTGCGTAAGCATGTGCTCGATACCACCATAGGTGTCTTCGATATTTTCGCGAACGATGGTAATGTTAATGGGAATGCCGGCCTTGCTAAAGACGCTATCTACACCGTGCAGCGAGGTAAAGACGCGTTTGTTGGCATAGGTATTCCAGGTCTTGCGAGCGGTTACGTTGATACTTTTTACGCCTTTGCCCTTGGGAGTCTCCATGGGGCCCTTAAAAAGAAGGCCAAGTTGCTCAATAGTTTGTTTAGCCGCCGGCGTCATGCCATTGTTGAAACCTTTATCAAAAACCCATTTTCCCATCTCGACCATTTCGTATTGCAGGGGAACTTGGTTAGCCTCAAAAATGAGCAGGACCGCTTGCATAATTTCGGGTCCGATTCCATCTCCTTTTGCAACCGCTATCTTCATATCAATTCAATTTTACGCCGCAAAGGTAAGGCGCAAAAACTTAATGCGATCCTTATCATTTTTACTAATTTTATACCATGGCTTCGATGATATCAGAGGGGGTACAGGTAAGCGTAGAGACCTTTTACCAAGAGGACTACAGCAACCCGTTGCAATCGGAGTACATGTTCGCTTACCGAATTGTGCTGGAGAATTACAACTCTTTTCCTGTAAAACTGCATCGCCGTCATTGGTTCATTTTCGATAGCAATGCCTCACACCGCGAAGTAGAGGGCGAAGGGGTGGTGGGTGTGCAACCCGTTTTACAACCCGGTGAGCGGTATCAGTACGTGAGCGGTTGTAACCTGCGTACCGAAATGGGTCGCATGTACGGCACCTACCAGATGGAAAATCTCGAGACCCATCAACTCTTTACCGTTACGATTCCCAGTTTTGAGATGATCGTTCCGTTCAAGAATAATTAACCATTATTTGGGCTTGTACTTGGCCTGCTCCAGCAAAGTGGCAGGGTTTGTTTTCATGACCGCTTCGGGATGAAGCGCAGGGTGAGCCGCCACATATTTTTTTACGATCTGCCAACCGACCCAAGTACCCAGATTACCCGGTGAATATTCTTGCGATAACCCTTGGGTAAATGGAGCCTCTCCCAAATAAGTTTGTATGACCACGGGGTTGAGCGAATTAAGGTCTTCGTTCTTTAGCAAATGACTCCAGATGAGTCCTTCGTTCTCTTGGCACCAGTCTAGTTGTTGTTCTGTAAATCCGGTAATGAGCGAATCGGCATGGTAGGGTAAGAGCAACGACGATAAATACCAGTACTTTCCTTTTTCTACCATTTGTTCTACAAGGGGGAGTTCGGCCGTCCGTGGCGGAAACAGATCTTCTGCAATGGCCTTGATAATGCCCGGCACCCTGTAGAGTGGAGCAAATCGTCTGCTGAGATAACTAGGGTAGAGCGCTTGCAGTTCGGCCGTTTGATAGGCAAAAAAATCTTGTCCGGCAAACTGTTGCAGACCCAGTGCTGTTCCGCTGCGCACAGTGGCCACACCGGGGGCATCAAAGGGCCCCGTGTACAAGGTGATCGTTCCGGGTTTATAAGAAGGAAAATAATAGTGTAGATAACGAAACGCGGTCTCTACTTCTTTTTCGAGGTCCAGGGTATCGTTAAAACGAACTTGTAGCGAGTCGTTGATACCGGAGTAGCTGCGTAAAAATTGGAGAGTAGCCAGTCTGGTGGTGCTGTCTGCGGGGTCACCGCTCACTCCCAAAATAAACTGCATGTACTCGGGGTAGAAGCCAGGGTAATTTTTTGACAACTTCTCTAAGGCGGGGGCCAGCTGCAAGGTATCGAGCGAAAAAAAAGCCTTGTCGAAGCGATCGATCGTTACGGACACCTTAATGTTGCTTATATCGGGCGCTGTATTGTTGTTTGAGCAGCCGCTCAGCAATAGCCATCCGATCGCTCCTATCCAACTGCGTAAATACATGGTACGAAGGTACGCTACAAAACAATGGCGTACTTTTGTCGTATGAAGATCGCCATTGCGCAGCAGAACTATCACATCGGCAATTTTGCGGGTAACACCAACAAGATCATCGATGCTATTACCGAGGCCAAGCAAAAGGGCGCTGCGCTGATCGTTTTTTCTGAGTTGGCGATCTGTGGGTATCCGCCCCGCGATTTTTTGGAATTCGAAGATTTTATCGATCAGTGCCAAGCCGCACTCGATAAGATCAAGCCGCATACGGCAGGCATAGGGGTCTTGATCGGAGCGCCCGATCGCAATCCCTCTTCAAAGGGAAAGCGATTGTATAACGCCGCTTACTTTTTGCACGATGGTGAAACCCGGGCCGTGGTTTATAAGACCTGTCTTCCAACCTATGATGTATTTGATGAGTACCGTTATTTTGAACCCGCACACGAGTGGACGCTGGTCGATTTTCAAGGAAAGAAACTGGCTGTGACCCTTTGCGAGGATATCTGGAATCTGGGCGACAATCCGCTCTATACGCATTGCCCCATGGACCAGCTGATCGGTCAGCAACCCGATATCATTATCAACTTATCGGCCTCTCCCTTCGATTATACCCATGTCGAAGATCGCAAGGCGATCGTAAAAAGAAATGTGCTACGCTATCATATTCCGCTGGTGTATTGCAATGCAGTAGGTAGCCAGACCGAGATCGTCTTTGATGGCGGATCGCTGGTCATGGATAAGCACGCCAATCTGGTAGCGCAGCTTCCGCTCTTTAAGGAGTCGTTGCAGCTGATAACCTGGAACGAGGACGGCTCTTTTGCCGAACCTGCCCTGCAAACTGCAGCGCAATTGCCCGATGCCGAACTTGATCCGCTTCGCTTAGAGCCCGATCTCTGCACGGCCGAGATCAAGGATGCCCTGGTGAGCGGCATTCGCGATTATTTTAAAAAAATGGGTTTTACCAAGGCTATCTTGGGTAGCAGTGGGGGTATTGACAGTGCGGTTACACAGGCGCTGGCCGTAGAGGCCTTGGGAAAAGAAAATGTAATGGCCGTTCTTTTACCCTCTGCTTATTCGAGCGATCATAGTGTACGGGATGCCGAGTTGCTCAGTCAGCGATTGGGCAATGCTTACGAGATCATTTCTATACAACCGGTATTCGAGTCACTCTTGGGGGTCCTGAAAAAAAGTTTTGGCAATCGCCCCTCCGGGCTTGCCGAAGAGAATCTGCAAAGTCGCAGTCGGGGCAATATTTTAATGGGACTGGCCAATAAGTTTGGCTATGTGCTGCTCAATACATCTAATAAAAGCGAGCTGGCTACCGGCTATGGCACGCTCTATGGGGATATGGCCGGAGGGCTCGGGGTGCTGGGTGATTGTTACAAATTGCAGGTCTATGCCCTGGCTCGCTACATCAATCGCCATACCGAACTGATTCCTCATTCTATTATTTGCAAGCCTCCCTCTGCCGAACTGCGTCCTGACCAACTCGATACGGATTCGCTTCCGCCTTATGAGGTGCTCGATCATATCTTGTACCAATATATAGAGAAAAGAAGATCGCCTGCGGCCATTCGGCAGCTCGGCTACGAAGCGACACTGGTAGACCGCGTACTCAGCATGGTCAATACAAATGAGTATAAGCGCAATCAATTTTGTCCGATCATCCGCATTTCTCCTAAGGCTTTTGGAGTAGGAAGAAGAATGCCCATTGTCGGTAAATATCTTTCGTAAATGACAGGACTGGTTTATAAATCAACAGGAAGCTGGTATATCGTGTGCGATGAGCAGGGACAGCTTTGGAATGCCCGTATGAAGGGGGTGCTAAAGCTAGACGAGATCACCTCGACCAATCCTGTTGCTGTGGGCGACCAAGTTACCTTCGAGATCGAATCCGAAGCGGCTGCTACCGCTGTGATCAGTGAGATCTTGCCCCGCCACAATTATATTAATCGGCAAAGTCCGCGCCATAAACACCAGCATCATATTGTTGCGGCCAATCTGGACCAGACCTTGCTGGTAGCCACTCTTAAAGAGCCCAAGACCTCACAAGGATTTATCGATCGCTTCTTGGTGGCGGCTGCCATGTATCATGTAACCCCGCTCCTTGTTTTTAACAAGGCCGATCTGTATCGTCAAAAAGAGATGGACCGATACGAAGCGCTACGCTCGATGTACACATCGATCGGCTACCGCGTGCTGCTGGTGAGTGCGGTGACCGGTCAGGGCATGGACGAATTACTGACCACACTGACCGACAAGACCACTTTGCTCTCGGGGCATAGCGGAGTAGGCAAATCGAGTTTGCTCAATACCTGGTTTCCGGGCATCAACAGAAAGACGCAAGATGTAAGCGGATGGAGTGGTAAGGGGCAACACACGACCACCTTTGCCGAAATGTTCGATCTGCCACAAGGAGGCAAGATTATCGATACGCCCGGGATGCGCGAATTTGGGCTTGTCGATATCAGTAAACAAGAGCTCTCGCATTATTTTTCAGAAATGAAACCCCTGCTGCCGGATTGCCAGTTTAATAACTGTCAACACTACAACGAACCAGGCTGCGCAGTAAAAAAGGCCGTACAAGAAGGGCGCATCCACGAAGATCGCTACATTAGTTATCTCTCTATCTTAGATTCTATCGAAGAAAAACAGTACTGACCGCTTGCGCAGGGCGATCGTTGATTGCCCAATGATTATTAGTACTTGAACTTGGGTTGCTTCTTGAGCTGTTTTTCGGCTTTGGGATCTCCATTGATGATCTTTTCGGCCCCAATGGGTTGACCAAAGGTCAGTTTTGGTGGAAACACCTTATGCCAAAGTTTGCAAGAGCTGCAACAACTACAGACTAGCAACAGGATCAGTATCTTTTTTTTCATGGGATAGTGGTATTGGGATTCGTGAACCAAGAGGAGTAGCGGATATAGTTTTGAGCAATACGGTTGATCTCTCCTTCGATCAGCTCGCCCGAGATATCCTTTACTTTTTTAGCGGGAACCCCGGCGTAGATGCTGCTGGGTTCACAAATGGTATTTTCTAGTATAACGGCGCCGGCGGCTATAATAGTATTGGAATGTACCACCGTCTTGTCCATTACGATGGCCCCCATGCCTACCAGCACATTGTCGTGCAGCGTGCAGCCGTGAACGATGGCATTGTGCCCGATCGAAACGTTATTGCCAATGGTGGTGCCGCATTTTTCGAAGGTGCCATGAATACAAGCGCCGTCTTGTACATTGACCTTATGACCCATGCGAATAAAATTTACATCGCCCCTTATGACCGCATTGAACCAAACGCTGCATTCATCGCCCATCGTTACATCGCCCACGAGGGTGGCATTGGGCGCAAAAAAACAAGCGGAGCCCCACTGCGGATGTTTACCCCGTACCGGAAGGATGGTCGTCATGCTGCTATAAAATTTAATTGCAAAGTAGCGTAAATTTTAAAAGGTCGATTTTCTTTGTTTCCTTTGTTGGTAGTCGGCCCGGGGCCCATTTAGGCATGCATCAACGCGAACTTTTTTTTAAACATGTGGCACAGACCTCGCCGGCTCCGCTGGGCATAGAGGTGGTACGTGCCGATTGGGCAACGCTCTACGATGCGCAAGGAAAAGAGTACATCGATCTGATCGGAGGAATCAGTGTGGCCAATATCGGCCATCGACATCCTCGCGTCGTGGAGGCCATTCGTCAGCAAACCGATGCCTACTTGCATGTGATGGTCTACGGAGAAATGATCGAATCGCCACAGGTTCGCTATGCCACTGCCTTGGCCAAGCACTTGCCCGACAATCTGCAGTCGGTTTACTTTACCAACTCGGGAGCCGAAGCTACCGAGGGTGCCATGAAGCTCGCTAAGCGGGTAACGGGTCGTACCAAAATGATCGCCTTTAACAAGTCGTATCACGGCTCTACACAAGGCGCGTTGAGTCTGTTGGGCGATGAATATTACCGCAATGCCTTTCGTCCGCTGTTGCCCGATGTATGGCATTATAATTTTAATGACGACGCTGCGCTTGCGGCCATTGATACAAACACGGCTTGTGTAGTTATGGAAACGGTGCAAGCCGAGTCGGGGGTTATACAGCCTGATCGTTTGTGGATCGCCGCCATTCGAAAAAAATGTTCAGAGACAGGAGCTCTTCTCATCTTCGACGAGATACAGGCGGGCTTTGGAAGAACAGGATCGCTTTGGGCCTTTTTGAATTACGAGATCGTACCCGATGTGCTTCTTTTAGGAAAGGCACTGGGGGGCGGTATGCCGCTCGGTGCCTTTATTACAAGTAAAAAATGGATGGATCAATTGACCGATCGTCCGGTGTTGGGTCATATTACAACGTTTGGAGGGCATCCTGTCTGTTGTGCCGCCGGTCTTGCTGCCTTCGAGGCATTGCTCGACGAAAAATGGATGGAGCAGGTGCAAGAAAAAGAACAACTCTTGCTGCAGGCATTGGTGCATCCCAAGATCGTTTCTGTAAGCAGTGCAGGTCTTTGGATGGGTGTTACATTTGCCAGCGCGCAGGATTGCAAAAAAGTAATCGACTCTGTCTTAGAAAAAGGATTGCTTACCGATTGGTTCTTATTTGCGCCGCATTGTCTACGCATTTCGCCACCGCTCCTTATTCATCCCGAGCAATTAAAAAAAGCGGCCGCTCTTATTGTAGAGGCTTGCAATACGGTGCTTTGATATTACTTGACGAGTGTTTGATAAAGTAGTACGGCCAGCGCTGCGCCCAATAGGGGTGCAGCAACGGGAAGCCAGGCATAATCCCAATTACTTTTTCCTTTTCCTTTTAGGGGTAACAAAAAATGAGCAAGGCGGGGGCCCAGATCGCGTGCGGGGTTTAGCGGATAGCCGGTGGTTCCTCCCAGACACATGCCAATGGCCATTACCAGTAGTGCCACCGTGAGTGCATCGAGACTTCCCATCGAAGCGGTGGCAGGTTGAATACAAAGGATCGCAAACAGAAAAGCAAAACTGGCCAGTGTTTCACTGATTAGATTTTGTCTGTCGTTGCGAATGCCCGGACCCGTTGCAAAGACACCCAGTTGCTCTTCGGCATGGGGATGTTGATTGAACTGGTCGCGGTACGAAAGCCAAACCAATACGGCACCTGTAAAGGCGCCGCCCAGTTGGGCCACTACATATTGACTGCACAGTGCCGGGCTAAGCTTATTCATGAGCAGCATCGCAAAACTAACGGCCGGATTAAGGTGGCCGGCACCCCCTAGGGATACACTCACATATACCGCTACAAAAACCGCCAGCCCCCAGCCAAAGCTAATGAGCAACCAGCCGCTGTTTTTTCCATGCGAATGGTGCAAGGTGTTGTTGGCATTAACGCCACAGCCCAACAAGATCAGCAGGGCCGTTCCAATAAATTCGGTCAATACAGGGTTCATAGTATGAGGATTAAATTAATTATTGAGGCGGTATTAGCTGTTACGATCGTCGGCCCAGGCAATGGTGGCGTTGACCGCGCGTTGCCATCCTTTTAAAAGAATGGCCCGCTCACTAGCCTCTACTTGCGGATCGAAGACTCGTGCCGATTTCCATTGTTTGGAAAGTTCTTGTTGATCTTTCCAAATACCGGCGCCAAGCCCTGCTAAAAAGGCGGCTCCCATAGCCGTGGTCTCGGTAATCTCGGGCCTTACTACTTTACAATCGAGCAGATCGGCCTGAAATTGCATCAGCAAATCATTGGCCGTGGCACCCCCATCTACGCGTAGCTCCCGAATGGGAATACGGGCATCGGCCTGCATGGCTTTGAGCAGATCGGCCGATTGATAAGCGATACTGTCTAGGGCCGCGCGCGCGATATGCGCATGATTGGTGCCACGTGTAATACCAAAGAGGGCGCCTCTGGCGTGAGCGTTCCAATAGGGCGCTCCCAAGCCGGCAAAGGCAGGCACTACATAGACACCTTCGCTTCCTTTTACAGTTGCGGCTAGCTTTTCTATATCAGGCGCGCTGTGAATGACTTTTAATTCATCGCGCAGCCATTGAACGACCGCTCCGCCAATAAACACCGATCCTTCGAGGGCATAGGTTGTTTTGCCATCGATCTGCCAGGCAACGGTAGTAAGTAATTTATTTTTTGAAGCAATGGCCTGCTGCCCGGTATTCATCAACATAAAGCAACCGGTGCCATAGGTATTTTTGACCATGCCTTCTTCGGTACAGAGTTGTCCGAACAAGGCCGCTTGCTGATCGCCGGCTACGCCCGCAATGGGAATGCGCGCACCGGGAAAAATCGTGCATTCACCCACGACACCCGCGCTGGGTGTAACTACCGGCAGCACCGATGCGGGAATATCGAATAGTTCTAATAACTCGACATCCCATTGCAGGATATGAATATTAAAGAGCAGCGTGCGTGATGCATTGCTAACGTCGGTAGCATGCACGGCACCACCGGTCAATTTATAGATCAGCCAACTGTCGATGGTGCCAAAGGCCAATTGCCCGGTAGCCGCTTGTTCACGGGCGCCGGGGGTATGATCAAGGATCCACTTTAGTTTGGTTGCAGAGAAATAGGCATCAAGGATCAGCCCGGTCTTTTGTTGAAGCAGGGGCGCCTTGCCTTGTTGGCGCAGCTCATCGCAATAGGCAGCCGTGCGGCGGTCTTGCCATACGATGGCGGGTGCAATGGGCTCGCCGGTAGTTTTATTCCATACAACGGTGGTCTCTCGTTGGTTGGTAATGCCAATGGCCGCCACTTGTTGTAGGTCGGTGCGCGCTTTGGCCAGTACCTCGGCTAGTGTTGCGAACTGGGTTTCCCAGATCTCGTGGGCATCGTGCTCTACCCATCCGGGTTGCGGATAGTGTTGTTTGAATTCTTTTTGGGCCATACCAAGCGCTTCTCCTTTCTCGTTAAAGAGAATACTGCGACTGCTGGTCGTGCCCTGATCGAGCGCAAGAATAATTGGCATGCAAAAACGTTGGGTTCCCTAAGATAAGGAATCAAAAGTCAAGCCCCATCGCAAAGTAATAGAGGAGTTTTCCTTTAAAGAACCCATTCATCTGCCAGGCCGCATCGAGTTTTAGAAAATACCCCAGTAGCGTACTGCGGGCTCCGAACCCATAGCCACCCGCGAGCGGGCCAACACCACCGGCCTTGACCCGTAAGGTAACGGGTGCCGAGCTGTACGAGACATAGGGTCTTTCTAACTTATCGTAAGCGCCGTTCCAGGCCGTACCCAGATCTACGAACTGTACGATCTGCAAGTTGCGCAAGAACGCATTGTTGATGGGGCGATTAAAGAAGCTGCTAAAGATGGGCGCTCTGATCTCGGAGTTAATGACCAGGGCATTGTTTCCATTGGCAACATTTTGCTTAAAGCCACGCAGGTTAACGGCCAGTGATTCGAAGGCATATTCGGCATCGCGGTCGGGTACGTTGGCAGGATCGAAGTAGCGGTACGAGCCGTCTTGTTTTCTGTTTTGTCCGAACATGAGCCAGTTGTCAATACCGCCCAGATAATAGATGAACTTTTGCGATCCCCACGAAAAATCCGCGGCAGCCCGCACCGCCCAGGTAATGTTGCGATAAATAGGTAAGAAGTGACGGGCATCGAATCCTACGTTCATAGTGTAGGGCATCGACTGAAAAGTATTTTTGGCGTTGCTGCCGATCTGTGCGTTGTAATCAAAATAGAGCTTGTAGCGAAGTCCGTTCCAAATATTGAGGGCTGGAGAAATGGCATCGTCGTGTACCAGTTCGATGTGCACCAGTCCGTATTGCAGCTGATCGTCTTTGCCTTTAAGGGATTGATTGGGGTAGACAGGATTGGCCAGTTTTACATAGCGATCGCTACGGTAGGCAGCATTGATGCGCAGGCTTCTGACCTTGTTAAAGGGATAGCTAAGGGTCGCTTGATAGAGATTGGAATGAAGTTTGGTATCAAAGAAAATAGAGTCGTTGTACAGCGGAGGATTTTTGACCGTGTTGCGGTAATAGGTAAATCCGTAGTCGATGCGTTTTTTCAGATACTGCCCGGTAAAGATGTATTCGTTGGCATCGAGGTTGGGACTAATGCGCAACCCGCCTGCAAACTTTAGGTCTTCCATTAGATCGGACGTACCCAGCCGTAAGATACCATTGAGGGGATTGTTATTGCTAAGCTGAATAGGACCGCGTCCGCCTTGGTAGGGTTGAAAACGGGTAACCAGTACGTTGTTGTTAAATCCACTTACCAGATAATCGTTGAAAAACTTGGGGGGGCGGTATTCAAAGATCTTGGAGCGGACGGTTTTGCGTGTTGCGGCGGCGGAGGTGGTACCAACTGCGGGGGCTGCGCCGGAGCTACTGGTTTCGTCTTCAAATCCACTGCTAAAGATATTGCTGGGCTTGGCGGGTTTGGGTGTGGCGGCCACGGGAGCCTGTGTGGGAGCCACTCGTCTGTTAATTTTCTTTTCTTCTTCGATTAGTTTTCTAACGTATTCGCTGGGTCGGGCCGTGACATTTCTTCTGCGCAGCGTATTTTCATCGACCTTTAAACGATACAATAACTTGGCATCGCCCAGGCGAACGACTTCGCTCACTTGTTGATTGTCTCCGGCCGTGCGGGTTTCGAGCAGACTGCTCTGGTAATTAGTGAGTGGAAATACATAAGCCGAGTCGAGGGTCACCGACACAAATCCGACCGAGTCGATATCGGTCTTATCCCATTCTTTAAGCACACTGTCTACATCGCTGCGCGGAGGATTGCGCAGCACTTCGTCTCCAATAAAGACCAGCGTATCCAGCCCCGCTCTTTCGGTCGTAAAGAAACCGGCGTAGCGATTCCCGATACCGTTCTCGTCACTTACAAAGGTAAAATGACTGGTGTTGTACTGCGACGGATAACGAGCATTGCCACGCACCAAATTGGTGAGCTGCGAAATTTGACGGGTCTCCGATTTATTCCAGTTGTCGACCAAAAATATATTGTAAGGACGTTTGGGCAGGGGACCCTCTTCGCTGCGCGTGGTGGCATTGGGGCGGGCACTCGAAAAAAGTATACCGGTCTTGTTAGGAAAAGCTACGAACGACGGATCGAGATCGTCGTAACTGTCGTTGGTGATCTGCTCGATTTGTTGTTTATCGATCTTATAGACATAGATATCGGACTGACCGCTTCTGACCGCACTTAAGATCAGGGTATTGTTATCGAGCATGTACTTCATATCGACCACTTGGTCGAATTTATCGAGTACCTGCCGGTTCATCTTTATGCGAAGGTTCATGTCGTAAACAAAGAAATGGATCTCTCCTTTTTCGTAATACATAACAGCCAGTCGGGTGCCCTTGCCATCCCAAGCCAGCAGCGGGTAATTGGGGTTGCGGTCCTCTTCGCGCGAGAGCACTCCTTGTTTGAGCAATACATTTCGTTTGACGAAATTCTCCATCAACACCACTTGTATGCGGCCTTGCTTGTATTCAGTTACAGCGTAAGAGAAATTACGAGGAATCGGATTGGCATTAAAGTGGTAAAAATCTTTTTTGCCGGCGTATTCACTAACGGCGAGTTGACCGCGAGGGGCATTGCGTCTTGCTTTGATATCCTTAAAGTAAACGCTTTGCATATCGGTCATGAAATCTTGCAGCAGTCCCTTGAATTTCGTTTTGGCCAATTTGTAGGCCGCGCTATTGAGGTTGCGAAAATTGCGCGCCAGGTTCAAAAAATAAGTGACCTTGTTTTTGCCATATTTATCGGCGATGTATTTCCAAAACGCTTGCCCGGCCAGGTTGGGTTTATCGAAGGCGAACTGATAAAAATTTCGATAACTACCGGCCAGCATCACGGCTCTAAGCTCATCATCGAGCGCAGTATTCCAATTTTCGGCGGCATAAAAGATATAACCATCGGTGAGCCACTTTGGAAGATCGAGCAGGGCTTGGTTGGCCGCATATTCGCCCAGGTCTTCTCCAAAGAGCAGATTCTCGACCAGGTTGCGGGCAATGCCTTGTCTGATCTGTAGTCGCAGGTGCTCGCGATTACCGTCGTAATAGACGATCATTTTATTATTGACCAGCTTGGTGAGACCGCCGGTATTTTGCCAGTCGATGCCCATTCCGATGTTGGATTGCTGCATCTCGTCGTAATTGTTGTAGACAACAATGTTGAGCCGGCGCTGTAATCCAAATTCAACAAAGCGTTCTACCGACGACAATTCTGCTTCGGCAATCTGTGATACAAACTCGCCCAGCCCCAGCCCATCTTGACTAAAGTAGCAGTTGAAATTATCGGTTTGATAATACTTCCATTTAAAGTTTTGAAACTGCACGCGGTTCTGGCCGAACTGCACGGTATTGACCTGGGCAGTAGAAAGCGATGTAGCGCTGATCATCCCCAACAATAAGAACCACCTGACTCTGTTCATAGCTATCTTTGTAATTGACAATAAAAATACGAAAACCCCGCTATGTTAACGTTGGCGTCGAAGATCTTTAACCCCGTTCAGGAAAACACCTATCTGGTCTATAACGAAAAAAAAGAGGCGCTCATTATCGATCCGGGCTGCTATTTTCCGGAAGAGCGGCAGCAATTGAGTGAATGGATCGAAAAACTCGGGCTTCGCCCCGTAAAACTGGTCAATACGCACTGTCATCTCGATCATGTCTTTGGAAACCGCTTTGTGCACGAGACCTGGGGCTTGGAGTTGCATTTTCATGCCCTGGAACAAAAGGTGTTCGACTTTGCCCCCATGGCCGGAACGGCTTGGAACCTGCCCTTTGATCAATACGAGGGTCCGGTGCACCACCTAAGCGAAAACGAACCCCTGCTGCTGGGCGAAGACAGACTCAAGATCTTGCTCACACCCGGGCATTCGCCGGGTAGTATCTCGCTCTATAGCGCCGAAGGAAATTGGGTAATAGCGGGCGATGTACTCTTTAGAGAAAGCGTGGGCCGCACCGATCTGCCCGGCTCTGATTTTAATACCCTGTCCGAGAGTATCCGCGCCCAACTTTACTCGTTACCCGACGAAACGCATGTGCATGCCGGCCATGGTATGCCTACCACCATTGGCCACGAAAAGCAGTTCAATCCTTTTGTAAAGCCTACGTAAATAAAAGGGTTATGCTTTTTTGAAAGCCGCCCAGCGAAACTGCTCTTTTTGTTGCACTACATAAGCAAATACAGCGAGTAGCACCGTGGCCAACGCAAGGTTGAGTGCCGGATGTTCTATAAGGGTGATCAGCCAGCGATGAGCCCCGTACAGCGAGGCCGATAGCAGCAAATAAAATAAGATCTTTTTAACAGGATAGGGCACGGGATAGTGTTTTTGCCCGAGCCAGTAGCTGCTCATCATCATAAAAGAATAACAGCAAAAACTGGCGAGTGCAGCGCCCAGGTATCCCAGCGAGGGAATCAGCGTAGTAGTGAGCAGCAGGGTAATGAGCGTGCCGCCAATGGTAATATAGGCGCCGGTAAGAGTATGGTTGGTGAGTTTGTACCAGATGCTAAGGTTGTAATAGATACCCAAGAAAATATTGGCCATAGCGATGAGGGGGACCACATAGAGACCTTCGGTCCAGCGGACTCGATCGATGGCTTCAAAGAACCATTTGATAAGATCGATATACAGCGATAATCCCAAGAACAAAAAGCAACACACGATCACAAAATAATTCATGACCCGGGCATAGGTGCGGGGCGCATCGTCTGCTTGGCTGCGGTGAAAGAAAAATGGTTCTGCCGCCATGCGAAAGGCCTGTATGGCAATGGTGATCACGATCGAGAGACGCACGATATTGCCGAATACGCCTAACTGGTGCTTGGCCTCTTCTGGCGGAAGATCGACCACAAATTGATAGAGCAATCGACTGAGCATGTCATTGGCAATTCCACCCATACCCACGAGCACCAGTGGCCAGGCGTAGCGCATTACTTTTTTAAAAAGGGAGGCATCAAAATAAAAACGTACCGATATCCATTCGTTGGTCAGCAGCAACAACGACAGCAGGCTGCCAAAGAAATTACCGATCAAAAACCACACAATACCTGTTTCGTCGGTGGCGTAAAGCGAGGTCAGCAGCGCGTTGGGGTAGGTAGCCAGATAGCGCGGCACAATACCTAAAAAAACGATCACCACGATAATATTTACCAATACAGAGACCATCTTGGCCAGCGCGTATCGCCGCGGGCGATTCTCTTGTCGAAGTTTGGCAAAGGCCAGGGTAGAGAGTGAATCCACCCACAAGATCCCGATCATCCAGCGAATGTATTCGGTATGGGAGCCGAGTCGTCCCCATTGGGCCAGCTGGTCTTGCAACGACCAAAGCAGGGCACTAAAAAGAAAAGAAGAAACCAGCAGGGCTACCGAGAGTGTTCCGTAGAGACGATCGCGGTCTTCGGTGGCTGAAAAACGAAAGTAAGCGGTCTCGAGTCCGTAGGTATAGATGATATTTAAAAAAGCAACTGTGGCATAGATCAGGGTCAGGTCGGCCGTAATAGCCGGTTCTTTAAAAATCAGCGGCAGGCTCAGGTTCATCAAATAGCCCAGAAACCGGCTGGCTACACTGGGTAGTCCGTACCAGAGGGTCTGTCCTGCCAGTTTTCTGATACCACTCACTAAAAATGTTTTGCATAAAGATAGCGGTTCTGTGGGTTGCCCTGCAGTATCTTTAGGCATCAATTCTATTGTTATGAGAAATTTTCTGCTGGTTTTCGCATTCATCCTGTTGGGTTTCTCCTCGTTGCTGGCACAGGTCTACGAGGGAACGGCCGAGTTCGATAAAAAGAAAATGCCCGCCTTTATTGCAGAGTATAGTTATCCTGCTGCTGCCGTAGAGAATGCGATCGTTAAGCGATTTTCGAAATTGGGCTATCGCCCTCGCGAAGAAAAAGGCCTCTTGAACAGAGACAAGGGATTCAACGTTTTTGCCGGCTCTATTATGCCCGATATTACAGAGGGGCAAGCCGATTTTTTGATCAAGGTCGACAGCCGTAGCCGCAAGGGCAACGAAAATGCGGTGCTAACCCTGGTGGTAACGCAAGGCGGAGAGGCCCTGGGTCGAAATGTGAGTGCCTCGCGTGCCGAAAAAGTAAAGGATTTTTTACGGGGGCTCACACCCGATGTGGTGGCCGAAAGTCTAGAGCTCGATATTAAGGCCCAAGAAGAGGCGATTGTAAAGGCCGAGAAAAAACTGGAGTCACTCAAGAAAGATCAAGCCGATCTGGAGCGTAAGATCGAGTTGAACAAGCAATCGCAGCGAGATACCGAAAACGAGATCGGGGCAAAAAAAGAAGGACTCGACGTATTAAAATCTCGCCGTGTTATTCCGGCCGTGCCAACCGCCGGTCAGTTATAAAACTAGAATCCGTTAGCGTTTTTAAAAAAGCCATCAGCTGATCGCTCTGCTCATTGGTGAGTGTAATCCCTTGTCGCAGTAGCGGATCGAGGGTGGGGCCCGGCTGTACCTGAAACCGGTAATGATTAATGCATTGCTGAATAGAGATAAATCGTCCGTCGTGCATATAGTTAGACGATAAATAGCAATTGCGCAGCGTGGGTACTTTAAATTGTAGGGAGTCACTGCTTAAAAAACTAATTCGCATTCTTCCGACATCTTGCAACAAAGGGTCTACGGGCAACCCATTGTTTCTAAAACTATGATCGGTAAACAAGGGTTCGCGGTGACAGCTGTTGCAATGTTGTAAGAATAATTGATAACCGGCCAGCTCTTGGCTGTTAAAGACGATTTGTCCTTTTTTGTACTTATCGTAGCGACTGTTCGCGCTGATCATGGTGGCGGTAAATTGTGCCAGCGCCTTTACGATCTGCATCGGCTCGATGGATGCAGTATTAAATACCTGTTGAAAGGCATTTTTATACCCCGGGTCCGCTTCTAATTTGCGAATGATGCCGGGAAAGGTCTCTCCCATTTCGTGATCGCCGGTAAGCGGATGGGTGGCTTGCAGTGCTAAGGTTTCGAATTGACCATCCCAATGAAAATAGGGCGCCCAGGCCAGATTGACCAGTACCGGTGCGTTGCGCAGGGTATGCGTATTGTTGACCCCGTGGCTGCGGTCGTGTTCGAAGGTGCCGAACGAAGCGATCTGTTCGTGACAAGACGAACAGGGATGCGCCTGGTCGATGGATAATTTTTTTTCGTAGAAAAGTCGTCTGCCCAGTTCGATCCCTTCTTTCGACAGCGGATTGTCGCTGTTATTGTACAGCGGAGCCGGAAACCCATCGGGTACCGCCAGCGTTACAGGGGTTAGTGTACGTATGCCCACCGCTTTATTACAACTGCTTACCAAGCGAGAGAGCCCTGCGGCCAGGGTCAGTAAAACGATCAGATAAAAAAATGGCCTTTTCATGGCGGGTACTTACTCCTCGTAGGGACCTCGAGGTCTTATTCTGGTAGATTTTACGGCACTACGTTGCTTTTTTTGATCGATTCTTTTTTCTTTGGCTACTCGCGGAACCGAAGTAGCGATTCGGCTTTTCTTTCGCTTAAGGGCCGCTACGATTAGCTGTTTTATTTTTTTGATGGCTTCTTCGCGATTGGCCAATTGGGTGCGATGGGTCTGACATTTTACTTGCAAACAGCCGGCATCGTTAATGCGATTGGCCAGTTTCTCGCGCAGTCGCGCCACCTGCGCGCTGCTTAATGCAGTTGTATTGACCAGATCGAGCGAGGCCAATACGGCCGTTTCTACTTTATTGACGTTTTGCCCGCCCTTGCCCCCGCTTCTGCTGGTGGTGATTCGGATCTCCCTGACAAGGGGCTCAAAATTCAGTTGTACATTTACCACTCTCAAATTTAACTTATTTATTTATGCGTGCGGTCGTTCAGCGGGTCAGCGAGGCTTCGGTTAGCATTGACGGTTCGGTGCATGCCGCCGTCGGCCCCGGTCTGCTCGTGCTACTTGGCATCGAAGCGGCCGATAACCCAGAAGATATCGAATGGCTGTGTACAAAAATTGTGCAACTGCGCATTTTTAATGACGAGCAGGGTCAACTTAATCGCTCGTTGCAAGAGATAGAAGGAGAACTCTTGTTGATCAGCCAGTTTACCCTGCAGGCATCCACCAAAAAAGGAAACCGACCCTCGTTTAGTAAAGCGGCTCGTCCCGAGCAGGCCAACCTCTTGTACGAGCAGATGATCGCACAACTGCACACGCTCTTGGGTCCCCGACTCAAGACCGGTGTCTTTGGCGCCGATATGAAGGTCTCACTTATCAATGATGGCCCCGTTACCATCTGGTTCGATACAAAACAAAAAGAATAAACCTAACCCATGACGATACAACAAGCGCAGCAACAGGTAGACCAGTATATCAAGACGCATGGCGTTCGCTACTTTAGCGAACTGACCAATATGGCGGTTTTAACCGAAGAGGTAGGAGAGCTGGCCCGGCTGATGGCTCGCCAGTACGGCGATCAAAGTTTTAAACCCACCGAAACCAAAAAAGAAATGGCCGAAGAGTTGGCCGATGTGTTATGGGTGTTGCTCTGTATTGCCAACCAGACCGGAGTTGACCTGACCCAGGCCTTGCAAGGTAGTTTCGAGAAAAAGACCTCGCGCGACAAAGACCGTCATCACCGTAACGAAAAGCTTCACTAGCCGGATAGGTTTTATATTTGCACCCTATGGCCAACGATACCCCCCTTTTTCAGGCAATTATTTCGCATGCCAAGGAGTACGGATTTATTTTTCCCAGCAGTGAGATCTATGATGGACTTCAGGCTGTATATGATTATGGCCAAATGGGTAGCGAACTCAAAAAAAATATCAGGGATTGTTGGTGGAAGAGCATGACCCAATTGCGCGATGATGTAGTGGGAATAGATGCGGCCATCTTTATGCACCCTACCACCTGGAAGGCCAGCGGTCACGTCGATAACTTTAACGACCCTATGATCGATAACCGCGACAGCAATAAGCGCTACCGCGTCGATCATTTAATAGAGGCACACGCCGACACGCTCAAAGCCGCCGGTAACGAAAAAGAGGCCAACGCCCTGGTTGCTACCATGGAGGCCCTGCTTGTGGCCGATGATTTTACGGCCCTAAAGAAGTTGATCGAAGACCACCGAATTAGCTGCGCCAGTAGCGGGACCTGCAACTGGACCGACATTCGCCAGTTTAACTTAATGTTCGCTACCGAGTTCGGGGCGACCAGTGGCGAAGAGGACAATAAAGTTTACCTGCGACCCGAGACTGCACAAGGCATTTTTGTAAATTTTTTAAATGTGCAAAAGACCGGTCGAATGAAACTGCCCTTTGGAATTGCGCAGACCGGTAAGGCTTTTCGTAACGAGATCGTGGCCAGACAGTTTGTGTTTCGCATGCGCGAGTTCGAACAAATGGAGATGCAATTTTTTGTAAGACCCGGTACGCAAAAAATATGGTATGACTATTGGAAGGAGCAGCGCTTGCAATGGCATATTGCCCTGGGAATGCCCGCCGAGAAATATCGTTATCACGATCATGTTAAACTGGCCCATTATGCCGATGCGGCCTGTGATATTGAATTTGATTTTCCCATTGGGTTCAAAGAGCTGGAGGGCATTCACAGCAGAACAGATTTTGACCTGCGGCAGCACCAAGAATACAGCAAGAAGAAACAACAGTACTTCGATAACGATATCGATTCGGCTACCGGAAAACCGTTTGGAAATTATATTCCTTATGTGGTGGAGACCTCGATTGGACTGGACCGCATGTTTTTAGCCGTGCTCTCTCATGCCTACGAAGAGCAAGACCTGAGCACCCCCGAAAAGCAAGACAGTCGCGTGGTATTGAAATTTCCGGCTAAGCTTGCTCCTATTAAAATGGCAGTGTTGCCACTCAATAAAAAAGACGGATTGCCCGAGATCGCCCAAGAGATCATAGCCGGTTGCAAAGAAGAATTTCGCTGCTTTTACGAAGAAAAAGATTCCATTGGTAAGCGCTATCGACGCATGGACGCCCTGGGAACTCCTTTTTGCGTAACGGTCGATTATCAAACCAAAGAAGACCGGACCGTCACGATCCGTTACCGCGATTCTATGCAGCAAGAAAGGGTGTCTATTGCTGATGTAAAGGAATTGGTCAAGCAAGCTTTATAGAGTAAATTTGCAAGGCGTTGTGGAACAAAAATTTCATAACATCTTGAAAATCAACCTATTTTTATGAGGATTCTTTCCTGGCAACCCCTATTTGCCCTCCTTTTTACAGCTTTGTTGGCCTTGCCCTCTACCGAGGCGGCTGCACAGGTTCCCGACACCCGAAACAACCCCGGGGTGATGGCCCAGATCTATAGCGCCCTTTCTGCAAAGGGTTTGACGCAAGACGAGGTCAAGGAGCGCTTAAAGAGCAAGGGGCTTAATGTCGATACCATGTCGGAGGCCGAGATTATGCAAAATCGTGCCCTGATCGAGCAAACGGTGCTGGAGTTGGAGAATGAAAAAAAATCAAAAGGGCAAACGAATAAAGGTGATGGATCGGGCAAAACAGAACCCGCTACGCCTCAACAAAAACTTCCGGTCATGATTCCAGCAGCGGATCCCGCTGCCAAATTCAAGAGTGCCGATGATAATGGATCAAAAGAACCGTTGAATACAAAAGAAGAAGCCATTGCCGATGTAGCCCAAAAGTTGGCCGTGCAAGTAGTACCGAAGGTTGGAATTTACGGCCATGATATTTTCTTTAATCAATCGCTCGATGCCTTTCGTACCACCGACGGAGCGCGTGCACCCGATACCTATATTCTGGGGGCCGGAGACCGCATTCGCATTACCATTTTTGGTATGTCGCAAGCCGACCTCTTGTTAGAGATCAACAAAGAGGGATACATACAGCCCACCGGACTCAAGCAACTTTATTTGCAGGGGGTATCGCTAGAAGAGGCTCGTAAATTGATCGGCCAGCGTTTTAGTGCGGCCTATCGCTTTCAACAAGATCAATACGCCGTTACGCTGCAAACGGCGCGCGCCATAACCGTAAATGTATTTGGCGAGACCAACCTGCGCGGAAGTTTTAATATGTCGGCCCTTAATACAGCCTTTAATGCATTGGCCGTTGCCGGGGGGCCTGCCATGCAGGGATCGGTTCGTGCCATTGAGCTTATTAGAGGAAAAAACAGAAAGAAGATCGATGTCTATGCTTTTTTAAGTAACCCTGCCACACAGTTTGACTTTGATATTCAACAAAACGACATACTCTATGTACCCATGGCACAGCGCGTGGTTACCCTCGAAGGAGCGGTAAAGCGCCCCATGAAATACGAGCTGACAGGCAAAGAAGGATTACAAGAACTCTTTGGTTTTGCAGGCGGCATCAACTACAACACCTATGTAGAGTTTGTGCAAGTGGAGCGCAACCAAGCCGATTCGGTGGTGCTGCTCGAATACAAACTCTCCGATATTTTAAATGGAACACAATCGGCTATTTTGCTCGATGGTGATATTGTGCGCGTAAGAGAAAATACGCGTCCGCTCGAGCGATTTACCGAGGTGGAGGGAGCCGTGTATTATCCCGGTCGCTACGAATTGCAAAAAGATATGCGCCTGGGTGCTCTCATTACCAAGGTACAGCTGATGCCCGAGGCTAAAAACGATTTCTTTTTTGTAGAGCGATTGCAGCGCGACAGCACGGTAAAAATTAGTAAGGTAACGGCGGCCGATGCGAGCAATTTTGTGCTCGAGCCCCGCGACCGCGTGCAAGTATTCAATAAATCGCTCTATGCCAACCAAGACCTGCTCGAAGTAGTGGGTTCGGTGCGTGCCCCCGTTTTGCGTGCCATACCCTTTGGAGAGCAAGTGCCCCTGGCCGATGTGGTCGAACTGGCCGGTGGTCTATTGCCAATGGCGCTCGAACTAGCCCAGGTAATGCGTCGCGATGTGATGTCGCCGGGTAAAGTAGAGTACTATGCGGTCGATCTTTTAAAACCTGCCGGATTTAAATTGCAGGCCGGCGATAAGCTGATCGTCTACGATAAGCGAACCTTTGTGTTGGGTTCTTCTGTCTCTATTGCCGGTTCTGTAAAAGATACGCTCACTACGCTGTATAGTCCCACCCTTACCATTCCTGAACTCATTAAGATGGCCGGCGGTTTTACCCGCTCTGCTACTTCGGCTCGCTTGGATGTATTTCGCTTGGGATATGGCGAGAACGGTTCGGGCTATACGCGCTTTGAGTTAGAGGTGGATTCTTCGTATAACGTGATTGCCCCAACCACATCGTTTACCCTGATGCCATTCGACAAAGTAGTGGTTCGCGATCTGCCCATGTTCAATTTGGATAGAACCGTTATGCTCAAGGGGCAGGTAAAATACCCGGGTGTCTATGCACTCGAAGCAAAGCAGGTGCACTTAAGTGATGTGTTAGAGCAGGCCGGTGGGCTCAACTCGCTTGCCGACAGACGTCATGCTTTATTGATCAGACCTTATAACAAAATAGAACTGATCGGGATCAATCTGCAAAAAGCCTTACAGCGAAAAGGCTCGCTTCGTTTCGATCCGGTGCTGTTAGCTGGCGATACGATCAGCATTCCTGCTTATCAAAATACCGTGGGTGTGCGCGTACAAGGTACTCGACAGGCCGATCTGATAGTGGCCGGTATCAGGACCGACTCGTTACGCTTGAACTCTGTTTCTAGTTATTTCTATGCAAATTCTCGCAATGCCGGGTGGTACATTAAAGAATATGCCGGTGGCTTTGCCAAGCGAGCCGACAAAAAGAGTGTGACCGTTGCATATCCCGATGGTAGTGTACGGGGTACCCGAAAAATATTCTTCTTCTTTAGAAAATATCCTACTGTAAGACCGGGTACTCTTGTTTCGCTCACCACCAAGGAAGAAACTTCTAGGGGGCCAGGCGGCGAGAAAAAAGTGGATTGGGATAATGTGATCAGTAAGATCATGGCGGCGGCTACCACGCTGGCCGTACTGATTACCGCCACTAAATAGATAGACAACTTAATTGATACTGATCGCTAATCGCGATAGCATTAGAGGGTCTGCAACTTGGCAGTAAAGTGACGAAGTAAAGGAGCTTCTTCGGTAATACGAAGACCTTTTACTTCGTTTCTTTTTTGAAAGACCTCAATGATTACTTCGGCCACATAGTCGATATGACTTTGGGTGTACACGCGCCGCGGTATGGCCAGTCGTACCAGTTCGAGCGGGGCGGGTAGTAGCGTTCCGTTTGCATCGTATTTGCCAAACATGAGCGACCCGATCTCTACCGTCCGAACACCTCCCTCTGTATACAGGGCACATACCAGGGCCTGTCCGGGATATTGCTCAACGGGAATATGCGGCAAGAAGGCCTTGGCATCGAGATAAACCGCATGACCACCCGCAGGTTGCATAACGGGAACACCGGCGGCCATTAATTTTTCGGTCAGGTATTCCATGCTGCGAATACGGTACTGCAAATAATTTTCGTCCATCACTTCTTCGAGCCCGATAGCAATGGCTTCGAGATCGCGGCCCGCCAATCCACCATAGGTTGGAAAGCCCTCGGTAATAATAAGCAGGTTGCGGCATTCCAAGGCCAGCTTTTCGTCGTGTAACGAGAGGAAACCGCCGATATTGGCAAACGCATCTTTTTTGGCACTCATGGTAGCGCCTTGTGCGTACGAGAACATCTCTTGCGCTATCGATTCGATGGAACGATCGGCATATCCTGCCTCTCTCTTTTTTATAAAGTAGGCATTTTCGGCAAAGCGACAAGCATCGAGAAAAAGAGGAATGCCATATTTTTTACAAATGGCACTGACCGCTTGTAGGTTGGCCATGCTAACGGGTTGTCCGCCTCCCGAATTATTGGTCACCGTCATCATGACCAGCGGAATATTGGCAACGCCTTTTTCGAGGATGGTGGGCTCCAGTGCGGCCACATTCATATTGCCTTTAAAGGGAGCGGGCACCAGCGGGTCTCTTCCTTCTTCGCAGATCAGGTCAATTCCTTCGGCACCGGAGAATTCAATGTTGGCGCGCGTGGTATCAAAGAGGGTATTGCTAATAAAATATTTTCCTTTTCCGCCCAGGGCCGAGAATAAGATCTTTTCGGAGGCCCTTCCCTGATGGGTAGGGATCACAAAGGGCATACCTGTGATGCGCTTGACCATGGTTTCGAAGCGGTAGAAACTAGGGCTACCTGCATACGATTCGTCTCCTTCCATAATACCGCCCCATTGGCGACTGCTCATGGCCGAGGTGCCACTGTCGGTCAGCAGATCGATCAGCACCTGGCGAGAGGCAATGGTAAAAACATTGTAGTGCGCTTCTTGCAAGATCTTGATGCGCTCTTCTTTGCTGTTAAAATAAATGGGTTCTACCGATTTGATCCGAAAGGGCTCGATGATGGTCTTGACAGGCATGGCGGCAATTGTTAATAAAGAGCGCCAAAGGTAATGACTATCGGCAATTGTTATCCGTCATTATCCGTAGATCTCTTGGTGAATGCTCTTGCGATCGTATCCCATGGCCTTGATGGTAGTGATGGCCTCATCGATCATATTTTTCCAGCCGCAGAGATAAAAATGAGCCGGCGGATGCGCTTGGCAGATCTCTTGATAGACAGGATGCACATAGCCGCTGCGACCACTCCAGGTTTCGCGCGAGAGCGTAGGATGATAATGAAAGCCGGGCAGTCGTTGCTCCAGCGCCTTTAGTTCGTCGTAGTATAGCAGATCGGCCTGCGTGCGTGCCCCAAAGATCAGGTGGGTTCGGTGAAAAGGAATTTGATGATTGGCTAAATGATGCACCATGCTTCTAAAGGGAGCGATACCGGTTCCGGTGCAGATAAGCAGTAATTCTTTATCGAGGTCTTCGGGCAAAGTAAAGACGCCGAGGGCTCCTCGTAACGTAAGTTCGGTACCTACCGTGGCCTCGTTGAAAAGATAGGTGGTCCCCAATCCGTTTTCAACCTTTACGATAACGAGCTCAAATACATTGGTGCCATCGGGCCAAGAAGCGATCGAATAGCTACGCCAGCGTTTGTTGGGTTTTTCGTGAATGGGCAGATCGAGGGTTACGAACTGTCCGGGTTTAAAATCAAAACGATCCAGTTCGGAGATTTGAATCCAGAACCGGCGGGTACTGGGGCTGCAGTCCTCGGTTTTGATAATGACGCCTTTTTGCCACGGTAGCAGGGCCATAGACTTGTTTGTACTAAAGATAATAAAATAATCGGGCTATCTTTGCGGCCCGCAGACATGGTTGTTCAGGATTTGTTGGCAGTGTACGGTAATAGCCCCCGTCATTTTTTACTGACGGACAGGCTTACTATGCCCGCACCGCAAACGACCCATCTACAAGGCTTGCAGGGATCTTCGGCCGCTTTTGTAATGGCTGCGGCCTTGCAGCAAGACCAGCTCTCTTCGTATAATCATCTGATAATCTGCAACGACGCCGAAGAGGCGGCCTATTTTCACAATACGCTAGAAAGCCTAACGCATTCGCTGGATTGTTTTTATTTTCCTTCTTCTTTTAAGAACAGTAAGAATTTTCAAGGGCTCAATCCTTCGCATGTTATGCTGCGCACCGAAGCGCTGACCCGTATGGCCGAGCGCGCCGATACGACCGGAACCTTGCGCAAAAAAATACTGGTGAGCTATCCCGAGGCCGTGGCCGAAAAAGTGCTGGTGCCCGAGCTACTCTCTTCGCGGGTCATCGCTATTAAAACAGGATCGTCGCTCGATGTGCCTTCTCTATTGCTACAGCTAAGTGAATATGGTTTTGAGCGTGTCGATTTTGTATACGAGCCCGGACAAGTGGCCATGCGCGGTGGTATTCTCGATATTTATTCGGTCGGTAACGACAAGCCCTATCGCATTGAGCTTTTTGGTCACGATGTGGATTCCATTCGTATTGTAGATCCCGAGACACAGTTAAGCGAACGAAAATTATCGCAGGTCAGCATTATTCCGCGCATCGATACCCAGGTCTCATCGGGTCAGCAGATCTCGTTGTTAGAATTTTTACCCGAGCATACGCTGGTCTGGATGCAAGACCGTCGGTTTTGTCTTGATAAAGTAGAAGATACCCGCACCTCGTTCGAACAGTTTATGCAAGGGGTAGCTGCGCAGCCGCAAGGGGTTGCGACGCAAGAGGAGGGCGATGAAAAGTGGATCAGCACCATCGAGGAGCAGCGTATCGTCACTGCCGAACAGTTTGAGCAATTGCTAGGAAAGCGACAGTTGATTAATTGGGGAACTGCAGCATCCGATGCTGAAAGGGCCGACACTACAGTAACCGCACCGGTTGCGGTTATTATTGAGCACCAAACCAAGGAACAGCCCGCCTTTAACCGCCAGTTCGAGCGCTTGATCGCCGATCTTAAAAATTGGGAGGCCAAACAATACCAGGTGCATATTTTCTCGGATAGCGCCAAGCAACTCGAACGATTGCAATCGATCTTTGATGATCTTTCGGCCGGTGTGGTCTTTCATCCGCATACCCAGGCCATTCACGAAGGATTTATTGATCATGATCTGAAATTGGTTTGTTATACCGATCACCAGCTTTTTCAACGCTATCACAAGTATAAGGTCAAGCAAGCCTACAGTAAGAACAAGGCGCTAACGCTACGCACTCTTCGCGAATTACAACCGGGCGATTTTGTAACCCATATCGATCATGGAGTAGGGGTCTTTAGCGGCTTACAAAAAATAGAAGTGAACGGACGCTCGCAAGAAGCGGTGCGCTTGGTCTATCGCGATTCGGATATCTTGTATGTAAACATCAATAGCCTGCACAAGATTGCCAAGTACTCGGGCAAAGAAGGCACGGTGCCCAAGATCAACAAACTGGGAACCGATCTGTGGAATCGCTTAAAAGAAAAGACCAAGACCCGGGTTAAAGAGATCGCGGTCGACCTGATCGGTCTTTATGCCAAGCGAAAGGCACAACAGGGATATAGCCATGCCCCCGATAATTATTTGCAACACGAATTGGAGGCCTCATTTATCTATGAGGATACGCCCGATCAAAGCCGGGCCACGGCCGATGTTAAAAAAGATTTGGAGTCAGCTTCGCCCATGGACAGATTAGTGTGTGGCGATGTGGGTTTTGGAAAGACCGAAGTAGCTATTCGCGCCGCTTTTAAAACATGTGTGGATGGCAAACAAGCAGCAGTCTTGGTTCCTACTACTATTTTGGCCTTTCAGCATTACAAGACCTTTAAGGAGCGGTTAAAGGATTTTCCGGTTACGGTAGATTATATCAATCGATTCAAATCGGTCAAAGAAAAAAAGCAAACGCTGCAACGATTAAAAGAGGGTAAGATCGATATTATCATTGGTACCCACGGACTGCTGGCCAAGGATGTGCAGTTCAAAGACCTGGGTCTGCTGGTCATTGACGAAGAGCAAAAGTTCGGCGTGGGCCATAAAGAAAAGATCAAAGAGTTGCGCACGGTAGTCGATTGTCTTACGCTTACGGCTACTCCTATTCCGCGAACGCTGCAATTTTCGCTGATGGGTGCACGCGATCTGAGCATCATCAACACACCGCCCTCTAATCGTCAACCCATACAGACCGAAGTGCTGGTCTACAATGAGGATGCGGTGCGAGAAGCGATCTATTTCGAGGCCGAGCGAGGTGGACAGGTTTTCTTCATTTATAACCGGGTGGCCGGATTGCCCGAGATGGCCGGCATTATTCAGGGGCTATGTCCGGACCTGCAGGTGGGCTATGCGCACGGACAATTGGAGGGGCATGTGCTTGAGCAACGCATTTTGGATTTTATAGACCGCAAGTACGATGTGCTCGTCTGCACCAATATCGTAGAGAGCGGAGTCGATATTCCCAATGTTAATACGATCATCGTAAATAATGCGCATCAATTTGGGCTCAGCGACCTGCACCAGCTGCGCGGTCGGGTGGGGCGCAGCAATAAAAAAGCATTTTGTTATCTACTAGCGCCGCCCATGAGCACGCTCCCCAACGATTCGAGAAGAAGATTGCAGACCCTCGAGCAACACAGCGAGCTCGGCAGCGGTTTTCAGATCGCCATGCGCGATCTGGACATTCGGGGAGCCGGTAATTTGCTAGGGGGTGAGCAAAGTGGTTTTATGGCCGAGATCGGGTTTGAGATGTATCAAAAAATTTTAGAGGAGGCGATTCGCGAACTCAAACGAAAAGAGTTCAAAGAACTTTTTAAAGAAGAGATTGCCCGGCAAGACGATTATGTTCAGGACTGCACCATCGATACCGATCTTGAGATTCTGATACCCGACGAGTATGTATCGAATATTACCGAGCGATTGTCGCTCTACCAGCGTCTTGATAGTTGCGAGACCGACGAAGAGCTCGAGTGTATGCGCCTCGAGATGATCGATCGCTTTGGCGCCCTGCCCGCTGCGGTCGAGGAATTGTTTATTACGGTTCGCTGTAGAAAAATGGCCTTGCAGCTGGGATTCGAGAAAATGAGTTTGAAAGAAGAGTTGCTACGCTGCTTTTTTATTAATCGTCCGGACTCTCCTTATTTTGAATCCGATACATTTAAAGCGATCATTGCGTATTTGCAAACGCAGACCCGTAGGGGCCAGTTAAAACAAAATGGCCGCAACTTTTTGTTGGTCGTGAGCGAGGTCAGGGGTATGAGCGATGTGCAGCGATTTTTGGAGGAACTGTTGCAGTACCTGCAAAAAAAAGAGGCAATGCCGCAGTAGCCTTGCCTCTTTTATCTTAAAACTGATAAATTACCATCCTTGCTTGGCCACGCCGGCTTTGATGGCGGCCAATGCCTTTTCTTCTCCCATCAGGGTCGTGAGCTTGTTTCCTTTTCCGTCGTTGCCCTGTGCCATATAAGCGCCTTTGGCGGTTTTGGTGATAACGGCATCTTGCATTACGACGCCTTTTTCTTTAGTCTTTACATTGTACGCGGTGATTTGTACGTCTGCCATGTTAAAAGGTTTTCTTGGTTTAGGGGCTGAAGGTACAAGTTCCGTTTCAGAGAAAAAAACCATTTAATCGGGTTGGTTTTCTCGTGGTTTGGGCCTTTGGCCGGTACATATTTACAGAGAACGTTCAATTGCACGACTTCTCTAATTAACATCCCTTTAATCATAACCTTATTTATATGAAAAAAATTATATCTGCGATTTTTTTAACATTCCTCTTCGCTACCACGCGCACACAAGATCAGCGCAGCCCTGACCTGTATCATTGTTTGTCCGTTCATCCCGGGGCCCAATCGCTGGTCAAGCCTTATCTCGAACAGTTTTTATTGCTCGATGCACAGTTGGAAGTTGACGTGCGCTCGCTCATCGAGTCTGAGTTTATTAAAAATCACAACGGTTTGTTATACTTTACCGATCTGGCCTCGGTGGTACGCACGGCCGAGACCCTGGAGCAGCTCGATCGGCAATACGATGCGTTTTTTGCCAGGGCGGCTTCAGTACTGGCTGATCGATTTGCGTCTGAGGGAATTTGCAGGGGCTCTATGGATCCCGACGTATATCGCGAGTTAGTGCTCAACTATTTCGAGACCGAGGTCTTTCTCTTTAAAGACGACCGGGCCAGCACCTTATTTGCCACGCAATTGAATTTTGAATCGGCTCGGGTAATAATGAATAAGCAAGAGGCCGCTTGGCTCTCGGGTGCGGGTGAAGAACTTACGGGTGAGCATCCCGGAGAAAATCAGCCGGTTACCGAAGAATTTTACTGGCCCTTGCTCAATCGAAATTTCGATCTCGAACTCACCGATCCCGAACCAGCCCTTTTACAGATGGCCGCAGTGCAAAAAGAAAAGAACAAACTCAAAGATATCCTGCAATTCATTTTCAATAACTGGACCGAGATCAAGGGTATCTTGGATTGGCTCACCAACAATTTATTTTATGATTGCAAGCCTTCGGTCACGGCCAGGGTCAGAACGGCCAAAGAAGGCGTTCCTGCCAGTCTGTCGCCGGGCGCTCGCAGGGAGTTTCGCTATGCGGTCTCTCAAAACGGGGTACTGATGGATGGCAAGAGTACCCGCACCCGAATCAAAGCAAGTTTGAAGTTATTTAAAAAGCGTCCGGTGGGTTGGGCCCGTGATAAGGTCTCATTGGCAGGGATCAACCATTGCTCATTGCAATGGAATGCCTGCGAAGCACTTCCCTGGCCCGCTAATGGCATTCCGTTCTTTCAAGCGGCTAATCACCAACCGTTCAAGTCAACGCTCAACCAGCAGCATCCTTATGCGCTCACCATTAGGGATGTCAACTACGAGTTTTTGACCTTCAAGTTATTTTTTAACCAGCGCGCCATCAAAACCATTTATCTGCTGGGATCGGGAGAGTGTGAGTAGTAGTTGCCAGGTACAACTTTTTATTAAATCGCTATTATGAAACATACGAATCTTGCCTGTTGTCTTTTGTGGGGGCTGCTGGCCCAACCTATTCTTATCGGGGCGCAGCCCCTGCAACGACAATTTGCACTAGGAACCACGTATAGTTTTTTACCGGTCAATAAGATGTTGATCGGACGGGTGGGGCTGGAGCAGATCCCACAAACAACGCTCTGGTTCGATTATAACCGAACCATTAGGCGGTCTTATAAAAAACTGCTTTGGGGAATGGCGGCCTCGGTCAATTACGAGAAGTATTTTTATACGATCGATCGGCCCTTGCCCTATTTTACCCCAGCGCGAGAGAAGTTTATCTTTTTGGCAGGCGGTATCAAGAACGTCGAGCTATTTGGTTATTTCGGAAAGCGCTTCGATCTCTACTGCTCCCCTACATGGCGACTTGGGCTTATGTCAAGACTGGGTCCGGTCTTTCATATCGATCCCTATCCGGAGTCTATAGAATCCAGCGCCAACCTGCTCGATAATGGAACGGGGGTGTTTCGTTTGTACGAGATCTATTTTACACGCCCCAAGTGGTATGTGCCGTATATGCGCGGAGTACTATCGGTAGAATGGGTCAAACGATTCAAGTCCGGTTTGGAACTGGGGCTCTCTCCTATGGTGTCAATGGCTGCTGCTACGCAAGACGAGGCCTTGTTCATGACGGTGTTGGACGATCCTGCTTATCGGAGTCTCGGCACTTTCAAGATCAAGCGTGGGTTTTATGGAATTAATTTGATCATCGGTAAATAGTGGATATGAAAATTGTTGGCGATGTGCTGCTCTTGTTATTTTTTTTGCTGCTCCGGTTTGTTGCAGTTGCTGCCTGCGATAACTATGATACGCTCAAGCGACTAGCCCCAAGTGCCTCGGAGCGCCCCGAATTATTCAATGCAGGGTTTATCGATGTGGTCAATGGCGGGCAGGTGGCGGCATCGGCAAGGCTCGTTAAACTGCAGATCGGCGAACAAGGAAAATTTAGCGTACCGCTCTCGGTGTTTGGCGGGGTCAGTAATAACTCGTTCGCCACCGCTAGCAACTCCGCATTACTGCGGGGCAACGAGCAGTTGATCCATCAGTTTATAACACCACTCAGCGGACTGCTCAATCTTAGCATTGAGGGAACTTGGTTTATACGACCGCGAAGCCCGGTTACTAAATGGGGATTGCTCTACCAATTGGGAGAGCGGGTGCTCACGGGTCAAAAACTTTCAGGTGCCGGTTTTTTTTCGCAGCAGCGTCCGTATCATTTTGTCAATAGCTACTTGGTTTCGGGGCTTTATTTTCAAACAGGCGCCTGGGAAAAAAGCGATCAAAAAAATGTAGGGGTCTGCTGGCTAGCGCTGCGTTATCATCTCTGTTACTCGGGCCTCAAACAGCTACGGCAATTCTTGCCCGGGTTTACCGGCAATGGTTTATACAGCGGCTATTCGATGGGAATGGGCATAAGGGTCAATAGCCTGATCAATCTAAAAGCCGTTTACTACCAATATCAAAAAGCACCAGAGCCGGATTATTTTTTACCGATCTACCAGTTCTCGTTTAACTATACCGTAAATGGGGTGCGTACTTAAATATCCAACTTGGCATAGCGGGCATGGCTCTCTATGAACTCACGACGCGGAGCCACCTCATCGCCCATCAGCATGCTAAAGATGCGGTCGGCCTCTGCAGCACTGTCAATGGTCACTTGCTTAAGGGTACGCGTGGCAGGATTCATGGTCGTATCCCAGAGTTGATCGGCATTCATCTCTCCCAGACCCTTGTAGCGTTGAATACCTACGGAGTCATCCTTGCCGGCACCGATCTTTTCGACCAACGCCTTGCGCTGCTCCTCGTTGTAGGCATAGGCCTGCTCTTTTCCTTTCTTGACCAAATAGAGCGGAGGTTGGGCAATGTATACATAGCCTTGTTCGATCATCGCCTTCATATAGCGAAAGATAAACGTAAGGATCAGTGTGGCGATATGCGAACCGTCTACATCGGCATCGGTCATAATGATTAGCTTATGATAGCGAAGCTTACTCATGTCGAGCGCCTTGGGATCTTCGGGTGTACCGATCTTAACGCCTAGTGCCGTAAACATGTTGCGGATCTCTTCGTTGTCGTAGATCTTATGCTCCATGGCTTTTTCTACGTTGAGGATCTTACCGCGCAGCGGAAGGATGGCCTGAAAACTCCGGTCTCTTCCTTGCTTGGCGGTACCGCCGGCCGAGTCTCCCTCGACCAAGAATAACTCGCAGCGGTCCGGATCGCGATCGGAGCAATCGGCCAGTTTACCGGGCAGACCGCCTCCGCTGAGTACCGACTTGCGTTGCACGAGCTCACGCGCTTTGCGGGCCGCGGCACGGGCCTGGGCCGCTAAAATTACTTTGGCTACAATGTTCTTAGCTTCTTTGGGATTTTCTTCGAGATAGGCCTCAAGCACTTTCGATACCGTGCTATCGACCACTCCCATCACTTCGTTATTGCCCAGCTTGGTCTTGGTCTGTCCTTCGAATTGAGGTTCGGGAACTTTGACCGAGATAATGGCGCTGAGTCCTTCGCGAAAATCATCTCCTTCAATTTCTACCTTGGCCTTTTCGAAAAGACCATTGCGATCGCCATAACTTTTAAAGACACGGGTCAGCGCACGACGAAAGCCCGACACGTGGGTGCCTCCTTCGATGGTATTGATGTTGTTGACGTACGAGTAAATATGTTCGTTGTAACTGTCGTTATAACTAAGGGCCACCTCTACGGCTACGTTCGTGGTCTCGTCCCTTCCTTCCACCGCGATCACTTTTGGTATAAGCGGGCTGCGACCGGCATTGTTATCGAGCATCTCCACGAATTCTACGATGCCCCCTTCGCTGTAAAATGTTTTTTCGTAGGGAGCCCCATTCTCTACCTCGCGCAGATCGCAAAGCTGAATGCGCACGCCGCGGTTTAGATACGCCAGTTCACGCAGGCGTCCTTCTAAAATCTCTTTGTTATACGTGGTGGTTATAAAAATGCTACCATCGGGCCAAAACTGTACGCGCGTACCGGTGCTGTCGCTGTTGCCAATCTCGCGAACGGCATACTGCGGTACACCGATCTTATATTCTTGCTCAAAGACTTTTCCTTCGCGCTGTACCGTTACATGCAGTTTGGTGCTAAGCGCGTTCACGCAACTCACGCCCACACCATGCAATCCCCCGGATACTTTATAGGAATCCTTATCGAATTTTCCCCCCGCATGTAGCACGGTCATCACTACTTCGAGGGCCGATCTTTTTTCTTTGGTGTGCATGGCGGTGGGAATACCGCGTCCGTCGTCTTGCACCGAAACCGAATTGTCTTCGTGAATGGAAACCTTGATGTTCTTGCAATAACCGGCCAGCGCTTCGTCGATCGAGTTGTCGACCACTTCATAGACCAGGTGATGCAGTCCTTTAACGCCAATGTCGCCAATGTACATGGCGGGGCGTTTACGAACCGCTTCTAATCCTTCTAATACCTGGATGCTGTCGGCACTATATTGCGCGTTGGAGGCTCCTTTTTCTGGCTGATTTTCGATGCTCATAGGGTTGGTTTCTCGCTGCTTTTTTGACCCCTTTTTTGGGTACGTGCAAATCTACTGAAACCCCTTGGGGAAACCCTTTTTTTTGAGCCCTTTTTTGACCCTTTTTTGCCCTGTTTTCGGAGCTGATTTTAGCAGCTATTTTTTAACGATCTGGGCCACCAGATTGGCTTCGGCACAGACCTTGCCACCCACATAGATGGTGCCTTTCATTTCGCAGATACCGCGACGAATCGGAGCGGCCAGTTCCATCTTGAGCAACAGCGTGTCGCCGGGCTTGACCATTTGCTTAAACTTGCAATTATCGATCTTAAGAAAATACGTGTCGTACTCACCTTCGCCACTCAGGTTGATGGCCAAGATACCGCCACATTGGGCCAGGGCCTCGATCTGCAGCACGCCGGGCATAACGGGGTTACCCGGAAAATGCCCCTGAAAGAACCACTCGTTAAAGGTGACGTTCTTGACGCCCACAATATGGGTATCGCTTAGCTCAATGACTTTATCGACCAATGCAAACGGAAAGCGGTGGGGCAGGGTTCTTTCGATGCGCTGTTGATCGTATACGGGAGGCAAGGTGGGATCGTAAGTGGGTACATCGCGCGTGTGCTTATTCTTTTTGATGTATTGCTTGATCTTGCGCGCAAAGGCCACATTGCTGCTGTGTCCGGGACGATTGGCAATAATGCGCGCCTTGATGGGATAGCCGATCAGTGCCAGATCGCCTACCACGTCTAATAATTTGTGGCGGGCCGGCTCATTGGGAAATCGCAGGTCCAAATTGTTCAGATAGCCTTCGCTCTTTACTTCTATCTTTTCTTTTTTGAATATTTTTTTAAGCCGATCCAGCTCTTCTTTCTCTACGGGTCTGTCAACGACCACGATCGCATTGTTTACATCACCGCCTTTGATCAAATTATTATCGATGAGCGCTTCGAGTTCGTGCAAAAAGCAAAAGGTGCGACAGGGCGCGATCTCTTTTTTAAAATCTCGTATGGCTTTTAATCCGGCATGTTGTGTTCCCAGCACCGGAGAATTAAAGTCGATCAGGGTGGTAATTTGATATTCCATAGCAGGCATGGCTACCATCTCTACCCGCTTTGCTTCGTCGTAGTGAAAAATATTTTCATCGATGCTATACCACACTTTGGCCGCACCTTGTTCTTGTACACCGGCCTTTTCTATCAGTTCCACAAAGGGTCCTGAGCTGCCATCCATAATCGGAACCTCTGGACCGTTGATCTCTAGCAGACAGTTATCGACACCCATGCCCACCAGGGCGGCCAGTACATGCTCCACGGTACTTACTTTAACGCCTTCGCTCTCGAGCGTGGTGCCGCGGCTGGTATCGGTCACCAGATCGCAATCGGCTTTGATAATGGGTTGACCGGGCAGATCGGTCCGCTTAATCTGTAACCCGAAACCCGGATTGGCCGGTTGCAGGGTCAGGTCGGCCAGTATGCCCGTATGCAGTCCGGTACCAGCGATGGTGACGGCCGAACCTAGGGTATGTTGCTTGTCGGGATTAAAGGATTTGGCCATGAAAGGTGGATTAGTGGCTGCAAAGATAACACTTACCCCAGGCATGCGAAAGGGGCTATCTATTTACTTGATTTCAATTCTTTTATGATGCTTTCGAGTTCTTTGATCCGCTTTTCTAACTCGGGTAGCTGCCGGCTCAGGCCCTGGCTGCGCAGGGCCTGGGTGTAATCGTAGGCGGGCGTGCCGGTAACAGCCTTGCCATTTTCGATCGATTTAGAGACCCCGCTTTGGGCATTGACCTTGGCGCCATCGCCCAACGTAATATGACCCACAATACCGGCCTGTCCGCCGATCATGACCCCTTTTCCGATCTTGGTGCTGCCACTAATACCGGCCTGGGCCGCAATGACCGTGCTGTCGCCCACTTCTACATTATGGGCCACTTGTATCAGGTTATCGAGTTTGGCTCCCTTTCGAATAAGCGTAGAACCAATGGTGGCTCGATCGATGGTGGTGTTGGCGCCGATCTCTACGCCGTCTTCTATAATTACATTACCAATTTGCGGAACTTTTTGCAAGCTGCCATCGGCCTTGGGTGCAAATCCAAATCCATCACTACCAATAACAGTGCCGGCATGAACAATAACCCGATTGCCCAGTTGGCACTGGTGATAGATCTTTACGCCGGCATGCAATACCACATTATCTCCCAGGGTTACGTTGTTTCCGATATAACAGTGCGGATAGATCTTGCAATTCTTTCCGACCGACACTTGTTCTCCAATGTAGGCGAACGCACCGACAAAGATCTGCTCGCCCAAAGTAGCACTCGGTGCAATGAACGAAGGCTGCTGTATACCCGTTAGCGAAGAGGCTTGCAATTGTTGGTAGGTATCTAACAAAGTGGCAAAAGAAGAATAGGCATCACTAACGCGTAGCAGCGTGGCGCTGACCGGCTCTCGCAAAACAAGATCGTTGTTGAGAATAATAAGGGAGGCCTTGGTCGTATAGAGGTACTCCTCGTATTTGGGATTCGACAAAAAGGCCAATTGCCCTGTGGTGGCCTCTTCGATCTTTCCGAATGAATGCACGATCACCTCCGGATCTCCCTGAATAGTGGCTCCAATAAGCGGGGCAAGTTGGGCGGCGGTAAACTGCATCATAGGTGAACGACTCTTTTTTAATGGCGGCACTACCAATTCGGTAGGCCTTATTTGAATTAGATCTTATGGTACCCCGGATAACAAATATATTCTTTGCTGATCTCTCCAAAGGCCAAACTGCTGCCGTAATTGATAAGCGCGTTGTCGACCTCCGAGATATCTTTTACCGTACCATCCTTAAAGAGAATATGAATTCTTTCGTCTTTCGGATTGTAGGTCGTATTGCTGGCCTTGCCGGTAAACACGAAATAACCGGCCTCTTCTTCGGTAATTCCCAGTTGCTGAGCGGTCTGTTTGCGAAGCTCGGCCAGACGCATCTCGCCAATGGGTTCTTTCAAGAAACGGATCTTGAGTAATTTTCGCTCGGTAACCAGTCGGCTTAGTGTAGAAAGAACTTTGTCGGGATGATAGCACCAGTTTTTGATGCTGGCCATCACGTCGTGATCGTCAAGACGACAAAAGCGATCCAAATGCTGCTTGATGGCAGCGCCGGCCTCGCGGTTTTGTAAAAAAAAGTTCAGATCGGTGCTGGCGGCCTGTAAGGCAATGCCCTGTTGCAAAAGTTCCAGCACGCGTTTAAAGATCAAGACCACCGTCATCTCGGCGCTCACCACGGTCTTATGCAAATAGACCTGCCAGTACATTAGGCGACGACTGATCAAAAATTTCTCGATCGAGAAGATGGCTTTTTCTTCGACCATTAGATCTCCGTCCTTTACGGCCAGCATCTTTAAAATACGGTCATAGCCGATGACCCCCTCGGCCACACCGGTAAAGAAACTATCACGATTTAGATAATCCATGCGGTCCACATCGAGCTGTCCGGAAATAAGCTGGTGCAAAAAGCGTTTGGGATAGGTATCGGTAAAAATAGAGATGGCCGTACTAAGCTGTCCGCTAAAAACGGTATTGAGCTGCTCCATGAGCAGTAGCGACAGCGTTTCGTGATGCAGGCCGGGTATCAGCACTTTTTCTAGCGCGTGCGAGAAAGGACCGTGCCCGCCGTCGTGAAGCAAAATGGCCAGTTTGGCACCCAGCTCTTCTTCTTCGGTAATGGGAACCCCTTTGCTTTTTAACTCAGCGAGGGCAATACCCATTAGGTGATAGGCTCCCAACGAGTGATGCAATCGGGAATGCATGGCCCCGGGGTAGACCAGGTGCGCAAAGGCCATTTGATGAATATTGCGCAGCCGCTGGTAATAGGGATGAGAGATCAACTCCAGGACAAGGGGATGATCGATGGTAATGAAACCGTAGACCGGATCGTTGATTATTTTTCTGACGGCAGGGGAGGTAGACATTTTGTTAAAGCCGCAAGGGCCATCTGCAAAAATACAAAGGCTGGCTTTAAAAAGCTAAATTTGAGCCCATGGCACTGGCAAGGATCATATGGGTCGATGACGAGATCGAAAGCCTTCGCTCCCAGCAACTTTTTTTAGAGAACAAAGGCTATCAGGTCGAGACCTTTACCAATGGATTTGAGGCCATTGACTATGTAAAGGAACATCCTGTCGACGTGGTGCTCATCGACGAGAGCATGCCCGGTATAACCGGTCTGGAGACACTTGCCAAGATCAAAGAGATCAACCGTTCACTGCCCGTGGTGCTGATTACCAAGAACGAGACCGAGAATTTAATGGATGATGCCATCGGCTCTCAGATCAGTGACTACCTGATAAAGCCGGTCAATCCCAACCAGGTCTGGCTGAGTCTAAAAAAGATCATCGACAACAAACGACTCGTGGCCGAGAAGACCACGTCGGCCTACCAGCAACAGTTTCGGCATCTGTTTACCGCACTCAACAGCAACCCCGATCACCGCGAGTGGAGAGATATCTACAAGAAGTTGGTGTATTGGGAGCTCGAGATGCAACGCACCGACAGCCCCGAGATGCAAGAGGTATTGCAAACCCAAAAGGCAGAGGCCAATACCGAGTTCTTTAAATTTATCAGTAAGCAATATGCGGGTTGGATACAAGACCCCGCGTCGGCTCCGGTAATGAGCCAGACCTTACTGCGTAACAAAGTAATTCCCCAACTCGAAAAGGACGTTCCGCTATTTTTTATTTTGATCGATAATCTTCGGTTCGATCAGTGGAAGGCCATTGAGCCGATACTATTGCAAAATTTCAGACGCACCGAAGAAGATAGTTTTTACAGCATTCTGCCCACGGCCACCCAGTATGCGCGCAACGCAATTTTTTCGGGGTTATTACCCGCGGAGATGCAAAAGCAGTATCCGCAGTATTTTAAGCACGACGAAGAAGAGGGTGGTAAAAATCTTTTTGAAGAGGAGTTGCTGCGCGCCCACTTGCAACGGCTGGGAAAAGGCTCCCTGCGGGTGCATTATACCAAGGTGCTCAATAACCAGTCGGGTCTGGAGTTGCAACAGCAGATCCATAATTTACTGAGCAATGACCTTACTATAATCGTTTACAATTTTGTGGATATGCTCAGCCATGCCCGTACCGAAATGGAGGTGCTAAAAGAGCTGGCCGGCGACGAAAGCAGTTACCGCAGTGTAACGGCTTCGTGGTTTGAGCATTCTCCCTTGCACCAGGCGCTCAAGCGTATTGCAGACAAACGTTGCAAGATCGTGTTGGCTACCGACCATGGCAGCATTCGGGTGCATACCCCTTGCAAAGTGGTGGGCGACAAACAGACCACGACCAACCTGCGCTACAAGCACGGGCGCAACTTGCAATACGAACCCAAAGACGTGCTGGCCTTTCGCAATCCTTCGCAGGCGGGACTGCCGAGTCCGGCCATCAACTCGTCGTACATTTTTGCCAAGGGCGATCATTTTCTGTGCTATCCCAACAACTACAATCATTATGTAAATTATTACCGCAATACGTTTCAGCACGGAGGTATTAGTTTAGAAGAAATGATCGTGCCTGTCATCACCTTACAATCGCGTACCTTTGTAAATCAGTATGAAGTACAACCAGACAACCCTTGATAAGCTAGAGGCCATTCCCGAGCAGGCCGGTTACATTCTGCGCTACGAAAGAGGAACTTTTCAGAGCGGCTACTGTATTTTGGAATCGAAAAAAGTAGTGGTGCTCAATAAATTCTTACCCATCGAAGGGCGTATCAACACGCTGATCGATCTGATTCCTCAACTATCAATCGATCCGGGGATGCTCTCGCAAGAATCCGCTAAACTCTTTGATGAAATTATTCTAATGCGGGCATGACCTGTCCTCCGTTGCACATTAGTTTTTTAGGTACCGGCACCAGTGGCGGGGTCCCTATGATCGCTTGTGATTGTGAGGTCTGCTGCTCTACCGATTCGCGTGACAAGCGACTTCGCTCAAGTATATTGGTCCGATCGGCCACCACGACCCTGGTGGTCGATACCGGTCCTGATTTTCGCTACCAGATGCTTCGAAAAAAAGTACGGCATCTCGATGCGGTCCTCTTTACCCATCCACACAAAGATCATCTGGCTGGTCTCGATGATATAAGAGCCTACAATCACTTTGGACAAAAGCCCATGCAGGTCTTTGCCGATTCGCTGACCGAAGAAGCGCTTCGCCGCGATTTTTATTATGCCTTTGCAGAGTCTCGTTATCCGGGTATTCCCGAGTTGCAATTGCAAACCATTGCAGAAGCACCCTTTTGGGTAGGCGATATTCCGGTGCAGCCCATTCAGGTCTGGCATCACCGCATGCCGGTGCTGGGTTTTCGCTTTGGGCATTTTACCTACATCACCGATGCCAACCGAATCGAAAAAGAAGAGCTGCAAAAAATAAAGGGAAGCGACGTGTTAGTGCTCAATGCCCTTCGCAAAGAAGCGCACCTGTCTCATTTTACACTCAGCCAAGCCGTTGAATTAATTAAAGCGCTACAGGTGCCAAAGGCGTATCTGACGCATCTGTCTCATCAAATGGGATTGCATGCGAGCGTCGCTGCCGAACTGCCCCCGGGCATTGCGCTTTCGTATGATGGGCTGGAGCTGGAATTGCCTGAAAAAATATAACTAACAACTGTTAGTGTACTCGCTGAAATCCCTACCTTCGCGACTATGAAATTTGAGACTTCCGATCTAACCCAAGAAGTGGCCGCTGCCGCTCGTGATTTTGCGAAGCAACATATATTACCACATGTTATGGAGTGGGACGAAGCGCAGTTTCTTCCTGTCGACACGCTGCGTTCGTTGGGCCAATTAGGAATGATGGGGGTGCTGGTGCCCACTGAATATGGCGGCGCCGGACTTAGTTATGCAGAATATAAAGTGGTGATCGAAGAGATCGCAGCTGTCTGCGGCTCGGTGGGATTGAGTGTGGCGGCGCATAATTCGCTATGCACCGGACATATTTTACTGGCGGGAAGCGAAGCGCAAAAGAAAAAATGGTTACCTGCACTGGCCAGCGCCGCACAGATCGGTGCCTGGGGTTTGACCGAGGCCAATACCGGAAGCGATGCAGGCAACATGCGTTGCACGGCCGTTAGAAAAGGAGACCAGTGGGTAATTAATGGTACCAAAAACTGGATTACCCATGGCATTAGTGCGGGCATTGCCGTAGTGCTTTGCAGAACCGGTGAGCCCCGCACCAGCAACAATTGCACCGCCTTTGTCGTAGAGCGCGGTACGCCCGGATTCAGGGCCGGAAAAAAAGAAAATAAATTGGGAATGCGCGCCAGCGAAACGGCCGAGTTGATCTTTGAGGATTGTGTGATCTCCGACGAGAATAGATTGGGAGCGGTCGGCGATGGATTTAAACAAGCCATGAAGATCCTCGACGGAGGACGCATTTCTATTGCGGCCCTTTCGTTGGGAATTGCCCGCGGCGCTTACCAGGCCGCTTTGCGCTATGCACAAGAAAGACAACAGTTCGATAAGCCGATCGCAAGTTTTCAGGCCATCTCGTTTAAGTTGGCCGATATGGCCACCGAAATCGAAGCCGCCGATCTGCTTATTCAACAAGCCTGCGATCTAAAGGATCGTCACTTGCCGGTAACCAGCGCCTCGGCCATGGCCAAGTATTATGCCAGCGAAGTGGCCGTGCGAGTCGCTACCGATGCCATACAGATTTTCGGAGGCTACGGATATACCAAAGATTTTCCGGTAGAGAAATTTTATCGCGACGCCAAGCTTTGTACTATAGGAGAAGGCACCAGTGAAATTCAAAAACTGGTTATAGCGCGGCAGTTGCTAAAGGCCTAGGCGATAGAAAAGGGTCAGCGCTAACTAACGAACCTCCTGCCACTCCACTAATTTTTTGTAGATCCCGTTTTGGGCAATCAGTTCTTCGTGCTTGCCACGCTCGGCGATCTTTCCTTTTTGCAGCACGATGATCTCGTCGGCATGTCGTATGGTCGAAAGCCGGTGCGCAATAACGATGCTGGTGCGTTGCTGCATCATGTTATTGATGGCTTCTTGCACCAATCTTTCGCTTTCGGTATCGAGCGAAGAAGTGGCTTCGTCTAAGATCAGGATCGGAGGATTTTTGAGCAGGGCTCTGGCAATGGTCAGTCGTTGCCGCTCACCACCGCTAAGTTTGCTGCCGCGATCACCCACGTTGGTTTGATAGCCTTCTTCTTTGGCCACGATAAATGCGTGCGCATTGGCAATGCGGGCTGCTTTTTCGATCTCGTCAGCGGTGGCAGTGGGTCGTCCAAGGGCAATATTGGCAGCGATGCTGTCATTAAAGACGATGGGCTCTTGGGTAACGATACTCATTAATCGTCGCAGCGAAGAGAGGCTATATTTTTTTATGTTGATGCCATCTAAGAGCACCTCGCCCGCAGTTACATCATGAAAGCGCGGCACCAGATCGGCCAGTGTTGACTTGCCCGATCCGGAAGCACCCACTAGTGCAATGGTCTTTCCTTTGGGAATTACCAGGTCGATCTTATCTAAGATGAGTGTATCGCCATAGCTAAATTCGACGTTTTTAAATTCAATGGAATGAGAGAACGTTTCTATGGCAATAGGATGGGAGTCTTCGTTGACCGTAATAGGGGCATTGAGGATCTCTTCTATTCTTGTAATGGCCGCCGATCCCTTTCGCATGTTGCTAAACGAAGTAGCCAGGGCCTTGGCCGGGTTGATCATATTGTAGAAGATGCCCAGAAATCCTATAAAAACAGCCGCATCGATCAACTGCTCTTGCAATACCAGTTTGCCACCATAGTACAACACGGCGGTAAAGAGCGTCACGCCCATTACCTCGGAGAGCGGTGAGGCCAGGTCTCTTCTATAGCCGATCCGGTTGCGGGCCAGGCGTAGTCGCTCATTGCCAAGTTTGAATTTTTCGCGCAGCAGTGACTCTACCCCAAAGGCCTTGATAACACGAAGCCCGCCAAGTGTTTCGTCGAGTACAGCCAGTGTTTCTCCGAATTTTTGTGCCACCTCTTGCGAGATCTTTTTTAGCGAGCGGGTAATGCGCCCAACCACCAGCCCCAGCACGGGTATCAATATCAATATAAAAAGGGTAAGGGGCACACTGATCGAAAAAAGAAAAGCCAGCGTCAGCAAGATCGTGAGCGGATCGCGAATCCATCCTTCGAGTGCGCCGATCACCGATACCTCTACTTCGTTGACATCATTGGTCATACGGCTTAGCAAATCGCCTTTGCGCTTTTCGGTAAAGTAGCCGATCGGCAACTGCAGTACCTTATCGTAAAGATCTTCGCGCAGCTGATTGACCAGTTGATGCTTGATGGGGTTGAGGGTGTAGTAAGCCAGGTATAAAAAAAGATTCTTTCCTAAAATAAATACGATCATTAGCCAACAGATAATGGCCAGGGCCGCCAGTTGTCCGTCTTGCTCTACCCGTTGTTGCAAGAACTGATTGACCGTATCGAGTACTAGATTTTGTCCGCTGCTAGCGGGCAGGGCCTCTTTGCCGGTAAAGATCAGTTGTAAAAAAGGCATCAGCATGCCGATCGATACGATCGAAAAAAAGATGCTCAGTACAATAAAAAGAAAGTAGAGGGCAATACGACCCTTGTAATCTGTTAAATAAGTAAAAATCCGGGCATAAGACCTCATGGGATTGCTGGCTGATCGGAGCAAAGTAACTACTTTTACAGGGACCTCAATCAATTTATATGGAAGAAGGAAAAAGGCAAAAGCAGATCGCCGGTCTGTTGAACGAAGAGATGAATGGGATCTTTCAGCGACTGGGTCTTACCATGATCGAAGGTGGAATGGTATCGATCTCTTCGGTTAAGGTTACCTCCGATCTGCTCGAGGCTCGTTTCTATTTGAGTTTTTTTCAGGTCAACAATCCGCAGGCGGCCCTGCATAAGATCGAGGAGCGTCATCACGAAATAAAAAAAGAATTGGCAGGTCGGGTCCGTCACCAGTTGCGCAGCATTCCTGTGCTCAAATTCTTTCGCGACGACACCCTCGATCATGTCTTTAAAATGGAAAAGTTGTTTCAGCGTATCGAGTCCGAACGCAAGGACTCCTCTAAAAAAACGGGTTCCTGAACCTATAGTGCATGTACCATCTTTTTGCCTGGCGTTATTTTAAAGCCAAAAAATCTACGCAGGCCATCAATCTGATCGCCTGGACCAGCATGGGAGCCATGGTGGTGGGTACGGCAGCCCTTATTTTGGTGCTAAGCGTTTTCAATGGATTCGAGGGCATGGTCAAGTCGTTGTATTCTTCTTTCTATCCCTCTTATAAAATAAGTTCGGTAAATGGCAAGACCCTCCAGTTGCAAGAAGAGCAGCTGCGGGCCATTGCAGCCTTGCCCGGTGTAACGGCCTTGTCGCGGGTGGTCGAAGAAAAAGCCATGCTACAGGCGGGCGAGAGCCAGACCATGGTACAACTGAAGGGTGTTGAAACCAGTTATAGCCGGGTTAGTGGCGTTGCCAACCATCTGGTTAATGGAAACTTTCAACTTGGAACGGCCGAGCAACCCCAGGTGATATTGGGAGCCGGTGTGGCGGATGCGCTGGGCATTTATTCCGATCGCAATTTGTTTCCCCTTACTGTTTATTTGCCACAAAAGACCAGCAGCTTGCAACTTGATTGGACCCGCGATATTCGAATGGGTTCGCTGCAGACCGCCGGCACCTTTATGATTCAGCAAGACTTTGATAACCGCTATGCCATTGTGCCCATTGGCTTTTTGCAAGCCTCACTGGGTCTGGCCCCCACGGTTTGCAGTGCCGTAGAAATTGCCACCGATGCCAATGCCTCTGCTACATCGTTACGGGCTTCGTTACAAAAGATCGTGGGCGAAAATGGCAGGGTGCAAGACCGCTATCAGCAAAACCAAACCTTGTATGCCGTTATGCGTACCGAGCGTTGGATCGTATATGCCGTGCTCTCGTTAATCTTGGTCGTAGCGGCCTTTACCATGATCGGTGCCCTGACCATGCTGGTACTCGAAAAGCAAAAAGATATTAGCGTATTACAAGCCCTCGGTGCAAACCGCACCGGTATACTTCGTATTTTTTTAGCAGAAGGATTGCTGCTGGCCGCCGGGGGCGCCGGTGTAGGGATGTTACTGGCCACTACATTGGCCTGGTTGCAGATACGGTATCATTTGATTCCGTTACAAGGCGGAAGTTTTTTAATCGATTATTATCCGGTAGCGTTACGGGCCGTAGATTTTTTATTGGTAGGCGCTACCGTATTGGTCATTGCCCTGCTGGCTTCTTGGCTTCCGGCGTACAAGGCGTCGCGTACGGCCTTTCAGTTGCGAACCGAATAATCGATCTATGGGCATCAATAGTCTCCCAGTGTCTCCGGAAGTTGAGACAGCGCGCTGGCCAGCTGTGCCTCGTTGGGTGCAATACCATGCCACTCGTGGGTGCCTTCCATAAAATCGACTCCTTTGCCCATAGCCGTCTTCATCAAGATCACAATGGGTTTTCCTTGTCCGGTCATCGATCTGGCTTTTTCGAGCGTGGCTACCGTATCGTCCATATCATTGCCATTCATGTGCAGCACGGTCCAATTAAAGGCGCTGAACTTAGCGGCCAGATCGCCCAGCGACATCACTTTGTCGGTAGGTCCGTCAATTTGTTGTCCGTTCCAGTCGATGGTGGCAATTAGGTTATCTACTTTATGATGGGCCGCAAAGAGCACTGCTTCCCAGATCTGTCCTTCGTTTAGTTCGCCGTCTCCGTGTAGCGAGAAGACCAATTCTTTTTTTCCATTGAGTTTTTTGCTCAGGGCCGCTCCCGCTGCCACACTTAATCCCTGTCCCAGCGAACCCGATGCAATACGGATACCGGGCAAGTGTTCGTGGGTGGCCGGATGTCCCTGTAGTCTGGAGTTGATCTTGCGAAAAGTGGACAGTTCTGTCTTGTCAAAATAGCCCGCTCTGGCCAGCGTGGCATAAAAAATGGGAGAGATGTGACCATTCGACAAAACGAAAACATCTTCGTCGGTGGCATTCATATCGAAAGAGGGATCATGTTTCATGACCCTGAAGTAAAGGGCAGCGAAATAATCGGCACAACCCAGCGAACCACCCGGATGGCCACTGTTGACAGCGTGTACCATGCGAACGATATCTCTGCGAAGTTGGGTGGCAATAGATCGAAGCTCGGCAGTAGAGGCGGCCATAATTCTGTTTTTTACAAATGTGCGTGCTTTTTTTAAATTGAAGCGGGGTGTCGAAAATTGGTGGGTAAACTTTCTTAGTTTTGTGCTATGGCAGAAGATATACAATCCATTAGTGCCGTCGCCCAAGAGCAAATGAAAAAAGCGATCGGCCATCTGGAGGCCGAATTGGTCAAGATTAGGGCCGGCAAGGCCAATCCTCAAATGTTCGATGGCTTGGTGGTTGATTATTACGGATCTCCCGTGCCCATCAACCAGGTGGCCAATATAAGTGTGATGGATGCGCGCACGCTGAGCATTCAGCCCTGGGAAAAAAATATGGTGCAGCCCATCGAGAGGGCCATCATTGCTGCCAACATGGGCGTTACCCCGCAAAACGACGGAGCCATCATTCGCATCTTTATGCCCCCGCTTACCGAGGAGCGTCGCCGCGAACTGGTTAAGCGTTGCCAGGGCGAGGGCGAACAAACCAAAGTAGCCGTTCGCAATATTCGTCGCGATGCCCTGGAGGGTATTAAACGATTGCAAAAAAATGGACTCAGCGAAGATGCCTCTAAAGATGCCGAGGCGGGTGTTCAGCAACTCACCGATAAATACATCGGTCTTGTCGACACGCATTTATCTTCTAAAGAAAAAGAGATCATGTCGGTTTGATCTTCGGGCTTCTGTTGGTAAGGTATACACCGGCCAGTATCAGCAACAAACAACTCAGTTCTATCCACGTGATCTTCTCGTTATCGAGCAGACCCCAGCCAATGGCTACAAAGGGAATGCCATAGGTAACCAGCGAAGCGAATAGTCCGCCGGCTCTTTTTACCAACGAATAGAATAAGATCGTGGCCAGCCCGCTGCCGATAATACCCAAAGCCGCACTCGAGCCAATGGCCGATTGTATAGCGGCAGACGAGAGGTCATGCTCAAAGAAACCAAAGTACCACAGGAGCAGCAGGGCAGGTGGCAGCATAAAAGAGACCGAAACCGAGGCCAGGTGCAAGGGGTTGATGCCTTGCAAGCGATGACTGACCATGTTTACATTAACACCATAGAGTATGGTAGCGGTAACAGGTAAGAGTACATAACCCAGATTTTCTAAACTGATGGTTTTTTCGCCAAGCAACACGGGCAGCAGGGTCAGCAGGGCCAACCCCAAAAAACCGATCAGCAGCCCCACCCATTTTTCGAGTGCGATCTTATCGCCATAAAAAATTACGCCGATCAGCACCACCCAGATCGGAGAAAGCGAGTTCATGATGCCGCCCAACGATCCGTCGATGCGGGTTAGCGCAATAGCGAACGAAAAGGCAGGCAGCAGGTTACCGATAAAGGCACTAAAGACCACCAGCGGTAATTTGCCTTGCGGAATCTTTGAAAGATGAAGCAGGCCAAAGGGGAGCAACACTAACGCTGCCGCCACAATGCGCAGCGAGGCGATCTGGGTACCGGTGAGAGCAGCGGTGCTATCTTTCATTAATTTAAAAGAGCTGCCCCAAATAAGGCAGAGTAATAAAAACAGGATCCATTTTAAGAAGGGGCTAGATTTCATGGGGCAAAGGTCAAGAAAAAAATGCGCTTACCCATATTATTTAATCTCTCATTTTTAGGATCGGACCAATCGCTTACATTTGTGCTTTATCGCTATGTCGCAACCCACCCACTACCAGATTAGCCTTCCGCAGTTCGAAGGCCCCTTCGATCTCTTGCTTTTTTTTATAGAAAGAGACGAGCTTGATATTTACAATATTCCCATTACCAAGATCACCAATGACTTTCTCGATTATATCCATCAGCAAGATGAGTTGAACGTAGAACTGAGCAGTGAATTTATTTTGTTCATCTCTACGCTCATGCGCATCAAGGCCAAGATGCTGTTGCCTCGCAAAGAACTTGATGCCGATGGTAACGAGATCGATCCGCGCGCCGAACTGGTCAGCAAGATTCTCGAGTACAAGCGCTTTAAAGAGGCGTCGGCCCAAATGGCCGAGATGGAAGCGCTCCGTATGCTGATGGCTCGACGGGGCAATATTCAAAAAGAACTCTCTGCCATTGGCGAAGAGGCCAGCGAAGGAACCGAGATTACCCAGCTTACGCTTTTCAAATTAATGAAGGCCTTCGAAAAGGCCATGCAGAAATATAGTGACCGGGTCAATAAGCCCGTGCACACCGTGGTGCGCTACAATTATACCATGGAGGGCAGTCGTACAGCCATGCTTCAAATGGCGAAAAAAGAAAGAACCATTTCTTTTGAACGCATCTTCGATGCATGCGAGAACAGGGTGCATGCCATCTTTTTGTTCTTGTCGTTACTAGAACTGGTACAGCTGCATTACCTGAACATCATCATTGGTCAGGGAAAGAATAACTTCATCATCGAGTACGACGAGAAGGGGGCTGCCGAGGCCGAAGCGCAGGCCCTGCAAACGGTCGATCCTACACTCAATTAATTAATTGATCTCACTGACTTGAACGGAGGCCAGCTGACGAACGGCCTTTACAATGGCGGCTGTGTCGTAACCGCATTCGCGGTGTAGTTCGGCAGGGGTACCATGCTCGACAAGTACATCAGGAATACCCAGCCTGTGAAGATCTAGTTTGTATCCATGCTCGGCCATAAATTCTAGTATAGCCGAACCGAATCCACCCTTGATGGTGCCATCTTCTACGGTCAAGATCTTTTGATAACGGCCACAGATATGATGCAAGAGTTCTTCGTCGAGGGGTTTTACAAAACGCATGTCGTAATGACCGGGGTTCAACCCATCGGTACGCAGTTCGCGAAGGGCCGCTGCGGCAAAATTGCCCGGATGGCCAAGGCTAAGAATGGCGATCTCTTCTCCTTCTTTGAGTGTTCTTCCTTTACCTATCGCTATGGCCTCCATAGGTGTTCTCCAATCGGGCATAACGCCCTCTCCGCGCGGGTAGCGAATAACGAATGGATGCTTGTTGCTCTCGAGTTGGGCGGTATACATTAGGTTGCGAAGCTCCGACTCGTTCATGGGCGCACTGATGATCATGTGCGGAATGCACCTAAAATAGGCAATGTCGTAGCAGCCGTGATGGGTGGGACCATCGTCTCCGACCAGTCCGGCCCTGTCGAGACAAAAGATAACAGGCAGTTTTTGAATGGCTACATCGTGTACCACCGAGTCGTAGGCCCGCTGCATAAACGAAGAGTAGATATTGCAAAACACTTTCATGCCTTGCGTGGCCATACCGGCGCTGAGCGTTACCGCATGTTGTTCGGCAATGCCCACATCGAAGGCACGATGCGGCATTTTCTCCATCATAAACTTAAGGGAGGAGCCCGATGGCATGGCAGGAGTAATGCCTACGATCTTTTCGTTTTGTTCGGCCAGTTCAATGATCGTATGACCAAACACATCTTGGTATTTGGGGGGCTGTGGTCCGTCTTTCTTTTTTTGAACGATCTCTCCGGTTACCTTATCGAAGAGACCGGGTGCATGCCACTTGGTCTGGTCTTTTTCGGCCAGGGCATATCCCTTTCCTTTGGTGGTGATGATGTGCAAGATCTTGGGACCCGGAATCTCGCGCAGGTCTTTTAAGGTCTCTACCAGCTTAGCGATGTTGTGTCCGTCGATGGGCCCGAAGTAACGCAGCTGAAGCGCCTCGAACAGATTGGCGCTGCTGCTAATGATCCCTTTTAGACCTTCGGTGAGTTTGTGGGCCATGGACCGACTAAAATTTTTGCCGCGTGGCAAACGCCCCAGCAGATTCCAGACATCATCCTTTAGTTTATTGTACGTCGGCGAAAGAGTGATATCGGTCAGGTATTCTTTTAAGGCACCGACATTGGGATCGATACCCATGCAATTATCGTTGAGAATAATCAGCATGTCGGCATCGGCCACGCCGGCATGGTTCATGCCTTCGAAAGCAAGGCCCGCTGTCATGGCCCCGTCTCCTATAACCGCGACCACTTTTCGATCTGTCTCGCCCTTTTGCTTGGCGGCCATGGCCATACCCAACGCTGCCGAGATCGAGGTAGAGGAATGGCCCACGCCAAATGTGTCGTAGGGACTTTCGCTGCGTTTAGGAAAACCGCTGAGTCCTTTGTATTTACGGTTGGTCGGAAACTGGTCTCTTCGTCCGGTGAGTATCTTATGCCCATAGGCCTGATGACCCACATCCCAGACCAATTGATCGTAGGGGGTATTGTAAACGTAATGCAGCGCCGTGGTTAATTCCACGACACCAAGACTGGCCCCAAAATGCCCGCCGTGCACGCTTACAATGTCTATGATGTATTGACGAAGCTCCTCGCATACCTGGTGTAATTTTTCGCGAGGGAGTTTTTTTAGATCATCCGGACTGTTGATGGTCTTGAGCAAGCTTCCGGGTTCTATTTGCATGGCAACGAGGTTAGGCCTAAAATTAAGAAAATAAATGTCGACACCCACGCAATTTTAGGGGCACAGCTCTTCAACAAAATCAAGGTCAAAAGGTTGAACCAACCCCGCTAAAAACGGCCTTTGACCATTGGTACCAACCCGCCGTGTAAATAGGAGGGGCGTTGTACCTTTAACCGGTTATGGGATTTTTATCGGATCGAAACAGATTGTACTGGGTGCTGCAGCTGGGAGGCTGGGGTACATTTTTGGCCGGAACCTTTTTTCTGGCCAATATCTTTAATCTGGAATACCCCGAGGCGATCATCATCAATCGTACCATCGCCATAACCCTAACGGGGCTACTGGTCTCGCACTTGTTGCGCGAAACTCTTAAGCGAGCGAGGCTCATGCAAAAAAAACTGGAGCAGTCCATTCCCTGGTTATTGCTGTCGCTGGCCCTCTCTTCTTTTATTCATGGATTTTTAGTGCTGGCTTGTTTCGAGGCATTCGATCTTTATTTATCGCAAGAGGCGATCGAGAAGTTAAACATGGGGCAATTGCTGCTGGCCGTGAGTCTGGAGATGAGCACCATCATGCTGTTATGGCTGACGATCTATTGTGTTTATCACTATTACACCGATAGCCGGCAGCGACAACTCGATCAACTCAAGCTCGAAGGAGCCATCAAGCAAATGGAGTTAAAGACACTCAAGGCACATTTGAATCCACATTTTATTTTTAATTCACTCAACAGCATCAGAGCACTGGTCGATCTCGATCCGGCTCGGGCCCGGCGAGCCATTACCGAGCTCAGTAATCTGCTGCGCGGCAGTTTGTACACCGAGCAGGCGCAACTGGTACCCTTGCAAAAAGAGATCGATATGATTCGCGATTACCTGGCCCTGGAAAGTATTCGATTCGAAGACAGAATGCAGGTAGACTGGCAGATCGCTGCCGATACGCTTTCGTTGTCTGTGCCTCCGATGATGTTGCAAACATTGGTAGAAAATGCCATCAAGCATGGCATTGGTACGCGCCCGCAAGGCGGACGCATTACGATCAGTTCAAAAAAATTAACCGAAAAAAATTTGCTTGTGCTCGAGATCGTTAACCCCGGAGCCCTAAGTGGGGCCATTCTGCAAACGGGATTTGGGGTCAGCAGTACGCGCAGTCGCTTGCAATTGCTCTATGGAGCCGCTGCTCGGTTCGAGATCGTCTCGGAGCCGGAGCAGACAGTTAAGGTTACTGTATCTATTCCACTTTGATATTTTTTAATATGCCCATCAAAACCATCCTTATTGACGACGAGCGACTGGCCCGGGTCGAACTGCGCAAGCTGCTGGGTGATTTTTCGGAGATCGAGATCATCGACGAAGCGGTCAATGCAGACGAAGCGTTGCAAAAGATCGAAGCATTGCAACCCGAATTGATCTTTCTGGATATTCAAATGCCCGGCAAGACCGGATTTGACCTGTTGTCAGAACTAGACCGCAGTCCCGAAGTGATCTTTACCACGGCTTATCACGAATATGCCATCAAGGCGTTCGAGTTCAATGCGCTTGATTATCTCACAAAGCCCATTGACCCCCGTCGGTTGGCCGATGCCATTCAAAAGTTGCAGGGAAACGATCTGCGACGCACGGGGAGCACACCTGTTTTGGCACCCGGTATACTCTCGGAGCAAGACCAGGTGTTTGTCAAGGACGGCGAACGTTGTTGGTTCGTGAAGTTGGGAGAAATTCGACTTTTTGAAAGTGTTGGTAACTATGCCAGGGTTTTCTTTGGTCCCAACAAGCCCTTGATCTTAAAATCGCTCAATGCGCTCGAAGAACGTCTCGATACAAAAGTTTTTTTTCGTACCAACCGCAAGCACATCGTTAACCTGCGCATGATAGAAAAAGTGGAGCCCTATTTTAATGGCGGACTTTTGCTCGAGCTCAAGGGTGGAGAAAAGATTGAAGTGAGTCGCCGGCAGACCCTTCGTTTTAAAGAAATGATGAGTCTGTAGGTTCGACCCTCGATCAAGAGGATCGGTGAACCGCATCGCTAATGGCACCGATAAGACTGCGGTCTTTTTCTATGGCGTTTCCTACCACGATCACATCGGCTCCGGCCCTACAAGCTGCCGTTGCCCGCTCGGGGCTGGTAATGCCCCCTCCAACGATCAGGGGTACTTCGATCTGTGAAGCCACCGCTGCTATCATTTCTTCGTTTACGGGTATAAGGGCACCGCTGCCGGCATCGAGATAGATCAACTTCATGCCCAGCATCTCTGCGGCCAGGGCCGTGCATTGAGCAATCTCTTTTTTAGTAGAGGGAATAGGGGTGGCATTGCTAATGTACGAGACGGTCGTGGGCGCTCCTCCGTCTATGACCATATAACCGGTAGCGAGCACTTCGAGTCCGCTTTGTTTGACCAGGGGTGCCGAGAGCACGTGTTGGCCGATTAGCAGATCGGCATTTCTTCCGGACACCAAGGAGAGGTACAAGAGGGCATCGGCGTGGCGCGTGACTTGCGAAGGACTGCCCGGAAAAAGGATCACCGGTATATCGCTGTGTTTTTTTAGGTATTGAACCTGCTCTTCGAGTTGATGCGATACCACCAGGCTTCCGCCCACGAACCAAAAATCGACCTTTGCGGCCGCACCCAACGCGATCAATTCGTCGAGTACGGCAAGGGGCGCTTTATCGGGATCGATCAGCACCGCAAACGATCGCTTTTTCTCTTTTTTTCGTTGCGTAAGGGAGGCGTAAAGGGGTCCTTTCATAGGGTAAAGGGATGGCCACAAAGTTGCGGAAAATAGTTTGTATTAGAGAGGCTTTAATTCTTACAAACTGGTATTGATATTTCCAAAAAAATCTTCCAAAAAATAATACAGAAAATGTGAAGAAATGCCCAAATCCACGACAGACAAGGGTTGTGTGCGATTTAATGAGTATTTTCCACACAATGTGAATATTTGAGGGTTTGTTTTTTTTAGGGTAAAAAATATTTTCGTTGACGACCTTGCGAGAGCGCGGTCGGTAGCGAACCCAGGACCAAACCCAATAAATTCTTTTTTGATTATGCCCAGTAAGAAGCCAGCCGCCACCAAGGGCGGGTTGCAATTTAGTCGCCGCTTTACCCGTGAGGATGTGAGTGTGTTCGAGCAGTTCGAGTATGACTATCGTACATCGGTTATTCGTAACCCATCTGGAGAGGTGGTGTTCGAGATGACCAACGTAGAGGTGCCCAAACAGTGGAGTCAGATCGCCACCGATATTTTGGCCCAGAAATATTTTAGAAAGGCCGGTGTGCCTCAACCCGACGGAAGTCTGGGTCGTGAGACCTCGGCCAAGCAAGTGGCGCACCGCATGGCCCATTGCTGGCGTGTGTGGGGTGAGCGCTATGGTTATTTTGCCAGCACGCAAGACGCCCAGGTGTTCTACGACGAGTTGGTGTACTCCATCCTTAATCAGATGTGCGTGCCCAATAGTCCGCAGTGGTTCAATACCGGTCTTTACGAAAGCTATGGCATTGCTGGCAAGCCCCAGGGTCACTATTATGTGGACCCTGCCGACGGGCAATTAAAGAAATCACAGAACGCCTATGAGCGTCCGCAGCCTCATGCTTGTTTTATTTTGAGCGTAGAGGACGATCTGGTCAACGAGGGCGGCATTATGGACCTTTGGGTTCGCGAGGCTCGCATCTTTAAGTACGGATCGGGTGTGGGTACCAACTACTCGAACCTGCGCGGCGAAGGCGAGAAGCTGAGCGGTGGCGGCAGCAGTTCGGGTCTTATGAGTTTTCTTAAGATCGGAGACCGTGCAGCCGGCGCTATTAAAAGCGGTGGTACCACCCGTCGTGCAGCCAAGATGGTTTGTCTTGACCTCGATCACCCCGAGATCGTTCAGTTCATTAACTGGAAAGTAGAAGAAGAAAAGAAAGTAGGGGCCTTGATCGCCGCCGGTTATCCATCGGGCTACGAAGACGAAGCGTACCGCACCGTGAGCGGACAAAATTCGAATAACTCTATTCGCATCCCCAATTCTTTCTTCGAGAAATTAGAGAAAGACGAAGACTGGGAACTTACCGGACGTCAAGACGGCCGCGTTATGAAAAAAGTTCCTGCCCGCGAACTCTGGAACCAGATCGCCTACGCCGCTTGGCGCTGTGCAGACCCCGGTACCCAATACAACACGACCATCAACGAGTGGCACACCTGCCCCGAGGGCGGTCCCATTCGTGCTTCGAATCCTTGTTCGGAGTACATGTTCCTCGACAACACGGCCTGCAACCTGGCTTCTGCCAACTTGATGAAGTTCTACGATAATGCCACGAACACTTTTGATGTGGAGGGTTACGAATACAATACCCGTTTGTGGACCGTGGTGTTGGAGGTCTCTGTGTTAATGGCACAGTTTCCTTCTAAAGAAGTAGCGCAACTCAGCTATGAGTATCGCACGCTTGGGTTGGGTTATGCCAATCTCGGCACCATGCTGATGGTAAGCGGTATTCCCTACGATAGCGAAGAGGCCCGTGCCATTGCCGGCGCCATCACCGCCATCATGACCGGTATCTCGTACAAGACCTCGGCCGAGTTGGCCCGTGTGCTGGGACCCTTTGCTCGTTACGAAGAGAATAAGCAACACATGATGCGCGTTATGCGCAACCATCGCCTGGCCGCATACGATGCCGACGAATTTGAAGCACTCAGCTTAAAGCCACAGGGTATTAAAGTAAAATATTGTCCTGATTATTTGTTAAAGGCTGCTTGCAAGGCTTGGGATGATGCCGTAGAACTCGGAGAACAATACGGATACCGCAACGCGCAGGCTACTGTGATCGCACCTACCGGCACCATTGGTCTGGTGATGGATTGCGATACCACCGGCGTAGAACCCGACTTTGCCTTGGTAAAATTCAAGAAACTCTCTGGCGGTGGTTATTTTAAGATCATCAACCAAAGTGTTCCGGTGGCGCTCAAAAATCTGGGCTACAGCGATAAAGAAACAGAATCCATTATCAAATATGCCGTTGGTGCGGCCAGTTTTGCCGGCGCTCCCTTTATCAATCATCAAACCCTGAGCGAAAAAGGATTTATTGCCGACGAGATCAAGCGTCTCGATGCAGCGGCGCTCACGGCCTTTGAGATCGGCTTCGTCTTTAACAAGTACACCCTTGGCGAAGAGTGCTTGCAGCGTCTTGGTTTTGCTCCCGAGCAATACAACGACTTTGAGTGGAGTCTGCTCGAGGCGCTTGGCTTTACCGATGAGCAGATCGAAGCGGCCAACGATTATGTCTGCGGTACCATGATGCTCGAAGGAGCACCCGGTCTAAAAGAAGAGCACCTGCCTGTCTTTGATTGCGCCAATAAGTGCGGACAAAAAGGACAGCGCTACATTCATGCCCATGGTCACATTCGCATGATGGGTGCCACGCAACCCTTTATTAGCGGGGCCATCTCTAAGACCATCAATCTGCCGCACGAGGCCAACGTTGAGGAGATCGCCGATGCCTATTACCTTAGCTGGAAGTTGGGTCTTAAGGCCAACGCGCTGTACCGCGATGGTTCAAAACTTTCTCAACCGCTCAGCAATAAGAGTGATAAGAAGAAAAAAGGAGATAGCGCCGATGCCGCCGCTGCAGAGACTCCCGCTGTGGCCGCTACCGACTCTAACATCGTTGACCTGGGTAAACTAACCGTAGAGGAACTGCTCGACGAAGTGCAGAAGCGCGTGCAGGCTTCTCCCGATACCAAGCTCAAGCGCAAATTGGCTAAGATCGTAGAGCGTCGCACACTGCCCGCCAAGCGCCGTGGCTTTACACAAAAAGCCAAGATCAGTGGACAGGCCGTCTTTCTTCGGACCGGAGAATATGCCGATGGTACCTTGGGAGAGATCTTTGTCGACATGGCCAAAGAAGGAGCTACTATGCGCAGCATGATGAACTGCTTTGCCATTTCGGTGTCGATCGGTTTGCAATACGGAGTACCACTCGAAGAGTTCGTCGACAAGTTTGCCTTTACTCGCTTTGATCCTAGTGGTTTCGTAGAGCATCCCAATATCAAGACCACTACTTCTATCGTAGACTTTATTTTCCGTGTGCTGGGTTATGAATATCTCGGCAGAACCGACCTGGTGCATGTGCTCGACAAACCCGAGGTCATGAATACCGGTGCCGATGATTGGGACGAGGTGCCCTCCAATCCATTGGAGTATGCCAAAGATCCCGAACTCTCTAGCATTCGTATTACCCCTGCCGCTGGTACGGCTCAACCTGCCAAGGCCACTGCTCCCAAGGCGGCCAAGGTAGAAAAAGTAGATAGCGCCCTCGATGCCATGAATGCCGTGGCTAAGAATATGCAAAGTGATGCGCCTGCTTGTAACGTGTGCGGTAACATTATGATGCGCAGCGGGGCTTGCTACAAGTGCAATAACTGTGGGAACCAGGGGGGCTGTGGTTGATCAGTCTCTTGGTACTTGAATACATTGAATCCCGCTACTAGTTTGGCGGGATTTTTTTTGGAAGCATTCATTTTCGGATGGATACCTCTTGCTTCGCCACTGATGAAAAAAGGCTAAAAAGGAAACGCTTCGCCGAACGCCGTTGAAAGCTCGCTCACGCGAATCGACGCTACGGCTATGCCCCGCCAACGGCGTTTTACGGCTCCGCATTTCCTTTTCTTTACGCCATTTTTTCAAGGCGGCTTCGCAAGGAGGCATTCCATCCGAAAAAACACCTATCTTTCATAAAAATTACTCTTAATTAACTGACATGCGAATTATTATTGCCCTGCTATTTTTAGCCAACACCACGCTGCAAGCCCAGGTGGGGATAGGGACAACTAACCCAGATACTAAAGCTGCGCTGGATATCAGCTCCAACTCCAAGGGCTTGTTGATACCGAGAATGACTACCGCACAGAGAGATGCTATTACCTCTCCTACCGAGGGGTTGATTGTTTTTAATAGCGATACAAAACGAATTGAGGTTTATAATGCGGGTAGCAGTGGTGAGGGAAGTGTGAGCAACCTAGGATTCTTTTCATCGAGGGTTGGTTCCACTTATTCAGAATCAGCCTGGAGTAGTAGTAATGTAAGGGGTATGGCGCAATCATTTAGTTCCGCTGGAGGGTTGTTGACCGCTATTAGTATTAGTGTAGCATCAATTGAGAGTAATTCTACGTCACCATCATATGTGTTGTCTATTTATAGCGGAACGCCGTCACCCACTTGTGGATATTCTACGGCATCCTCATCCACCTGTGGCTTTTCGTCGTTTGGAGCACCACTCGCGACATCTCTTGTTTCTATTAGTCAGCTTGGCGTAAACAAATTATATCTGAATACCCCCATCTACCTAGTCTCAGGTCAGACATATACTTTTTCCATCACTGCTACTACCACTACGCAGCAATTTTATTGGGAAGGTCAAACTGCGTATGCAAACGGAGCGTCATATGGTATTAATGGAAGTATTTCTGGATCTACAGATGACTTTACTTTCCTTACTCAATATGCAGTGGGTTGGCGCGCTCTATAAAGTCTTAACTCTTTTCTCTTAGAATCCCGCCCTCATCGATGGGATTCTTACATCTTTTCGGCGGAATGCCTCCTGCGAAGAGGCCTTGAGAAACAGCGTCAAAAAAATGGAGAAGGTGAGCCGTTAAAACGCCGTTGGCGGCGCATAAAGGAAAGTAGAAAGTAGAGTAAGCTAGCTTCAACGGCGTTAGGCGAGCCGAACCATTTTTAGCTGTTTTTCATCAGACTCGCAGCAGGAGGTATTTGCCGAATAGATATACTACAACACAGCAGGAGGTATCTGCCGAATAGTAGAAGTTAGTTCCCAAACAAACTCCCCACCGCCCCCTCTAGCATCGGAAACTTCTCGACCACATAGTTCTTGATCGTCATAAGCGCTTGTTGGGCTTGTTCGTCGGTAAGACCCGCTTCGGTCTTTAGTTTCTCGATCAATTCTTGCATAGGGTAGAATTAGGGCTGAGCAATGGGAGCATTAGGCCACTTTTAGCAAACTCAGTTTACTCTTGTTAAAGTGCTGCTCGGCGTAGGGCAGGTCCAAGATAAATTCTTTCGTGTCGGTAGAAGGCAGTTCATACATCGCATCGGTCAGGATGCTCTCACAGATACTGCGCAGTCCGCGTGCTCCCAGTTTGTACTCCAGGGCTTTGGATACCATAAAATCGAGCACTTCATCTTGAATGGTCAGCGCAATGCCTTCCATTTCAAAAAGACGCGTGTATTGTTTGACCAGTGCATTGCGAGGTGTCGTTAGAATAGCGCGCAGGGTAGCGGCATCGAGCGGATCGAGATGGGTAACCACCGGTAAGCGTCCCAGCAATTCGGGAATCAACCCGAACGACTTGAGGTCGGTGGCATTTACATAGCTCAGCAAATTACGGGTGCGGCGCTCTTGTTCTTCTTTATCGACATTGAACCCGATGGTATTGGTATGTACCCGGCGGGCAATAATGCGATCAATGCCATCGAAAGCACCGCCACAGATAAAGAGGATATTTTGCGTGTTGACCTTGATTAGCTTTTGCTCTGGATGCTTGCGTCCGCCCTGGGGTGGCACCAATACATCGGTTCCTTCGAGCAACTTGAGCATGCCTTGCTGCACCCCTTCGCCACTCACATCGCGGGTAATCGAAGGGTTATCGCTTTTGCGCGCGATCTTATCGATCTCGTCAATATAAACGATACCGCGTTCGGCAGCGGCCACATCGTAGTTGCACACTTGCAGCAAACGGCTTAGAATACTTTCTACATCTTCTCCTACATAACCCGCTTCGGTAAAGACCGTGGCATCTACAATGGCAAAGGGTACGTTAAGCATGCGGGCAATACTCTTGGCCAGCAAGGTTTTACCGGTACCGGTCTCGCCCACCATAATAATATTGCTCTTCTCGATCTCGATCTCGTGTTGATTGGGCAACTCGGTGCTGCGTTGTTGCAGTCGTTTGTAATGATTGTATACAGCTACCGATAGTACCTTTTTGGCTTCGTCTTGTCCGATCACATATTCATCTAAGAAGCGTTTGATCTCGGTGGGCTTTTTTACAGAAAGCTTAAAGCTATTCTTGGTCTTGTCTTCTTTGACCGTCAACTCCTGGTCAATGATCTCGCGGGCATGATCGACGCAGTTCTCACAGATATGTCCATCCTGACCGGCAATGAGTATTTTGACCTCGTCGCGGCTGCGACCACAAAAAGAGCAGTGAAGCGTATTCTTAGCCATTCCACAAAATTAAAAAAACCGCCCCGAAAGGGACGGTTAATATTTTAAATAGCTTATTATCAGCTAATTATAACTTATTTAACAGTTGATCGGCAATTCCGTATTCAATGGCTTGCGGGGCATCCATCCAATAGTCGCGGTCAAAGTCTTTCATGATCTGCTCTACGGTTTTGCCGCAATTCTTTGCTAAAATGCCGGCGCCGATCTCTTTGACCCGGCGGGTCTGCTCGGCCTGTATTTCCAGATCGGCACTAACCCCGCGAATGTAGCCTCCCAACGAGGGCTGGTGGATCATCACCTCGCCATGCGGAAAAATGTAGCGCTTTCCTTTGGCACCGCCGCTCAACAAAATACTGCCCATCGATGCGGCCAGTCCCATACAAATGGTGCTAACCGGGCTGCTGATCATTTGCATGGTATCGTACATGACCATACCACTGGTCACCACACCACCGGGGCTGTTGATATAGAATTTGATCTCTTCGCCGGGCTTGTCGGCTTCGAGCAAGAGTAGTTTGCTCACCACATCTTTGGCCGATTTGTCGTCGACCACGCCCCACAGGTACACGGCTCTTTTTTCAAAAAAATAGCGTTCCAGTTTTTTGCTGAACATACCCAGATCGCTCTTGGGGGTCTCTTCTTTTTCTTCTTCTTCGTTACGCCAGTCGGGGCGGTCGGTAAAAAGGTGAGGTTGAAAAGGATGGCGATTCATATAAATAGTTTAGTCTTTCTTTTGTTTACGGGGATTGGTAATGAGTACTTCGTCTACCAATCCGTATTCTTTGGCTTCGGCTGCGGTCATCCAGTTGTCGCGATCGAAATCTTGCTCGATCTGCTCAATGGATTTTCCGGTGTGGGCCTGTACCACTTCGTAGAGTTCTTTCTTTAGTTTTCTGATCTCTTTGACCGTGATCTCGATGTCGCTGGCCTGCCCGCCGATGGCACCGCTGGGTTGGTGCATCATAATGCGCGAGTGACGAAGGGCGGCGCGCTTTCCTTTGGTGCCCGCGCCAAGTAGTACGCAGGCCATAGAGGCAGCCACGCCAATGCAAATGGTAGCGATATCGGGGCTTACATATTGCATGGTATCGTAAACGCCCAAGCCGGCATAGACACTACCGCCGGGGCTGTTGATGTACATATTGATATCGCGGGTGCGGTCAGAAGAATCTAAGAACAGCAGTTGTGCCGTAACGATATTGGCGATTTCGTCGTTTATGGGATAGCCCAAAAAAATAATGCGGTCCATCATCAACCGGCTATACACATCCATCACGGCCACATTCAAGGAGCGTTCTTCGATAATGTTTGGGGTCATGGCAGTAACCAGGTGATTGCCGTATTGATGCAGCGTATTACTGGAGATGCCTCGGTGTTTGATGGCAAATTTTTCGAATTCCGATAGAGTGCTCATTGCGCGTTGAGATTTATGAACAATAGTAACAAATATCCGTCCAAAAGGCGGGTCGACAAAATTAAGACAGACTGACAGCCGGTGCTATGACAAGAAGCGCAGGGCCACACTAATGGTGGTCATGCTGGTGGGTCTCTACCATCGAGGTAAAGGCCTCGGCCGTAATGGCCTTATCGGTGGGTTTTAGCTGTGTGGTGGCCCACTCGAACATCTTTTGGGTTTGAATACGATGAAAGGCATCCTCTACATACTTGCGATCCTTCATCATTTTTTCGGCATAGTCATTGACCCAGGGTTGTTCTTCGGCCATGGCCGCTCCACCCATATAGCTAAAGAGTTGTTGTTTGGCAAACTGGCGAATCTCTTGCGGATCTACCTGTATGCCGTTATCGGCTACGATCTTTTCGGTAATAAGGGTCCACTTGAGTTGCTGGGCAAACTTGGGATACTCTTCGTTGGCCTGCTCGGCAGTCTTGGAATTTTCACCCTGTGTTTGCAACCACTTTTTTAAGAAGGCTTCGGGCAAATCGATGGGCGTATGATCGACCAGTTGGTGAAAAAGCTGATCGTGTATTTGATTGGTGGCTTGGGCACCCCAATGAGCCTGGATCTCTTCTTTTATCTTTTCGCGAAACTGCTCGAGGGTCTTGACCTCTTTTCCGGGGTAGAGCTGCTCAAAAAATTCTTCGTTCAAGGCTCTTTTTTCCAGTAAACCCACTTTGGTAATGGCGATGCTGAATAAGTTGGCATCGGCCGCGGCATCGCTCTTTTCGAAGCCGAGGTCGCCGCGCAGCCATTCTCTTTCTTTTTCTTCAAACGCTTCGCCCAGGGTAAAGGTGATGGCATCGCCTACTTTTTTTCCCATCCATTTTTTACGGGCCGCACTAGAAAAATAGCTTACCAACAACGAATTGTCCTTGGTGGCGCCACCTTCTACTACCTGACCATTGGCATCGACTTCGGTAAACTGTACGTTGATTACATTTTCTTCGCTATCGACGGCCTCTTGGTCTTTCATATTGCCGTAGCGATTTTGCAGACGGGTCAGTTCGTTATCGATCATCTCGTCGGTAACAGTTACCACATAGCGGGTAATGGGTGTTTTGGCCAGGTCGGGCAATTTGAGGGCAGGCTTACAGCCGATCTCGAAATGAAAAGTGTAATCGAGGGGGTTATTGCAATCGAGTTGATTAAAGTCGGCCTCAAGCGGAAGGGGTTGGGCAAAGATCTCAACTTTTTCTTGTTGCAACCAGCCAATCAATTCGCGATCGACGGTCTTGAGCACCTCGTCGGTAAAAAGCGAGGGGCCAACCATCTTTTTAATGAGTCCGGTGGGCACCATTCCTTTTCTAAAACCGGGAATATTGGCTTTGCGACCATAGTCCTTGACCGATCGTTCGAACGAGGGCAGGTAATCTTTTTTGTCGAGCGTAATGGTTAAACGGTCGTGTAATTGGCCAATGGAAGAACGGGTAACGGTTGCCATAATTCGATTTAAATAAGCTACTAGGTCCGGATGGAGGGACTCGAACCCCCACACCTTGCGGCATCAGATCCTAAGTCTGACGTGTCTACCAATTTCACCACATCCGGGCTTTCTGAAAAGGGCTGCAAATGTAGCTTTTTTTCGGTTGGTTTTAGTGCAAGAGGGTTAAAAAACCTTAGATTTGAAACAACCTAACCAAGCTCAAACTGCCGCAGATGAGAAAAATACTGACTGGTCTAGTTTTTTTGACCAATTTTTTAGGGGCTTTTGCCCAAAATCCTGCTACGACTTTTACGATCCCTAACCGTACCATCCTGCTGCCCTGTGGCACCACTTGTACGCCGGTATCGGTGCAGGTGCCCCACATAAAACAGACCAATACCTATGTAATGACAACGCCGGCTTACCAGCCCTTTGCCTATGTGACCCCCACGGGCACTGTGGTCAGCTCTATCTATGTAGACGATACATGGAGCCAGCCCATCACCCTTCCTTTTCCATTTTGTTACTATGGTAACAGCTTTAACTCCCTACTAATGGGGTCCAATTCGGCATTGACCTTTGATATTAGCCGCGCGGGGCTGGGCAGCGGCTATGTGATTAGTAGTACGACCGGAGCTATCCCTAGTACCAGCTATGCCCCTAACATGATCTTTGGCCCTTATCATGATATTGACCCCAGCGACCCCTCGGCCAATAAAAAGATCGAGTGGCGCATAGAGGGTACGGCCCCTAAGCGTCGATTTATTGCCAGCTACAACGATATCCCTTATTTCGGCAGCAGTTGTACTACTCCTCGTGCCACCCACCAGATGGTCATTTACGAGGGTACGGGAATTGTAGAGGTCTACATTCAAGACAAACCATTTTGTAGCAGCTGGAACGGAGGTAATGCAATCTTGGGTATGCAAGATGGCACCCGCACGCAAGCCATTGCAGCCCCCGGCAAAAATGCAACGACATGGGGTAGTACAGCTATGAACGAGGCCTATCGTTTTATTCCCAGTGGAGGTACTTCTCGTTTTAAATCGGCGCGTCTGTTACTTGGCGGTGTACAGGTGGCTACGGCCGACACCAGCACGGCCTCGCCCGGTGTACTGAATCTTAATTTTCCCAGTGTATGCCCAACGGCCGATAGCACGGCCTATATTGTGCAGGTTACCTATGGTGATTGCAATAACCCCTCTACCGACCTGGTTTTTACCGATACGGTTTTTGTAAAGAAGACCGGACCCGCCTTCTCTGTAGCCAAGACCGATCCTAATTGTGCCCCCAATGGCACGATTACCATAACCGCGCAGGGCGGAACAGCCCCGCTGCAATACAGCATTGATGGGGGAACAACCTGGCAGACCTCGAACGCCTTTACCGGTTTGTTGGGAGGTACCTATTCGGTCGTGGTGCGCGATGCGACCAATTGCCGATCGACCGTGCAAACTGTATCGATGCCCATCGCCAATATATTAACGCAGTCGATCGCTACGACGGGGGCCAATTGTACCACGGGTGGTTCGTTGACCATCAGTGCGACCGGAGGTGGCAATCCTCCTTATGAGTATAGCATTAATGCAGGCACCAACTGGCAAGCGTCCAATGCATTTACCGGACTTGCCAGCGGAACCTATACGGTCGTTACGCGTAATCCTGTTACTTCTTGTACGGCCACCAGTACGGTCATTATTACATTTACCAATACCATTTCGCTAGATCCAATCAATGGCGCGAGTATCTGTTTGGGTGCATCGTTTACGCCCGCCGTTACCTCTAATGCGACCAGCTTTAGTTGGTCACCTACGACCGGTGTTAGCAATGCCTCTATTGCGACTCCTGTACTATCTCCTGTTGTTACCACTACGTACACGCTGCTGGCTCGGTTGGGGACCTGCTCAACGCAGCGCACCGTAACCGTCACTATTTTTCCGGGGGCCGAAGCCAATGCCGGTATTGATGCAAGCATTATTGCAGGCGATGTCTATACCATGCAGGCCAGCGGCTCTACGGGCACCTATTTGTGGACACCGGCTACTGCGCTTAACAATGCAGCTTTGCTAAATCCGAATGCGAGTCCTGTTGTAACGACTACGTACTCGTTGCGGGTAACTACTACGCAGGGCTGTGTGGCTACAGACGACATGACCATCACGGTGATTCCGTATTGCATCAAACCCATGAACGCGTTTACGCCCAATGGAGACGGAATCAACGACCGCTGGTTAATTACCAATGGAAATTGTTTGGCCAATGCACAAGTACAAATATTCAACCGCTACGGCGCCAAAGTGTTCGAAGATAAAAACTACCGCAACACCTGGGACGGCACCTACAATGGCAATCCCTTGCCCGATGGAACCTACTACTATGTGATCAGTTTTAGACTTATCAATAACAAAGTAGAGAACAGAAACGGAAACGTTACCATTTTGCGCTAACCCCGTATAAACTAATTGTATGAATCGCATTTTATCTATACTGCTGCTATCGCTTATCACCACCACCGGGAGTGCACAGCAATTGATGACCTCTTCGCTCTACGAGTTGCAGGGTAATCTTCATAATCCGGCCCTGGCCGGTCTTCACCAGCAAACCGTACTGGGCGCTTCGTATCGTAGCATGTGGAGTGGTATTGAAGGGAGTCCCGTTACGGCCCTGGTCTATGGGTCTACCTTTTTACAAAAAGCCAATATTGGCATTGGGGGCTATCTCTACAGTGATGTGACCGGCCCCACCAGTCGCAGAGGTATTCAAACTTCGTATGCCTACCATATTCCGCTGCAAAATGGGGCGCAATTTTCGGTTGGGCTCGAAGCGCGGTTTCAGCAGTTTGCCATCGACAAAGCAAGGCTGATCGATGCGTTGCAAAACGATCCTGTTATGGGGGGTGCGGCCAACCGATTCAAAGGGGATGCAGGACTGGGCATGGTCTATACGAGCTCCAAATGGCAACTCGGCGCCTCAGTTAGTCAATTGATTCAATCCAAGCTCGATTTCTATAGCGGCAATTTAGTGCGCAGCCAAGAGGCCAGGTTGTATCGTCATTTTTATTTGCACGGCTCGTATCAGTGGCAGGTCGATGAGAACACGCGCATTATTCCGAATTTCTTAGTGATCTATTTGCCCAATGCACCCACCGAACTGCAGGCAGGAGCCCGGGTAGAGCATCGTGAACTTTTTTGGTGGGGTCTTTCGTTGCGGGCGCGGCAAAGCTGGATGCTCTCTGCGGGAGTTAAGGTGCAAAAGAAAATGACCATTGGGTATTCATTCGATATCTATTCGACCCCGCTTAGTGTATTTGACCAGGGGCCCAACGCGCACGAGATCTTGTTACGCTATCAACTACGTAAATAGTTTTTTGCCTGTTTGATTTTGCATCGCATCTACGCTGCGAAGGAGGATATTTTGTAAATTCGTAGTCGATGGAAACGATCGCGCACATACCCGCTTATAATCTAAACCAGGAAGAGGAAAAAAAACTCATTCTGCGCGAGTACCGATCGCTTCTTAAGGTTTTAAAGTCCCGGATCAAGCCCGGAGACAAGCAACTATTGCGAGCGGCCTTCGAGCTGGCGGCCGATGCGCACAAGACCATGCGTCGAAAAAGCGGAGAGCCATATATTCTGCATCCCATTGCCGTGGCCAAGATCTGTGTCGAAGAGATTGGGCTGGGGGTTCGTTCTTCGATCTGCGCCTTGCTGCACGACACGGTCGAGGATACCGATATTACGCTCGATGATGTAAAAAGGGATTTTGGCGAAGAGATAACCCGAATTGTAGACGGGCTTACCAAGATCTCTAATGTAATTGATGTAAATGCTTCGCAGCAGGCGGAGAATTTTAAGAAGATCCTGCTTACCTTAACCGATGACCCTCGGGTGATTCTGATCAAACTCTCCGATCGCTTGCACAATATGCGCACCCTCGATTGTATGAAGCGAGAAAAGCAACTCAAGATCGCTTCGGAGACCATCTTTATCTATGCGCCGCTGGCCCACCGCATGGGGTTGTATACTATTAAAACAGAGATGGAAGATCTGGCCATGAAGTACATGGAGCCCGACATCTATCGTCTTATTGCACGAAAACTTACCGAGACGCGCAAGGAGCGAACCAAGTTTATCAATGAGTTTATCAGACCCATCTGCGAAAAGGTCGAAGAGGCCGGACTCAAGGCCGAAATTTATGGCCGCCCCAAGAGTATACATTCTATTTGGAACAAGATGAAGAAAAAAGGCGTCGAGTTCGAAGAGGTGTACGATCTGTTCGCCATCCGCGTAATTCTCGATTCGGCGCCCGACAAAGAAAAAGAGGATTGCTGGAAAGTATATTCCATGATCACCGACGAGTATAGTCCCTCTCCGGAGCGGCTTCGCGATTGGCTTAGCAATCCCAAGGCCAATGGGTACGAGGCCCTGCATACGACCGTAATGGGAGGGCAAGGCCGATGGGTAGAGGTCCAGATTCGTTCGCAGCGCATGAACGAGATCGCCGAAAAAGGATTGGCCGCTCACTGGAAATACAAAGAAGATGCACAAGACGAGAGCCGTTTCGATAAGTGGTTTCAGCAGATTCGCGAGGTGATCACCAACCAAGAGACCGATAGCATCGACTTCTTACAAGATTTCAAGACCAGTTTTTTGGCCGAAGAGATCTATGTATACACTCCCAAGGGAGATGTAAAGATGTTACCTGTAGGCTCGAGCGCACTCGATTTTGCCTTTTCGGTGCACAGTGCCATCGGGGTTAAGACGATCGGTGCCAAGGTCAATCATAAACTCGTTCCCATTAGCCACCGGTTGCATAGTGGCGACCAGGTAGAGATCATTACCAGTAATAAACAAAAGCCTTCGGATGACTGGTTGAATTTTGTAGTAACCTCTAAGGCCAAGGGACGCATTCGCGATGCCTTGCGCGAAGAAAAGCGAAAAGTGGCCGACGAAGGCAAGTACATCGTGCAGCGAAAACTAGAGGGCATGGGCGCTTCGGTCTCTGTCGCCAATATCGATGAGTTGGTGCAATGGTACAAGCTCGGCAATCAACTCGATTTTTATTACCAGGTAGCCGTTAAAGGAATCGACCTTAAGGACCTCAAAGAATTTAAAGTAGTGGGCGATCGCATCGAAGCCCCCAAGCCAGTTAAAGCAGCGCCATTGCAGGAGCGTCCCGAGATCGTGCCGCATCACCTGATGCCACGCAAGGATGCCGAGCTGATCATTTTTGGAGAACGCAGCGATAAGATCGTCTACAACCTCGCCAATTGTTGCACCCCCATTCCGGGCGATGACGTATTTGGATTTGTGACCACGGGCAAGGGCCTTACCATTCACCGCACCAATTGTCCCAACGCGGCCAAGTTGCTAGCCCATTATGGACACCGCGTGGTTAAGACCAAGTGGGCCAAGAACAAAGAGATCTCTTTTTTGACGGGTGTCAAGATTATCGGTATCGACGATGTGGGCATGGTCAGCAAGATCACAAATCTAATTTCTGGCGAACTCAAGATCAATATATCGGCCATTACCATCGAGGCCAAAGAAGGGTTGTTTATGGGTAACATCAAGCTCTATGTGCATGATAAAGAAGAGCTGGAGACCCTGGTTACTTCGTTACTCCAGGTATCCGGGGTTGAGTCGGTGGAGCGCTACGATATGGAGGATATTCCGGCCTGATAAAAATGTTTTTTTATCGGCGGCAAATTGTATCTTTCATCGGTGTCATATTGCTAGATATCATGAAAAAATTAGTTGCTATACTATTCTTTATTGGGGTTTTTTCTGTACAAAGTGCTGCCCAACTTTGTATTCCCACCGGAATACAAGGCACAAGTGTAAACATGCCCTGTAATCAGCTTTGCGCCAACTTTGTTTTTCAGGTCCCGCACATCAAGTCGACATCAAGCTATGTACTTCGTTCAATCCCTTTTGGTCCGCTACCTTTTTTAAGTCCTAATGGGGTGCAGGATGTTACAGTGTACTGTGATGATGTATTTGGCGAAAAATTTTCTCTACCCTTCCCATTTCGGTTTTATGATTCTCTTTTTTATAAGGTAGTGGTGGGTTCAAATGGAATGATAACGTTTGATACTACAAATTCCGGGGGGTACAATGGGTTTATTACCGCTTCGCCCATCCCTTCAACCACATATCCCAAGGCGTCTGTAATGATAGCCTACTCTGACCTAGATCCCAGGCCCCGTGATCCTTCTCAAGGCTGTCTAGATGCCAATGCCAGTTTACCGGACCGGAAGGTTGAGTGGAGGGTTGAGGGAACTTTTCCTTGCAGAAGATTTGTGGTTAGCTACTACAACATTGGCACCTATGGGAGACCTAACACAAGTGCCATGAATAATTTTCAGCTTATTTTATATGAGTCTACTGGTATAATCGATTTTCAAATTGCTAATCGAACCGCTACTTCTACTACCAATAGTGGCAGGGCTATTTTGGGCATTCAAGACTGGCTTAGAACAAGGTCCATTTCGCATCCAACTCGTAATGCAACTGTTTGGAATCCTGGGGCTGTCAATGAGGGATGGCGATTTATTCCTAATGGTTCAACCTCTTATTTTCATTCTTCTCAATTACTTAATATGGCTGGAGTTCCGGTTGCCACCGCGGATACCGCCACTACGGCTGACGGATTATTGGATATACGTTTCGATAACTTCTGTCCCGCTGTAGGAGCTAATCAGTATGTTGTAAAAACGATTTTTAATAGTAACGATGCTACCGGTACACAGCTGATTTCGCTGGATACCTTTTCCATTACTCGTAATAATAGCCTGAATGCTACTTCATCAAATATAAGTCCCAGTTGTGGGTTGACAAATGGCACTATAACGGCTTCTATTCCCGCAGGTGTTGGTGTATCTCCTTACACCTACTCAATAGTCGGCGGTGCATCTGCCACGGTCTCTGCAACGGCGTACACATTTAGTAATTTGGGGGCCGGGACATACAGTGTGGTGGTTGCGGATGCTTCTGGGGGGTGTATCAGCACTTTAAGTGAAACATTAGTGTCGGTTGGAGCCTTACAAACCTCACTCTCTTGGGCTCCTACAGCCTGCTCTGGTGTAAACAACGGCACCATTACCATCAGTTCTGCAGCGGGTGTGGGGCCGCATCGTATTCAACTTGATGGCAATGCGCCAATAGTGGCAACCATCCCTTATACGTTTACCAATGTGGCTGCAGGTGCACATACCGTAATTGTTACCGATCAGGCTACCAATTGCAGTTCGGGAGCTCTTCCGGTTACTGTTACACAGGGCACCGGAGTAACGGCTTCGACCAACACCAATGCTACTTCTTGCCCTACGGTCAATAATGGCTCTGCCACCATCACAGTAAGTGTGGGTACGGCTCCTTTTCGTTATGCTATTGATGGAGGTACTCCTACGGCCCCTATTGCATCGAATAGCTATATGTTCAATGGTCTCTCGCCCGGTAATCACACCATTGTAGTTACCGATGCGCTGGGTTGTACGCGCAGCCTTACTGCTTTTGTAATTGCGGGACCCACCCTGTTGGCCGGGGCGGCTCCCACGGCCACGACCTGCGAGGGTGCTGCAAATGGAAATCTTATTGTAACCCCTTTTAGCGGGAGTGCACCTTATACTTTTTCGTTAGACGGTGCTGGTTTTGTTATGGGAGATGCGCCCTACACATTCAATAACGTGGCCGCAGGTCCGCACACGATTATCGTGCGCGATGCACAGGGCTGTCAAAGTAATGCGGTACCGGTTACCGTAATTGCCGGTCCGCCCCTAGTGACCACCGCCACTTCTACTCCTGCTCTTTGCAATGCGGGCAGCACGGGTACCATAACAGTGGCGCCACCCACGATCGGACAAGCCCCCTTCGAATATTCACTCAATGGAATTAATTGGCAAACTGCAAACCAGTTTAGCGGACTCACCGCCGGAACCTACACGGTTCGCTTTAGAGAGACCAATGGTTGTGTGGGTAGCACCTCTTTGGATATAACGCAACCCATTGCCCTGACAGTCTCTGCTACTACCGTGCCGGTGGTCTGCAACGGACAATCGAACGGACAACTTACCCTTGCCACTACAGGGGGTGTTGCGCCGTATCAGTTTAGTTTGAATGGGGGCACCAACTGGCAAACCGCTACTGGTTTTTCATTGGCAGCCGGCAATTACACCATCACCATAAAAGATGCCAATAATTGCAGCAGCACGCTTCCGGTAACGATGAGCCAACCTTCGGTATTGTCCGGAACGGTCTCTGCTACCAACGCCAGTTGTAATGGAGGTAACGATGGTACCCTTACCCTGTCGGCATTGGGCGGTAATAGTGGATATAGTTTTTCGATTGACGGAGGCGTTAACTGGCAAACCGCGAACAGTTTTAATTTGGCCCCCGGAACCTACAGCGTTACCATCAAAGATCAATTGAATTGCACGCTGCAGTTGCCTGCTGTGGTAGGGCTTACCAACGATCTAACCCTTACCCCCCAAAACGATGTGACCATTTGCGAGAGTCGATCGACGCCCTTGCAGGTCGTATCTAATGCGCTGCAATACGATTGGACGCCCGCCTCGGGATTATCGGCGGTCAACATTGCCAACCCGGTCGCTTCTCCGCGTGCTACGACGCAATACATTGTTGCGCTTACGTTGGGTCGTTGTGTGGCCTACGATACGGTGTCGGTAATCGTTAATCCGGCGCCCATTCCCAATGCCGGTGCCGATATTTTTATTTGTTATGGTCAGTCCGCTACATTAAATGGCAGCGGAGGCACGGTCTATCGCTGGTCGCCCACCACTTATTTGAACAATCCTAATTTGTCGAATGCGGTTTCTACTCCCGATAAAAATATTTATTATGTACTGTCTGTTCTCTCCGATGCCAATGGATGTGCCGCGCTCGTAACCGATACGGTGGCCATTGATGTTACGCCGCCCATTCAGGTCAAGACCTTTCCCGCCGATACCATTGGCTATCCGGGCGATCAGTTTTTGTTGCTGGCCGTTCCGAACGATCCGGATGTAACAAGTTATGTGTGGACCCCTTCGATCGGTTTGAGCAATGCCGGTGTGGCCAGTCCTACTGTAACCATTGGCGCCATCGGTTCTGATGTTCGCTACAAAGTGGTAGCCTCTACGGTGGCGGGCTGCAAAGGCGAGGCCTATGTAAACGTGCGTGTTTACAAAGGACCCGACATCTATGTGCCGACCGGCTTTACACCCAATGGAGATGGCAAGAACGATACCTTTACTCCTTTTCCGGTGGGTATGAAGAGCTATAATTATTTCCGGGTCTTTAATCGGTGGGGCCAGCTGGTCTTTCAGACAAAGGCGCTCAATGCCGGATGGGATGGCACTATTGGAGGGCAGTTACAACCCGAAGGTGTCTATGTATGGATGATCGAAGGAATTACCAAAGACGACCGCGTGGTAACGAAAAAAGGAACGATAATGCTGATCAAATAGACCTATTTTTGCCCCGCTTATTTTAATAGTTATGGTGGATGTTATTCTAGGGCTCCAATGGGGAGACGAAGGCAAAGGAAAGATCGTCGATTACTTCGCAAAAGATTACCAGGTAGTGGCCCGGTTTCAGGGCGGACCCAACGCGGGTCATACCTTGTATGTGCAAGATAAAAAGTTGGTGCTTCACCAGATTCCCTCGGGCATCTTTCATCCGGGTATCATTAACCTGATCGGCAATGGGGTCGTGCTCGATCCGGTCACCTTAAAAAAAGAATGCGACAGTGTAACACCGTTCGGGGTCGACCTTAAAAAAAATCTTTTTATCGCCGATCGCACGCATTTGATCTTACCGACGCATCGGGCCCTCGACAAGGCCGCTGAATTATCGAAAGGAAATCAAAAGATCGGATCGACCTTAAAAGGAATCGGTCCGGCCTACATGGATAAGACCGGTCGCAACGGCCTTCGGGTGGGCGATCTGCTCGACAAAAACTTTACTACCGAATACATCAAGCTTCGCCTTAAGCACCAGCGACTGCTAGACAGTTTCGGGTTTCAAGAAGATATTAGCGCTTGGGAAGAGGAGTTCTTTACTGCTCTCGAGTTCTTGCGCACGCTCAATATCGTTAACGGAGAATATTTTATCAACGAGCAATTGCAACAAGGCAAGCGCGTCTTGGCCGAGGGAGCACAGGGTAGCATGCTCGATATTGATTTTGGCACCTTCCCTTTTGTGACCTCTTCGAATACAATCTCAGCCGGCGTTTGCAATGGCTTGGGAATTGCCCCACGTTTTATCAACGAGGTGATCGGAGTTACCAAGGCCTACTGCACTCGCGTGGGCGGCGGTCCTTTTCCGACCGAATTGCACGATGCGACCGGAGAGGAGCTTCGAAAAATCGGTAACGAATTTGGGGCTACTACCGGTCGTCCGCGCAGATGCGGCTGGATCGATCTGGTGGCACTGCGCTACACCTGCATGATCAATGGGGTCACTCAACTGGTCATGACCAAGGCCGATGTGCTCGATTCGTTCGCTGAACTTTCGGTCTGTACATCGTATTCGGTCAATGGCGTCCCCACTACCCAGATGCCTTATCAGTTAGAACGTGCCCAGCCGAAAGCGGAGTTGAAACAGTTTGCCGGATGGAATACCGCCACCGATCAATGCAAGACCTATGCTTCGTTGCCCGAAGCCATGAAGCAATATGTAAACTTTATTAACGAATACCTGGGCGTGAACGTGCGCTATATCTCGAATGGCCCGGGCCGAGATCAGTTGGTCGTTGTCTCTTGATAGCCGGAACCAATAGGGTCGAAAAAAAAGTTTTTAAAATTTGGCGATTTAAAAACTTCGCCGAAAATTTACAGTACTAATCCGGTTCAGCTATGGCCACAAAACCAGAAAAGTCTTCTAAGGCTACCCCCAAATCGGGTAAGGACTCCGCTCGTTCTTCCGAGAGCAAAGAAGCTTCCAAGAGTAAGAAAAAAGATAGGGACGACGACGAGAGCGAAGACGAGGAGCTTAACGACGATTGGGAAAAAAGCGAAGAAGCAACAGAAGAAGAGGAGTGGGATCCCGATTTCGACGAATTCGATCTTCCTAAATCGAAAGGAAAGAAGTCTTCTGATAAGAAGGGGGGCGAAGAGGATGATTTTAAATTTGAGGACGATGAGTTCAAAGACCTCTTCGACGAAAAGGGTTTTGACGAAGAAGAAGAGGATTTCTAACGAAGTTTACCGGCGCGCATCGCGCAAGAGCAATTGAAGGCTCTCGGCTGCAATGGCCGATTTTCTTTCTACAAACACCTGCATACAAGCGGCCGAAAGGCGAAGCAGATAGCTGCCCTGCTGCGAAAGCTGCTCATCGAAGTTGGGGTTGTAGCGCATAAATTCTACCCGGTCGGTTTCGGTGTATTTAAGTATGGCCTCTTTTTTATAGCGCCCAGTTATAAGCAGGGTGGTGGTTTGTTTTTTCTCTTCTTCGCTAAGAGGGGCTGCGCTACCGGCATTGAGCGGCTGCCTTTCTAGTCGAGTTTGCGTGGCGGCACTGCCTTCTTCTTCGAACACATAGTGGGTGGCAATAAATTTTTTTACATGGTTCATAGACTCGGTGGGTAATTGGTACTGTAGTTTCCAAAAATCCGAATGACCCGCGCGTTGTATGGCCAGCCGAATGCGGCCCTCTCCGCCGTTGTACGCAGCCACGACCAGCAGCCAGTCTTGAAACTCGCCATATAGGTCTCGCAGGTAGCTTGCGGCCGCATGCGTACTTTTTATGTAGTCGGTTCGCTCGTCGAGCGAACGAGTTACCGTAAGACCATAGCGCCGGGCGGTAGCAGGCATAAACTGCCAGGGGCCCACGGCACCCGCCCAAGAAACGGCATTTGACCGAAGACCCGATTCAATAACGGCCAGGTATTTTAATTGCGTAGGCAGACCGTACTGGTCCAGCACCTGGTCCATCATATCGAAGTAAGGACGACCCCAGTCTCTCATCTTGCGAAGCCCACTGCCATATCGATCCATGTAGCTTTGAACAAAGCTGATGGCCATTGGATGAAGTTGAGTAATGGCCTTGTCTGTCTTGGATGTGTTGACAAAGAGTTGTGTAAAGCCACGCGGAGAAACGGCTTCTTGCGCTGCCAATGGCACTGTGCATTGAAAACAAAGAAAAAAAATGACCGCAAAAACGGATTGCACCCAGGGGGTCCGAAAAGAGATAAAGAAGATAAAAGGAGAGCGTTTACTCTTTGCCGAAGCGGTTAGCATCACTGGTGCTTTCTTCAATCTCTCTTTTTACGTTGCTTTTGGCATCGTTAAACTCGCGCACCCCTTTTCCGAGGCCTCTCATGAGCTCAGGAATCTTTTTGCCACCGAACAGCAGTAAAACAATTACGAGTATGATGATGATCTCGTTGGTGCCCAGCATCCCCAATAAAATAGGATTAGTCATAGCTATCAATTGTTGGGTAAAGATACTAACTGCTCCAATGCGTTTTGCAAAAAAAAATCCCGCAGACGTTCAAATGCGGCTGCGGGATCTATAACTCGTTGAGCGCTGGGGCTATTATGCTTCGGCGCCTTCGGCGACGGCCATGCGCTTTTCGCGAATACGGGCACTCTTACCGCTACGACTACGCTGGTAGAACAGTTTAGCGCGGCGAACGTGACCTGTCTTATTGATTTCGATCGAATCGATATTGGGCGAAAAGAAAGGGAATACTCTTTCTACACCTACGCCGTCCGAGATCTTTCTAACGGTAAAGCTGGCGGTATGACCCGAACCCTGCTTCTTGATCACATCTCCTTTAAAGGACTGGATCCTCTCTTTATTTCCTTCGATGATCTTGTAGTTTACGGTAATGTTGTCGCCGGGTTTAAAAGCAGGGAACTGCTTTTTGGCGGTCAGTTGCTCGTGTACGTAGGCAATAGCGTTCATGATCCAATGATTTAAAGGGAGGCAAAGGTAAGGAATTTCTGGCGAATGATCCAACAATCGCGCTTTAAAATACTGCCTGGCAAAAAAAAGCCCGCTGCTTTACAACGTGCTGTAGGTCAATTAGTAGTATACAAAAACCGGGGCCTGGCCTAGCGGGCCACGTTCACGGCTCTTTTCTCGCGGATTACGGTCACTTTAATCTGACCCGGAAAGGTCATTTCGGTCTGTATCTTCTGCGCGATCTCGAACGAAAGGCGGTCTGAATCTTGGTCGCTAACCTTTTCGGCCTCTACGATCACACGTAGTTCGCGGCCCGCCTGAATGGCATAGGCCTTTTCTACTCCGCTGTATCCCATGGCCAGGTTTTCGAGGTCTTTGATCCGCTGCAAATATTGCTGCATAATCTCGCGGCGGGCTCCGGGGCGTGCGCCACTAATGGCATCGCAGGCCTGGATAATGGGCGAGATAACAAATTGCATCTCTACTTCGTCGTGGTGAGCGGCAATGGCATTGACCACGGCCGGATTCTCTCCGTATTTCTCGGCCAACTTGGCTCCGAGCAGTGCATGGCTCAGTTCACTTTCTTCGTCGGGTACTTTACCGATATCGTGCAGCAGACCGGCACGCTTGGCCAGCTTGGGATTAAGACCCAGCTCGGCGGCCATGGTCGCACAGAGGTTGGCGGTCTCGCGGCTGTGCATCAACAAATTTTGTCCGTACGAAGAACGGAAACGCATTCTTCCGACCATGCGCACCAGTTCTTTGTGCAATCCGTGAATGCCCAGTTCAATAACGGTACGCTCACCGATCTCCATTACTTGTTCTTCGATCTGCTTGCGGGTCTTTTCGACCACTTCTTCGATACGCGCCGGATGAATACGGCCATCGCTGACCAGACGCTGCAAACTCAAACGCGCAATCTCGCGACGCAAGGGGTCAAAGCTCGAAAGCAAAATGGCTTCGGGCGTATCGTCTACGATCAGATCTACCCCGGTGGCGGCCTCAATGGCGCGAATATTTCTTCCTTCGCGACCAATAATCTGTCCTTTAATCTCGTCACTCTCGAGGTTGAAAACCGTAATGGAGTTCTCGATGGCTTGCTCGGCGGCGGTGCGCTGTATGGTCTGGATAACGATCTTGCGGGCTTCTTTTCCGGCCTTTTGTTTGGCCTCTTCGATAATCTCTTGCTGCAAGGCCAGTGCGCGCGTTTGCACTTCGTTCTTGAGACTTTCTAATAATTGGTTGCGCGCATCTTCGGCAGACAGGTTCGCGATCTTCTCTAACCGACGAACATGCTCCTCTTGATTTTTTTCGAGTTCGCTACGCTTTACATTGACCAACTCGATCTGACGGTTGAGATTCTCTTTGATGACCTCGTTCTCTTTGATCTGTTTGTCGAGGTTATTCTCTTTTTGATTGATCGACTGCTCCTTTTGGCGAATCCGGTTCTCGGCATCGTTGGTCTTTTTGTTGCGCTCGAGCGTATCTCGTTCGTGCGCGGCCTTGAGCTGAACGAACTTTTCTTTGGCCTCGAGTTCTTTTTCTTTACGAATGGTCTCGGCCCTTAGTTCGGCTTCTTTGAGAATGGTTTGTGCCTGAATTTCTGCTTCTTGAACTTTCTTGTCACTGGCTTTGCCAAAAACGACACGGCCAGCCAGGAGGCCAATTGCTCCGGCGAATACGCCTATAAGGGCGTACAGTATATTGGGGTCCATTGATGTTTAGGTTTAGGGGGTTCACAATGCTTGTTTTAGAGACCCTCGGCAAGGCCAGGAGTTCGGTAACAATAGTCAGGTAAAGATACGAAAAAAGATGCGTTGCTTTCTTAGCCCTTTTTTATTTCGGCATCGAGCAGTTGTTCGAGCCGTTGCAACTCGTGCAGTAGAGATTCGTCTTCGACAAGCGAGCGGGTATCGGGTGGGGTCGTTGCGGGTGCCGCAACGGGAGTAGGGGCGGGGGCGGGTGGCTGGGTGGCGTACCAAAGCATGGTCATGGCCAAATAGTCTTGCATATCCTTGCCGGCGTAGTTGGTCTTGAACTCCATTAATTTTTTTTGGATCTGTTGCAGGGTACGCTGCACCACGGCCTCGTTCTTGGGCTCGACCTTAATGCGGTAGGTACGGTCACCCACTTGGGCGGCTATGGGAATTAATTCTTCGCTCATATGGCTTAGTTGCCCAGCTGACTAATGCAGCGGTCAATTTCTTTTATGTAATGATTGATCTTTTTTTCAATGGCGGCCTTCTCGTCTTGGCTTAGCCCTCCGGTCTTTAACTGGGCGGCCGATAGTTGATCGGACAAGCCCTGGTTAAGCGATCGTTGCTCCGAGAGGGTTTGTTTGACATTCTCTACCTCGACGCTAAGCCGCTTTTTTTCGCTCAGCAGCGTTTGGTGCTGCTCAATAAGCTGCTTGAGTTTTTGCCGAATGCGTTGAAGGTCTTCTGCGTGGCTCATTTTCTTACCGTGACTTCAAGTTCTTTTTCGAGGGTCTTAACGATGCTGTTCATCCAGCCTTCGATCTCTTTATCTGTAAGCGTTTTTTCAGGATCAGAGAACGTAAGGTTAATGGCGATCGATTTTTTTCCGGCGCCCAGTTTATCGCTCTCGAATATATCAAAGACTTTGATATCACGCAGCGTTTTGATGCGGATCTTTTGCAGCGATTCCCAAATGGATTGCCAGGTAAGCGCGGTAGGCACTACCAGGGCCAGGTCTCTTTCTACAGCCGGATAGCGAGGTAGCTCTTGTATATGGATGGGTTGTGCAGCGGCCAGTGTTGCAAGCGCCTTCCAATTGAGCTCGGCATAGTAAACAGCCTGTTTAATGCCAAAGGGTCTTGCCACCGAATCGGCCACCAATCCTCCTATGCCAATGGGCTGCTCCTGTGCGGTAAAGCACAGGGTTTGCTCTAATTGCGAATGCGTACCCGCCATCGAAGAGGCGCGAAGGCCCAATGAAGCCAGTACCGACGCTACGACCCCTTTGAGTGTATAGAGATCGACAGGCCTGCTTTTCTCTTGCCAATGAGTGCTGCTACGCTGCCCGCTTAATACGATACAAAGACGGGGCTCTTCGAGGTAGCCTCCCGTCGATACTTTGGCATAAATGGTACCGAATTCAAAAAGTCGAAGGTCGAGATTGCGATAATTGAGATTGCGACCGACCACTTCGAGTGCAGTGGGTAGTAAACTGGCTCGAAGCGCATTGAGCTCGCTGCTCAGGCTGTTGATCATCGTTACCAAACTATCGCCCTGTTCTGGAAAATAGGCACTGTTGGTAATAGAGTTGGTCATCATCTCGTGAAAGCCCATTCCGGCCAGCTGGTTCGAGATCTTTTCGCGAAGGGTCTCTTTGCTGAGGTAATCGGGTTGCTCAACAGCCGGAGAGAGGGTAATGGTGGCAGGTATGGGAATATTGTCCAGCCCGTCTATGCGCAAGATCTCTTCTACCAGATCGGCCGCCAAACTAATATCGGGCTTGTGGTAAGGCACCGTAACGGTAACGCCCATCGTATCTTCTTTCTCTATCCCAAAGCCGAGACTTTTTAAAAGAGCGGTCACGGCCGCATTGGCATATTCTTTTCCACTGATCTTTTTAAGATAGGCCCAACGAAGCGTAACGGTCTTGCGAGCCTGACGAGAAGTATAGCAATCGATAGGAGCGGCAGAGACCGTACCTCCGGCCAGCGATATGATCAATTGAGCGGCGCGCTCTAATACGGGCAGGGTGGCTCCAATGTCGGTCCCTTTTTCGAAACGCGTAGCCGCATCGGTGCGTAACTGATGGCCAAACGATGTCTTTCTAATGGTGACGGGATCGAAACAGGCACTCTCTAAAAAAAGTGACTGGGTGCTGCTACTGATTCCACTGGCTAATCCGCCATATACACCCGCGATACACATAGGTGCATGAGCATGACAGATCATAAGGTCTTCTGCTTGCAGCGTTCGGCTTACGCCATCTAGTGTTACAAAGACCGTTTTGTCGGCTACATTTCGTACAACGATCTGATTGCCTTCAATGGTCGCCCGGTCAAAGGCGTGCAAGGGCTGACCCGTCTCGTGCAATACATAATTGGTAATGTCTACGATATTGTTGATGGGTTTAACGCCAATGGCCTTGAGTCGTTGTTGCATCCAACGCGGCGATGGGCCCATTTGAATGGTATCGATGCAAAGGCCACTGTAGCGGGGGCACGCGGTGTTATTTTCGATCGTTACCGATACGGGGCAGGGGGGTAGCGATGCTGCAAAAGAAGGGGTGGCGGGCCAGCGAGGCTGCCAATTTTTTTGATGATGATGATTCATGTACGCGCACACATCGCGCGCCACGCCCCAATGACTCATGGCATCCATGCGGTTGGGAGTAAGTCCTATTTCGATGATGGTATCGGAGTAGGGAGAAAAAAAATCAGCGGCACTGATTCCTACCGTTGTATCGGTGGGAAGTACCAATATGCCCGCATGCGAATCGCCCAGCCCGATCTCGTCTTCGGCGCAGATCATCCCCTGGCTCTCTTCTCCTCGTATCCTTGCACTTTTCATGGTCAGCGGATCGCCATGGGAGGGATAGATGGTGGCACCCACCGGGGCAACCACTACTTTTTGTCCGGTGGCCACATTGGGAGCACCGCACACGATCGATAGCGGAGTGGCCTTGCCGATATGTACTTTGGTAAGGGTGAGCTTATCGGCGTTGGGATGTTTTTCGGTAGCGATCACTTCTCCGATCAAAAGACCACGGAGCCCTCCTTTTACTTCTTCGTAGTCACTCACGCGCTCTACCTCGAGTCCGATAGAGGTGAGGATCTCACTGAGTTGCGCTACCGGAAGGGGTTCCGGTAAATAATCCATTAACCATTGGTAAGAAAGGGTCATGATCGCAGCGATAATTAACTGTTTGCGAAGATAAAGGAAAGCCGACAGCCCTGCGGCTACATGCGATAACAAACTGCATTGATGTTCATGCCGGCGCCTACCGAGGCAAAGAGCACGACATCGCCGGGCTGCAGATCATGCACATCCCAGTGCCCTTTTTTTACCATATCGAACAAGGTGGGGATGGTGGCCACCGAGCTATTGCCCAGTTTGTGAATATTCATGGGCATAGTATGATCGGGCAGGTCTTTTATTCCATAGAGTTTGTAGAGGCGTTTAATGATACCCTCGTCCATTTTTTCGTTGGCCTGGTGCAGAAATACTTTTTTTAGCGAGGTAATGGGAATGCCTGCTTTGTCGAGACAGTCCTTCATGGCGGCGGGTACATGCTGCATGGCATACTCGTACACTTTACGCCCTTTCATTTTTATGTAACGCAGCGTTGGATCGGCTCCGGGCCGGTTGCTCTTGCCAAACGAAATATAAAAAGCTTCTTCGGAGCAGTGACTTTGCATGCTGCAAGCCAGAATGCCCGATGTGGTTTCTGTAGAAGATTTTGCTTCTACAATCGCCGCTCCGGCCCCGTCGGAGAAGATCATGCTGTCGCGGTCATAAATATCGATGACCCGGCTGAGGGTCTCGGTGCCGATCACGAGTGTTTTTTTGGCAACGCCCGCTTTAATAAAGGCATCCGATTGAATAATGCCCTGCAGCCATCCCGGACAACCAAATAAAATATCGTAGGCCACACAGTTGGGGTTATTGATCTTGAGCGCGTGCTTAACACGGCTGGCCAGTGCCGGCACCGCATCGCTTTGAACGGTATGGCTAATTACATTGCCAAAATTGTGGGCCACGATAATCTGGTCGATGGTCTCCGGATCGACCCCGCTGTCGGCAATGGCCAGTTGGGCCGCCTCGATGGCCATATCAGAAGAGGTGGTCTGTTCGCCGGCATACCTTCTTTCTTCGATACCCGTTATATCTTGAAATTTCTGCACGATCTCTTGCCCGGGTGCCTCAATGGGGCTGCCTTCTTCGGCATAGAAAGCCTGCTTCACAAAATCGTGATTGGCTTTTATGACGGGTGGAATACAACACCCCGTTCCGGTAATAACGGTCTGCAGTGGCATTATTGTAAATATAATCCCAAAACACAATAACATTCGTTAGTGAATAGCCATCCACAAATAAGTGCTTATTTTTACCCGCGAAAACTAACCACTATGGCTCATGCTTTGCTAAAGGGAAAAAAGGGAATCATCTTCGGGGCGCTCGATGAGCGTTCCATTGCCTGGAAAACCGCGCTTCGTTGCTTCGAAGAAGGGGCCCAGTTGGTACTGACCAATGCGCCGGTAGCGCTGCGGATGGGAGAGATCAACAAACTGGCGGCCCAATGTGGCAATGCCCCGGTTATTGGCGCCGATGTAACCAATATGGATGACCTAAAGAACCTTTTCGAAAAGTCGATGGAGCATTTCGGGGGGCAGATCGATTTTGTATTGCATTCCATTGGCATGAGCCTGAATGTTCGCAAAGGCAAATCGTATACCGAAATGAATTACGAGTGGAATGGTAAGACCCTCGATATCTCGGCCATGAGCCTTCACCGCGTATTGCGTACCGCCTGGGACCTCGATGCGATGAGTGACTGGGGCAGTGTGGTGGCCCTGAGCTACATCGCGGCACAACGGGTGTTTCCGGATTATAACGAAATGGCCGATGCCAAGGCCTTGCTCGAGAGCGTAACCCGCAGCTTTGGCTATCACTATGGCGTTAAAAGAAAGGTTCGCATCAATACCATCTCGCAATCACCTACCCCCACTACGGCCGGCAGTGGTGTAAAGGGCTTCGACGGATTTTTAAATTATGCAGAGGCCATGAGCCCGCTGGGCAATGCCGGCTCTGGCGATTGTGCCAATTATTGTGTAACGCTCTTTAGCGACCTGACCCGCTATGTGACCATGCAGAACCTGTTTCACGACGGGGGATTCAGTTTTACGGGAGTAACGCAACAAGTGATCGATAAAATGGGAACACCCTAGCGGGTACGTCGATCAGTATTCGTCTTCGTTGAATAAGAAATCGTCTTGGGTAGGATAATCGGGCCAAATATCCTCGATGGTCTCATAGAGATCACCTTCGTCTTCTAGTTCCTGCAAATTTTCGACCACTTCGATCGGTGCTCCGGAGCGAATGGAATAATCGATCAGTTCATCTTTGGTAGCAGGCCAGGGTGCGTCTTCGAGGTAAGAGGCCAGTTCTAGGGTCCAAAACATAAGGATACGTTTAGTAGGTGTGCGAGGTCTATTTTTGCGCAAATGTAAAGGGATTGAGGAATTTTCCAAATAACCTTAATTGTTTCTGACCCCAAGCTTGAATTTTTAATAGTTTCGGTAAAAGTTTTCTGACGCTCTTGTTAAACGGAATTACCATCTATAAGCGCTACGGGACCCTCGAAATTTTGAGGGGGCTCAGCATTGCGGTAGAAAAAGGACAGGTGGCAGCCATCGTGGGCCCTTCGGGTTGCGGCAAAAGCACGCTCTTGCATGTGCTGGGCACCCTCGATCGTCCCGATCAGGGCCAGGTGCTGATCAACGGGACCGACGTTTCGCTATTATCGCCCAAAAAACTGGCCGCTTTCAGAAACCGTCATATCGGGTTTGTATTTCAGTTTCATCATTTGTTGCCAGAGTTCAGCGCACTCGAAAATGTAGCGATTCCCGGGTGGCTGGCCGGTCGCTCTAAGGCTACGGTACGAGAAGAGGCCAGTCGTTTGCTCGATAAGCTGGGGCTTTCGCATCGGCTTGACCATAAGCCCTCGCAGCTCTCGGGGGGCGAGCAGCAGCGCGTGGCCGTGGCCCGGGCCCTGATTAACCAGCCGGCGATCGTACTGGCCGATGAACCTACCGGCAATCTTGATTCCATCAATGCCCGCGAACTACATCAACTTTTTTTCAGGTTGCGAGAAGAGACCGGGCAAACTTTTTTGTTGGTAACGCATAACGATGAACTGGCCCGGCAATGCGATCGGGTCTGGACCATGCGAGACGGCATGTTGTCTTGAGCTTAGCGAAGACGGGGTCTCCAGCTATTTTCTTTTACATTCAATTGTTGCCCCGTATAGCGGGCGAGCACAAAAAAATAATCACTTAGGCGATTGAGGTATTTTACGACCAGCTCATTTACGTGAATGCCTTCGTATTGCATGCGTACACAACAACGTTCGGCCCTTCTGCAAATGCAGCGCAGTATATGCAGCTGCGAGACCGCCACGGCTCCGCCGGGTAAAATAAAATGCTTCATCTCGGGCAGCGCCTCGGTCATTCGGTCAATTTCTTTTTCTAGCAAGCGAACGTCGTCGTCTACTAGGTCTGGAAGGGCCATACCGGGTTCTTTATCGGCATCGCAGGCCAGCGAAGAGCCAATGGTAAAGAGGCGGTCTTGTACCTCGGCCAGCAATTGTTGCGAGTCGGCATCGTTAAGCAGATCGCGGCAAAGACCCACGTACGAGTTAAGTTCGTCGACGGTGCCATAGGCTTCGATGCGAAAATGTGATTTGGGAACTTTGGTGCCACCGATCAGCGAGGTGGTTCCGTCATCTCCGGTCTTTGTGTAGATCCTAAGGGCCATGGTACTTGTGGATTGCAGGTTGAGTCTGCAAATAACGTAACAATGCCTGGCCGTGAAGGTTCGGTCGCTACAAAAAAATCTTGTTTAACCTTTTTTGAATTTGGGATTCAGCTGATCGGTCTCAATAACGCCGTCCCGAAGGCGAACGATACGACGAGAATGATTGGCAATATCCTCTTCGTGCGTAACGATTACGATGGTGTTGCCGTTGCTGTAGATGGCTTCAAAAATATCCATGATCTCTTGTGAGGTCTTAGAGTCGAGATTGCCGGTGGGTTCATCGGCCAAAATAATGGCGGGGTCATTGACCAGGGCTCGCGCAATGGCAACGCGTTGACACTGTCCGCCCGAGAGCTCGTTGGGGCGGTGATGGCTGCGATCGGTCAGTTGTACCATCTCGAGCATGCGCATGGCTTTTTCAATACGTTCTTTTTTATTCATACCAGCATAGACCAAGGGCAGGGCCACATTCTCGGCAGCGGTAAGACGGGGCAGCAGGTTAAATTGTTGAAACACGAACCCGATCTCTTTGTTGCGCACTTCGGCTAGCGAATCGTCGGGCATCTTGCTTACATCGTTACTGTTCAGTACATAGCGACCCTCGGTAGGCGTATCGAGACAGCCGATGATATTCATCAGGGTACTTTTTCCGGATCCCGAAGGACCCATCAATGCCACATATTCGTTCTTGAAGATATCGAGCGAAAGGCCTTTGAGCACCGGCAACTCCTGTTTGCCCATGAAATAACTTTTTTTGATCTGCTCCAGGTGAATGATGCCTTCTGCCATAGCGTGTTTTTGACTCAGGAGGCAAAGATAACCCATCCGTTTTAGCTATCTTCGCCCCAATGGATAAGAAGAGGCAAATTGTGATGAGCGGTATCCGTCCCACCGGGTTTTTGCACCTCGGTAATTACTTTGGGGCGGTTCGCAATTACGTGCGCCTGCAGCAGGAGTACAGCTGCTTTTTTATGGTAGCCGACTTGCATTCGCTGACCACCCATCCCGATACGAACGAGTTAAAGGAAAATGTTTACCGGGTACTCTCCGAGAACATCGCTTGCGGTCTCGATCCGGAGCAGGCGGTGCTCTATTGCCAAAGCCATGTGCCCGAGACCGCCGAACTCTATTTACTGCTCAACATGCTGGCCTATGTGGGCGAGCTCGAAAAAACGGTTACGTTCAAAGACAAGGTGCGTCAACATTCCGACAATGTCAACGCCGGTTTGCTTACGTATCCGGTCTTGCAGACCGCCGACATTATTTTACACCGGGCCGCCCTGGTGCCGGTGGGCAAGGACCAAGAGCAGCACCTAGAGATGGCCCGCAATTTTGTAAAGCGCTTTAACCACCGCTACGGAGAGGTGTTTCCCGAGCCACAGGCTTTTAATTTCGGAGAAGAGCTACTCAAAGTTCCCTCGCTCGACGGCACCGGAAAAATGAGCAAGAGCGAGAACCAATATGCTACGCTCTACCTGAATGACACCGACGAGCTGATCCAAAAAAAGATCATGCGGGCCAAAACAGATAGCGGTCGTACGGCGCCGGGCATGCCCAAGCCTGATTATATCGTCAATTTGTTTCAGTTGATGAAATTGGTCAGTACGCCCGAAACAGTGGCGCAGTTCGAGTCGGCCTACGATGCTTGCGGTATTCGGTATGGCGAAATGAAATCGCAACTGGCCGCCGATATGATCAACTTTATTGCTCCCATTCGCGAGAGGGCCCACTCTCTACGGCAAGACAGTGCCTATTTGCAAAAAGTTATGCAGACCGGGGCTCAAAAGGCCCGCGAGAGCGCTACGCAAACCCTACGGCTTGTCAAAGAGGCCATGGGGCTTAACTATTATTGAATTTCCCTAATTTTAACTCCCTTCAAAAAATAAGGCCAATCCGTTGGCGACCTCGCATGGCAAAAGCAAGAAAACCCAAGCATATAGCAGTGGCCGGTAATATCGGAGCCGGTAAGACCACGCTCACCGAGTTACTCAGCAAGCACTACAAGTGGATCCCGCATTTCGAAGATGTCGATCATAATCCTTATCTGATGGATTTTTATGAAGACATGCCGCGCTGGAGCTTTAATCTGCAGATCTATTTTTTGAACAGCCGTCTTCGTCAATTGGTCGAGATTCAGCAAGGCACCGAAACGGTGATTCAGGATCGCACCATTTACGAGGATGCCAACATCTTTGCACCCAACCTCCACGAGATGGGGTTGATGAGTAAGCGAGATTTCGACAATTATTTTCATTTCTTTCAGACCCTCAAATCGCTGGTACAGCCTCCGGATCTTCTTATTTACCTGCAGGCTTCGGTGCCTACACTGGTCGGGCAAATTCAAAAAAGGGGTCGAGACTACGAAGAGAATATTCGACTTGACTACCTAAAAAAGCTCAACGAGTATTACAACAAGTGGATCGGCGAATACAAAGAAGGAAAGTTATTGGTGGTGGACGTCGACAAGAACAAATTTGCCGAGCGTGACGAAGACTTGGGCGAGATTATTACCAAGGTCGATGGGGCCCTGTACGGATTATTCTAATTACTCGTTGCTATGAAATATCATCGTCTCGATGCCGAGCTGTTTCGCAAGAATCGCTCCCGCTTTGTGGCTCAATTGCCCTCGTCTTGTATTGCCCTTTTTGTCAGTAACGATGTCTTTCCCTCGAACGGAGATGCCTTGCATCCCTTTCAACAAAATAGCGACCTGTACTGGCTATCGGGAATAGAGCAAGAAGAGAGTATGGTCATTCTTTTTCCGGACCATCCCGATGAGCGTTACCGAGAGGTGTTGGTATTGGAGCGTCCCAATGAGCTAAAAGAAAAATGGGATGGAAAACGATTGCGTGTCGCCGAGGCGCAAGCCATTAGCGGCATCAGCACCATTGTATGGCTCGATCAGCTCGACGCCTTGTTGCCCGTGTGGGTTCATTTGGCTGATACGATTTGTCTGGACAGTAACGAGAACGACAGAAAATCGAGTTGGCTTCGCACCCGCGAGTATCGCTTTATAGACGAGATGCAGCAACGTTATCCCTTGCACCAGTATTGCCGCGCTGCCAAGATCATGAACCAGCTGCGGGCCATTAAAACGGCCGAAGAGGTCAACGTGATCCAACAGGCCATCGATATTACCGAGCAAACCTTTCGTCGATTACTTTCTTTTATACGACCCGGCGTTATGGAGTACGAGATCGAGGCCGAGATTTTTCATTCTTTCTTAAGCCAGCGTGCTACCGGGCCTGCCTATGGAAGCATTATCGCCAGCGGAGACCGGGCCAGAACCCTGCATTATGTCTCGAACAACCAGCCTTGTTTGTCGGGCGAGTTGCTGCTTATGGATTTTGGAGCCGCCTACGGCGGATATTGCGCCGATCTGACCCGCACGGTGCCGGTTAACGGAAAATTTACGCGGCGCCAGCGAAACGTTTACAATGCTTGTTTGCACTTGCATAATTATGCTAAGGGTTTGTTGCGTCCGGGCATTACCATCTTGGAGTATACCGATAAAGTGGGCGAAGAGGCCACACAACAATTTTTAAAGTTGGGGCTGCTTCGCAAGACCGAGGTCAAAAACGAAGATCCTCAAAACCGCGCCTATCGAAAGTATCTGTATCACGGTATTTCGCATCACCTTGGCATTGATGTGCACGATCTGGGAACCAAGACCGAACCCATTCGAGCCGGGATGGTATTTACCATCGAGCCCGGTATCTATATCGAAGAAGAGCAAATGGGTATTCGAATCGAGAACAATGTTTGGATTACCCGTACGGGTAACAAGGACCTGATGAAAAATATTCCGATTACCGCCGACGATATCGAGGCGCTGATGAAAAAATAACGAATGATCAAGCAGTTACCCAATCTGTTTACATTACTGAATTTATTTTTTGGTTGCATGGCCTTGGTTTGTGGTCTGCAATCGGGTCTGATCGTAGCGGCCCGTCCCGACGGGCAAGCCTTTATCGATCTTTCGGAGCAGATCTGGATGGTCTCGCTGTTTATCGGGCTGGCTGCTTTGGTAGATTTTCTGGATGGTTTTCTGGCTCGTGCCTTGGGCGCGGATTCTGCCATGGGCAAGCAATTGGACTCACTGGCCGATCTGGTCAGCTTTGGCGTGGCGCCCGCCCTTTTGGTCTATCATTTTCTGCGACTTTCTTGGGCGCAGCATCCCTCGGCCCTAGCGTTAGATTCCATACTGCTGTGGCCCGCATTTTTTCTACCGCTGGCAGCCGCCTGGCGACTGGCTCGTTTTAATCTGGCACCTGTTTCGCTGCAGGTATTTAGCGGGCTTCCGGTTCCTGCAGTGGGATTGTTGATCGCATCCCTTCCACTCATCTACTGGAACATCGAGCTGCAGTGGGTCATTTCGCTGTTGCTGAATCCCTATTTTCTCTATGCACTTATTGCGACCCTCTGTTATTTGATGGTCTCTCGCCTTTCGCTACTGACCCTTAAATTCTCTTCGTATGGATGGCCGGACAACCAGCCCCGGTATCTCTTGATCGTGTTGTCGCTGCTATTGCTTTTGGTCTTGCAGTGGCTTGCTATTCCACTTATTGTAGTGCTGTATGTTCTCTTATCTTTGCTCTTTAAAAATAAACATACATGACCTATACCGTCGAGATAAAAGTGATGCCTTTAAAAGAATTGCTCGATCCGCAGGGAAAAGCCGTTTTGGGAGGGCTTTCTAATTTGGGACTCTCCGCCATTCAGGATGTGCGCGTCGGTAAAAATATTACGGTACAGGTAACGGCTAACTCTGTAGACGAGGCGAACGCGCTAGCACGCACCGCCGCAGAGAAATTACTAGCCAATCCGGTTATGGAGTATTTTGAACTGGAGTGTCGCCCGGCCTGATCTTCTGAACGTATAAGCGTATACGCGTTGCAAAGAGCGACCGCAGATATTGCCACTGGCCTTGCAAGAGGTGCCGAAGAGAATCGTCCGGCCGCCTCTCTTTACTTGGTACCCACGCCCATCGGAAATTTAAAGGACATTACCCTTCGTGCACTCGATGTGTTGCGCCAAGCCGACCTGATATTGGCAGAGGACACACGCACGACAGCCGTATTGCTACAGCATTACCAAATACAAAGGCCCGTTATTGCCTATCATCAACATAACGAACACAAGCTGGTGCCTCAGTTGGTGCAACAGCTGGCGGGGGGCACGGTAATGGCGCTGGTTACCGATGCGGGCACGCCGGGTATTTCCGATCCGGCCTTTTTGTTGGTGCGCGCTTGTGTACAAGCCGGCCTGCCCATAGAAACATTGCCCGGAGCAACCGCTTTTGTGCCGGCCCTGGTTAATAGTGGGATTCCTTCGAATCGATTTTGTTTCGAAGGATTTTTGCCGCTTAAAAAAGGTCGGCAGACCTTACTAAAGCAACTGGCGGTAGAGCCGCGTACGATGATCTTTTACGAATCGCCACAACGGTTATGCAAGACGCTCGAAGAATTTTGCCAGGTATTCGGAGAAGCGAGAGCCTGTAGCGTAAGCCGTGAGCTGACCAAACTTTTCGAAGAACAATTTCGCGGAACCCTTCGGGGATGCCTGACTCATTTTGCAGCCAAGAAAGTAAAGGGAGAGATCGTGCTGGTCGTAGCCGGATTGACCTGATTTAAATTTTTAAAATAAGTATATGCGATCAATTTTTTTGATGACCCTGTTTAGTGTATCGCTCGTTACGACCTTGTTGGCCCAGGGCAGCGGCTGGCAGCAGCGCGTACAGTATAAAATGGATGTTACCCTAAACGTGCAGACCAATCGGTTTAGCGGTACGCAGCAACTAGAGTATTGGAACAACTCGCCCGATACGCTTGATAAACTCTACTATCATCTTTATTTTAATGCCTTTCAGCCCGGCAGCATGATGGATACCCGCAGCCGCAGGCAAGGCACGATACAAGTGGGCCGCGGGGTCGATTGGGACAACCGGGTCAAGGATCGCATTGTGCAATTAAAGCCCGATGAGATCGGCGAGCAAAAGGTCTTGTGGCTAAAGATGAACGGTCGCCCGCAACAAGTACAAACCCACGAGACGATCTTAGAAGTGATTCTCGACAAACCGATCTTACCCAAGTCGAAGGTGGTGCTCGATCTGGCCTTCGAAGGACAAGTTCCCTTACAGATCAGAAGAAGCGGTCGAGATAATGCCACTACCAAGGTGCGTTATTCGATGAGCCAGTGGTACCCCAAACTTTGTGCGTATGACCAGGAGGGTTGGCATCCCACTCCGTACGTGGGTCGCGAGTTCTATGGCATTTGGGGCAATTACGATGTGCGCATTACCCTCGATAAAAATTATATCGTAGGAGGAACGGGGTATTTACAAAATCCGCAGCAGATCGGATACGGCTACGAAAAACCCGGCTCGACCGTAACAAGACCCGCGGGCGATCAGCTAACCTGGCATTTTTATGCCCCACAGGTGCACGATTTTATGTGGGCGGCCGATCCGGATTATATTCATCGCTCGGTAAAACTGCGCGATAGTATTCCTGCTGCACGCAACGGGGGCGTGGCCCAGCGCGAATTGACCCTCCATCTTTTCTATAAACCCACCAATGTAAAAGCAGCGGAGTGGGAAAAAATATTGGTCGATGCGCAAAAGGCCTTGCCCTATATCGAAAAGCATTTTGGGGCCTATCCTTACAAACAGTATTCTTTCGTTCATGGCGGGGATGGGGGCATGGAATATCCTATGGCTACACTCTTGATCGGTCCGGGCGCTTGGTTGCATGAATGGATGCACAGCTGGTACCAGGGTGTACTCGCTACCAATGAGTCGCTCTATGGATGGATGGACGAAGGATTTACCAGTTATGCCGAAGATCGCATCAGTGCCTTTCTTTCGTCCGATACCGGATTTGCGCAAGCCGGTTCGTATCGGGGATATGTGGCGCTAGCCAAAAGCGGAAGGGAAGAACCGCTGACCACACATGCCGATCATTTTAACACCAATGCGGCGTATTCGTCGGCCGTTTATTCGAAAGGAGCCGTGTTTATGGAGCAGTTGGGTTATGTGGTAGGAGCAGCCGTTCGTGACAAGATCTTACTGGATTATTACGAGCAATACAAGTTCAAACACCCTACGGCGAACGATTTTATTCGTGTAGCCGAAAAAAGAAGTCGGCTTAAACTGGATTGGTATAAAGACTACTGGATCAACGCTACCAAAACCATCGATTATGCCATCGATAGCGTGTGGGAAGAGAGTGGCCGCACCCAAGTGCGTATAAAGAGAGTTGGATTAATGCCAATGCCCATTGATCTTCAACTTAACTTTAGTGACGGAACGCGCGAGTTGCATTATGTACCCCTCGATCTACTCTATGGTCAAAAGCCTGCAGAGGATAGCACGTTAGTTCCCACCGTATATCCGGCCTGGAAGTGGACGCATGCTACCTATGTGGTCAGCACGGCCCGAAAACTTACCGAGATACGGCAAATAGAGATCGATCCCTCTCAGCGTATGGCCGATCTGGACCGCAAGAACAATCTTTTGAAATTAGATTGGACACCGTCTAAGCCACTGCAGTAACGAATCTTAACAGCTTCTATTACCGGGCTACGTATAGCAGGTATTTTTCGCGAAAGAATGCTTCGCCGAATATCGTATGAATATCCACCTGATGCGGGCGGGTTCCACTTTGTTGAATCTCCAGGGCCAGATCGCCCCCCTTTAAACAAATTAGTCCGGTGGGGGCTGTATTGCCGGGTACTGCAGATCGGGTGCGAAGCAATGGCTTGCTCCAGCGCCACAGGTCGCCAAGGGGTGCTACGGCTCGTGATACCACATAGTCGAATTGCTTTTGCTTGATGTCCTCTGCCCGGGTGTGTTGCACCGTGATATTTTTTAGCCCCAATGCGTCGGCAACGGCTTGTACTACTTTTAATTTTTTGGCAATACTATCTACCAGAAAAAAGTTTACCTCCGGAAAAAAAATAGCGAGCGGTATGCCCGGAAAGCCACCCCCCGTACCCAGGTCGAGCACGGTGCTGCCACTGGCAAACGAGAAGGAAGCCGCAATGCTCAGGGAGTGCAAGACATGTTTTTCGTAGAGAGCATCGATATCTTTTCTAGAGATCACATTGATCTTTTCGTTCCATTCGTTGTACAGAGGTCCCAGCTGCTTCCATTGCTGCAGTTGCAGTGCTGTAAACTCATCGAAGTACTTTTCGATGAGTGCCACACCGGCAGGGCCATTGGGTTGCAGAAGTTCCATGGCTTAGTTCCAGCTTTTGGCAGGTCTTCTCCATAGGGCCGGAAAGAAGATCAGGTAATAGAAGAACATCCACATATCTAATAGCAAAAACCAGGGCCATAGATCTTTTTCGTCTAGCTTGTCCATGGCCCTATAGAGTACAATGGCCTGCCAAAGGAGCTTAGTACCCCCCATCGCTGCCACATAGGGCCAGGGGCAGAACAGTAGGGCGGCTACCAACAACGGATAAAAAGAGAACTGCGTAACAAAGTAAAGCCCCAATAAAAAACTATGTAGGGGTTTGTAGTACTTGGCTGTTGTGTAGTGTCTGGATTTTTGTTTTAACCATCCGGCCCAGGTTGTCTTTGGAATGGAGCGGGTAATAGCTTCGGCATCGATTACCACTGCAGTATTCTCTTTGGTGGCCACCCGATTAATAAAGAGATCGTCGTCGCCGCTGGGAATATGGTTGATAGAAGAGAACCCTTTGTTTCGTAAAAAAAGATCCTTGCGATACGAGAGATTACGCCCCACCCCCATATAGGGAAGACCCGCCTGTGCATACGACAGATATTGCAGGGCGGTGTGAAAGGTCTCGAAGCGGATCAACTTATTTAGCAATCCTTTTGTCTTATGATAGGCGCCATACCCTAGTACGATCTCGGTTTGCTCGGTGTAGGCGTTTTGCATTTTTTGCATCCAATGCTCACTGGCGGGTACGCAATCGGCATCGGTGAGCAATAAGATCTCGTGCTTGGCCTCGCGAATGCCAATAGAGAGCGGATATTTTTTTCCGCTGATCAGCTTGGCCTCTTGCTGCAGCTCTACCACCTGCAAATGTTTGAATGTTTTTTTTAGCTCTTGCAAGATATACTTGGAGTCGTCGGTCGAATTATCGTTTATAACGATCACCTCTTTGGTACTGGGATAATCCTGCACCAAAATACCCGGCAGATTGCGGGCCAGGTTCTCGTCTTCGTCACGGGCACAAATAACAACCGATACAGGATGTTGAAAGTGTCGAGTGCGGGCAGCAGGACGATAAAAAGCAACCCGGCCAAAGAACCAGCCGTAATAAAAGAGTTGAATAAACGCTACACTTCCAAAAACAATAAGGAGAATACTGCTCCAAGGGGCCGTCAACATGGGGGCGAAGATAATAAGATACTTGTATCTTGCACCGGTATGGCTGCGCTTACATTTAAGCTGGAAAAAACCGACCTAGCGGGCGCTGCACGTGCCGGCACGATCACGACCGATCACGGCCAGATCAATACCCCTGTTTTTATGCCCGTCGGTACCGCCGGTACGGTCAAGGCGCTCACCCAGCAACAGTTGCTGCAAGACGTAAATGCACCCATTATTTTGGGAAATACCTATCATCTTTACCTGCGTCCGGGGCTGCGAGTGCTCGAAGAGGCCGGCGGGCTGCATCGGTTTATGGGATGGGATCGCAATCTGCTTACCGACAGCGGCGGCTATCAGGTCTTTTCGCTCTCGGGCACCCGAAAGATTACCGAAGAAGGCGTAACGTTTCGCTCGCATATCGACGGGAGCACACATTTGTTTACTCCCGAATCGGTGATGGACATTCAGCGCATTATCGGTGCCGATATTGTAATGGCCTTCGACGAATGTCCGCCTGCCGATAGCGATCATACCTATGCCAATAAATCAATGCAGCTTACCCACCGATGGCTAGACCGCTGCTTGACCCGGTTTAACCAGACCCCGGACCGCTATGGGCATACGCAGCAGTTGTTTCCGATTGTGCAAGGCGGGATCTTTCGAGACCTTCGCAAGATCTCTTGCGATTTTGTGCGCAGCAAAGACACGGCAGGCTATGCCATAGGTGGCTTGAGTGTAGGGGAGCCCGAAGCACAACTATACGATATCTGTGGTTGGTCTTGCGAACACTTGCCCACCGACCGACCCCGCTACTTGATGGGTGTGGGCACTCCTTGGAATTTGTTGGAATGTATTTCGCTCGGGGTCGATATGTTCGATTGCGTAATGCCCACGCGCAACGGACGCAATGCCATGCTCTTTACCAGCGAAGGCGTGGTCAATATCGACAATAAAAAATGGGAACACGATTTCTCTACGCTCGATGCCGCCATTGGCGCCTCGGTTAGCACCTACTACTCGCGGGCCTACCTTAGGCATTTGATCAAGGCTAAGGAGATATTGGGCTATACTATTGCCAGCATGCACAATCTTTGTTTTTATCAGTGGCTGATGCGAGAGGCCCGGGCCCATATTTTGCAGGGTGATTTCCAGGGCTGGAAGACTACCATGATCGCCCGCTTGCAGCAGCGCTGCTGAGCCCTGATTTTAACAGGTCGTCACTTTATTTTGGTCTATTTTTGACGCATGCGGAAACTGGACTGGTACATACTTAAGAAGTTCCTGGTCACTTTTGTTTTCTGTATGCTACTCTTTACCGTGGTCGCCGTGGCCGTTGATATTAGCGAGAAGACCGACGATTTTGTAAAATCCGAACTGAGCGCTCGCCAATTGTTCGATCAATACTACATTGGTTTTATTCCACATATTTGGAGTTTGCTGTTTCCTCTCTTTGTTTTTATTGCCGTCATTTTTTTTACATCGAAGATGGCTACCCAGTCCGAGATCATTGCCATTCTTAGCAGTGGCACACCGTATCCGCGCCTGCTAAGACCTTATTGGATCGGCGGGCTCTTGCTGGCTTCTTTGTGGTGGGTCGGAAATCGGTATTGGATTCCGAAGGCTAATATTGTGCGCAGTACCTTTCAGACCAATTACCTCGATCGTAACGATCCCTCTAAGTATGTTTATTATGGTAATTGCGCGGCCTGTTTTTATTTGCGTACCGATAGCAACACCTTTGTGGGCATACGCGATTACGATACGGTCTCGCGCTCGGCCCGTGGACTTTTTTTAGAAAAGACAAAGGCAGATCAACTGGTCTATAACCTGCGGGCAGAAAGTATTGTATGGGATACGCTGACCAAAAAGTGGAAACTATACCGCGTTACCGAGCGCCGCCTCGATACGATGGGAGAGCGGGTAACCAGTTATGATACGATGCTGCTTTCTTTGAATGTGCTACCGACCGAGCTTCGCCGCGACGATTATTTAAAGGATAAGCTTACCACGCCCGAACTAACGCAGTTTATTCGTCGCGAAGAGCTGCGCGGCACCGAAGGGCTCAAGGCCATGCGGGTAGAACGGTATCGGCGCACCTCGGGTGCATTTAGTGTTTTGCTGTTGACCCTGATCGGGGTCATTATTGCTACGCGTAAGACCCGCGGGGGCAGCGGCATGCACCTGGCGCTGGGTATTATTATTGCCTCGGTGTTTATTATCTCGGACCGTTTTTCGACGGTTTTTGCCACCAAGGGCGATCTGCCCCCGCTACTGGCCGCCTGGCTTCCCAACCTGGTTTTTTCGATCGTGGCCTTTCGCATGTATCGAAACACGCCCAAGTAAAAACTAACTCGCTTAATTTTTGTTATCGGGGTGGGCTTCGCCTAATTTTGCAGCATCTTTTAAGAAGCCTTTTCAAAAAATTGCCATATGGGAATCATCAAAGATCGGTTTAAGGCAAAAGCCGACGCCTTAAGTGTAGAGATCAAAGACCTGTTAAAGGAACACGGAAATAAAGTGATCGGCGAAGTGCAACTGTCGCAAGTCTACCAGGGCATGCGCGGCATGACCGGTCTGGTTACCGAAACTTCTTTGCTCGATGCGCAAGAAGGAATTCGTTTCAGAGGCTACTCCATTCCCGAGTTGCAACAAAAATTACCGAAGGCGCCTGGTGGACAAGAGCCCTTGCCCGAGGGATTGTTCTATTTGATGCTGATCGGTGAGTTGCCTACCGAAGAAGAGGCCAATCATGTTACCAATATTTTGCAACGCCGCAGTCACGTGCCTTCGCATGTTTTTGAGGCCATCGATGCGTTGCCTTTGCATACCCATCCCATGACGATGTTCGTGGTAGGGGTGATGGCCTTGCAAACAGAAAGTTATTTTCAAAAGCGCTACGCCGAGGGCATCAATAAAAAAGAATATTGGTTGCCCGCTTTCGATGATAGCATCGTACTACTGTCGAGACTTCCTCGTATTGCAGCGTATATCTATCGTCGCAAGTACAAGAACAGCGATCACATTCAACCCAACGGATTACTCGACTGGGCCGGCAACTTTGCCCATATGCTTGGCTATCCCGATGAGAGTTTCCAAGAGTTGATGCGTTTATACATGACCATCCATGCCGACCACGAAGGAGGAAACGTCTCTGCGCATACCACGCATCTGGTGGGTTCTGCCCTGAGCGATCCGTACCTGGCGTATGCGGCAGGCATGAATGGACTTGCCGGTCCATTACATGGATTGGCCAATCAAGAAGTGATCAAGTGGATCTTTGAGATGCAAACCGAACTAGGCACCGATGCTCCTTCGAAAGACCAGATTGCCGAGTATGTTCGTAAAACACTCAGCGAAGGCAAAGTGGTACCCGGATACGGCCACGCCGTGCTTCGTAAGACCGATCCTCGTTTTACCGCGCAAATGGAATTTGGTAAAAAGCATATGCCCGACGATAAACTTGTTAATACCGTTTGGAACATTTACGACGTAGTGCCTCCTATTTTGGGAAGTATCGGAAAGATCAAGAATCCCTGGCCCAATGTAGATGCGCACAGTGGCGCGCTACTGGTGCATTACGGAATGGTCGAATACGAATTCTATACCGTGCTCTTCGCTGTAAGCCGTGCACTGGGTGTACTTGCCAGCCTTTGCTGGGACCGCGCCCTTGGATTTCCGCTTGAGCGACCCAAGTCGGTTACTACCGATCAGGTAAAACGCTGGTTAGATGGTAAGGACCAGATCTGGGGCGAGTAATTTTTGCTATATTTGCCACCCTCTGGGGAATTAGCTCAGTTGGCTAGAGCGCTTGCATGGCATGCAAGAGGTCACCGGTTCGACTCCGGTATTCTCCACAGACATCTTTCAAACGAACCCCTTGGTAACGAGGGGTTTTTTATGGCTGCTTGACAGGCCTTACTTTTGCACCATGAGCGTACTAAAACAACTGGCCGAATATCTGTATCTGCGTCCAAAAGATCCGAGTCGTCCTAAGGATAAATGGATTGGGTATATGCATGGCATTAACCGCATCAGCATCTTTATTTTTATATTTTGTCTGGTGCTGCTCGCGATCAAACTGATCTTTTAAGCTCCTTAACGATCAAGTAAGCGGCTTGCTTCGAGGCATCTCCACTTTCACTGAGCAACTGATGGAGTTGCGCATACCCTTGTTCGAGCTGCGATCGTTTGTTCTTGTCGTGCAAAAGTTCTCTTAGCGCTGTTGTAAGCGAGGTGATGTTAAGTTCGTCTTGGATCAACTCGGTTACCAAGGCTTTGTTCATGATCAGATTGACCAACGAGATGAACTTAACCTTAACCAAGCGCTTTCCGATTTGATACGATAACCAAGATCCCTTGTAGCAAACTACTTGGGGAACGCCGAACAGTGCTGTCTCGAGCGTAGCAGTACCCGAGGTAACTAAAGCAGCGGTGGCCTGTCGCAACAGCGCGTAGGTTTGGTCGCTTACCAGCTTTACAGACGGATAGGCCGCCAATAGATCGGCATAAAATGCATCGGACGTGCCGGGGGCTTTAGCTACTACAAATTGATGATCAGGAAAAGATCGACTTACCTGTAGCATCACCGGTAATTTCTTGGCGATCTCTTGCTGCCGGCTGCCGGGCAGCAGTGCCACGATGGGTTTATCAGACAGGGGCGCTGTAACGGGAACCTGTCTGGCAGTATCGATTACCTGTACCAGCGGATGCCCTACATAATCGACATTCCATTGCCAACGAGTGGCAAAAAAATCTTTTTCGAAAGGAAGAATGACCAACAACTGGTCGATGGTCTTCTTCATCTCTTTTACTCGGTTCTCTTTCCAAGCCCATACTTGAGGCGCGATATAGTAGACTACGCGTATGTTTTTTGCATGCGCCCATTTGGCTATGCGCAGATTAAATCCGGGATAATCGATGCAGATCAGTACATCGGGACGAAATGAAACAATATCTTGTTTACAGAAACGAAGATTGCGCAAGATGGTAGGCAGGTTCTTGATCACTTCTGCAAACCCCATGAATGCCAGTTCTCGGTAATGCTTAACGAGTGTGGCACCGGCTGCTTGCATCTTATCGCCTCCCCAACAGCGTATAACAGCTTGTGGGTCTTGTACACGCAACGCCGCTATTAAGTTGCTTCCATGAAGATCGCCAGAGGCCTCGCCCGCAATAACATAATAACGCATGGGTTAATTAAATAGCTTGAGCAAGAGAATTCCTACCCCATAGCAGAGTGTAACAATAAAAATGCCCCGCGCCGTGCGGTCCCGTTCGGTATTGACATAGATTGTAAACAGGATGGCATTTACCAATAAGCTGAGTGAGCCGATCGATGTAATCAGTCGGTTCTCGTGTATAAAGTTGTCGAGGAACTCAACAAAGGTGTAACTGGGAAACTTCCAACTGTACAGTAAGACCAGCCCCAGCAAGGGACCCACAAAGCCCAGGATCAGCCCCAAACGTTGATCGTCTTTGGTAAGCATCATAGTTTCCAGCTTTTGGCCAGTTGTTCTTTGTAGGGATAATGCGTTAGGTCGTATTGTACAGGAACCACACTTACATAATTGTTGGCCAGTGCCCAGACATCGGTGTCTTTTCCTTTATCGGCATTGACGAATTCTCCGGTTAGCCAATAATACTGTTTGCCATGCGGATCGTTGCGCTGTACATAGTTCTCGTTGTACTTGGCATAGGCCTGTCTGCAGATCTTGAGTCCGCGAATCAGTTCTGGTTTCTTTGCCGGGATATTTACATTTAGCACCGTGTGCCGGCCCAGCTTGGTCTGCATCATTTTTTCTACTACCATTCGGGCATAAAGGCGGGCGGCACTAAAGTCGGCCTCGATGCTATAGTCTAACAAAGAGAATCCGGCCGAGGGAATGTCTTCGATAGCCGCCTCTACAGCAGCCGACATGGTCCCAGAATAAATTACATTGATGCTATGATTGGCGCCATGGTTGATACCACTCAGGCATAAGTCGGGTTTGCGATGAAGGACCTTGTCTACGGCCAGTTTAACACAATCGACCGGGGTTCCCGAGCACGCATACGAATCGATGCCTTCGAAATGATGGGTCTTGTGCAAACGGAGCGGCTCTCCAATAGTAATGGCATGCCCCATACCCGATTGGGGTTTGTCGGGGGCCACCACATAAATATGGCCTATATCCTTGACCGATTCGACCAGATTTCGGATACCGGGGGCGCTGATGCCGTCATCATTGGTAATGAGAATGACGGGTTTGTCTTTGGTTACCCGGGCCTTGGCAGGGGTCCGAGCCTTTTTTTTCTTGGGGGTTGTCATCTATTGTAAAAGTCCTTGATTTTTAGCTTATCCCAAAATGGGGGCTAAAAAATTTGGAAATTCTAAAAATATTAGTAATTTGCCGCTAAATAAATTAGATATCTATGGCGATCTCCAATCAAAATCTAAAGTATCTGCGCAAGCTCCGCGGCTGGACCCAAGAGGAGTTTGCCATCAAATTAAACATTAAACGATCGTTGCTCGGCGCCTACGAAGAGGAGCGGGCGGAGCCCCGGTTCGAAGTACTCGAAGCGGTCTGCGATTTATTCAAGCTGACCATGGATGAGCTTCTGCGCAAGGACCTGAGCGATACCAAGGCGAACTACCTGGCCAAAAGAAGATCGCTGAAAATGAATGCAGGCCCTGCCGAGATTCCCTTTGTGCCGGTAAAGGCCGCCGCAGGATACCTGGCCGGTTACGCCGATCCCGAATTCATTGACGAGCTCAATACCTTCACCCTTCCGATGTTAACGGGGGGCAACTATCGTGCCTTTGAGATTATCGGAGACTCCATGCTGCCCACGCCCAGTGGTTCGGTGATCGTGGGAGAGAAGGTGAACGATCTTGAAGAGGTCAAACAGAACACGCCCTGTATCGTTATTTCCAGAAACGAGGGGATCGTGTATAAGCGTATACAAAAAAGCACCAAGCAACGCGATAAGCTTACGTTGGTTAGCGATAATCCCATCTTTCATCCCTATACGGTCAATGCCGATGAGGTCTTAGAGATGTGGCAGGCACAAGTGGTCATCTCAAAAGCCAATACACAACAGCGCTGGGATATGAACCAATTGGCCAATGTGGTCTCTGACTTGCAACAGCAAGTAACCTCTTTACAAAAGAAGATCAATTAGCAGGCTTGAGAAAACCATCCTGCCACTTGAGGTAGAAGAGTTTCTTATTCTCGTAGTATTGAATAACACCGGGCTGTGCCGAACTGATTACCGGTTGTATGTCCGTATCCCGAAACAACCTGAATTCTCTGCTACCCAAGTGAAGCGATATGTCTTTTTGATAGCGGAGCAGCAATTTTGAAAAACGCCAAGTAGCCTCATAACCTCTAAGCACCATATCGCTGGGTCGGGCATAGAGCTGGTTGGCAAAGAACGATTCTATGGAAAGACTCAGGCTGTCGGTGCGCGGGGTATAAAAAGGAGTGCAAAAGAATAAATCCGCACCCCTGTACTCCGGCCTTGTAAAATCTTTGATGCCATCCCAGGTAGGCATTCCCATAATGGATAGCTTATAGCGTTGCTTCGCTAGCCATACCAATTGCTGGCTAACTCGTTTTCCAAAATTTTCATCGACGCTACCGATCCAACAAATACTTGCCTTCGTCGTATCGAGCCAGGGTGTGAGTTGCTGTACGGTGAAACTGTCGGTGAGTTCCACAAATTTGATGGCTGGTGGGGTGCCCCCTCTTTTCTTTGCGGTCTCTTCGATGGTAGAGCGGATCCTTAATTCCAGGGCTCCCTTTTTTTGAAACACCACTATTTGTTGTTTCGAAAATCGAGTTCGGATATAATTATAAATACTTTGGCATTGCGTAGCCAGTGTAGCGTTGAGCAAGACCAAGTAAGGATTTTGCGATACACCGCCGTCGTTAGGAAGGTTGATGTTGATAACCGGTATCTTTCTTTCTTTTCCGGCCGCGGCAAAAATTTTTAATTCGGCCGCCGAGCAGTAGGTTATCATCAAATCGAGATGTTCACAAGCCGGGCTGCTGAGTTGGGCTGCAAGGGGTGTAGTGGCCGACTTGTTATCGAATACGATCAGTTCAATCGAGGCCCCCTCTTTTTGAAGCGAGTCAAGAGCCAGCAGCGCCCCTTCGTAAAACTCTAGACCGGGCACAATAAATTTTGGAAATTGTTTGGGTCCGTATCGATAGACCTCGTTCTTGTCGAAGGCCGAGTCGAGATAAAGCGGCGCAAAAAGGGCGATCCGAATCTTTTTATCGGCGACGGTCAACAACTGCGCCCGGGCATCCTGGCGCGAGGCACCTAGAAGCCCCAACACAAAAAGAAAAAGGACGATGCAACTTCTTCTCATAACGAAAAGAGATTATTCCCACTCAATGGTAGCCGGCGGTTTGCTGCTAATATCGTACACGACACGATTGATACCTCGTACCTGGTTGATGATATCGTTAGAGAGATCGGCCAAGAAAGAATAGGGAAGGTGCGCCCAATCGGCCGTCATACCATCGACACTGGTTACGGCCCGCAGCGCCACGGTGTACTCATAGGTGCGTTCATCGCCCATGACTCCCACGGTTTTTACCGGCAGCAAAATGGCTCCTGCTTGCCAGACCGATTCGTAGTGTCCTTTCGTCTTAAGCGATCGAATAAAAATGTCATCGGCCGCTTGCAACAACGCGACCCGTTCGGCTGTGACTTCGCCCAAGATGCGAATGGCCAGACCCGGTCCCGGAAAAGGATGTCTTCCGATCATCTCGGCCGGAATTCCCAGCTCAAGGCCGATCTTTCTCACTTCGTCTTTAAAGAGTAAACGAAGAGGCTCTACCAGTTCTAAATGCAAATGAGCCGGCAAGCCTCCTACGTTATGATGCGATTTGATAGTAACAGAGGGTCCATGCACCGAAACGCTTTCTATGACATCGGGATAGATGGTGCCTTGACCCAAGAGTTCAACGCCCTTTATTTTTTTTGCCTCTTCTTGAAAGACATCGATAAAGAGCGAACCGATCGCTTTTCGTTTTTGCTCCGGGTCGGTTTTGCCGGCCAGCGCTGTATAGAAACGATCGCGGGCATCGATCCCCGTTACCTGCAATCCGATTTGCTGGTACGAGCGCAGCACGTTTTCGAATTCATCTTTACGCAGCACACCGTTGTCTACAAAAATACCCTGCAACTGATCTCCGATGGCCCGATGTATCAACGTGGCGGCTACCGTAGAGTCTACACCGCCGCTCAGCGCCATAATTACCTTGCGTGAGCCGATCTGCCGACGCAGGGCATCCACACTGTCGGTAATAAAATGAGCAGCGGTCCAGTCTTGTGCACAGCTGCAAATGCCGAGCAAAAAATTCTTGAGTAGTAATTTTCCTTGCGTTGAATGGTATACTTCGGGATGAAACTGCACACCGTAAAGCGGTTTGGTTTCTTTGCCGCTTTTTTTAAAGGCGGCCACCGGAATGCTGTCGGTTGTGGCCAATAGCTCGAACCCCACCGGAAGGGCCTTGATCGAGTCACTGTGACTCATCCATACTTGTGTGGTCTTGTCGAGCCCGTTTACAAAATTGTCCGTCGCTTGTACAAGCAACTGGGCTCTGCCGTACTCTCGTTTATCGCTTTTGGCTACTGTGCCGCCAAAGCATTTGGCCGTTAACTGGGCTCCATAGCAGATGCCCAACACGGGTACGTTCTCTATCAGGCTCTTGATATCGAGCTGGGGAGCCTGTGGTTCGTTGACAGAAAAGGGAGAGCCCGACAAAATGATCCCTTTTAAAGAAGGGTCGAAACTGATAGGTGTATTGAAGGGGACGATCTCGCAGTAGACATTTAATTCTCGAATGGCGCGGGCAATCAATTGGGTGTATTGCGATCCAAAATCGAGGATCAGAATCTTCTCTGTCATGGTGGGGCGAAGGTAGCAAAAAAAAGTCCGGTCTCTCAGAGACCGGACTGCAGCTTTTATAGAATGAAGAGCGGTTCTAGACCGCTAGCATTAAAAATCGCCGTTGTTAAAACTCTCACGGTTGTAACCACCGCCGTTTCCGCCGCGATAGCCACCGCCGCCGCCGTTACCACCACGGTAACCACCGCCGCCGCCGCCAAAGCTGCGTTTTTTGTAACCACCGCCGCCACCGCCTTCGGGCTTGGGACGACTTTCGTTGACTACCACACTGCGGCCGTCAACTTCAGTACCATTAAGGGCTGCGATCGCTGCTTGTGCTTGATCATCGTTGGGCATTTCCACAAAGCCGAAACCTTTGCTACGGCCAGTGAATTTGTCGGTAACGATTTTGGCAGAAGCCACATCACCATGAGATGCAAAAAGGTTGAGCAGATCCTGGTCTTTGAGGTTCCAGCTCAGATTTCCTACGTAAATGTTCATTTTAATACGTTTTTAAAAAATAAACAGTGTCAACAGTAAACAGTACCATAAGAACATTCTACGTTGTTGCGAATCGTTCCGGACATGCAAAACTGAAAGAGCACCAATAGCCAGGCAAAGTAACACTATTTTTGGTATCGGGGGATAAATTGTTGAAGAATCGTATCAAGATCGAATTAAAAAGTTGGTTTACAGCTTACTGCATAAAGAAAAAGCCCTCTATTACGAGGGCTTTTTAATGCGATATTGGGGCTATCTTATTCGGCGACCACCTCTACGGTTACATCGGCGGTCTTGCCGTTACCGAAGTCGATCTGCGCGGTATAACTGCCCAATTCTTTGACCTCTTCGGGTAAGCTGATCTTTTTGCGGTCGATCTCGAAGCCTTTTTGCTCGCGAATGGCACGGCTAAGCTGCAACGACGTAATGCTTCCGAAGATCTTGCCACTGGTGCCGGTTTTGGCGGCCAGCTTTACGGGACCTTCGTTGAGTTTGGCAATTACACTGTTGATCTGCGCCAGCATCTGCTCTTCTTTTTTACGGACCTGCTTGAGACGCTCTTGCAATTGTTTGTTGTTACTGGGGCTATTTTCTATGGCCATCTTGCGGGGCAATAAGAAATTGCGAGCGTAGCCATTTTTTACTTTGACCACTTCGTTCGCGGCACCCAGATTATCGACGTCTTGAATTAAAATGATTTCCATGATGTTTCTTTTGTTCACCAACCCAGTTGTTGCCAACTGTCTTCCCAAAGCGGGAATTAGGGTGAGGTTATTTTAAAAGATCTGTTACGTAGGGGAGCAGGGCCATCTGGCGGGCCTTTTTGACCGCGTCAGATACCTTGCGTTGAAACTTGAGGCTGTTTCCGCTTAAGCGACGGGGCAATAATTTACCCTGTTCGTTCAGGAACTTCTTGAGAAACTCCACGTCTTTATAGTCGATGTAGCGGATGCCATACTTTTTAAATCGGCAAAACTTCTTAACGCGTTTGTCCGATTTGATGGCGGTCAGGTATTTGATTTCGTTCTTTGCCATGGTATTAAGCCTCCACTGCTTTTTCGTTACCGGATTTTACGCCACTTCTCTTGCGTGCATTGTACTCGACGGCGTATTTGTCGAGTTTGGTGCAAAGTTGACGAAGCACGGCTTCGTCGCGGAGCAACTGGATTTTCAATTTTTCGTTGAAGTCAGCGGCCGCGGAGTACTCCAGTACCCAATACAATCCGGTTGTTTTTTTCTGGATGGGGTAGGCCAGTGATTTGAGTCCCCATGCGTTCTCAGCTACAACAGCACCGCCGTTGTCGGTTACCAGCTTCGCGTATTTTTTTTGCGCAGCCTTGAACTCTTCATCGCTTAGAACAGGGGTGAAGATCACCATCAGTTCGTAATTGTTCATGTACCTTTTTTTTGTTTCCGGTTTAACGCGGAAAGGGTTAAGAATTCGATTTCTCCCATTGGACATTGCGGGTATTGAAGCCGCAAAGAATCTGCGAATACAGATTTGGGGCGGCAAAGATAGGGGTTTTTGCCGTTGGAGGCAAGGGGAGCGGCCGATTAATTAGTATTTTGATTATCAGAGCTTTGTCTGATATCAATGACCCGCAGTTGCAGGCTGGTCTTGTTATTGAAATGATTCTCTTCGAGGGTGCAGACCACATCGACAGGCTGACCCCCTCGTAGCAGTTCGAAGCGAGAGGCCAGGCCAAAGCCAATTCCGGTAAGCGCTACGCGATTGGTCTGGTCCTTTAGTGAAAAACGAATATGTTCCTCTTTAACGATCTTGGACTGTCCGGTATCGCAGACCCCTCGCAGCAAAAAAACAGGCCTCAGGTTCTCCGGACCAAAGGGTTCCATTTGAGAAATGATCGAGAAGAATGTAGGGGTCACCTCGCTCAAGCGAAGTTCTTGGTCTATGATGATCTCGGGTATCAATTGATCGGGCGTGATGGTAGCCGCCACCTCTATTTCGAATTTTTCACGAAAAGCATCGACTTGATCGGGCAGTAAGGTCATGCCTGCTGCCGCAAAATGACCGCCATAGCCAAGCAGGTGCTCTCGGCAGGCATGTATGGCCTCGTACAAATTAAAACCGGGTACACTGCGCGCACTACCCGCAACCTGTTCGCCCGACTGCGTAAGCACGATGGTGGGGCGATGATAATGTTCTATCAGACGAGAAGCTACAATTCCCACGACCCCTTTGTGCCAATGGGGTTGATACAGCACGGTGGATTTGCTGTTTTTCCATTGAGGATTTTCTTCTATAAGCTGTAACGCCTCTTGTGTCGTTTGCTTATCGGCCTCTCTTCGGTCGCTGTTATCGCTTTGCAATTGCAAGGCAAAGCCACGGGCCTGCTCGAACGATTCGGCGACAAACAAGGCCACGGCCTTTCCGCCTTCGTCCATTCGACCGGCTGCATTTACGCGCGGCGCGATCATAAAGACCAATTGGTGAATGGTAAGCGGCCGTTGCACGCCTCCGATCTCTGCCAGTGCTGCAATGCCGTAGTTAGGAGAATGATTGGCCTGTTGCAACCCGTGGTAGGTGAGAATTCTATTTTCTCCCGTCATAGGGACGATATCGGCGGCTATGGCGGTGGCCAATAAGTCGAGATGAGCAAAGGCCGCTTGCGCGGGTAATTGCAGTTTTTCTTGCAAGGCGCACATCAATTTAAAGACCACGCCACAGCCACATAACTCCTTATAGGGGTAGTTGCAATCCTTTTGTTTGGCATTTAAGATCGCAATGGCAGCGGGCAGTTGCTCGTCGGGCAAGTGATGATCGCAGACGATAAAATCGATTCCCAGCGTGCGGGCATACTCGATCAACGCGACTGACTTGATGCCGCAATCCACCGAAATGATCAATGTGATGCCTTGCTTCGCTGCTTCGTCGATGCCGGCCCGGCTAATGCCATAGCCCTCGCGGTACCGATGCGGAATGTAATAAGTAAGGGGAGCGTGTACCTTTTGTAAGAATAGGTACAAGCTGGCAACCGAGGTGGTACCATCCACATCGTAATCGCCATAGATCATTACTCTTTCTTGTTGCGAAATGGCATGCGCAATGCGTTCCGTGGCTTTTTGCATATCCTTCATTAACCAGGGGCTATGCAATTCGCTAAGCGAAGGCCTAAAAAAAGAACGGGCTTCTTCGAAGTCGGTAATGCCGCGCTGCGCCAGCAGCGAACATAGTACGGGATGAATGTTCAGTTGCTCTTGCAGCCGTTGCGCTGGCGCCGAGCGGGCCGGTACTAAGGTCCATCGTTTTTGCAATCGGTTAATATTTTCTGTCTGTTACGAACAAGACCATCTCTTCTAGCCCCTGGCGAATGTTCGATTCAGGAAAGGTATGCAATAGAGAAAGAGCCTGCTCTTTGAAATAATTCATTTGTTGGGTGGCATACCGAATACCGCCTGTGGCTACGACCTGTTCTAATACCCAGGCCACCTTTTTTTTATCTTGGCTGTTGTTCTTGACAATATAAATGATCTTTCTTCTGGTAGAGGCATCGCAGTGTTGAAGCGTATAGATGAGGGGTAGGGTCAATTTTTTTTCTTTGATGTCGTTGCCGGTGGGTTTGCCAATGTCTTCGCTGGCATAGTCGAACAAATCGTCCTTGATCTGAAAGGCCATGCCGGTAAGTTCTCCGAACTGTCGCATTTTTTCGGTGAGGGCTTTGTCTTGCCCGGCCGACCAGGCACCTGCCGCACAGGCCGAGGCCAGCAGCGATGCGGTCTTTCCCCTGATAATATCATAATAAATATCCTCTTTCAGATTCAGGTTTCGGGCTTTTTCTAATTGCAGCAATTCGCCTTCACTGATCTTTTTTACGGCATCCGAAAGTATGTGTAACAGCGGATAATCCTGATGGTCGAGCGAGAGCAGTAATCCTTTGGCCAAGAGGTAATCACCGATCAGCACACTGGCTTTGGTTTTCCAAAGGGCATAGGTCGAAAAAAAACCTCTTCGTTCGAGTGAGTCATCGACCACATCATCGTGTACCAGGGTAGCGGTGTGTAGCAATTCGACCAGCGAGGCGGCCCGGTAGGTGCTATCGTTGATCTCGCCACAAAGCTTGGCCGATAAAAGCACGAAAAGCGGACGCAGCTGCTTGCCCTTTCGCTTGACCACATAACGCATGATCCTGTCTAACAAAGGGGCCTGGCTTTGAACAGCTTCTTTGAATTTTACTTCAAACAGATCGAGCTCTTGCTGCACCAGGGCAGTGGGTAATTTCATCACGGGGTCGACAAGATACAGCAAAAATATGATTGCGGAGGGAAGGCTAAACTCGTTAACTTTCGGTTAACTCCTTGAAATATAGCGAGAAATGGTGCCTTTACGGGCAATTAAAATTTTGCATATTCGGACATATTGTCTACCTTCGTTGCAATTTTTTAAATCTTAACCTGTTAATATGAGAAGAAGTGCATATCTGCTGACAGTGCTTTTCAGCTTGTTGGCGACCTATGGATTTTCACAACGTGTAGGCAATACCTACGACCTTAAGGATTCTTCATTGATCCCTTCAAAGAGAATGCCCCAGCACACCGAGTTCCTGAACGGAACCTACAATTACCCCGCCATGCCTCGTAGTCAGTGGGAAGTGGGTGTTAAAGTAGGAACGTTTCAGATAAGCGGTGATGTACCCTCACAATTCCTTTCTCCCGGCTTCGGTTTTCATGTTAGAAAGTCGCTGGGCTACACCCTCTCTATTCGTGGAGAATACATGTATGGTATTGGTAAAGGCTACGAATATCGTGGTAATACCAACTATGCCAAGAACCCCGCCTGGGGCGCCAACATTGCCAGCCCTGCGCAGCGCTATAGTGCTCCTCGTGCCGTCACAGGTGCCAACAACGTGGTTAGTATCGTCTCTTCTACCACCGGTTTGCCTGCCGCCAGTTTTGATAAGGTTTTCTACAACTATCAGACCAAGGTATCAGAAGCTACTTTGCAAGCATTGCTTACGCTCAACAATATTCAATTTCACAAGACCAATACCAGCATGAACATTTATGGTATTGCCGGTCTTGGATTTGCTATTTACGAAACACGCGTAAATGCTTTGAATGGGGCTACCAAATACAATTTCAACGCACTCACTGATCCTACGTATGCCAATCGTAAGGATTTCATCAAGAACTTAAAGAGCAATGTTCTCGACAACAGCTTCGAGACTCCCGCCGAGCGCAATACCAGCGCCAGTGATAATGGAAATACCTTCAGACCGCTTGGAACATTCGGTATCGGCTTTGCCTACAAGTTGAATAACAAGATCAATATCGCCTTCGAAGATCGTTGGTCTGTAACTCGCGACGACTTACTCGATGGTCAGCGCTGGCAAGCTCATCCCAACGGAGATGCGGCCCAGACGCGTGACTTCGATACTTACAATTACATGTCCCTTGGTTTGAATATCAATTTGGGTAAGAACAGCGTACAGCCGCTCTACTGGCTCAATCCTCTTGATTACCCATATGCTGAACTTCGCAATCCTCGTTTGATGAACATACCCAAGCCCGTGTTGCTTGATACCGATGGTGATGGTGTGACCGATCAGTTCGATCGCGAGCAAACTCCTGCCGGATGTCCTGTAGATACGCATGGGGTTAGTTTGGATACCGACGGCGATGGCGTACCTGATTGTAAAGACAAAGAACTGATTACGCCTACTCGTTGCCAGCCCGTTAATGTAGATGGTGTTGGAAATTGCAAATGCCCCGATGATTGCAAAGTAAATGTTGCACCTCCCGTGGTTACCTGCGAGCAGAAAGTGGGTGCTCTTCCCAGTGTTGCCTTTAAGGCCGGCAGCAACAAATTGTCTGACGATGCAAAATCAGTATTGGCTTCTGCCGCTTCTCGCGTTCGTAACAACCCCGGTTGTCAAGTGGTGGTAGTTGGGTACTGCGCCGGTGACAAGCGTGAACAACAGCTTAGCTGGGATCGCGTTAATGCCATCATTACCTATATGGTAGATAAAGAAGGCATCAGTCAAGATCGCTTCATCTTCAACTATGGCCAAATGGGCGGTGACTGCAATACAGTAGACCTGCGTGCAGCTGCCGATGGCGAGACCGGTCCTAACCGTGTAGATCCTCCCCATCCTAATTTGCGTAAGAATTAATCGAAACGAATTTTATAGCAAAGGCCCCGATCCATTCGGGGCCTTTTTTTGTTTGACTAGCAACGGATTATCATAATCTTAACGGTCAACTTCTTGGTTGGGTATCTTTTTTACGCAACATTTGCCCATAACCGTTAACTTTGCTTCCCCTATGTCCATCTTATTGCGATTCAGTGTGTTATTGGTGATGAGCGTGGCGGTCATGTCCCTTGCCGGTTGTGGTAAGAGTATGACCAAATTGCTTAAAAATCCGGATGCATCGTATAAGCTTCGTCGGGCAGAGCAGTTCTTTGTAAAAAAAGAGTATACCAAGGCACAGCAGGTGTACGAAGATATCATGCCCTTCTTTAAGACCAGTAAGGAGTTCGAGGATATCTATTATAAGTACGCATACTGCGCCTACCATCTTTCGGATTTCATGAATGCCGAAAATCTTTATAAAAGTTATCTCGAGATCTTTCCTACCAGTGGACGCGCCGAAGAGATCGACTATATGCGCGCCTATTGTTATTATAAGCAATCTCCCAAAGCCCAGCTCGATCAGACCAATACGCTCCGCGCCATGGGTATGATGCAGACCTTTATCAATACGCATCCCGGATCGCCGCGTAACAAAGAGGCCACCGATATAATCGATATCTGCCGAGCCAAACTAGAGACAAAAGATTTTCTGAGTGCACAGCTCTACTACGATCTCGGGCAATTCAGGGCCGCCGGTGTGGCGTTTACCTCGTTGTTAAATGCCTATCCCGAGTCGTACCGAGCAGACGAATACAAGTTAATGGTGATCAAGTCTTATTTCCGTTTTGCAGAAATGAGCGTTGAAGAAAAGAAAGTGGAGCGCTTCGAACAAGTCGTTAGTGAATGTTTCGAATTTGTCGATCGCTACCCCGAGAGCAAATGGAAAAAAGAAGTCGACACGTTTTTAAATTCATCACAGAATAATATAAAAATCCTGACCAATGAGCAAACTAAGACGCCAGCTTAGCGCCGGTATTACCAGTAATGTAGAGACCCGTAGTCTTCAAGATGTAAAGTCGAAGACCGGTAATCTCTATGAGTCTATCTCCATTATCGCCAAGCGTGCCAATCAGATCAATATCTCATTGAAAGAGGAGTTGCACAATAAGCTCGAAGAGTTTGCCAGCCATACCGATAGCCTCGAAGAGATCCACGAGAACAAAGAGCAGATCGAGATCTCGCGTGCCTACGAGCGTATGCCCAATCCGGCCCTGTTGGCTTCACAGGAGTTCATGGACGACAAAGTATATTTCAGAAAACAGGAGGACGAACTGTTCAGCTAATCTTGCTGATGGTGCAAATTCGTTTACTACTAGTGCTGGCCCTGGGGCTTACGGTCAAGGTATCGGGCCAAGAATTGCAATCTCGTGTCAGCATCATTGCCAACAAAGTAAGTTCGCAGGTCGATCGAAAGATCTTTCAGACCTTGCAAGGTGGGCTTACCAATTTTATCAATTCGCGCAAGTGGACCAGCGATGCATTCGCTGCCACTGAGCGTATTCAATGCAGTTTTTTGATCAGTATCGATCAAGACTTGGGCAATAATGTCTTTAAGGGAAAGCTGACCGTTCAGGCAGCCCGACCCGTCTACAACACTACGTATGAAAGCCCGTTGATCAATTTTCAGGATGACAATGTGGTATTTAAGTATGTCGAGTTTCAGCCCATTGAATTCAACGAAAACCGGGTACAGGGTAACGACCCACTGGTGGCCAATCTGACGGCCGTCATTGCTTTTTACATCAACATAATACTAGGTTTGGATTATGATGCGTACGCGCTGCGAGGGGGTGATTTGTATTTTCAACGTGCTTGGAACATTGTAAACAATGCGCCGAGTGCCCGCGATATTGCCGGCTGGAAATCGTTCGACGGGCTTCGTAATCGATACTGGTTGGCCGAGAATATGAATAACAACCGCTTTGCGTTGGTGCACGATGCTCTTTATGCCTACTACCGAACCGGCTTGGATGTGTTCTTTGAAAACGAAGAGGCCGGGCGAAACGGCATTTTAAATGCGCTCAATTATCTCAATACGGTTCAGACCGAGAACCTCAACTCGATGATCATCCCTTTTTTATTTCAGGGAAAGGCCAATGAGTTGGTCAAGGTCTTTAGCAAGGGTACGACCGAACAACGCAGCCGCGCTCGGGAATTACTGAGCAAGATGGATATTACCAATATGGCCCTTTATAAGACGTTATGAGTGTACGGCAACTTTTTTTGTGGGTAGGATCGACGATGCTAATGGTCTGTTGCTCCGACAAGAAAGTGCCTTCGGGTGTATTGCCCCCCGATAAAATGCAAGAAGTGGTGTGGGATATGATGCGCGCCGATCAATTTGTGGTAGGCTTTGTACTTCCAAAAGACAGCTCGTTACAACGCGAGACCGAAAAGATCAAATGGTATAACCGCGTGCTGGCCATTCATAAGGTATCGGAGCGCCAGTTTAAGGAGAGTTTTCGTTATTACCAGACACGTCCCGATCTAATGGCCGTGATCATGGACTCGATCTCGCGCAAAGAGGATACGGCCGGACAGCGACCATTACGAAAGCCCATGCAGCTGGTCGAGTAAGTTCCCTAATTTTACAGACGACTAATTTAACAATTACATGAACAAAGTAGTAGCAGGTCCTGATGTGGCGGTGGCTGATATTACCGATGGGGTCACCTTGATGTTAGGCGGGTTTGGGTTGTGCGGTATTCCCGAAAATTGTATCGCGGCCCTGGCACGAAAGAAGGTCAACGATCTTACCTGTATCTCTAACAATGCAGGGGTAGATGATTTTGGAATCGGACTTCTGCTACAACAGCGACAGGTTAAAAAAATGATCTCTTCTTATGTGGGCGAGAATGCGACGTTCGAACGGCAGCTGTTGAGTGGAGAATTGGCAGTAGAATTGATACCGCAAGGAACGTTGGCCACGCGTTGTTTGGCCGCAGGATACGGAATGCCTGCCATCTATACACCGGCCGGTGTGGGTACCGAAGTGGGGATCGGAAAAGAGCTGCGCAACTTTGACGGAAAGGAGTATTTACTCGAAATGGCCTTTGCTGCCGATTTTGCTATTGTCAAAGCATGGAAAGGCGATACCATGGGTAATCTGATCTACCGTGCTACCGCACGCAATTTTAATCCGCTTATGGCCATGGCCGGAAAGATCACCATTGCCGAAGTAGAAGAGTTGGTACCGGCCGGCGAATTGGACCCTGATGCCATCCACACGCCGGGCATATATGTGCACAGAATTTTTGAAGGGTCGGGATACGAGAAGCGAATTGAACAACGAACCACCAGGCGCGACTAAACTTTATATTGATGGCACTTACCAAAGAACAGATCGCACAGCGCATTGCCAGAGAATTGAAACAGGGATTTTATGTAAACCTGGGTATCGGTATACCTACTCTAGTCGCTAACTATATCCCCAAGGGAATGGATGTGGTATTGCAAAGCGAGAACGGCCTGTTAGGAATGGGTCCATTTCCGCTCGAAGGCAAAGAAGATGCAGACTTGATTAATGCGGGTAAGCAGACCATTACCACGGTCAAGGGTTCTGTATTCTTTGATTCGGCCATGAGTTTTGGAATGATAAGGGCCGGTAAGGTCAACCTGACCGTGCTGGGTGCCATGGAGGTGAGTGATACCGGTGACATCGCGAACTGGAAGATTCCCGGAAAAATGGTCAAGGGAATGGGCGGTGCTATGGATCTGGTAGCCAGTGCTCGTAATATTATCGTGGCCATGATGCATACCAATCCTAAGGGAGAGTCAAAGCTATTGCCCGCTTGCACACTGCCCTTGACCGGCGTTCGGTGTGTAAAAAAGATCGTTACCGATCTGGCTGTGCTCGATATAACAAACGATGGATTTCGGTTGCTCGAAAGAGCCCCCGGTGTAACGGTCGAAGAGATCCGTGCCAAAACCGCCGGGCGGTTGGTAGTGGCAGGAGAGATTCCTGAACTACAATTTAGTTAATCGATCAGTTGATTGCGCACGGCAAAGAAGACCAAACCCGCCGTATTCTTCGCGCCAAAACGATCCATAAGCCGATCTTTTATGGATTCGACCGTACGCGCGCTCAGCTCCATTTTTTGCGCGATCTCTTGGGCCGTAAACTCCATACAAATAAAACGCAGTACCATTTTTTCTCTGTCCGACAGGGCCAGGTCTGTGTCGAGGGCGGGTAAGGGTTTTTGTTTTTGACCGGCCGAGCGCAAGAGCACCCGGTTGACGAAATCGTTAAGGTAGTATCCTTTTTCAACCACCTCGGTGATGGCCTTGAACATTTCTTGGGGCTCTGCATTTTTTAGCAAATAACCATGGGCCCCATTTTCCATAAGGTGATGCACGAATCGTTCGTCCTCGTACATGCTTACGATCAGCACCTTGATCGTCGGATAGTCTCGGCTGATCTGTTTGGTGGTTTCAATTCCGTCTTTACCGGGCATCTTAAGGTCCATGAGTACAACATGGACGGGTTGAATGGCCAAGCCCCTCAGTAGTTCGTCGCCTGTGCCAGCCTCGAGCAACATCCGGATTTGTTTATAAGGAGAAAGCGAATGAATGACTCCTTTGCGAAAAAGGGAATGGTCGTCGGCAATGGCAACGGTGATCTCACTCATGGAATGACAATTTGAATGGCATAGATAGATTTGTTGGACTCTTTTTCGAAGCGAATGGATCCTTCGAGTAGTCGAATACGTGCCGCGATATTCTTTAATCCCATACCCCCGGGTTGATTATTGTGTTTTTCGAAGGCCTGTTGCGTAAGTCCATCTCCATCGTGCGAAATGAGCAGCCGGTATTGTTGTTGATGCCATAGCTGCTCGATCTCGATAAAGGTGGCTTGGCTGTGCTTGAGGATATTATTGAGTAACTCCAGTACGATCCGGTAGATGATCAATTCTTTTTCTTCGGTAAATCTTTTTTCGTACGAGGTAAAGTGAAAGGTGGCTGTAACCACTCCGGTTCCATTGATCTTAGTGGCCAGATCGTTAATGGCGGAGTGAAGGCCAAAGTTCTTGAGGGTAGGAGGGATCAGATCGTGACTAATGCTGCGTACCAGTTCTATGGCTTCGTCTAGAATTGAGCGGGCCATGCTAATGGTCTGGGCTTGCGTGGTTTTATCTTGATCAAGTAGCTGATCGTTCAAGTAAAGCCGCGCAGTAGCCAATAGCGGACCTGCATCATCGTGCAAGTTGGCAGAAAGTCTTTTTCGTTCTTCTTCTTGATAGCGAAGCGAAGCGTCTAGCAACAGTTGCTGTTGTTTTTTTTCGAGCGCCAGCAACTGGGCATTAAAGATGCGTACCCTGTTGCGGTAGATCAAAAACAGCGTCAATAGCAATATCCCCGGCACTACCAATAGCACTGGCGCGGCGTAGGGGCCCAGCAAATTATTCCATGGAATGGTAACAGCTTTGCAAAAAGGCATAGGTAAGGGGTGTCCTTACAAAGGTACTATTCCATGTTTGAGCGCGATCATGGCAAGACCCACTCTGCTCTTTACATCGAGTTTTACGAACAGTTGATCTCTGAGCGAATCGACCGCACGCGGGTTTAGTCTTAACTCTTGTGCCACCTCTTTATAGGTCTTATCTGAGCAGACGAGTTTTAAGAAATCGATCTCGCGATCGTCGAGCATGACCCGCTCCAGCGATTTGAGCCCCTCTGTCTTATCTTTTATAAGGCTTACCAGCTTGCTACTCGTGTAATTAGAGTAATAGAATCCGTCGTTGATAATATTGTCGATGGCGGTCTTTAGTTCTGTGCTCTTGGCCGATTTGTGAAGGATGCCACGGGCTCCGGCTTGTAGAATTTGTGCGAGGGTAAACTCGGTCTCGAACATAGTAAGTATTAGTACTTTTATCTCAGGCCGATGTTGTTTGAGCCAGCGCGAGGTTTCGATACCGTTCATCTCTTTCATGTTTAGGTCTAAGATGACCAGGTCGGGTTCTAGCCCTTCTTCGAGTGTGGCTATCAACTCTTTTCCGTTCGAGCACTGTGCAATTACTTTTGCAAAGCCCAGTGTGTCGATCTGCTCGGCCAGTGCTTTTCTAATTAGTACATGATCGTCGACCATTACTGTAGTTGTCATAGGTTATGATTTAGGGATTTTTAAAAAAATTTTTGTGCCTGCCCCGGGTAGGCTTGACCAGGCTAGCTCTCCTTTTAACAGCAGTGCGCGCTGTTGCATATTCTGTAATCCATATCCGGGTTGTATGCGGGTCGAGTCGAAGCCCCTTCCATTGTCTTCGATGCACATTTCAATACGATCATGTTGTTCTTTTATCACAATCGAAAAAGCCGTGGCGGCCGCATGCTTAATACTATTTTGAATTGCTTCTTGCACTATTCTAAATAGTAGTAACTCTTGTTGTGCCGTAAGGTCGAGGGGAGGAGTCGGTAGTACTAGAGAGGCGTTGATCTTTTTACAATCTGTAAGGGTGTTGCATAAGTCTTGCACCGATTTTGCAAAATCTTTTTTAACAGGCGGCCATTGTTTTTGAGCATTCGATAATTGCTGCGTTTCTGCGAGCAGTCGATCTACATCGTCAATGCAATGCTGTATTCTTTTTTGCAGGAGCGCATCATTTAATCTTTCGAGTTGAATACGAATAAGGAGTAACGAGGGGGCAACATGATCGTGCAGTTCGCTTATAAACCGAGCAAGGGCCTCGCTTTCGGCTATTGTTTTTTGCCGACGCAGTGCGTCGTTATAATTTCTGCGTTGTTTAATAGTATAAAAAAGAAGCAATCCTATGCTGGCAAATGCTGCCGTTGCTATCGGTATTAAAATATTGATATTGTTATTCAATTGATATTCGTTTAAATAAAGAGTTAGTTAGATTTTCTTATTTTATTAATACTATTCAGCTATAGTATTTCGAAATAGAAATTGAAATTAGCGCTGCTGCTGCTATTCGAATTAAAATGTGCTAGCTTTTATTTCGAAAAAAAGGGAAGAATTTCATAGTCCATGTAGAAAAAGAACTACAAAATAATCAGCATACTAAGATTGCCGTTCTTTGAGTTTAATAGTTGATCTTGCCGGTCATCTCTTAAAATCCTATGATCACTATAGCGCTGGCCGATAATCAACTGTATTTTAAAAAAGGTATCATTGCATCGTTGTCTGCAGAGGCCGAAATTGATCTGCGCTGGATGGCCGAAGAGGCCAACGATCTTAGTGAGGCGCTTATCAAAGAAAGACCCGATCTTTTATTGCTCGGGATGGAACTAAAGGGTCTTGATCTCTTTGCATTTTTAGAAAACAAAAAAGAAGCCTATCCCGATCTCAAGCTGATCGTCTTTACATTATCCGAAGATCTGTTGCAGGCTAAGGAACTGCTCAATGCCGGTGTCAATGGCGTTTTGTCTCGCGAAAGCGATTGCGATGATATTGTGCAAGCTGTAAGGGCTATTATTGAAAAGGATATGTATTTTAATGAGTTGGTGAGCCGCGCTTTGCTTACCCGCCTTCGTCGTAAGGTATTGACGACACCCGTTGAGTCACTTCGATTCTCTAAAAACGAGATTCGCGTTCTCGAGTTATTGGCCGAGGGCTGTAAGACCGAAGAGATCGCCAACCGAATCTTTTTGAGCGTTAAGTCGGTAGAGAACATCCGTTATCAGCTTAAGGTCAAGACAGGGGTCAACAGTAGCACTGCCTTGGTCGTTTATGCGCTTCGTAACCGGCTAATTCGCTAGTGGAGATACCCCAGTAACGGTTTCGACCGTATTTTCCGAAGACCTATTTTTTAGGGTTTTCACTCTTTTTTTCGATCAATACAGGTGGGAATTTGCAGTCAATAAAATTTTTTACTATGCGAATCTCACCTCTTACCGTAATTGTAGCTGATGAGCACGACATCTTTAGAATCGGAATTAGAGCTGCCTTGGAGAGCACGCCCGATATCGAGATCGTTGGGGAAGCCGACTCCGAGCCCTTGTTATTGGGACTCTTATCAAAAAGACAACCCGATGTAATTCTTTTGGATCTTGCCATTCCGTTAAGTAAAGGAGTCAACACCCTTTTGCATGTGCGTCAATCAGCGCCTGAGGCTAAGATCTTGCTACTTGGTTATGATTTAGACGACGCCTTGTTCGATACCCTCCAAAAGGCGGGTGCCAACGGATATCTTTCCAAAGCTGCCGAGATTACCGATGTGGAGCGTGCCATCCGCACAGCGGTGAGCAAGGGTTATTTTTTTTCTGACCCCGAAGAAAAATCCGAGTTAGAATCGGTCTTTAGGCCGGTCTCGATCACTCCACTTCGGCCCCGGTCTTCGCTAACAGAAAAAGAGGTAACGATTCTTCGACTAATGTGTCAGGAGCAATCCACCCGCGATATCGCTTCGTCTCTGTCCCTTAGCCCCCGCACTGTGGAGAGTATTCGAGACAGGATCAAATTCAAGACCGGTAGTCGCAACCTGGCAGGGTTGGCCTTCTTTGCCTTAAAATATGGGCTGATCCGGTTAGAATAGCCCGGTATTTTCGAGGATTTATAAGCTATAAGGCAACCATTGTCGATTCGGCTTGTTTTAGACGTATGAAGCCTGCTGTATCGGTTTTTTGGTTTCGCCGCGATTTACGTCTGCAAGATAATGCCGGCCTTTTCAAGGCGTTGCAGGGTCCGCATTCCGTTCTTCCTGTTTTTATTTTTGACAAGGCCATTTTGGATGAGCTCGAAGATCCGGCCGATGCTCGCGTCAACTTTATTCACGGTGCTCTACTGGGCATGCAAGAGCAATTGGTAAAAGCCGGTAGTACCCTGGTGGTCCGCCACGGTTTTGTTAAGCCAGCTTTTGAGGCCTTATGCCAAGAGTATGATATTCGATCGATCTACACCAATAGTGATTACGAACCCTATGCCCGTGCCCGCGACGAAGAGATGTCGGCTTTCTTTGCCAGTCGCTCCATAGACTTTTTTATGTTCAAAGACCAAGTGATCTTTGAAAAAGCAGAGGTGGTAAAAGATGATGGGCTGCCGTATACGATCTTTACTCCTTACTCCAGAAAATGGCGGGCAAAAATTACGGCCGATCAGTTACGCTCGCTGGGTTCAGAAAAATTAGTAGCGTCTTTTTATAGACAAAAGCCGATCGAGTTGCCCTCGTTGCGGCAACTGAAATTCAAGGCCTCCACCATTTCTTTTCCTGCTCCTGTGTGGACGAAAGAAATCATTAAGCGGTATAAGGAGCAACGTGACTTTCCGGCCGTCGCCGGCACTTCGCGATTAAGTGTACACCTTCGGTTTGGTACGATCAGCATCCGGGCGCTGGCCAGAGAAGCGGGTGCTCTTAACGAGAGTTTTTTATCGGAGCTAATTTGGCGCGATTTTTATCAGATGATCATTTGGCATTTTCCGCAGGTTGTGGCCTCGAGCTTTAAGCCGGCCTACGATGCCATCAAGTGGCGCAACGATGCGGCCGAGTACGAGGCCTGGTGCGAGGGTCGCACCGGTTACCCGATCGTGGATGCCGGTATGCGCGAACTTAACCAGACCGGTTTTATGCATAACCGGGTCAGAATGATCGTAGCTTCTTTTTTAACCAAGCATCTTTTAATTGACTGGCGTTGGGGCGAAGCCTACTTTGCAAAAAAGTTGCTCGACTTCGATCTGGCTGCTAACAATGGAGGTTGGCAATGGGCTGCCGGTTCGGGTTGTGATGCGGCTCCTTACTTCAGGGTCTTTAATCCCTATATCCAAACAAAAAAATTCGATCCCGAGCTTCGCTATATACAAAAATGGGTGCCCGAATACCAGGCGTTAAGCTATCCTGCACCGTTGGTTCAGCACGAGTTGGCTCGTGAGCGTTGTTTAAAGGTATATGGTGCGGCCCTTAAAGACCGCAAGGGCTAATTAATGATAGTGGTCTTGCTCTAGAAAAATTGTACTCTCCTCATTGCCTTGGTAAAGCCGTTGGTATAATTGCTGCAAGAGGCGAATGGCTTTTTTTCCATTTTCTCCTAACGACAAGGTATAATCGTTTACATAGAGATCGATATGTTGCTGCATAACGATAGGTTCCATGTTTTGCGCATGCGTTCGTACAAATCTGCTGAGTTGGTCATGTCTGCGAGCGTACTGCAGGCTATTGGCAATAAGTGCTTGAATGGGTTTGCCGAGCGAACCGGCCAGCGATTTTTTGATGGCGATTCCACCCAGGGGCAGCGGTGCTTGGGTTTGATCTTCCCAGTATGAGCCCAGATCGATGACCCGGTGTAGACCTTTTGCTTGGTAGGTAAATCTGTTTTCGTGAATCAATACGCCCAACTCGGTCTGACCGTTCAAAACAGCCTCTTCGATAGCCGAGAATACCATGAACTCTTTGTGGGTAGCTTCAGGAAAGGCCATAGAAAATAAAAGATGGGCCGTGGTATGTTTTCCGGGTAGGGCAACGGTGCGGCCATTGATCGCAGCAGGATCGGATGACAGCGGCGAACGGGCCACTACTAAAGGGCCTACTCCTTTTCCGAGGGCAGCGCCGCTGTTAAGCAAAAGATAGCTGTCTTTGGCGCCAAACAGGGCGGGAAAGCTCAACTTGGTCACATCAAGTCTTTCTTCGAGGGCCCACTGGTTCAAGGTCTCAACATCTTCTATGTGTACCTCAAATTCAATCCCATTTGTATCGATCAACTGGTTGACCATTGCATCGAATACATAGGTATCATTTGGGCAGGGAGAAAAACCGATACTGATCTTCATAGGCCATTCAATACATTGAGCAACGTGTTGTTGAGCTCCGCTACTGCTTTATGCATGTTCCAATTTTTTTTATTTCGCTCTGCGATATAATTGCTTACGCTACGCAATTGCAAAAACGGTACTTGCTCTTGCAGACAAACATAATGTAGTGCGGCGCCTTCCATCGATTCAATAACCGGAGCGAATAACTTCTTATAGAGTAGCACGCGTCGCGGATCGGTCGTGATCTCGTTTACCGAAATGGCCGACACCGATCTAATGCCTAGCGTGCGCAGTCCTTTCCAGGGGTTACGTAGCCATCCTTTTTTATACGGGAACTGATTGGCCGGCACTAATTGTAAATCGAAGAGTGTTTTTAATTTCTTTAGTTCCACTACGCTTTGGTCGGCCACGCAGTCTTGCTTGATGGCCATTACAGCGCCCAGTGCCATTCTTTTATCGAAGCAACCACCCACGCCGGCCTGAATAACAAGGTCAGGTCTTTTGATGTTGAACTGTCTTTGCAAAGCGTAGGTGGTGGCCATTAACCCGATACCAGTAATAAGGATATCGACCTCCCTGTTTTTAGGGATAGCGGTTGGCAATTGTTCGATCAGGGGGGCGATCTCGAGAGGTGTGGCGGCAACGACCAGGCAATTCATAACCGTAAAATTAGTTGAATGTCGTTAACTTTGCTCTTCACCCTTTCTCCGCCCAATGCTGTGAGAAAGCTAAAAGTAAAGCATGGTTTACTTAACTCGTATCGAGCATTTTAATGCCGCTCATCGTCTCTACAATCCTAGCTGGTCTGCCGAAAAAAACGAAGAGGTTTTTGGTAAATGTGCTAATACCAATTGGCATGGACACAACTTTGAGCTTTTTGTGACCATTAAGGGCGAACCTGATCCTGCTACTGGTTTTATTTTTGATGCTAAAAAGCTAAGTGCGATCGTTAAAGAAAAGATTGTTGACCAGCTCGATCACCGTAACCTGAATATGGATGTTGACTTTATGCAAGGTAAATTATGCTCTATCGAGAACCTGGTGATTGGTATTTGGGACCAACTGGTGCCAGTCCTTCCTGAACGGGTGCAGCTGCATAGCCTAAAGCTGGTAGAAACATCAAAAATATATGTTGAGTACTATGGCGAAAAATAGCCTTAACTTTAAACAGAATTGAAGCCCCCGTTACAAAGTAATCCTCTCATGTCAAAGAAAGTAGCCGTTTACCGAAAAGAGCATTTTAACGCAGCGCACCGGCTGTTTAATCCGGCGCTTTCGGCTGCAGAGAACGATGCGGTATTCGGCAAATGTGCTTTACCCAACTATCATGGGCACAACTACGAACTGATCGTAAAGGTAACTGGCGAGCCCGACCCGGTAACTGGGTATGTGGTCGACATGAAATGGATCAGCGATCTGGTGCAGGCGCAGGTAGTGGAGCGCTTCGATCATCGTAATCTTAACCTGGATACCGAAGAGTTTAGATCGGTGAATCCGACAGCCGAAAATATCGCAATTGTTATCTATGATCTGCTTCGTCCGCATATTGCATCGAAGCACGAGTTGCAGATTCGTCTGTACGAGACACCCCGCAATTTTGTTGACTATCCCGCCTAACTCAAACAACTACTATGGCCTATAACAGATCGGAACACTATGATGAGAACGCCACGTCGGCCCTCACCAAAAATTACAAAGAGGCCATTGCCTGGTTGGGAGAAGATCCCGAGCGAGAAGGTCTGCTCAAGACCCCCGAGAGAGTGGCCAAGGCCATGCAATTTTTAACGCAAGGATACCAACTCGATGCAAAAGCCATTTTGAATTCTGCTAAGTTTCACGAAGACGTGAGCGAGATGATCGTGGTCAAGGATATTGAGGTCTTTAGTATGTGCGAACACCATATGTTGCCTTTTTTCGGCAAAGCTCACGTTGCCTATATTCCCAATGGATGGATTACGGGGCTTAGCAAGGTGGCGCGTGTGGTCGACGTATTTGCCAGAAGAATGCAAGTGCAAGAGCGACTGACCATTCAAATAAAAGATGCCATCAAGGAGACACTCAACCCGCTGGGGGTAGCCGTAGTGGTAGAGGCACAGCACCTTTGCATGATGATGCGCGGTGTACAAAAACAAAATTCCGTCACTACTACCTCTGCCTTTGACGGGGAGTTTCATAAGAACTCTACGCGCAGTGAGTTTATGCGTCTGATCGGCGCCAAATTAAATTAACCCATTCTATCTTACCCATTGCTATGAAGCATGCTTATGTATTTCCCGGACAGGGCTCTCAGTTTCCGGGTATGGCCAAGACCTATTTCGAACAGTCTGCCTTTGCAAAAAAAATTATGGAGCAGGCCAACGACCTGCTGGGTTTTCGGTTGTCGGACATCATGTTTACAGGAACCGAAGAAGATCTTCGGCGCACCGATGTTACCCAGCCTGCGATCTTCTTGCACTCTATTGTAGCGTACAAAAGTATCGAGCAAGTAAAGCCCGATATGGTGGCGGGTCATTCGCTTGGTGAATTCTCTGCGCTGGTGGCTGCGGGTGTGCTTAGTTTCGAAGATGCGTTGCGATTGGTAGCTACACGTGCCAAGGCCATGCAACATGCTTGTGAGCACCAGCCCGGTACCATGGCTGCGATTCTTGGACTGGCCGACGAAAAAGTAGCCGAAGTCTGTGCTGCCATTGATGATGTAGTGGTGCCCGCTAACTATAATTGCCCCGGACAGTTGGTGATTAGCGGTACGGTTACGGGTATCGAAAAAGCCTGCATCGCTTTGAAAGAAGCAGGTGCCAAACGAGCCTTGGTCTTGCCGGTAGGAGGTGCTTTTCATTCTCCGCTCATGAAGTCGGCCGAAGAATTGTTGCGAACAGCCATTCAATCGGCCTCTTTTTATTCGCCCGTATGTCCGGTATACCAAAATGTAGTGGCCCGGGCGGTAATGGATGCCGAAGAGATCAAGCAAAATCTTATCAATCAACTAACGGGTCCGGTCAAGTGGACGCAGACCATACAAGCCATGGTTAGCGATGGCGCGACGCAGTTTACCGAGGTAGGTCCCGGTAAAGTATTGCAAGGTCTGATACAGAAAATAAGCAAAGAAGCGCAGGTGAGTGCAGTGGGATAAAATGGGGCTACTGTATTAGTTGAGCACGATGTCTATAGATCCGTTCAACCACTCGGCATCGAAGCGAGCCTGGTACTTTTTATAAAAATGGATGGCAGGTTCGTTCCAGTCCAATACCTGCCAGCATATTCTTGCCAATTTTTTTTCTTTGGCCTCTTGCAAGATGGTTTCAAAAAGAGCCGCCCCAATTCCCTTGCCGCGCATCGATTCGGTAACAATTATGTCTTCGAGGTAAAGACATTGTCCTTTCCAGGTTGAGTATCGAATGTAATAGAGGGCAAAGCCCTGTATCCCCTTGTCGTCTTCTGCTACAAATGCCCACCATACAGGATTTTTTCCAAAACCGCTCTCTTCGAAGTGCTCGGGACTAACCGTTACCTCGTGAGGCGCTTTTTCGTAGTCGGCCAACTCTTGAATCAATTGCAAGAGTCGCCTACAATCTACTCGTTGCGCAGGTCGTATGGTCAGGGTTGATCGCATTATCTATTGTAAGGCCTGATCGAGGTCTGAAATAATATCGGCTGCGGTCTCGATGCCCACGTGCATGCGGATGAGTCCGTCGGTAATTCCGTATTTTTCTTTCTCTTCTTTGGGAACACTAAAATGAGTCATCGAGGCAGGATGAGATAACAGGGTATCGCAAGTGCCCAACGAAACGGCTCTTACGCAGAGCTCTACTTTATTCATAAAGTCGATACCGCCCTGTAATCCCTTTTTCAATTCAAAACTAAGCAGTGCACCGGCCTGTCGCATTTGTTTTGCAGCAATAGCATGATCGGGATGCGAAGAGAGACCCGTATAATTGACCCGGGCCACGGCTGCATGCTGGTTAAGAAAAGCGGCGATCTGCTCGGCATTGGTGCAGTGTTTGTCCATTCTTACCTCGAGTGTCTTGATGCCTTGTGTCAAGAGATAGGCATCAAAGGGGCTGGCACAGGCGCCGGTGGTACGAAAAAATTTTGCAATGGAGGTGCTCATTCGTTCTACATCGCGGCCTACTAAGATTCCGCCAATGGCCGTTCCGTGCCCATTGAGAAATTTGGTGGTGGAGTGTATTATAAAATCTGCTCCATGCGCAAAAGGTTGTTGCAGGTAGGGAGTAGCGAACGTATTATCGCAGGCGACCAAACAATTGTATTTTTTGGCCAGGGCGCAAAGTGCAGCAAGATCGACGCACTGCAAAGTAGGATTGGCCGGTGTTTCGAGGTAGAGCATCTTGATGGAGCGGTCGGATCGTAGCAAGGCTTCGGCGCGGTTGAGATCGCGCAAGTCACCAATAACCGCGCTAATACCGAAGCGAGGCAAGATGCGATGCACCAATTCGTCGGTGCCGCCATAGAGCGAAAAATGAGAGAGAATTTTATCGCCCTGGCTTAGCGTACTCATCATGAGTGTAGTAATGGCTGCCATGCCCGAGGCATGCAATATGCCTTTTGCCTCAATGCCGAGTCCGTATGTTTCGAGCAGCGCGATCTTTTCTTCGGCCTCTGTTACCGTCGGATTACCCCAACGGGCATAGATATAGCCGGGCTCTTGTCCGGTAAAGCGATGCATACCTTGCTCGGCACTATCGAACACATAGGTACTGCTGGCGTAAATAGGGGTCAAATGCGCATGGGCTGCATTGGAGCGGTGTCCGCCGTGCACGGCGACCGATCCCCATCCTTTAGCCGGTGTCAATTTTTTCATAGGGCGTTTGATTATGAATTGCTGTCGTAGGCCCACTTTACCCAAATGGCCCCCCAGGTAAATCCACCTCCAAAGGCTGCAAGAATTAGGTTATCTCCTTTTTTGAGTTTGGATTCCCACTCCCACAAACATAAGGGAATCGTTGCGGCCGTGGTGTTACCATAACGATCGATATTAATCATTACTTTTTCTGTCGTTAGGCCCATTCGGTTGGCCGTGGCATCTATTATGCGCAGATTGGCCTGGTGCGGAACCAGCCAGGCAATATCGGCTCCGGTCAATTTATTTCTCTCCATTAGCTCGGCACTAACGTCGGCCATCCCTTTAACGGCGAATTTAAATACGGGTTGCCCCTCTTGGTAGGCATAGTGTTCTCTGTTGGCTACTGTTTCTTGACTGGCGGGCCGTAAGGATCCACCGGCTTTCATGTGCAAGTAGCTGGCTCCGTTGCCGTCGCTTCGCAAGATACTGTCCACAATACCCAGTCCGCTGGTGTCGGGTTCTAGCAATACGGCACCGGCCCCATCGCCAAAGATGATACAGGTTGCTCTGTCTTGGTAATCTACAATTGCACTCATTTTATCGGCCCCGCAGACCACTACTTTTTTGTAGCGACCACTTTCTATGAGCGCAGCTCCTTGCGCAAGGGCAAATAAGAAGCCCGAGCAAGCGGCCGACAGGTCGAAACCCCAGGCATGGGTCGCCCCGATCTTGGCACAGACCAGGTTGGCCGTGGATGGAAAGACCATATCGGGCGTTACGGTACCTACGATCAAACACTCGATCTCTTCGGGGCGGATTCCTCTTTTTTTGCAGAGTTCCAACACAGCGGGTACCACCATGTCGGAGGTGGCCTTTCCTTTTTCTTTTTGAATTCTTCGTTCTGCGATTCCGGTGCGTGTTCGAATCCATTCGTCGTTGGTATCGACCATTTTTTCGAGATCGAAATTGGTGAGTTTCTCTTCGGGAACGTAGCCGCCCACAGCGGTGATGGCAGCTTGAATCTTGCTTTGCATGCGGTTGAATTGAAAAATTGGGCAAAGTTAAGGTAAACCACTGCTGGCTTCTTAACTTGCGGTATGATCAGCTTTTTAAAGGGAAAATTTGTTCAAAAGACACCGGCTCAGGTCTGGATGGAGGTGGGGGGAGTCGGGTACGAAATCAATATAAGTTTAAACACGTATTCTAAAATTCAGTCCCTTTCGGAGGGTATGCTGTACACGCATTTGCTGATCAAAGAAGACGCTCATCAGCTTTTTGGCTTTGTTGATCTTTCAGAAAAGGATCTTTTTCAACATCTTATAAGCGTTTCGGGAATCGGGGCCAGCACGGCTCGGGTGATGCTTTCGTACTTAAAACCCGAAGAGTTGGCCGGAGCGATCGTGCGGGGCGATACCCGTTCGCTTGAGTCCATCAAAGGAATTGGAAAAAAGACCGCCGAACGGATGGTTTTGGAGCTCAAAGACAAGCTGGCCAAACATCCCCTCGAAACAAATAATTCTGCTCTGATAAACAATACTTTGCAACAAGATTCGTTAAATGCTCTGATGGCCTTGGGCATCAGTCGGCAAGCCGCTTCGCAGGCTCTTGACAAGGTACTCAAGAATCACCCGGACCTGGGAGCCGAAGAGTTGATAAAATTGACACTTCGCTCCTTGTAGTCCTAACCAAAACTAACGACCGGAGCAGTTTGATTCGTTTAGCAACAAATATTGTTGGGCCCTTTTTTCTATTGATCTGTAATGGGGTGTTTTGTCTTTCTGCCGGGGCAACAACACCTGTTGCCGATACGACCCGTTATCCGCTATACGACCGTTACAGCAGTCCTTACCTGCAACGCCAACCTACCGGCTTTGACCTGCGGGATACTTCTATTGTCAAAAGAAGGGTTGAGTACGATCCCATTACCAGGCGCTACTATAGTACCGAGATGATCGGCAATCGTTATTACCGCGCACCGGCTTCTTTTTCGATGCAAGAATTTTTGCAACTCAAAGGCAGGCAAGACGAAGTAGAGTATTTTAGAAAGAGGGCCTCGATGCTAAGCGATATGAATCGAAGGCTCAACCGGCCCCGATTCAGGGTCAGCAACGATTGGTACAATCGCATTATGGGCGTAGGTCCTGACGGAAAAGTAAAAGTCGATATTAAGCCGGCAGGGTATGTAGATTTTTTGGCAGGATACCAGGGACAAAATATCAAGAATCCCACGCTGCCCGAGAGAGCTCGTCGCAATGGCGGGTTTGATTTTAACATGAACTCACAGTTGCAGATGGATGCACAGATCGGAGAGAAGTTGAAGCTTCCGATCAACTACAACACGCTGGCCAATTTCAATTTTGACAACCAGCTCAAACTCGATTTTAAAGGACAAGATGACGATATTATCAAACAGTTCGAGGCCGGCAACACGAGCTTTGCTTCGAAGGGAACCCTTATTCCCGGTGCGCAAGCCTTGTTTGGAGTAAAGACACAGCTTCAATTTGGAAAATTATTTGTGACCACCGTGTTGGCCGATCAGCGTTCGCAACGTCAATCGATGGGTGTGCAAGGTGGCGCCACGGCGCAACGCTTTACACTAAAGGCCGATGAGTACGACGAGAACCGTCACTTTTTAATGGCCCAGTACTTTCGCACGCAGTATAACCAGGCTATGAAGCAGCTGCCTGTGGTCAATTCGCGGGTACAGATTCTGCGTGTCGAAGCTTGGGTCACGAACAGAAATGGAACCACGACCGATACGCGCGATGTGGTAGCTTTTATGGACCTGGGCGAAAACAGACCGTATTCGCCATTGCTGTCGGGTGGTGTAAGTCCGCTGCCACAAAACGGTGCCAATAATCTTTATTCGCTTCTGGTATCGAGTCCGGCCTATAGAAATTCTGCGCAGGTACAATCGGCACTAACCAATGCAGGTCTTACACCGGTACAGGACTTTGAAAAAACCTTTGCCCGTAAACTACAGCCTACCGAATATTATTTTAATCCGCAGATCGGATTTATCTCTTTAAATCAGCCCCTGCAGCCCGACGAGGTGTTGGGAGTGGCCATTCAATACACCTACAATGGCAAAGTGTACCAATTGGGAGAATTCTCGCAGGATGTGCCCCCCGATACGACCGGAAATTTACAGCGGGTCTTGTTTTTGAAATTGCTAAAGGCAACCTCACAGCGCACCATGCTGCCCATTTGGGATCTGATGATGAAGAATGTTTACTCCGTTGGTTTTGGACAACTCGAAAGACAAGACTTTACCCTCGATCTTTTGTACGAAGAACCATCGTTGGGCGAAAAGCGTTACTTGCCGCCGGCCGAAGTGGTAGATCCCTACAAGGGAATGCCCATTATTGCGCAGGTCAATCTCGATCGACTCAATAATCAAAATGATCCGCAACCCGATGGGGTCTTCGATTTTATCGAAGGGTTTACGGTCATCTCTTCGCAGAGCCGAATTATTTTTCCGGTCTTGGAGCCGTTTGGTCATGACCTGGATTATCTCTATGCCAATGCGGCCGCGCGCAACAAATATCTTTTTTATCCGCTCTACGATACCATCAAGGCCATCGCGCAGACCTTTGCAAATCTCAACCGATTCAAATTGGTAGGTCGCTCTCGCTCAGCCGGACTCGGCAGTGGTACTAACCCCATGGCTGGCATGAATGGTGCCATGCCCGGACAAGCCGGTAGCAGCGAGTACCAATTAGGATTCAATATTCCCCGTGGTTCGGTGAGTGTAACGGCGGGTGGTCAACTCTTAACGGAGAATGTTGACTATGAGATCAACTACGATCTGGGCACACTTCGTGTGGTCAATCCCTCGATCATTAGCGCTGGTATTCCGGTGAATATCAATTACGAGAATAACCAGGCCTTTGGCTTTCAGCAAAAGAATTTTTTGGGATTGCGCCTAGACTATCTTGCCAATAAACGATTGAGTTTAGGAGGAACCGTGGTGCGATTGGGTGAGCGTCCATTTTTTATTAAGCAATCGTACGGAGAAGATCCGATTCGTAACGCCATGTTCGGCATGGACCTAGACTATAGAAACGATCTGCCACGACTTACCAAACTACTGGACAAACTTCCTTTCTATGCGGCCAAAGGGCCATCTTCTATATCGGCCTATGCAGAAGCGGCCGTGCTGCAACCGGGTCATGCTCGTCAGATCAACGGAACAAACTACGACGGAACCCCGCAGCGATCCGGACAGGTATACATAGACGATTTTGAAGGAGCAAGAGCGGCCATTGACCTACGCTTTCCCTTGCTAAGCTGGACGCTGGCATCAGTGCCACAGGGCAATGGTCTCTTTTCTGAGTCTTCTCTCTCTGACGATTTGCGCAGCGGGCGAAACAGAGCCAAGCTGGCCTGGTACAATATTGAGCCCGTGTTGCAAGAGAAAAGAAGCCCTAATAATCCCATCAATGATGTGAACGAACTATCCGATCCGCGTGTGCGACAGGTATTGCAACGTGAGATCTTTCCTCGTCGAAGCACGCAATTCGGAGAAGGTCTGTTGACGACCTTCGATCTGGCCTTTTATCCAAAAGAGAGAGGCCCCTATAATTTTGAGACCGATCCCAACCGTATCAGCGCCCTTGGTAATCTGCGAAATCCTCGCGATGCATGGGGTGGACTTATGCGTAATATCGATCAAACCGATTTTGAGACGGGCAACATTGAGTTCATAGAGTTTTGGTTGCAAGATCCCTTTATCAACAACGTTACTAATCCGGCTGGGGGGCAACTTTATTTTAACCTCGGCAATATTTCTGAAGATGTATTGCGCGATGGAAGAAGGCAATACGAAAATGGATTGCCAACTCCCACCAATAATGCCAGAGTGGATAGTAGTGGAGCCTGGGGTAGCGTACCAGCTATTCCATTGCAGGTAACCAATGCGTTTAGTAACGTTGCGACCGACCGCGTGTTTCAGGATGTGGGATTTGACGGACTTACCGATGACGGAGAAAAAAATAAATTCGCCAATTATCTGACCCAGCTACGTACTAATTTCGGAGCCGCCTCTACGATCTATCAAAAAGCATTGCTCGACCCCTCGGGCGATAACTTTAAACCTTACCGGGATGCTTCTTTCGACCAGCAAAATGCCGGTATTCTGCGTCGCTACAAAGACATCAACAACCCGCATGGTAACTCGCCCGTTTCGAATAACAATACCCAGTTCGTAACAGCCTTTAGCCAGTATCCCGATGCCGAGGATCTTAATCGCGACAATACGATGAACGAGGCCGAAGAGTATTTTCAATACCGAGTGGATATTTTACCGAACATGGCGCCCGGGTCAAATTATATTACCGATGTTCGTACGCCCACCGTTACACTGGCCAACGGACAAACCCGTACGGAGCGCTGGTATCTGTTTCGTATTCCGGTAGAGCAATACGAAAGAAAAGTGGGTTCTATTCCAGATTTCAAGTCGATTCGTTTTATCAGAATGTTCGTGACGGGCTTTACCGATTCGGTGGTGATGCGCTTTGGCAAATTGGAACTGATCAGAAACCAGTGGAGAAAATTCAGAAACCGTATCGATACCACCGGTGCCTATAGTAATATTCCTAGTCCTGACTTTGTTGCTTTCAATACGCTCTCGGTAAATGTAGAGGAGAATGACCAACGCCAGCCCATCATATACCGTATTCCGCCCGGCATCGAAAGACAGCAACAGCTGAGCAACAATAATGTGGCGCTTTTCTTGAACGAACAGGCCTTGAGCATGCAGGTTTGCGGGTTGCCGCAGAACGATGCCCGGGGTGTATTCAAGACCTTGAATATGGACCTGCGCCAATACGGAAAGCTAGATATGTTCATACATGCCGAGTCGGTTCAGGGTGCTGAGCCGCTGCAGCCTGGCGACCTGTATGCTGTGGTTCGGATCGGGAATGATTTTAACGGAAACTATTACGAAGTTAGAATTCCACTTAAGAGGACCGAATTCGGTGAACGAGATAGTATCAATATTTGGCCCGAGGTCAACAATCTGAATTTATCGTTGCAAGACTTGATGGATTTAAAAGTGAGGAGAAACAAATCGGGTATTGCCCCTTCTCGCTATTACCGAGAACGGTTGGCCAACGGGCGCACCTATGCGATTTTGGGAAATCCCAATCTGGGCGAAGTAAGAGGTATTTTGCTGGGTGTAGAAAATGCGCTGCAAGAGGCTATTTGTGCGGAGGTTTGGTTCAATGAACTTCGATTGCAGCAACTCGACGAAAAAGGCGGATGGGCCGCACTGGGTAGAGCCGATATAAAATTGTCCGATTTGGGAACGATCTCCTTGTCGGGGTCTGCTCGTAGCAGAGGATTCGGAACCCTGGAACAACGCGTTAATGAAAGAAGTCGAGAAGATGTTTACACGGCAGATGCCGCTATCACGATCGAGGCGGGTAAATTGCTTCCTCAAAAACTAGGTATGCAAATTCCGCTGTATGCCGGCATAAGCCACCGAAGCAGCACACCGGAGTACGATCCTTACGACCTTGATATTGATTTGCGTACCAAGTTGCGCGATACCGAAAAGAGTAAACGAGATTCAATCCGCACCGACGCTCAAGATATTTCGACCATCAAAACCTTTAACCTGACCAATGTAAAGATGGCCCCCAAAGAAGGCAAGCAACCCAAGCCTTGGAGTGCCAGTAATTTCGATCTTACCTATTCGTATATACAGACATTGGCACATAATCCGCTTATCGAGGCCGATGAACTTAGAAGGACCCGTGCCGTGTTGGGATATGGATTTGCTCCCACACCCAAAACGGTAGAACCCTTTAAGAAGTTGATCCGATCTAACTCAAAATGGTGGAGCCTGGTGCGTGATCTGAATTTCAATTATGTGCCTTCTCAGTTTGCTTTTAGGGCCGATGTGTTTAGACAATTTGGCGCTACGCGTCCACGCAATGTTGGCGGTGGCCCTTATAAAGTTCCCGAAACCTATAACAAGTTCTTTACGTTCGATCGTTTTTATGTCTTGCAGTGGAATTTAGCGCGCTCGCTGTCGATGGATTTTTCGGCCGTCAACAATGCCCGCATTGATGAACCCTTCGGGCGAATTGATAATGCCGTAAAAAAAGACTCCGTGCGTGGCAATTTGTTCAAGGGGGGGCGCAATACGCAATACCAGCAAGATGTGACCGTCAATTACAATGTGCCGACCTCAAAAATTCCGCTGCTCGACTGGACCTCGGCTCGTGCCAGCATCAACAGCAAGTATAATTGGCTGGCCTCTTCGCTCTTGGCGCGAAGTTTAGGCAATAAGGTCACTAACTCTCAAACTCGAACGCTCAATGGAGAATTAAAATGGGAAGAACTCTACAACAAATCATTGCTGATTCGTAAACTAAACAATGCGCTGGCCAGTTCTTCTGCAAATGCGCAGCGTACACAAAACCGTGCGTCTGCCAAGGAGAGCGGGCAGGGCGGTGCCGGTACCAGTGTAAAGAAACGCCGGGGTGCCAAAAGACCTCCTGCCGATTTTGGAAGATCGGATCAAGACACAGCTATCGCTCCAGTTAAGGACAACACCTATGCCGATGGTCGTGAAACAGGTAACCGCAATAAAACTAATACTGCGTTCGCTCCCACTACGTTGCGTTTCCGGTACGATACCCTGCGAAACAGCAAAGGCGATATCGTTAAGATCAAAAAAGTAAAGATCAAAAAGTTAAAGGAGCCTACCGAAAAAGCACCTCGCGCAACTCCCGAATTAAGCGCAGCCGCCCGCGCCGGTTTGCAATTTGCCACCATGCTAAAGCGCACGGCTATACAGTATACCGAGGATATGGGAACCATCTTGCCCGGTTTTATGGACAGTACGTCTTTATTAGGCATTAACCGCCGAAGCTTTGAGCCCGGCTTCGGGTATGTATTCGGGTATCAACCCGACACCAATTGGATCAATCGTTTTGGGCAAAAGGGATTGCTATCTCGCGACTCGCTCGTAAGCGCCATGATTCAACAGCGCTATAACCAGCGACTCAATATTACCGCGCAGTTGAGTCCTGTTAAGGATTTTACCATCGATCTCAACGTAGACAAGACCTTCGACAAGCAGTACAGCGAGCTTTACAAAGACACGACAGGTTTTTCCGGCTTGGCGCGCCTTAGCCCCTATGCGATGGGAAGTTTCAATATTAGTTATATCTCTTTTCAAACGCTTTTTGCGCCGTTCGATCCCAATATTGTCTCGGGTACCTTTAAGCAATTCGAGGCGAACAGAAAAATACTCTCTGCCCGTTTGGCGGGTTTGAATCCCTATGGAACAGGCGTAGTCGGTACCGATGGATATGCCAAGGGTTATGGGCGCTATGCACAAGATGTGGTGATTCCTGCTTTCTTGGCGGCTTATACCAATAAAGATCCTGCATCAATTAAATTGTTTAGCAACAGTAATCCTTCGGTGCGGTCGAATCCGTTTCGATCACTAATGCCGCTGCCCAACTGGACCCTTACCTATAATGGTCTTTCTCGTTTGCCCGGATTCGATAAGATCTTTACTAATTTTTCGTTGCGACACGGATATAAGAGCACACTGAGTATGAATAGCTTTAACACGGCCCTGCTCTTTACCGATCCGTTGCGTATTGGATATCCCTCTTTTCGCGATACGCTGACAGGTAATTTTATTCCTTATTTTCTAGTGCCCAATATTACCATACAAGAGGCCTTCGAACCACTCATTGAGATCGACATGACTTTTACTAATCAGTTGCAAACTCGATTCGAGTTTAGAAAAAGTCGTCAGCTTAGTCTTTCTCTTATCGATTATCAATTGGCCGAGAACCGCTCGACCGAAGTAACGTTCGGCCTTAACTGGAGAAAGAAGGGATTGCCTTTGATCAAGAACATTCCATTTGGTAAAAATGGGGCCAAGCTTGACAATGATGTTACCATGCGCATGGACTTTAGCCTTCGTGATGATGCTACTGCTAACAGTAAGCTGGACCAAGGGACGGCCTTTGGAACCGGCGGACAGCGTGTTGTGCGTATTGCGCCCTCCATCGATTATGTGCTCAATAATAAAGTGAGCATGCGACTCTACTTTGAACAAAACCGCACCATCCCCAAGATCAGCAGTGCGTTTCCGGTTACTAATACACGCGCCGGAGTACAGGTGCGTATTTCGCTGGCACAGTAATTTACTTTTTGATCAGATGTACCGAGTCGGCTTGCTGTAGACAGGTTACGGTCAGCTCGTTGATGCATACATGTTCGGGCAGGGTAGCGGCATAGTAAATTACATTCGCTACATCTTCGGCTTGCAATGGTTGGTACCCTTCGTATACTTTAGCGGCCGTGGCGGCATCCCCTTTAAATCGAACCAGCGAAAATTCCGTTTCTGCAGCACCCGGGTTAACGGCGGTCACTTTTATACCGTGCCTTAGCAAATCGATCCGCATGGCCTGGCTAAGGGCATCCACGGCAAACTTGGTAGCGCAATACGTATTGCCTTTTTCGTACACCAGTTTGGCAGCCGTAGACCCAATATTGATAATATGTCCTTTTTTGCGTATAGCCATTTTTTTAGCAATGGCTTGAGCGACATACAAAAATCCTTTGATGTTCGTGTCGATCATTTGATCCCAGTCTGCAAGACTGGCCTCTTCGAAATAATCGCGACCGGCTGCCAACCCGGCGTTGTTGATCAGCACATCGATTGCATCCCACTCAGCTGGTAATTCGCTTATTACTTTTTTTACTTGTTGCTGGTCGCTAACATCAAAGGCGGCCGTTAGCACATTGATCCCATAACGGGTTTGCAAATCGGTGGCGGTAGCGCGAAGCCGCTCCTCTCTTCTGCCGTTGATGATCAGGTGATATCCCTTTGCGGCAAAAAGTTCGGCACAGGCCAACCCAAAACCCGAGGTGGCCCCGGTAATAAAAACAATAGCAGACATAGACTTCGATTAGAAGAGCAAGATAAGTCTTTTACGAAGCCAGCAAAAGCTCTCTAGCGAATTAAGGTAAGGGTGCCTTTGGCAAAATAAGATTGATCGAGATAATCGGTGGCACTAACGGTCCACACAAAAACATGGGTGCCCTGCAATTGCCCATTGATGCGACCATCCCAACCTTGGCCTTCTTGCTGGGTCTCGTATACCAATTGCCCCCAGCGATTAAAGATCCTGAAGTAGTTCAATTTTTTAATACCGGCCAAAATGGGCTTTGCGATATCGTTACGTCCGTCGGCGTTGGGGGTAAAGGCCGTGGGAACGAAAACGGTGGGAGCGGTTTGATAAACCCGCACCGATAAATACGCCGTGTCGGGGCAGCGGGCCGAATCACTCGCAATCATTCGGTAGCGAATCAGCGACGCTGGCGATCGGTATAAAGCTATGGGGTTGGCGATCGACACCGAAGAGAGTCCGGTGGCGGGGCTCCAATTATAATACACACCGCCATTAGCGTTGAGCTGAAGGGGCTGACCCACTACTACGCTCGTATCTCGGCCGGCAAAGGCGACCACCTCGGGTCTAACGGTTATGAGTACAGTGTCGGTGCCGGGTTTGGGGCAGCCTTTTGTATCGAAAACAGAAAGAATATAACGCTGAGTAGAAGGAGGTCTCGCAATGGGATTCAACGAAAGCGGATTACTCAGGTAGCTATTGGGTTGCCACACGAAAGTTGTTCCATCGCTAGCGCCTCGCAGAAAAGCAGGGGTGTTATAACAAATGGTGGTATCGGCTGATAGCCCTGCAATGGGATAGGGTATCGGTGTTACCTTGATCTGTCGGGTGCTGGTGCAACTTCCGACCGTTCCAATTACCTGATAGGTCGTGGTCGTGTTGGTCACGGCTAGTGGAGACATGAGCGTCGGATTGTTCAGCGCGCCGGCCGGAGTCCACGTATGTTGCAATCCATTCGAGTTGATACGCAGTTGAATGGTATCTCCTTGGCAAATGGTCGTATCAGACATAGGAATAATCAGAACGCCCGGCGTGACTCGAACTCGTACTGAATCGCTGTTTACGCAACCATTGTCGTTAAGAGCTACATAATACCAGGTTGTATTTTGTGGGGCAACCCTTGGGTCCGGGGTGGTGGAGCCGATCATATTGAGCGAGGGTGACCAACTAAAATTACCGGTGCCGGACGCTTGCAATGAAAGAGAATCATATTGGCAAATAAGGGTATCTCTAAAGCCTAGGTTAATGATAGGCTTATCTAATACGGTCAATGCCTTTGTAATCGTATCGGTACATCCTTTCGATGTGGTAACGATGAGGGTCACGTTTACATTTCCGGGTGCCCCATAGGTCCAGGCCGGGGTACGGATACGCGCCGTATCGGCAAGGGTGCCGTTATCGCCAAAGTTCCACCACCAGTTATCGACGACCCCATAGTTGGCCCGTGTGGTATCGGTAAATTGATAGGGATTGAGTACACAAATACCGCTGGTGGTAAATCCCGGAAAAAAGCCGGGCCACACTTTCACGAGCGTGGTGGTGCTATCGGAGCAAACCCCCTGTAAGGTGACCCTGAGTTTAACTGTGTAGTCGCCGGGAGCAGAGAAGGTGTGACTTGTTGCTGGAAGTGTCGAGATGTTATTGGCGCCGCTACCAGGATCGCCAAAATTCCAGAGGTAATCCGCAGTAGGAGGGTTTCCTGTGGCATCGTTGCTGAAGCTTACGTCGAGGCCCTCACAAAAAGCCGGACGCGGATTAAGCTGTGCTCGCAAGGGATTACAATCATTGACAGAAAGATGCAACTCTTTTCGAGTAGTAGAGATGAGCACACCATTTCTGTATTCATTAACGCAGATACAGATTACATATTGACCAATCAGGTCAGGGGCAATTCCACTTATTAGTCCTGTAACCGGGTTAATGGTAACGCTACTGCCGAGTGGTTGCACGCCATTGTAAGGAGTGGCATAGGGTACTTCTGCATAAGGCGGGTTCGCCGCCGGATTGGGTGCTGGAGATTGGGTATCACCTCCGACGTAAGCACCACAAAACTGATAACTCAATGAATCTCCGTTGGGGTCCGTGGCGGCAAAGGAAGTTTGAAAATAACTATTGCGACAGACCACCGCGGTGTCGTTGACCAAGAATTGTGGACTACTGTTGATCTGCGCATTCTGGCCGGCCCCGCTACCGGGTATACGAATGGTAAACGTGTTGCCGACGGTAGCGCTATTGTTTAGGTTGTTGATACCCGCAATACGACAACAGCGCTGGTACGAAATAATATAGCCCTCCGGAATGGCAGGCAATTCAATGGAGGGGAGATCATAGACCACGATCAGGTAGTAACAGCCTTCTTCGTTACCCGTAATACAAGGTTCATCGTACACCTTACTCAACGTATATTGATTCGTGATGGGCACCGTTACATTGCTAACCTGTAGATTAGACGCACCATTAAAGACTGTAAAGGTGATGGGGTTAGAGAGCTGCATAGGGTTAGGGTTGCAGACCATGTACACCGTAAGCGTAACTCTGTAGCGAAGATTGGTTCCTGAACCCGGCCCCAGGTATTGGTACGAAAAAAATCCTCCCTTGATATGGGCAGCCGAAAGCGAGCCGCATATAGAGAGGACAAGAAGCAGAGAAATCAAATATTTTTTCATCACTTAACTCACTCAACCAGGCTGCCCAGGTACGAAGACAGAATCTGGTTGGTTTTTTCGGGTTCTTCGAGCATTCCCATGTGAGCGGATTGCTCCAGCCTATAAAAGTACCCCTTTTTTGCAAGCCTTGTCTGTTGCATTAGGTCTTGGGAAGGCACTAATGTATCGGCATCGCCCGATACCAGTAGAACGGGTTTTTCAAAATGTTTCAACACCGCGCTTCGATCGGGCCGGATCATCATGGCGCTATAATAACTAACGACAGAGGCGCTTGAAAAGTTGTGTGCCTCTTTGATTTGTTTTTCGATCAGTTCGGGGTTATGATCGGCTGTTGCCGGAGCAAAGAGACCCGGAACAGCCAACGATAAAAAAGCGCCAGCTCCATTTTTATGTACAAATTCAATAGCCTTTTTTCTGGTCTCGATCTTGGCAGGGGTGTCGGCATAGGCCGTGGAGTGAAAAAGTCCCAGCCCGGTTAGTCGCTCTGCATAGCGTTCGGCATAGGCCAATGCAATGTATCCTCCCATACTGTGTCCGATCAGGCAGTGGGGGGCAGCGGTCAGGGAACGCAAGAGCAACGCTATACAATCCGCGATTCCCTCCATGCTCATAGTGGAGATGGCCTCCGATTTTCCCGAGCCTGGCAAGTCGGGCACCAGCACGGTGTAGTGTTGAGAAAGAAACGCTTGCTGACCCTCCCATACCGAACCGGTCTCGCCAAATCCATGTAAGAGCACGACCACCGGACCTGATCCGCTTATTCGGTAGTACATCTTTTTTTGCTGAATCGTAACTTGATCGAAGCGAACTTGCATTAACGCGTTTTTTTGCTGCCAAATAAGGCAACTATAGAAATCAAGCCGCCTAGTAGCAACACAAAGATCGATACCCAATTTCCCCAGCGAACATATAGGGTGGTGGAGGCGCTCAGCACAGGAATGGATTTTCGAATAGCGGCGGTTTGGTCATAGCCACGCTCTTCAATTAAAGTACCGGCCGGATCGATCAGGGCGCTGATTCCGGTATTGGCGCTGCGCGCTACCCAGGTTCCGGTCTCTATGGCGCGCAGTCTTGCGTAGTGCAAATGCTGGCGGTGTCCTGGTGTTTTTTTCCACCAGCCATCGTTGGTAATGATCACCATGAGCGTAGCGCCTTGACGAATATAGCGGCGCATAAAATCTCCGTAGATGCTTTCATAACAAATGGCAGGCGCCATCAAAAAACTATTAGGAATGGGCAACACCGCGCGGTGATCTTGCTTTGCATATCCGGCCGTAACCCCTCCAAACTTTTCGAACCAACTATTCATAAAACGAAGAAACCACGGTAGCGTCTCTACACCGGGTACCAGCATTGACTTGTGATAGAACTGCGCGGGCCGTTGGGCGGACAAGACCACGGCCGCGTTGTAGGCCTCAAATTCGTTGGGTGCACCGGCCATGGGTCTGCTAAAACGCGTGGGACTGTCTACCCATCGATAACTTTCAATACCGGTAAAGAGGGTCAGATTTGGATGTTGCTTGAGTAATTGCCAAACCGGTTCTAACTGAGGCTGCTCTTGCAACGCCGATTCGTTATACCCATAAGGGCTATACAAGGCGGTCTCGGGCCAGACCAGTAAGCGGGTCGTATCGGTGAGCGAAGCCGTGCTGAGTGCGATCAACGTTTCGATCTGCATAGAGCCGGTACCATCAGTGATCTTCTGATAAGGATCGATATTGGGTTGCACAATAACGATCTCTTGGTTGGCTTCGCTGCTGCGAAGCCATGGGCGTAAGCGTTGTGTCGATAGCAAGATGGGAGCGATCAGTAAGATCGAGGCTAGCGCGATCCATTTGTACGAGCGCGGAATAAGACTAAATTGATTGCGCAGTAAATAATGAAAAAATAAAATATTGATGATAAATACCCAGCCGGTTCCGCCGGCCGTTCCGGTAAAAGAATACCAATAGATCCAATCGGGATGCATGGCAAACACATTACCCAGGGTCAGCCAAGGCCAGCTAAGCCCCCAATCTTGCAGATGTCCAAATTCAAATCCCATCCAAGCGGTCAGCAGCAACAGGTATCCTTTTGATCTCGACATTCTTTTTTTGCATACCCAATACAGCATCCAGGGAATGCACATGAGCAAGCTATTGGCCAGCCAGGCGGCCACGGCACCTGCAGCCGTTGCATGCCAGATCCACCAGGTAGTACCCACGTTCCATACCAGCATAGCCAGGTAACAGCTCCAAAAAAAAATGCGGGTGCTCGAACTTCTCTCGCTCGCGATCAGCAAAGGAACAAAAGCAATAAAAACAAGAAGGGTCAAAGGCGAAGTTGGCCAAGCGGCCCACAGCAGCACACCACTGAGCAGACCCAACAGAACGGGTTGAAGGGTTTTAGTTTTCAAGACAAGCAAGGCTTATTTGCGACTATAGTTAGGCGCTTCTTTTGTAATGTCTACATCGTGGGCATGGCTCTCGCTCATGCCGGCATTGGTAATCTTAACAAAGGTTGCTTTTTGCAGATCGGCAATGGTGCGTGCACCACAGTAGCCCATACCGGCGCGAAGACCCCCCGTATATTGATAAACGATCTCTTTGAGCAGTCCTTTGTAGGCCACGCGGCCTTCGATACCCTCGGGAACATATTTTTTTACATCCTGCTCTGCGTCTTGAAAATAACGATCGCTGCTTCCGGTAGCCATGGCTCCCAGCGAACCCATACCGCGATAGGTCTTGAATTTTCTTCCTTCGTAAATGATGGTCTCGCCAGGGCTCTCTTCGGTGCCGGCAAATACGCTTCCCATCATTACGCAATTGGCACCCGCAGCGAGCGCCTTGACCATATCGCCTGTATAACGAATACCGCCATCGGCTATAACCGGAATATTTTTTTTCTGTAAAGCGCGTGCGGCTTCCATAACGGCGGTCAGTTGGGGTACGCCCGTGCCGGCCACAATGCGTGTAGTGCAGATCGAACCAGGGCCAATTCCTACTTTAATGGCATCAGCTCCGGCCTCGGCCAGCGCCAGTGCGCCCGCGGCGGTCCCGACATTGCCGGCGATCACATTGAGTTGCTTAAAATTCTTTTTTACTTTTTTGACCGCATCGATCACACCCTTGCTATGCCCATGCGCACTATCTATAGCAATTACATCTACGCCAACGGCGGTGAGCGCAGCTACGCGGTCTAGCAGATCGCGGGTAATTCCCACGCCGGCTCCGACCAGCAGTCTCCCGTAGGTGTCTTTGACCGCATTGGGATTACTCTTGAGTTTTAAGATGTCGCTGTACGTGAAAAGCCCGGTCAGTCTGCCTTGCTTATCGATAATGGGCAGCTTTTCTACTTTGGTTTTTTTAAAAAGTTGTTCGGCTTTTTTAAGATCGGTACCCTCGGGGGCGGTATAGAGGTCTTTACTGGTCATCACCTCACTTACTTTTTTAGTGAGGTTATGTTCGAAGCGAAGGTCCCGGTTGGTTAAAATACCGACCAGTTTTCGTTTTGCATCTACGATCGGAATACCTCCGATCTTATTTTCTTGCATTAGCCGAAGCGCATCGGCGATGGTGGCCGAGGCCAGCAAGGTTACCGGATCGATGATCATGCCGCTTTCGCTGCGTTTTACTTTTCTAACCTGATCGGCCTGCTTTTCGATCGACATGTTCTTATGAAGAATACCAAGACCGCCCTCTCGAGCCAGGGCAATGGCCAATGAAGCTTCGGTTACGGTGTCCATCGCTGCCGATAAAAGCGGTATGTTAAGGGTGATATTCTTGGTGAGTTTGCTGCGCGTTTCCACGTCGCGGGGCAGTACTTCGCTGTAGCCGGGCATCAGCAAAACATCGTCGAAGGTGAGTCCTTCGCCGAAAAAACGATCCAGTAAAGCAGGGGAGAATTTTTTTGTCGCCATGTGCAAAGATACGCGCTACGGGGATTTTGGCAAAATCCTGCGCTCAGGCATTGGTAATCAGGGGCCAGTAAACAAATGAGGGGCTATTGAATAAGCGTTACCGTTCCTTTTCTAAAAATCGGTTGTCCGGTATCTCGGTGTACGTAGCTGAGTTTCCAGACATAAACGCCCGAAGGTTGCACCTGTCCGTTGACTTTTCCGTTCCAGCGGTCCATCCAGTTATTGGTTTGATAGACCAGTTGCCCCCATCGATTAAAGACCGTGAATGAATAGTTGTTGGCCTTGATCGCGTTATGAGGACTAAAAAAATCATTGAGTCCGTCGTTATTGGGAGTAAAAGCAGTGGGCACTTCTATAAGACAGTGATTGAGCACGCGCACGATCTTATCCACACTGTCGCTGCAGGCCATCTGCAAATTTGTAGCGCGTAGCCGAATACGGTAATAGCTCTCGCGGTTATTAAATGGAAACTGAAAGGGGGGCGGATCCTTTAGCGATGAGGTACCCACCGCATCGAATTGCCAGCGCCACTGATCTACTTGCCCCACCGAAGTATTGACAAACGACAACTTGTCTTCGGGGCAAAGAATAGAATCCGACAGGGTAAAACCGGCCTTGACCTGGTTGTTTAGTACCAGTTGTTGCGCTACCGAATCGGTACAGACACCATTACTGACGCGCAGCGTGATCGTATTGGTGCTGATGGCAGGAAAATTGATACGGTGACTAGCGGTCGATACCCGAATGGTAGTATTAAAGGTCCAATTGTAGCTATTGACACCACCCGCCCCATTGTGCGTAAACAGGTAATTGTTTTGCAAACAACCCATGGTGGCCGAGTAATTGAAGCGCGCCGAAACGGTATCGGCTACGGTAAAGTTCACCTGTTGGCTGGGCAGGTCTTGTCCGCATTCATCTTGAATGATGATGGTATCGGTTCCTGCCAGCAACCGAAGCAGGTAGGTGCCGCCGATCTTGATGGGAGCGGTAAATTTTACGGTGACGAAATCAGTTTTATCGTTAATGCAATTGCCGGAGGCGGAGGCCACCGCCACTGCGCTTGGCCCCGTAACCGAAAAATCGATTCCACGCGGGTCGATGGTCGAACAAAGTATGCGTTTTGGAAAATAGAGTTTCACTGAATCGGGCGCACAGGAGGTACGACCAATGCTATCCGCAAAAATGGGTTGCGGTATAAAGTAGGTAAACGGAACCTTGTCTCCCTGCGGTATGCCGCGGGCGCAATCATCGAGTAACGTGTTGTTGTCGCTGCCATTATTGATGACCAACTCGTAGTTGCCATTGGTAAGAGGAGCGGCCAGGGTAAGTGTGATCTCATCGATATCAAACCCAAAGCTGCAAGAGTCCGGTTGTGCGGCGATCACGGTAGTGACCGCAGGTAGCAAGCTAAATTCACTGCCGCTGAGTGTGGTACTGTTGCAACGAATAGGTTTATTAAGTTTAATGTTAATCTTGCGACCATCACAGTCGGGCTTTGCCGTTGCCAGTTTGGGTAACAGTGGATCGGTTATCACCGCTGTTCCACCGCTAAACGACAAACGGTAACCGACTTGGCTCGGTGAATAATTGCTGACCATTAGAAGGTATTCATGGTCCACTTGCAAGACCGGCATGGCGGCAAAGCGGGGTTCAGTGCCGGTTTGATCGGAGCAACACTGAATAAAACTGGCACCTGAGGCAGCGGTTCCCGTAGGCCCTGGGTTGCCGGCCCAATTGCCGGTAACGACAATGTTACGGTTGGTAAAGATCTCGTTGGGGTTTAATCCGGTAATATCATAGAGCTGCCAATCGTAATCGTCAGTGGCCGAGATGGGGGTGATGGTAAAACCCAGCGTACCCGATTGATAACATTTGAATCGGTAATAGAAGGGATTGATATCGCTGTATTGACATTGATTGAGATTGCAGCCGGGCACAAATAAGTTGGGCGCATTGGTGCAACTGGGTACATTGTTTTGCGTAAATACCGAGGTGCCACAAACGGGAAAAGCGGTAGAGGGGGTTTGCCCCAGCGTGGTACAGGTTTGTGCCTGCAGCAAGAAGGGAGAGACAACAAGTAGAGCGCCCAAGAAGTACAGCAACGGTCGGTTCATGATGACGCTTTTTGGTAGCGATTGCCGGGTAAAGATACGATCAGCCCTGCTAATTCTAAGTTAATAAGAGCAGTGGCAAGCAACTGTGGTTCACACGCTATGCAGGTTCTAAGTTGGTCGATCGTTAGCAAGGCCGTATTGCTGATCTGATGCAACAAGCGTGCTTCGGTCGAAGAGAGTGCTGTGGGTGCGTTCTTAGTCTTTATGGTTTTTTCTGCAATGCATGTTGCGCTTTTCGATCGCTGCCATCCCATCCAGGTTGCCACTTCATCTCCGGTTTCTAGTAAGAGGGCTCGTTGTTGTTTTAGTAAAGCATTACAACCCTGGCTCTTGGGGTCAGCGGGTCTGCCGGGCACGGCGAATACCTCTCTTCCATAATCATTGGCAAGACGTGCGGTGATGAGGCTACCACCCTTGGTACCACTCTCAATAATAATCGCGGCATCGCAGCAGCCCGCTACAATTCTATTTCTTCGAGGAAAAAGATAGGCATCTGCGTTGTGATTAGACATCGATTCAGTAAGCAGCCCGCCACTTGATCGCAGGATCTCTCTGGCCAGTGGCCGATTGATGGCGGGGTAAACGGCATCCAGACCCAGTGGTAACACGGCCAGTGTTGCCATTTGATGGCGCAAAGCAGCTTGATGGGCTACCGTATCGATCCCTATGGCAAGTCCGCTTATGATCGTAACATCATAGGCGGATAGTTGAGCGATGATCTCTTCGGTACATTGAACGCCATGGCGAGTGCAGCCCCGCGTACCCACTACGGCGATCATTTTAGTGGCATTGAGTGAGGCCTCTCCTTTATAATAGAGCAAGATCGGTGCATCAGCGCAGGTGAGCAGACGCTTAGGGTAATCCGGATCGGTAATGAATAAAGGGCGAATGTGATGGCGCTCTAAAAAGCTGATCTCTTCATCTACTCGTTTCCAGTTCGAGAAACCTAGTAGTGATTCAAGTAACCGGTTTGGTATGCCCTCGCATTGCTCGAGCGCCGTGCGGTCAGCATTAAACAGTTCGTCGATATCGAAAAAGCTCAGTAATAGTTTTGCATGAACAGGCCCGAGACCGGGCACCAGGGTTAGGGCGATCTGCGACCGAAGAGCAGCTTGCATAAAGGCGTTTGGTAAAAGATAACACGCCTAGCCGCTTGATGCTAGAGCCCGGTAATCTTCATTTCGGTGCGGCGATTCAGGGCTCTTCCTTCGGGGGTGGCATTGTCGGCTACGGGTTGATCCATGCCGTATCCCTTGGCCGTTAAGCGCGAGGCGTTGATCTTTTTTCCGACCAGGTAATCGACCACAGCCTTAGCGCGGTGATCGCTCAGGGTAAGATTATCGGCGGCCTTTCCGATATTGTCGGTATGACCCCCGATCTCAATTTTAATGGTGGGATTTTCTTGCAGCAGGGTCACCAATTTATCTAACTCGGTAAGAGAGGCGCTATCGAGTTCGAAGCGATTGGTCTCGAAAAAAATATTCTTTAGTACGATCGCTGCATTTTTCTCTATTGGCTGTAGCACGATATTTTTTTGTGCGGCCGAATCGGAGATGCCATTTTTAAGAAAGTACTGATCGGAGTTGAATAAATAGCCCTTTTGATTGACGGTAAACGCGTAGTCACGTCCGGTTGGCAAGGTCAACAGATAATTTCCGGTGCTGTCGGTCTTTACCGTCGACATGATCTGTCTTGTCGAAAGGTCGGTTAGCTCGAGTGTTGCGGCAATGCCCTTGCCGGTTTTTTTGTCGGTAACCTTTCCCTGTACCCAGCGGGTGGGGTAGGGACGGTTTTTTTCTTTCAGCTCAAAGCTGTAAAGGTCCAGCAGGCCATAGCTGTCTTTTCGCTCGGCCGCATAGAGTGCGGTCTTTCCGTCGGCCGTAATAAAAAGCGTTCCCTCTCGATCGATGGTGTTGATGGGGTAGCCCAGATTAGTGGGTTGACTCCAATTTCCGTTCGCTTGTTTGCGAACAAAGAAAATATCATCATCTCCGTAGCCGGGCCAATGCGAAGAGGTAAAGTACAACGTTTGATTGTCGGCATGAATAAATGGGCACTGTTCATCTGCTGGCGTGTTGACCGAGGGACCGAGGTTAACCGGGGCTCCCCAAGTGCCGTTTTCTTGGAGCTTGCAAACATAGAGGTCGCTGCCCCCGTATCCACCCATACGGCGCGAGGCAAAATACAATTCTTGTTTATCGGGCGATAGACAGGGTTGTGATTCCCATTGATCAGAGTTGACCTTTCCCCCCAAATTGATAGCGGCTGACCAACCCGAAGCGGTCTTGTACGAAATATACAGATCGCATCCGCCATAGCTGTCTGGTCGATAACAACCCGTAAAAACCAGCCATGCCCCATCTTGCGAGATCATCATGGCTCCTTCGCTTTGCGGCGTGTTGAGTGATCCTTTTACCGGTGATGCCAGTTCCCAGTTGCCGGGCCGGGTAGTGCCGCTGGTAAAAAAATCTTCGTTGTAGGTATCGACCCTGCGGGTAAAGAAAAGCTGCTTGCCGTCGATGGTTTGCGAAGGAAGATACTCCGCCATTTTGGAGTTGACCGTTGGGCCCAGATTCTTGGGCGCAAAAATCGTCTTGTCGTTGGGGGCTGCAGCTGCTTTCTCTTGCTGCAGCGCAAATTCAAAATTCTTTTTTCGTTTTTGGGCCGCATCGAGGGCGGTACCGGTAGGTTTATATTGATCGATATAGCGGTTCGTGATCTCGAGGGCCTTGGCAAAATCGCCAGTGCCGGCCAGTGCGATTGCATACGAAAGCAGATAGGGTTTAAAATAATCCGCATCTATAGCAAGCGCTCTTCTAAAACAGATCAAACTATACGAATAATTTTTGCTCTCTGCCTGCAACTTGGCCAGCGCTACCCAGGCATCGGCGTAATTCTCGTCTGCGTCGGTGGATTGCTGTAACAGGTCGATGGCTTCGCGATTATTTCCTGCCGAGGCTTTTTCGTAGGCCTTTTCGTATAGCTGCAAGGCTTTTTTGCTCACCTTGTCTGGGCGATATCCCTGCGCGCTTGTAAAAAGCGGGGCGAGTAAAAAAAATAACATTAATACCTGCGTACTGGCTAGGTAGAACCTTAGTTTCATGGCACATTAATGTATTTGTGCACCTGCAAGCTAAGTTGCCAGCGCGGATCATTTTTGATCTTCTCTATTAGAAGCGGAGTTATTTTCTCGGCACGGTCCCATTCGGGTTGTAAGAAAAGTTTACAAGTTGTTGTTACCTGTGTGGCGTATTGATCGGCCCAATCCAGATCGCTGGGATGAAAGATGACTACCTTGAGTTCGTTGGCTAATGGAAGACAAGCGGGTAAGGGCGCTTTGAATTTTTTTGGAGATAGACAAATCCAATCCCAGTGTCCGCTAACGGGATGAGCTCCCGATGTCTCGAGGTGACAGCGTAGTCCGGCCGCGCGTAACTGCGTTGTGAGTACATCGAGCGAATGCAGAAGCGGTTCTCCGCCGGTTATAACGACGATTTTGGCCGGTGTTTGCAAGACCGCATCGACTAATTCTGCCGTTGTTTTTCGCGGATGTTTTTCGGCATCCCAACTTTCTTTTACATCACACCATACACAACCCACGTCGCAACCGCCCAGTCTAATAAAGTAGGCGGCTTGTCCTTGGTAAGATCCTTCGCCTTGCAGCGTGTAGAATTGTTCCATGACCGGAAGCATCGTTACAGCAGAAACGGTACTCATTGCTAGTTTATTTTCTGGAACAGGCCAAGAATGTGTTTTTCATGAGCGCTGCAATGGTCATGGGGCCTACCCCTCCGGGAACAGGAGTGATCCAACTGCATTTAGGGGCTACGCCGGCATAGTCTACATCGCCGAGCAACTTGAATCCATTTTTTTTGGTAGCGTCCTCTACTCGGGTAATGCCCACATCAATTACAATGGCACCTTCTTTGACCATGTCCGCTGTAAGAAAAAGGGGTTGACCCAGCGCGGCCACGATCAGGTCGGCCTTTTTACAATGTTCTGCCAGCGCTTTTGTTTTGGAGTGGCAAATGGTTACGGTGCAATTACCGGGCTGCGTGTTCGCGCTCAGCAAAACACTCATGGGGCGCCCCACAATATTGCTTCTGCCAATTACGACCGCATCGAGTCCGCTGGTATCGATCTTGTAAAAAGAAAGGAGTAGCATTATGCCGAGCGGGGTAGCCGGTACAAAACTTTCCGCACCTTGTACCATCTTACCCACATTGACCGGATGAAACCCATCTACATCCTTTTGCGGATCGATGGCGTCGATCACATCTTGTTCAGAAATATGAGCGGGCAAGGGAAGTTGCACTAATATGCCATCCACATCGGGATCTTCGTTGAGTGACTGAATCGTCTCCAACAGTTTGTGTTGGGTCACACTGCTCTCGAGGCGAACGAGCGTAGAGATAAAACCGGTTTGTTCGCAGGCTTTTACTTTGGCCGCTACGTAGGTGGCACTGGCGCCATTATTGCCAACGAGTATAGCAGCCAGGTGAGGAACTTTTTTGCCTTCGGCAACCCGCTCGGCCACCTGTAGTTTTAATTCTTCTTTTATGGCCTCGGCTGCCAACTTACCATCTAAGATCTTCATGTGGCAAAGGTAACTCCATTTGTCAGCAATTTTTAAACGGAGGCATTTGTTTTTAATCGCTTGATTATTGATGAGGGCCCTGCTAAACTTATGGGATGCGGTTTCAATTCTTTGGTGGGGTCAGGCTCTTTTTTTTAGTAGGATGGGTCGTCGTTGGGCTCTACTGTTCTTGCCTAAGGGCTCAGCCGTTGCGCTACTCGTTACAGGGAAAAATTGCCATGACCTCCTATTTCAACGCAGGTGATCATCATCCTTTTTCTACAATGGTCAACCCGTCTTTTATGGCAGGTGCCAAATCGGTTGGCTGGGCTTTTGGAGGAGAGCAACGTTTTTTGGCACCCGGATGGACGGAGCTGGCGGGTGCCATAACGATACCAGTACAGCGAAGTGTCTGGGGTTTTTTTGCAGGGCAAGAGGGGTTGCCGGTCGCATCCGATCAGCTACTGCTAGTTACCCATGCCCGAACCTTATCTAAGCAGGCTTCAGCAGGTGTGTCGCTTGGAGTCAATAGAAAAAAGGCCGCTGCTCTAGCATCTGTTTTTTCTCCTGCTGCGGCAGCGGGTCTTTCTCTTTTTCTAAGCAACGAATTACATACCGGGGTAGCTTATTATCATGTTGCGAACAGCAGCTCTACGCATGTGGCGGCGGGCGATCATTCGGTTTTGCATTGCACGCTGAGTTATCTGCCAACCGAAAAATTCGCAATGACCGCAGCAGTAACAAAAGAGCGTGGGCAAGCTACGACAAGCGCCGTTTCGGTTTACTATCGGCCCAGTTCGAGGGCGGGGTTTCGAGTAGGATTTTCGGGCAAGCCCTCTATGTGTTGGGCTGGATTGATGGTAGGAATTGGTAAGCGTGTGGCCCTGCAAGTTTATTCCGGATTCTATTCATTGGTAGGAGTAAGCAATGGGATGTCTGTGTATAGCGGTTCCCCTTATAAAGAGACAGCTAAAAGTCAAGATGATCCATGAAAAAAAATAATCTTTTCTACAGGCTGATCTTAGTTTTTTCTCAGTTGCTGTCGTCGAGTATGTTGTTGTCGCAGTCAATACCGCCTCGATTAGAGCCATTGGTAGAGAGTAATGCAACAACACCCACAATGGCTGCTCCCGATGAGGACTTGTTCGAAGAGGCCAGTAGATTTTTGAAAGAACCGATTTTGCTTAATGAGGCCACAAAAGAAGATTTGCAACAGTTGTTCCTGCTTCCCGATGCTTTGATCGATCGCTTGCTGCTGCACCGAAAATTGCTGGGCCCGCTGCTTCATCTCAACGAACTACAGGCCATTGGCGGTTTTACACCTGAACTAATCAGGCAACTGGCTCCATACGTGCGGGTGTTGCCGCCGGGCAGCTTGTCGATGGGCCAACTTATTTCGGCCGGCACCAGTACGCAAGATCTATTGCTACGGGTTACCGGTCTGTTTACGGGTGCGTCGAAGCAGAACGCCGGCACATGGGCAGGCAGCGCACAACGGTTGTTACTCTGGCACCGGCTGCAAACAAGATCGCTGCAAGCGGGATGGATCGTAGAGAAGGATCCAGGAGAGGCACTGCTGCAAAGAGGACGTCCGCCGATCGATCATAGTGGTTTTCATTTTTTTTGGCGGGGGCCAGGCTTGATTCGCACGATTGCCCTTGGCGATTATACGGTTAATCTGGGGCAGGGGCTGTTGCATTGGCAGTCGATGGCTTTTGGCAAATCGGCAGAAATGAGTTGGATCAAAAGGCAAGGTGCGGTGCTGCGCCCTCACCGCTCATCTGGAGAGGTCAATTTTCATAGGGGGCTGGCGGTAACACTTAACTGGAAGCCGCTTACGTTTACTTTTTTTGTTTCGCGACGCTCGCTCTCTGGTCGTTTGCGCTACGACTCGGCAGGGCTGGCAACAGGAATCAGCTCGATCGGCAGCAATGGGTATCATCGCACCCTACAAGAGCAATTGGAAAGAAAGTCATTTCGGCAATGGACAGCAGGTGCTCGTGTGTCGGCCCGGTTAAGGTCACTCGAGATTTCGTTGAACGCTGTTCGTTATTGTTTTTCGCTTCCGCTTATTGGCAGCGAAGAACCTCGAAACAAATTTGACAGCAAGGGTCGTGTTTGGCATAACAGCAGTATAGACTTTTCATATACCCGAAAAAATGTACACTTTTTTGGCGAAGGGGCGCTGGCGGCTGGTGGGGCCGGGGCCTGGGTTATAGGTCTAATGGCGACCGCCACAGAGCGAATCGATCTTTTTGCATTGGTCAGAAATAACGGTATTGCCTACAGGGCACTTTATGCTAATGCTTTTTCGGAGTCTTCTTCGGTAGAGAACGAACGAGGTCTTTATACGGGTTTTACCTGGCGGCCCCATGCAAGGGTTCGCTTAGACGCGTATGCAGACCATTGTGTTTTTCCGTGGATTCGCTATGGCGCCCATTCACCCACAGCGGGGGCTGATTACCTGCTCCAACTTGATTACAGGCCCCACAAACGAGCGTCCATACTTATAAGATATCGCCACGAGCGCAAGTGGGAGGTTGCAACTCCGGCCCCTGATAGCACGCAGATCAAGTCATTTGCGGGTGCTGAGAGGACCGGATGGAGAGCACAACTTTCTTACCAATTTACGCTGCATTGCAGGTTGCGCACCCGGAAAGAGTGGCTGCAGGTAGGGCCCTGGCCTGCGCCCCTGATGGTTGACCCGGCAAAGCAGTCCGAAGAGGGTTTTTTGTATTATGCCGACCTGTTGTTTAACCGGCTAGTGGCGGGTGCCGATCTTTTGTTTCGTTATCAGTATTTCGATACAAATAGCTATTTATCAAGAATTTATGCGCTTTCTCCTGATTTGCGGCCCGGTTTTGGCATAAGGGCCTTTTTTGGAACGGGGCACCAGTTCTGGATAGGGGTAGACAAAGAATTGAAATTCAATATTTTATTAAGCATAAATAGTCAGTTTAGCATGGCGGGTTCCTCTTTGCAAAGCCGCGAGCTAAGGCTTCAGTTGCGCCTGAAACTCCATTAATTACGACAATTCAAAAAAAATCCACGTATTTAACTATATGTTAAAAAAAAGGTTATCTTGCCGCAGCTATTGTGGGCACCGTTATGTCTGAATAGCATGAATCTATCACCAAAATTTTGGCCAATCTCAATTGGCTTTCAATGCTTTTAAATTTTTAAAATTAACGTCAACATGAGAAAAATCGCATCACTGTTCACGATGTTAATGCTCACTGCTGTGTTAGCATTTGGTCAGAACCGGACGATTACAGGCACCGTAGTCGATGAGAACGGAGCCGCGGTCCCCGGCGCAACAGTTCAACTAAAGGGAACCCGTGAAGGAATCGCTGCCGATAATAGCGGCGTGTTTCGTTTACTTGCCAAGACCGGCGATGTACTGGTTGTTTCAGGCGTAGGTCTGGAAACCACCGAGTACAAGGTCGGCGCCGATAACGCTATTAAAGTTCAAGTAAAGAGAAGCGTGGCTGCCTCTGCTGAGGTTGTTGTAACAAGTGGTTATGGTATTAGAAAGAATCTGCGAAATATTGCCACCAACGCACAGGTTGTTACCTCTGAGCAGCTCAATGTTATTCGTCAAACCAACCTCAACAATGCTCTTGCCGGTAAAGTCTCTGGCATGCAGGTAAGAAGCCAGTCTTCTGCCAAACTCGGAAGCACCGGTAACATTCGTTTGCGCGGTGAATCTGGATTTGGTGGCGGGCAAGGTGTTCTATACGTAGTTGATGGAACTATTCTACCCAATCCCAATGACATTAACCTGGACGACATAGAAGATGTTACTGTATTACAAGGCCCTGCAGCGGCAGCCATTTTTGGTCCTCAAGGGGCTGGTGGTGCCATTGTAATGACTCTTAAGAAAGCTAAAAAAGGGCAAAAAGGGATAGGCGTAGATGTAAATTTGGGAGTTCAAAACGATAACGTATACATTTTGCCTAATTATCAAAACTCTTACGCCGGCGGGGGTGTGGGTGATCTTATTCGTTATGTTTGGCAGCCGAATCACCCACAATCCTGGAAGCGTCTAGACGGCAAATATTATCACGACTACGCAGACGATGCTAGTTGGGGCCCCCGCATGGTGGGTCAGGAGTATATTCCTTGGTACTCATGGTACGATGGACATCGTTATTCGGGCACCACTGCTAAGTTGGTTCCTCAACCTAATAACGCAAGAGATTATTACAACACCGGTTTGATGCTAAACAATTCTGTTAGTATTTCCAAAGCTACAGACAATGCTAGCATAAGAATGTCATTTGGTAACATCGATCAAAAGGGGCTACTTCCTCAATCAACCCTCAAAAAGAATACATTCAACATGATCGCTTCGGTCGATGTAACAGAACGTCTTACGGCCTCTATAAACTTCAACTACATTACTCAAATTGTAAGAGGTGAGTTCGACGATGGTTATGCCAACCAAACTAGTGGTTCATTCAACCAATGGTTTCACCGCAACCTCGACATGGATATCATGAAAGAATTGAAGGATGTTCGCACTCCCAATGGCATTTTAGCCAGTTGGAACCACTTAAATCCTACTGCCTACAACCCCGATAATCCTAGAAACTTTTATGCTGGTAACTACTGGTATAATTTCTATTCCTATTTCGATCATATGAAACCTGTTGTGCAAACCGATCGATACTTTGGGGATGTGTCTTTAGCGTATAAAATCAACGATAATCTTCGCATTAAAGGTACCTATCGTAAACAAAACAATAACATCTGGAGTGAGCAAACTATTTCCTCAGATCTTCAACAAAGCGCAACTCAGTCTGGGTACCTTGCTTCTTACAGCACGTCTACATCCAACTCCAACCGCACCAACATGGAGTTGTTGATCTCCTACCAGAAAAAGATAGGTGACTTTAACATTGCTGCGACTGGCGGAACCGACATATTGCGCCAATTGCAAAAAGGTAATAATGCAAGCACTGTAAACGGCCTAAATGTGCCTAATCTGTTCACTATTGGAAATTCTAAGGACCAACCCAGTGTTGGAAATTCTAGAAGTGATTATCGTTACAGTGCTCTATATACCACCGGTAACGTTTCTTTCAGAAACTACTTGACTGCAGAATTTACACTGCGTCAGGACTGGATGTCTGATCTACCTCCTACTAAATCCTTCATTCTCTCTAAGTCTGCCGGACTTTCTTTCGTGTTTAGTGACCTGCTCAAATGGCAGCCACTCAGCTTCGGTAAGTTCAGAGCTTCACTGGGTCAGGTACCAACTGGTATCGGTGTTTACCGTTACCCAGGTTTTGCCTATGGTGTGGGCGCTGTTCAGTGGAACGGAAACTTCTTGATGGGTACACCAGATCAACTAGTAGATCCTAATATCAGCGGATCTGTAACACAACAAAAAGAGGTTGGACTAGATCTGCGCTTCCTCAAAAACCGTATAGGGGTCTCTGCTACCTATTGGACCGGAGACGACAGAAACTTCCCCACCACTATTCCTATTAATGGTGCCAGTGGGTTCAGTAGCATTCTGACCAACGCCGGTCTTATCACCAAGCGGGGTTATAATTTCCAAGCCATGGGCCGTCCTGTTTGGGGCAAAAATTTAAAGTGGGAGGTGAACGCTACTTGGGGTGTTCTAGCTGAGAACAAAGTAGTTTCAATTGCTCCTGGAACAACCCGTATCGCGATAGAGGGTATGTGGGGGTCAACTGGCCCATACATGGTTCATCAAGAGGGTCGTGATTGGGGTCAAATCTTTGGCAACGGTATTAAGCGTATCAACGGACAGCCTGTTCTTGATGCAAATGGCTTCTATGTAAACGATCCTAATGTTTTTTATGGTAGTGCTCTCCCTAAGCACACGGGTGGCGTACAAACACAACTTGAGTATAAGGGTGTTGTATTGAATGCTAATGCTGACTGGCAGATCGGTGGAAAGTTCTTCTCACTCTCTAACATGTGGGGGTCTTACTCTGGACTTACTGCTAGAACGGCTGTCGTTAATGATAGGTATAATCCCATTCGTGACGCGGTTGCTGATGGTGGCGGGGTGCATGTGTTTGGGGTGGATGCCAACGGAAACAAAGTTGATAAATATGTAGAGGCGCAGGATTATTTCCATAGCCTCTACAACAGTAGAGCATTTGATCCATTTGTTTATGACCTCACCTTTGTGAAATTACGTGAGGTTTCACTGGGGTATACACTTCCAATTAAGAAGTGGGGAGTTGATTGGGCCCAGCGAGCAGTGCTTTCAATTGTTGCCCGCAACCCATTACTGATTTATGCTAAAACAAATGACTTTGATCCATCCGAGATTTCAAACATCAGTGGTGAGGCCGGTAATATGCCTGGAACGAGAGGTTTGGGCGCTAATCTTAAAATCAGCTTCTAAACTGTATACAAGTCAAACTATTAAATGAATCTAATTATGAGAAATTTTAGTATACAACACACCTTGGTTCTGCCACTAGCACTTGGTTTGCTCTTTACAAGTTGCAAGCGCTATTCCTCTGACTTTGGGGACACCAATTTGAATCCTGCTGCTACCACTAGCCCAATCTTGCCTGCACTTCTCACTAACGTACAAGCTGGTCTTGGTGGCTATGGTACTCAAACCCGAGGCGGGCTTTATTGTCAGTACTTCTCTGAAACTCAGTACACAGATGTTTCATTATATTCCCTTCCTCAGCTTTCTTTCGAAGGAGAATATTCAGGTTCGCTTTACGATCTCCAGAATATTATTAATACGAACACTAATAATAATATGACGCAGGTCGCTCGCATTTTAAAGGCATACATTTTTAGCACTATCACCGATAGATGGGGAGATATCCCTTACTCACAGGCGCTCACTGGAAATAAGAACCCCTCCTTCGATAAGCAAGAGGATGTTTATCGTGGATGTATGAGAGAGCTCACACAAGCCGTTGCAGCCTTTGATAACACATCTGTTGTGAGTGGTGATATTATTTACGGAGGTAGTGTCGCCAAGTGGAAAAAGATGGCCAACACATTGCGTCTTCGTCTGGCAATCCAAGCTTCAAAGCGTTTTCCTGCCTCTACGGCATGGGCAGCTACAGAATTTCGTGCTGCCTTGGCTGATGCAGGAGAGACCATTACAGCTAATTCAGATAATTGTGTTCTTTCATATCCTGGAGGCAATTTCCGTCACCCTTGGTTCAACCTGTACTTTGATCGCCGCGATTACGGACAGAGTGATGTAATGGTGCGTATCATGGCAACAGATTTAAGCGATGGTCGTCAGGTTGCTTTTGGCTCCTCTAATTTGGGTGTGCCCTATGGAAGAACCCGTAATTTTACCGACCCTTGGTGCCAAGCTAATCCCAGTTGGTCCAGAGTCCTGGCCGAATCGTATCGTCAGCAAAATAGTTCTGTTGTGCTCGTCTCAGCCGCAGAGACCCATTTGCTTCGCGCAGAAGCTGCTGATCGGGGATGGACAAATGAGGGCATGAATGCATTGTACCAACAGGGTATAGCACTTTCTTTTTCTCAGTGGGGCTTATCTGCGCCCGCTTCTTCTTACTACGCTCAGGCCGGCGTTGCTCTTTCTTCCTCACCCGGAACTGGTGCAAATATTAGAAACATTGCTACACAGCAGTACATAGCCGCCTACCCTGATGGGCTACGAGGTTGGTCAATTTGGAGAAGGACTGGTTTCCCTGTACTTACTCCAGCTCAAGATGCCACCAACAGCTCAAGGCAAATCCCCAGACGTTACACCTATGGACAAACCTCTTATGCCAGTAATCCGGCTGCCGTTGCTCTCGCTGCTGCCGCTATTGGAGGGGATACTCAAGACACCAAAGTGTGGTGGGACCAATAATCTTTGCTCTTAAAACAAATTAAATATCCTTAACATGAATATGAAATCATCGATCCTCTTCCTGTTGGCAGTCTCAATAGGATTCTCCTCTTGTATAAAGAAAGAGGTAACCCCACTGGCTGATGAAGGAAAGACGTTTGTAAAGATTTTGCAGTCTAGGCTTAATGAGCTTTACTTTAGCCCGTTCTCCGATGTGCGTGCCATTTCTTTGTTCAGCGTTAGAAGGGATGCTAACTCTTCTAATAATTTACAAAAGTCATCACCGCTCGTTCTTACTAGAGTAGATGCGATGGTAACTCGTTTCAATGCGGCAAATGGCTCAGACTTTGCTATTTTACCTGATAGTTTGTATACGCTCGTATCTACGATCACAAGAGCTGGCAATATTTACAACTCTACTTTTAACTCGGGCGATTTTGCGCGTGAGTTCATTATCAATCTAAATGGTTCTAAGTGGGATCTTAGCAAGAAGTATGCGCTCGGATTTGCCCTTACCAGCGCTGGTACTGCAACAAAGTCCTCTGGAATGGACAGCATTGTTGTAACGCTTTCCATAAAAAATCAGTGGGATGGCAAATACAACCTACGCTGCGGTTTCTATCATCCTTCCTTTACCCCCGCAGGTCCGCATTCATTTAGTGTACCTGTAGAGCTTCATACATCGGGTGTAACAAAAGTCAAATTGAATTGGAATGGATCTTACGCTCAACCATGTTTTGATGTTGCTGGAGCTTTCAACTCTTCCTACTTCTATTTTGGTGTCCAAGAGCCCGAGATCACCATCGATCCAACAACTAATGCCGCTACCGTTCAAAATGTAGCAGCTGGTGCAGTTACCTTCTATACGATGGGAAGAGGCTTCAATAACCAAGGCCATAGACAATCTTTTGATCCTGCCGATAAGTCAATTGTGGTTCATTGGGGATATAGCCTTGGCGCTGGTGGTACTTTCGTCCTTGGTACGTCTCGGGCTTGGGCCGACTCTTTGTACTACGTTGGACCTCGTTAAGCCGTCTTCAACACATTCTTACGGAGCTGTATTACCCTACAGCTCCTTTTTTTTGCTCTATCTTTGACCAATATACCCTTAAGCAATGGATCAACAGCAGCTCCCCAATAACAATCAGCTCAATATCGAGATTTCCGAAGAGGTGGCCGAAGGCGAGTACGCTAATTTGGCGATCATTACCCACTCGCACGCCGAGTTTGTCATCGACTTTGTAAATGTGATGCCAGGCACCCCCAAAAGCCGTGTAAAGTCTCGAATCATCTTAACCCCGCAGCATGCAAAGCGACTGATGCGTGCGCTTACCGAGAATATTCAGAAATACGAATCCATCAATGGTTCTATCAAGGATCTCGAAGAAATACAGCTGCCACTGAATTTCGGTGGTCCCACTGCGCAAGCGTAACGCTGTCTACAGAAAAAAAATGACTTGTTAGTAGCTATTCAGATCAGCCCCTGGTCTGTAAAACTGTAATATCCTTGTTCACTCACGATCACGTGGTCTAGCATATGAATATCGAGCAGTTGTGCGGCTTCTTTTAATCGCTGCGTGAGCTGCTCGTCTGCCCGGCTGGGTTGCAGGTTGCCGGAAGGATGGTTGTGGCAAACGATGATGCTGACCGCATTTTGTTCCAGCGCTTTTTTTAGAATGATCCTTGGGTCGGCCACCGTTCCGGTGATGCCCCCTTCGCTCACGATCTCGAAGTGATTGATGCGGTTAGCCCGGTTTAGGTAAAGGACCCCAAATACTTCTTGTTGCCGGTCTTGTAAACTTACCTGAAGAAACTTGGCTATATCGCTGCTTTTGGAGACCTGTGTCTTTTGCAGGGGAGGGCCGGCATAGCGCCGCCGTCCAAGCTCGAAGGCCGCCATGATCTGGGCGGCACGGGCCTTTCCAATTCCTTTAATGCGGGACATTTGCAGCGGATGCATGCGCGCCAATTCGGTCAGGTTATGCTTGGCGAGGCTCAACAGCTCCAGTGCCAATTGGGGTGCACTGCGTTGCTTGTTGCCGTGTTGCAACAGAAGGGCGAGTAGCTCCGTATCGCTGAGTTGCTCGCAGCCCCATCGATAGAGTTTTTCGCGGGGGCGGTCTTCGGGGGGCGGGGAGGGAGTCGATCTTTCTTGTGTCATCTTATAAGTTTACAAGATCGCCATCCCTTTTGCAAGCGGCAAGCAGAGATTTATTTACAAGGGCCATCGGTATTGTCTGGGGGTATCAATATCTTCGCAGCACTAGTTTATCCTCTGCTATGCAACACGCCAAAATCTTTGCCGGAACCGGCTCTCAGCAGCTGGCCGAGCAAATCTGTAAACGGTACGGAACCCAGCTCGGAAAGGTCAATATCCAGCGATTCAGCGACGGGGAGATCTGCCCTGTTTTTCTGGAAAGTGTGCGGGGCGATTATGTCTTTTTGGTGCAAAGCACCTATGCCCCGACAGACAATCTAATGGAGCTGCTCCTGATGATCGATGCCGCCCGCAGGGCCTCGGCCTACAAGGTGATCGCGGTAATGCCCTACTATGGCTATGCCCGGCAAGACAGAAAGGATAAACCCCGGGTTGCGATAGGTAGTAAGCTGGTAGCCAATATGTTAGTGGCTGCCGGGGCCGATCGGGTTATCACGATGGACCTGCACGCTCCCCAGATACAAGGCTATTTTGATATTCCGGTAGATCACCTGGATAGTCACGCTGTTTTTATCCCTTATATCGAGAGTTTAAAGCTGGAAAATCTTACCTTTGCGGCCCCCGATGTGGGAGCTACCAACCGGATTCGTGAGATTGCCAGTTATTTCAATGCCGAAATGGTAATCTGCGATAAACACCGTAAGCGGGCCAACGAAATAGCCAGCATGGTAGTGATCGGGGATGTTACAGGCCGTGATGTATTGTTGATCGATGACATCTGCGATACGGGCGGCACCCTCGCCAAAAGCGCAGGATTGCTTAAAGAAAAGGGGGCCCGTTCGGTTAGGGCGCTCATTACGCATCCGGTGCTCAGTGGTAAGGCCTACGAGAATATCGAGAACAGTGTGTTAGAAGAACTCGTAGTGTGCGACACGATCCCGGTAAAAGCCGTGGGTGGAAAGATCAAGGTGTTGAGTGTGGCCGAACTGTTTGCGGTAGCCATTCGAAACGCTTTCGAGAACAAGAGTATCACTAGTCTCTTTGTTCACTCGCAGCTCAAGAACAAGTGAATCAATAAAACAAAATAGCATGAACACAATTACAATCGAAGGACAACTGAGGACCGGATTTGGCAAAACAGCCACCCGTCAACTCCGCTCTCAGGAAATGGTGCCTGGTGTAATTTACGGGGGTGCTCAGGAGATCAATTTCTATGCTCCTGCTGCGGCTTTCAAGAATTTAGTCTACACACCAAGCTTCCAGATCGCCGAAGTAAAGATCGACGGCAAAATGTACAAGACCATCCTTAAGGACCTTCAGTTCGACAAGGTCAACGATCAGTTGACACACGTAGATCTGCTGGAGCTGGTCGAAGACAAAAAAGTGATCGCGAACATTCCGCTCAAATTCGTAGGCGCCTCTAAAGGTGTCAAGGATGGCGGTAAGTTGATCACCAAAATGAAATCACTTAAGGTAAAGACCTTTCCCAAGCATCTGCGCGAACAGATCGAAGTAAGCATCGATAACCTCGAATTGAATGGCAATATTCGTGTAGAAGATGTCCAGATCTCCGAGTACGAGATCTTGAATTCTCCCCGTATTCCCATTGCTTCTGTGGTATTGACCCGTCAGTTGAAGCAAGAAGAGGCGACCGCTCCTGCTGCCGGTGCCGCTCCTGCTGCCGCTGCCCCTGCCGCTGCTGCTGCCAAAAAATAAGAATAGCCCAAAGCATTCCTTTATTGCAAAACCCGCATCGATCGATGCGGGTTTTTTATTGGCGAAGACCGATATTTGAGCTCTAGAAAAACATGAAAATACTGCTGGCCGGATTAGGAAATGTGGGTGATGAGTATGCGCACACCCGACACAACATCGGATTCGATGTGGTAGGGGCCTTCGTACAGCGACACGGCGGGCAATTTCGGGTCGACCGTTTGGCGTATGTAGCCGAAGTAAAATGGAAGGGTAAGCAGTTTGTTTGTGTTTGTCCCACCACGTACATGAACCTAAGCGGTAAAGCCATCAAGTATTGGTTAGATAAAGAGAAGATCGATACGGCCTCGCTGCTGGTAGTGGTAGACGATCTGGCGCTTCCGCTCGATAAGATCCGTATTAAGCCGGGTGGTAGTGATGCCGGTCATAATGGATTAAAAAGCATTCAAGACGCGCTCGGTACCATTCAATATCCCAAACTTCGGTTTGGGATCGGCAGCGATTATCCGAAAGGAAAGCAAGCCGATTTTGTCTTATCGCGCTGGAAGAGTACCGAAGAAAAACAAGTGGCAGACAAGATTGCCCACGCTGTGGATGCGATAGAGGTGATCGCTACACAAGGACTCGAAGCGGCGATGAATCTTTACAATCAAAAAAGTTTTACCTGAATACCCTTTTATGAAGATCGTTTGCATAGGAAGAAATTATGTGGCCCATGCCCGCGAGTTGGGAAATGAAGTGCCTGCCGACCCTGTTATTTTTATAAAGCCCGAGACCGCCCTTTTAAAGACCGGTCATCCGTTTTCGATTCCGCCTTTTTCGAACGAGGTCCATTATGAATGCGAGTTGGTGCTTCGGGTGTCTAAAAAAGCGCAGGCCATCACAAAAGAAGCAGCGGCCGGCTATATCGATGCCCTTACGGCCGGGCTCGATTTTACCGCTCGCGATCTGCAGCAACAGCTCAAAGAAAAAGGATTGCCCTGGGAAAAAGCCAAGGGCTTCGACGGATCGGCCGTGGTAGGTAATTGGATGCCGGCCGATCAATTTAAAAATAAAAAGGATATTCATTTTTGCTTGTACAAGAACAAAGCCATCGTGCAACAAGCCAGTACATCACAACTGATCTTTGACTTCGATACGCTGCTTGCGCACATCAGTCAGTATTTTACACTAGAGCCGGGCGATCTGGTCTTTACCGGCACACCGGCAGGGGTTGGGCCCGTAGAGCCCGGTGATGTGCTCGAAGGTTTTGTCGAAGACGATTCTGCCTTTGAATTATCCATACAGTAGCAACAATTGCATGAACGCTTCTACCACCTTACTCAACGCCTATGAACTCATGTGCCAGGCGCATGCCATGGCTGCTATTTACGAGGCTAATCGAAGCAGTTGCAAGTATGTTCACTCTACGTCTAGGGGGCACGAGGCCATTCAGCTGGCGGCCGCTTTTTGTTTACAGCCCCACGATGTGGTGAGTCCTTATTACCGCGATGAGAGTCTGTTGTTGGGGTTAGGATTTACTCCATACGAATTAATGTTACAACTCTTGGCCAAGGCCGATGATCCCTTTTCGGGAGGAAGAGAGTACTATGCTCACCCCAGTTATCAAGGAAAAGGGAAGCCCCTCATTATTCATCAATCGAGTGCAACGGGTATGCAGGTAATTCCTACGACAGGGGTAGCACAGGCCGTTCAATATTGGGAGACCTTAGTTGCAAAAGATACAGAGCCTGCGGCCTTGCTGCGGCCGGGATGTATGCGATCGACCACACCGCCCATCGTACTCTGTTCAATGGGAGATGCCAGTGTTACAGAAGGAGAGGTGAGCGAGGCATTTCAGTTTGCCGTACTCAAGCAACTGCCCATCATCTATTTGGTGCAAGACAATAATTGGGGAATCAGCGTTACCGCTGCAGAGGCAAGGGCCATGAATGCCTTTGAATATGCGGCCGGTTTTAAGGGAATGGGAAGAGTACAAGTGGATGGCTCCGATCTGGAGGCTTCCCTTTCGGTGCTAAAAGAAGTAAGTGAGCTGGTTCGACAACAACGCAAACCCTATTTGGTGCATGCACAGGTGCCGTTATTGGGTCATCACACCAGTGGCGTGCGCAGAGAGTTTTACAGGGACGATCAAGAATTTGCCACGCATGTGCAACACGATCCTCGCCCTAAATTAAAAGAGCGACTCTTGGCCTCTGGCGTTAGCGATGCCGAATTGAATTCGATCGAAAAAAGGGCCACGCAGACCGTTGCCGACGATTTTAGCAGGGCCTTGATGGCACCCGATCCGGCAACTGAAACAATAGCGCATCATGTGTTTGCCCCTACACCCATTACCGAAGAGAAAGGCGAGCGCAGTCCTGCGGGCGCTGCCAAGATCATGATGGTCGATGCTGCCCTCTTTGCCATTAAGGAGATCATGCAACAGCATCCGGAGGCCTTGCTCTACGGACAGGATGTGGGCAAAAGACTGGGTGGCGTGTTTAGAGAGGCGGCTACGCTGGCCGAGATCTTTGGTGAACACCGCGTTTTTAATACGGCCATACAAGAGGCCTATGTAGTAGGATCCACCGCAGGCATGTCTGCCATGGGGCTGCGTCCGATCGTAGAGGTGCAATTTGCCGATTATATCTATCCTGGGTTCAACCAGCTGGTTACCGAACTTTCAAAAAGTTGTTACCTCAGTATGGGAAAATTTCCCGTCTCTATGATCTTGCGCGTGCCGACCGGTGCCTATGGCGGAGGGGGGCCTTATCATAGTGGCTCGGTAGAAAGTACTTTATTGTCCATCAAAGGGATCAAAGTGGTCTATCCCTCTACCGCTGCCGATATGAAAGGATTGATGAAGGCCGCGTATTATGATCCCAATCCGGTGGTGATGTTAGAGCACAAAGGGCTTTATTGGAGTAAGGTGCCAGGCACCGATGAGGCTCGCACCTTGGAGCCCGCTGCCGATTACATCATTCCACTGGGAAAGGGTCGTGTGGTGCAACCCGCCAACGAAGCTATGATTGCATCGGGTAACTCTGCCGTCGTTATTACCTATGGTATGGGGGTGTATTGGGCTAAAGAGGCCAGTCTTGCGTTGCCCGGTCAAGTAGAGATCATTGACCTGCGATCGTTATTTCCACTCGACGAAGCGCTGGTCTATGCGCGCGTTCGCGCCCACGGAAAATGCCTGGTGCTAACCGAAGAGCAGCAGCTTAATTCATTTGCCGAAGCATTGGCCGGTCGCATCGCAAAAAATTGCTTTACCGCGCTCGATCAACCCGTAGAAGTATTGGGCGCACTGAATGTACCTGCGGTTCCACTAAATATGGAATTAGAAAAAGTCATGTTGCCTACGCCCGAAAAGGTCCGCGAGGTAGTAGAACAATTACTAAAGGGGTAAGCCTATTATTTTTTTAGCTGCAGACGAATCTGTAATTCTTCGAACTGTTTTTCGTCGATGGTAGCGGGTGCATCGAGCATCACATCGCGACCGGCATTATTTTTAGGAAAAGCAATAAAGTCGCGAATGCTTTCACTGCCTCCCAAAATGGCGCAAAGCCGGTCAAAGCCAAATGCGATGCCCCCGTGTGGTGGCGCTCCGTACTCAAAGGCGCCAAGTAAAAATCCAAATTTGTGTTGTTGCTCTTCTTTGTCCATGCCCAGGGCCGCAAACATTTTCTCTTGCAATTTGCGCTGGTAAATGCGAATGGAACCGCCTCCGATCTCGTTTCCATTCAGCACCATATCGTAGGCATTGGCCTTGATGCGTGCATAGGGGTGACGCAGGTAGTTGGCCGCATCGGCAATAACAGGGTCATTGCCGATCATGGTCTCTATTTGATCGGGCTTAGGGGATGTAAAGGGATGATGGCGTGCCACCCAGCGATTACCTTCTTCGTCATATTCAAAAAGCGGAAAGTCGAGTACCCAGCACAACTTAAATTCGTCGGGCTTGCGCAGGCCAAGTCGTTGCCCCAGCTCAAGGCGCAGTTCGCTCATGGCCTTGCGCGTGCGTTCTTCTTTTCCGGCCAATAGCAAGATCAGATCGCCGGGTTGCGCGTGAGCCGCTTTGGCAATGGATAGCAATTGCTCGGGCGTATAAAATTTATCGATGCTGCTTTTGCAGTTATCTGCTGCGAGATACTTGATGTAGGCGAGTCCCTTCATGCCGATCTGTGGACGTTGTACCCACTCGGTGAGCTCATCGGTTTGTTTGCGGCTGTAATCCGCTGCACCGGGTACGGCAAGGGCCAAGACCGTTTCGGCCTGGTCAAAAATCGCAAAGCCGGCCGCGTCGATCAGCGTGCGATGGTCTGCCTTGTTGGTAAAAACCGTATCAGGTTTTTTAAGGTTTAGCAACGGCATCGCAAAACGGATGTCCGGTTTATCGTTGCCATAGGTCCACATGGCCTCTTCCCAGCTAAGCCGGGCAATGGGCGCGGTGTAATCGATCTGCTTGACCTCTTTAAAAATATAGCGTATCATGCCTTCGAACATCAAGAGGATGTCCTCTTGCTCTACAAAGGCCATCTCGCAGTCGATCTGGGTAAACTCCGGTTGTCGGTCGGCTCTCAGGTCTTCGTCTCTAAAACATTTTACGATCTGGTAGTAACGATCGTAGCCGCTTACCATCAGCAATTGCTTAAAGGTTTGCGGAGATTGGGGCAATGCATAGAACTGACCGGGATTCATGCGAGACGGAACAACAAAGTCGCGGGCCCCCTCGGGCGTAGACTTGATTAGAAACGGTGTCTCGATGTCCATAAACTGTTTGCTATGTAAGTAGGTGCGAGCCGCTCTGTTCACCGCATAGCGAAGTTCTAGGTTGCGACGTACGGCCGCCCTTCTTAGATCTAAAAAGCGATACTTCATGCGTAGGTCATCGCCACCATCGGTATCGTCTTGAATGGTAAAGGGAGGAACGGCCGCTTTGTTGAGTAGGGTCAACGACTGAACATCGATCTCAATATCGCCAGTGGCCAATTGAGGATTTTTGTTACTGCGTTCAATCACCTCTCCGCTCACTTGCAATACAAATTCTCTGCCCAGTGGGTTGGCCTCGAGGGCCGCGTTTACTTGTTCTCCGAATAATAATTGGGTAATGCCATAGCGGTCACGCAGGTCCACAAAGGTGATGGCACCATATTTTCGAATGGTTTGGACCCATCCGGCCAAAACAACCTTTTTGCCTTTATCTTCTAAGCGTAGTGCTCCACAGGTATGCGTTCTATACATTTTATCTGTCTAATGCGAATGATTAAAGAGTGGTGGTTCTGCGCCGGTTGATCTCGTTGGGGCGCTGTATCAAATAATAATAGATCAAAATTAATGAGCCCAGCGTAAATGGAATCAGGGAGAGTTGTTTTCCGGTAAGCAGACCAAAGAAAAGTTCTGCATCGCGTTGAATAAATTCCATAATCATCCAGGTGCTGTTGGCGCAGATCCAAAAAGCTACCGCCAGATTGTGAGCCAGCTCGGTGGCAATATGACGGGTGCGCCACGAAATAAAAAGTGCCACGAACAGCGTAGGAACGATCATACCCACGCCCAATATTTCCCATCCCATGCACCAACTAATGTCTTTGATGATCCAAAAAACAATATGCAGGTTTTCCATGCGCCGGTATTTGGCGGGTATGGAGTAGAGGGCCGAAGCAGGCTCTTGCAATGGGTTGGACATAGTGGCCGAAAGGTAAGAAAGTTGTGAAAAAATGCGCTCAATTTCTCTTGAATCTGCGCAGGTCGGCCTCGGGATCAAGCGGAGTGTTATGTAGCAGATGCTGCACAAGTTGGTTGGCAAAATAGGGTGCCAGGGAGCAGCCCTTGGTACCCATGCCTCCTAAAAATCCAATGGTCGGCCATTGCTCTAGCATGCCTACAAAGGGTCTTCTTTCTTTAGATCCGGGCCGTATGGCGGCCCAATGGTCGACGATAGTAAAAGGTAGTGAAAGCCATTGCTGTAAGGTGTCTGTGGTCGACTCGCGATACGCTACACTGGGGTTAGAATCGTTGAAGTTCCACTCATAGCTCGATCCTGCCCACCAATGTCCCTCTTGGTCCAGTGGTATTAGGGTGAGTGGCCCTTTATAGACATAAGAGGAGGGCAGGTCGGGAATGTGCAAGATTAGGGCCTCACCCTTTACCGGTGCCACGGGCAGGTGATCAAAAAGCGTATTGGTATGCGCCCCAATGCCATCGCAGAAGATCAAATAGTCAAATGAGATGTCTTCGTAGCGATGGGTAGAAGCCGTCGCATTCAGCTGTGGGTATTCAAACTTTTTTTCCAGTAGGCGGCCCTGTTGCAACAGATGTTTTTTATACGAAGACAGTAACAAATCGGGTCGTACCTGGCAGCTTTTTTGAATAAGGCCATGGCCCTGTGGGGAATTGAACAAAGCCGTTTCTGCAAGGGGCTCAGTGGGTAGGTGCAGGTAGTCAGAACGCTCCCGGACCCGCTTTTCAAATGCAACCCTGGTATCGGGGTGCGCGAAGAATTGCAGAATATTTCGCTCTTCGATCAGTTTGTGACGTGGCTTCTCTTGTTCGGTAAAAAGTAATTGTGAAAGACGCGTATACTGCGTATGGGCAAAGGGGAGTAGTTCATCGATACGCCACGTAGTTACCAGCCTTCTGCCGGTAACGGGGTTAATGAGTCCGCCTGCTTGTCTTGAGGCATTGGGGAGATTGCCAGGATCAAGTATAATAAACTCTCTTTTTTCCTGCTCCAAAAAATAACTGAGCCAGGTTCCACACAGACCCTGACCCACGAGCAGAAATTCGGTTTTCATTTGGTAAAGGTACAGGAAGCAGCGAAGCGTCTTAGTCGATTGAGAGGGTAGTGCTGTTGGTACGATACGTTCGGCGGGCAAGATTAAAAAGCAACAGGCGGCAGCCCGGAACCCAAAACTCACCAGGATAGCGAGTGGTAAACTTGTAATCCCATTCATACAACCCCGGAACAAGTTGGTAAAGCGTAAGGCTAATGGCTGTATCGGACAAGGATTTTTGTACCAGCAGCCCCGCTTTTCCTTTTTTGAGTTGCACGCGACCACCGCTAGGTTGCAGCCCGGCCGAAAGAGGAAGCAGCACCCGACAGCTATCCATTTTTTCGGTAAGAGAGATCGTCAAACGAAGGACGACGGGCTGCCCGATTGGTTCTGTGCTAAAAGGAGTAATGGGTGGCTCGGCCTCAGATTTCGACGGTTGTCCATTGCTTCGCAGCAGCCGGACACCTCCTTTGACGGTCACGTGATTCTCTTGTTCTTCGCCATCAGCACGACTCGCCTCTTTAATGTCAACATGCCCGCTAATTTGCTGCTGTGCACTATCGACACGAACCGTTAGCTGCCAATCTACTTTTCCGGTATAAAGAGAAGGGATCGTAAGGGGAAAACGAACGACAGAGCGCTCACCGGGAGCAATTGTAAAATATTGATTGGCGAGTTGATTAAAGAACCAACCGTCGACCGGTTGTTTATTTACAGCATCAAAAAGTTCTAGTTGTAAATTGCCGGTTATTTCTTGCGTGCTTGAATTTTGAAGTACAAACTGAAGTTTGGGTTGATCACCGGCATAAAAAAAGGCAGGAAGGTCGGCGGCTGCGGTAATGGGCAATTGTGAATAGGCAGGAGCGCTATTCGCTGACCATAAGCAAACCAACAGTAAAAGACAGCTGCGCATTTATTTCTTTAAGACCTCGGCCATCTTCTTGCCGATGTCGGCCGGGCTGCTTACAACGTGAATACCGCAATCGCCCATGATCTTCATTTTGGCAGCTGCCGTATCGTCGGCCCCGCCAACGATGGCACCGGCGTGACCCATTCTTCGACCGGGAGGAGCGGTCTGTCCGGCAATAAAACCAACGACCGGCTTTTTATTGCCATTCGCTTTTATCCAGTGGGCCGCTTCGGCCTCCATACCTCCACCGATCTCTCCGATCATAACGATCGCGTCGGTGTCGGGATCTTGCATAAAGAGTTCAACGGCTTCTTTGGTTGTAGTACCAATAATGGGGTCTCCGCCAATACCCACCGCGGTAGAAATGCCCAGACCGGCCTTGGCCACCTGGTCGGCTGCCTCATAGGTGAGTGTACCCGATTTAGAAACGATACCCACCCGTCCTTTAACAAAGACGAAGCCGGGCATAATGCCCACTTTGCAGGCTCCGGCCGTAATAACACCGGGGCAATTGGGACCCACCAGTCGGGTGGGTTTGCCTTGCAAATAGTTTTTAACGCGCACCATGTCTTGCACCGGAATACCTTCTGTTATACAAACCACCAGCCCAATACCGGCTTCGGCTGCCTCCATAATGGCGTCAGCAGCAAAAGCGGGGGGTACAAAGATGATGCTCACACTGGCGCCGGTTGCCTTAACTGCATCGGCCACCGTATTAAAGACGGGACGGTCCAAATGGGTCGTTCCCCCTTTTCCGGGCGTTACTCCACCGACCACATCGGTTCCATATTCGATCATCTGAGAAGCATGAAAACTACCTTCGGTGCCGGTAAATCCTTGCACCAGTACTTTAGAATTCTTATTGATAAGGATACTCATAGCAGGCTGCTTAAAACTTGCCGCAAAGGTAAGGATTTGTCTGCATCAGGGTCTCGTCATATCGTCCATATTGCGCACATTGGGCATCTTTCCGGTCTCTTCGAGCATACGCATGTCCTTAGCATCTTTTAAAAACTCGGACGCAAAGATAAAATCGTTAAGCAGCTGGTTCTTGCTAAAGATGATGTCTTTGCGGGTTCCCTCCCATTCTTTCTTGCCTTGATACATGTACAAGATATAATCGCCCGTTTCCATTACGCTGTTCATGTCGTGGGTATTGACCACGGTGGTAATATTAAATTCGACGGTCAGCTCCTTGATCAATTTATCGATGACCAGCGAGGTCTGCGGATCGAGCCCAGAGTTGGGTTCATCACAAAAAAGATATTTAGGATTAAGCACCACCGCCCGGGCCAGGGCTACTCTTTTTTTCATACCTCCGCTTAGCTCAGCCGGAAATTTTCGGTTCACATCCTTTAGGTTAACGCGCTCGAGCACTTCGTTGACCCTCTTTAATTTTTGGGTGGGGGAATCGCTGGTAAACATATCCAGCGGAAACATAATGTTCTGCTCTACGGTGAGCGAGTCAAAGAGGGCCGATCCCTGAAAGAGCATACCGATCTCTTTGCGTATGTTGGTACGCTGCTCTTGGTTCATCGAAAAAAAATTCTCGCCCTGGTAGTAGATCTCGCCATCGTCGGGGGTCAGTAGGCCTACCATGCATTTCATCAACACCGTTTTTCCGCTACCGCTCGCGCCAATGATCAGATTACATTGCCCCGTTTTCATTTGGGCACTGACCTCTTCGATCACGACCTTGTCGCCAAATTTCTTTTGTATGTTCTTTACTTCGATCATCGTTTTTTAAAGAAGAAGGGCCGAGAGAATATAATCGGCAAATAAGATCAGCACACAACTTACCACGACAGCCTTGGTACTGGCACGACCGATCTCTAGGGCGCCACCGCGAACATAGTAGCCAAAATAGGCAGGCACACTAGAGATGATAAAGGAGAATACATACCCTTTTACCAAGGCAAAAAAAACATTGTAGGGCAAAAAATCGGCCGCCAATCCTTTGTCGAATATGTTGGGAGAAATAATGCCGGCCGCTGTTCCGGCCAACCGTCCGCCCCAAATGCCCAGGGCCATGGCAATAATAACCAATAGCGGAATCATGAGCATGGCCGCTGTGATCTTTGGTAAAATAAGGTAGGTCTTGGTGTTGATGCCCATAATCTCGAGGGCATCGATCTGTTCGCTTACGCGCATATTGCCTAACTCGCTGGCAATACGACTACCGGCCACACCGGCCAACACGATACAGACCAGGGTGGGAGCAAACTCCAAGATCACCGTATCGCGTACGATCTGTGCGATGGTGGTGAGGGGTACCAGTGGGCTAACCAACTGATAGGCCGTTTGAATGGTCGATACCGCGCCTATAAAAACGGAGATGATAGCCACAATGCCCAGCGAACCGATCCCGATCTCTACGCATTGATGCATCAGCTCTTTCCAATACATGCTGGTTTTCTCTGGGCGCTTAAACATGCCCTTGAGCATTAACAAGAATCGTCCTATGTCACTGAGCAAACGCATGGGCGCACTTCTTTTTATTTACGAAACCGCTTCCACCAACGCGATTGGCGGACGATCTCTTGCGTGGGTGTTTTCGTTTTTGACTTTTGCTGGGCATCCACCACGGCGATCACGGCCATGTTGATAATACTGCGAATAGAACTGCCGAGCTGCAAAATATGAACAGGCTTTTTAAGACCCAACAAGATCGGTCCTACCGCATCGGCCGTATCTAATTCTTTCATCAGATTATAAGCGATATTGCCAGCGGCCAGATTTGGAAAGATCAGCACGTTGACATCTTTATCGGCGAGTTCGCAGAAGGGGTAGTTCTCTTGCATCAACTCTTTGTTGAATGCAACGCTGGCCTGCATTTCGCCGTCCACGATCAGTGATGGATTCTTTTCTTTTACAATGGCACGGGCACGCGCCACCATTTTAGCCTCGGGCGAATCGCTGCTGCCGAAGTTGGAGTAACTGAGCATGGCAATGCGAGGCGTAATGTTAAACTGCTTGACCTCTTTGGCGGCCAGTAGCGTAATTTCTGCGAGCTCCTCGGCCGTGGGATTAAAATTTACCGTGGTGTCGGCCAGAAACAAAGGTCCTTTTTTGGTCAGCATCATGTACATGCCGGCGATCTTGCTGACCCCGTCTTCCATACCAATTACCTGAATGGCCGGGCGAATCGTATCGGGATAATTTTTGGTAAGCCCCGAGATCATTGCATCGGCCTCGCCGCATTCCACCATCATGGCTCCAAAATGATTTCGGTCTTTCATGATCTTTCGGGATTCGTGCACATTGAATCCTTTACGACCGCGTTTGGCCAAGAAAAGATCGCCGTATTGATTTCTTTTTTCTTCTAACTCGTCGCTGCGAGGATCAAAAATGGGCAAGCTGTCGAGGTCAATTCCGTTCTCTGCCGCCATGGCCATGATCTTTTCTTTGTTGCCGAGTAAGATCGGGAACCCGATTCCCTCATCAAACACCAACTGGGCTGCTTTTAAGATCTTGATATTATCGGCTTCTGCAAATACGATTCGCTTGGGATCGCGCCGGGCCTTGTTACCGATGGCACGCATTACCTGGTTATCGAGCCCGAGTCGTTTGTTAAGTTCTGTGGTGTACTGATCCCAGTCGTTGATCGGAGCCTGGGCTACGCCGCTTTCGATGGCTGCTTTTGCAACAGCCGGGGCTACCGTTGCCAGCAGCCGGGGGTCGAGCGGTTTGGGAATAATATAATGGGGGCCAAAGCTAATGGTCGCTTCGTTGTAGGCCATGGTCACAATATCGGGTACGGGCGTTTTGGTGAGTTCCGCCAGCGCTTTTACGGCTGCCAGTTTCATGGCTTCGTTGATCTGTCTGGCTCGTACATCGAGGGCACCTCGAAAGATGTAGGGGAAGCCCAGCACATTATTGACCTGGTTGGGATAGTCACTTCTACCGGTGGCCATAATAATATCTTTTCTGGCCTCGGTGGCATCTTCCCAACTAATCTCAGGATCGGGATTGGCCATGGCAAATACGATAGGATTCTTGGCCATGCTCTTGACCATCTCTTTCGAGAGAAGGCCTCCTTTGCTAAGTCCGATAAAGACATCGGCATCTTTCATGGCCTCTGCCAGCGTTAGATTTTTTCCTTTGGCCAAAAATTCTTTTTTGAGCTCGTCCAGATCGTTGCGGCTTTCGTGTACCAGTCCCTTACTATCGTAGACCCAAAAATTTTCTTTGCGGGCACCCAGTGCCACATAGAGTTTCATACAAGCTACGGCAGCGGCTCCGGCCCCGCTAACGACAAAACGCAGCTTTTCCATTTTCTTTTTTTGCAACTCGCAGGCATTAAGCAGGGCGGCCGCACTAATAATGGCAGTGCCATGCTGATCGTCATGCATCAGCGGAATGCTCAGCTCTTCTTTTAATCTTTTTTCAATGTAAAAACATTCAGGGGCCTTGATGTCTTCGAGGTTGATGCCTCCAAAGGTTGGTTCTAATGCTTTGACAATGGCTACGAATTTCTCCGGATCTTGCTCGTTGATCTCGATATCGAAAACGTCGATGTCGGCGAAGATCTTAAAGAGTACGCCCTTACCCTCCATAACGGGCTTGCCCGCCTCGGGGCCGATGTCGCCCAATCCTAATACAGCGGTTCCATTGCTAATAACGGCCACCAGGTTACCCTTGGCCGTATACTTATATACGTTTTCTTTATTGGCAGCGATCTCTAGACAGGGTTCGGCTACGCCGGGAGAATAAGCGAGAGAGAGGTCTCGTTGTGTTTTAGCTTCTTTGGTGGGAACTACTTCGATCTTTCCGGGTCTTCCTTTGGCGTGATATTCAAGTGCCTGTTGTTTACGAAGGTCGTGCTGCATAATTCGGTATTGAGTGAATACAATTCTACATGGCTCAAATGGCTTGCAAGGTACGATAAATTTGGAGGTGCCCCTTTCTACAAACGTCGTTTGCTTAGGGGGTAAGACGAGCACCCAGCCAGGCCATCATCGCAGTCCCGTAAGGAATGGCCGCTTCGTCTACAATAAAGCGAGATGTATGAACTCCATGCGTGTTACCCATCGATGGATTCAAAATGCCCAGTCTAAAAAAACAACCCGGTATCTGCTGTGCATAAAAGCCAAAGTCTTCTGCCCCCATGCGCACTTCGGTCTCACTGATGTTTTGTTTGCCCACCAGCTGCTCGGCCAAGGGAACTACGCTTGCGTGCAGCGCTTCGTCGTTATGTACGCAAGGGTAGCCGATGTCGATATGTAATTGTGCCTCGCCTCCCATAGCGGATACTACCTGCTCGGTAACTTGTTTGATGAGTCCGTGCGCCTTTAATCGCCACGTCTCGTTCATGGCCCGAAACGTTCCCATCAGTTTGACTTGATCGGGTATTACGTTGGTGGTGTTTCCTCCTTGAATCGAGGTAATGGATAACACCGTTGGATTGAAAGGATCATTGTGTCGGCTAATCAATTGTTGCAAGGCCGTTAGTAGATGCGCGCTTATTAAGATCGGATCGACCGCCAGATGAGGAGAAGCCGCATGCCCTCCCTTTCCTTTGATGGTAATATAGATCTCATCGGCACTGGCCATTACTTTTCCGGCGCGAAAAGAAAAGGTGCCGGTCTCTAAAGTAGTACTCACATGAAGGGCTACAATCGCTTGAGGGGTAGGGTTGCTGAGTACGCCATCTCTGATCATCAGTGAGGCCCCGCCGGGATTTTTTTCTTCTCCGGGTTGAAAGATAAGTTTGACCGTGCCCTCCCATTCCGAGCGAGACGCTTGTAGCAAACGGGCCGCTCCCAGAAGACAAGTGGTATGAACGTCGTGTCCGCAGGCGTGCATGATGCCGTCGTTGACAGAGCGGTACGATAGATCATTTTCTTCTTGTATCGGAAGGGCATCCATATCGGCTCGCAGCGCGATCAATCTTTTGCCGGGATTCTTTCCTTCTATACTTGCTACGACGCCTGTAGTGGACAAAAGGGTAGAGGCCACGCCGAACGATTGCAACTTGTCTTGTACAAAGGCGGCGGTCTTGACCTCTTGATAGCTTAACTCGGGGTTGGCGTGTATGTGCCGTCTCCAAGCGATCAGCTCGGCAGCTTGCTCGTGGGCCTGTTGCAAAAAGTCAGTTTGCATATAGCAAAAATAAGGGAAGCGCTCAAGGATACTCCCCATCCGGCACTGCGCTCTCTTCTTCGGCCGAACCCCTGAGTTTTACTTCAATTATATCGTTGATAATAAAAACCCCTTTTGGAAAAAGCAGTTCCAGCCTGCGCTGGTATTGTTCGGCTTCTTTACGCTCTTTGAAATTACCGGCCTTGACCCTGTAATAGGGCGATTGATGAAAGAGATAGGCTTTTAGCTCGGGAAAATACGTGTACACCTTTGTTTTAGCGGCTAGCGCCTCTTCGCGCAGGGTTGTGCTAATAACCAGTACTCTAAATCCCTTGTCTTGACGACGGGCCTGCCGACTGGTCTCTTCGTTAACTTGAATTTGTTTTTTAATAAGCAGATCGAGTCGTGCATCTTTTTGCACGCGAATACGGCTTTGATGACCCGATCTAAAAAACAAACTGTCTTGCGCAGCAAGGGGTAGTATCTGCAAGCAGATCATCAAGAGTTGTATACAGCCAATTGCAATTCGCATAGTACAAAGGTAGCAAGCCCTTGTCGAACACTTAATAAGAGGCGCCCGAACCGGCTATCTGTTGAATGGGATGCCAGGTGGTCTTTATTTCTTGAAGATCTAAAATGCGGTAAGGAGATTGCACCTCGGCTTGTTGCCAATCATCGAGGGGCCAGTGGAGCACTCTTTTAAGATTGCCGGTGGCCTTGGTGCGAAGCGAGGGCAATTGTGCGGCATCTTTCTCGGCATACACAACGGCATTTACATCGCGGTGTTCGACGATCCAGGGGAGTAATTCGGCATAGGAACCGGTAAGGATATTAACGACGCCGCCCGGCACATCGGAGCTATGCAATACTTCGGCCAGACTTATTGCACTTAACGATCTTTTTTCGTTGGCCAGCACAACAGCGGTGTTGCCTCCCGCCACGCAAGGTGCCAATACGCTCACCAGACCCAGTAATGGGCTAGCAGGGGCCAGCAGCGTTACGACTCCCATGGGTTCGCAAACCGAAAAATTATAATGACTCGATGCCACCGGGTTTACCGTACTAAAAATAGCTTGGTATTTATCGCACCAGCCTGCGTAATAGATAAGGCAATCGATGGCTGCATTGGTTTCGCGGGTCGCTGCCGAGCGCGAAAGTCCTTGTTGTTGCAACTCGGCTATAAAGGCTTCTTTTCTGCTTTCTACTAGTTCGGCAATTCGGTACAAGATCTGACCCCGGTTATTGGCTGCACGCTGGCTCCAGCTGCCCAGGGCGCCGCGAGCCGCCACAATGGCCTCTCTGCAATCTTTTCGCGAAGCCAGGCAAAGGTTGGCGATCTTATTTCCGTTGGCATCGAGGGCCGCCACATATCTTCCCGATTCGGTGCGCGGAAACTGTCCGCCAATGTAGAGTTTGTATGTTTTTAAGACCGAAAGTCTTTGTGTTGATTTTTTCATAGTGCTTCGTTAAAAAGAAACGTAAGGTAAAAGACCATGCACGCCGCCCTCCCTGCCATAGCCGCTTTCTTTGTAGCCGCCAAAGGGAGAGGCGGGGTCAAACAGATTGTACGAGTTGGCCCAGACCACACCGGCCTTTAATCTTCTGCTCATATTAAAGATGCGAGATCCTTTATCGGTCCACACACCTGCGCTAAGGCCATAGGGCGAATTATTGGCCTTTTCGATTACTTCGTCTTCTGTTCGGAAGGTGAGAATGGCAAGCACGGGCCCAAAGATCTCTTCTTGGGCCAGCCGACTGCTTTGCGCCACTTTGGTAAATAACGTGGGGCGACAGAAATATCCTTTTTTTGGAAGGGCAACTGCAGATTCGTAATGAAGGGATCCCTCTTTTTTGCCTAGCCGTATATAATAATTGATCTTCTCCAACTGTTCGGCCGAGTTGATGGCCCCAATGTCGGTATTCTTATCCATGGGGTCACCTACCAACAAGGTGGCCATTCTGTCTTTTAGTTTTTGAATGAACAGCGGCGCAATCGATTCTTGCACATACAGCCGCGATCCGGCACAACACACGTGCCCTTGATTAAAGAAAATACCATTGACCACTCCTTCGACAGCCTGGTCAATGGGGGCATCGCTAAAAATAATGTTAGCAGCTTTACCGCCCAGTTCGAGCGTAAGTTTTTTTGTGGTCGCAGCCGTTTGTTGCTGAATTAATTTTCCGACGGCCGTAGAGCCTGTAAATGCAATCTTGTTAATGCCGGCATGCCGCACCAACGCTGCTCCGGTATCGCCAGCGCCGGTAATAATATTGACTACGCCCGGAGGAAGGTCTGCCTCTTCGATAATCGAAGCCAGTTTTAAGGTGCTAAGCGAAGTGGTCTCTGCGGGTTTTAATACCACGGTATTGCCCGTGGCTAATGCAGGGGCTATCTTCCAGGCCGCCATTAGCAATGGAAAGTTCCATGGGGTAATTTGGGCGGCCACGCCAAGAGGGCGGGGAGCTCTGTTAGGAAAAGCAAACTCCAATTTATCGGCCCAGCCGGCGTAGTAAAAAAAGTGATTACAAGCCATGGGCACATCAAAGTCGCGGCTTTCACGAATGGGTTTGCCACCATCGAGCGTTTCCATTACGCTCAGCTCGCGCGCTTGCTCTTGCAGTAGGCGAGCGATTCTGAAAATATATTTTCCTCTTTCGTTGGCCGGCATTTTTTTCCAGTACTTGTCAAAGGCCGTGCGGGCCGAGACCACTGCTTTATCGATGTCTTGCTCACTGGCCACGGCGGCTCGGTACAATTTTTTTTCTGTGGCCGGGTTGATGCTGTCGATGTAGGCGCGCTTGGCAGGCTTTTGCCATTTTCCGTTCATAAACAACTCGTATTGCTCGTTGATGCGGGCACTGGCAGCAGACTCGGGAGCGGGGGCATAGGACCATCCCGCACCCAGCCGCAGCCGAGGTAGGGTCGATTTATTTTTTTTTGTTGGCATAATAAAAATTAGTCTACGCTGAAATAATTGGGCGATTGATAACAGCCTTCTTTTTCTTTGGCGATCTGCAGTAGTACGTTGTTGGCAAGACTGCTGGCACCAAAGCGAAACCAATGCGGGTTCATCCAGTCGGCCCCCAGGGTTTCGTTAAGCATCACCAGATAATGCAGGGCCAGTTTCGAGGTAGAGATACCGCCGGCGGGTTTCATGCCCACTTTACATCCGGTCTTGTAGTAGTGATCTCGAATGGTCTCGAGCATTACGAGGGTAACAGGCAGGGTAGCGGCCGGCTGAATTTTTCCGGTAGATGTTTTAATAAAATCGGCCCCGGCTGCAATGGCCAGCTGGCTGGCTTTGCGAACATCGTCGAGCGAACCGAGTTCGCCGGTCTCTAAGATTACTTTTAAGCGTGCAGCACCACAGGCGGCTTTAATGGCGGCGATCTCGTCGAAGACATATTCGTATTCGCCAGCTAAAAATTTTCCACGGCTAATTACCATATCAATTTCATCGGCACCTTCGGCTACGGCAAATCTTGTTTCTGCCAGCTTAATGTCGATACTGCTTTGCCCGGCAGGAAAGGCCGTAGCCACAGAAGCTACTTTTACCAGCGAGTCTTGCAATGCTTTTTTTGCCGTTCGAACATGCGAAGGATAAACGCAAATGGCTGCTACCGTGGGCAATCCCTCGAATGCATCATGCAAGTGTAGGGCTTTGTAACAGAGTTGCTCTACTTTGCCTATACTATCCTTGCCCTCGAGGGTCGTAAGATCGATCATGCTAAGTGTCATGAGCAACCCCTGCATTTTGCTCGCTGCCTTAATGCTTCGCTTGGTAAACCGGGCGGTCCTTTCTTCTACGCCGGTTTGGTCAATGGCAGGTCCTGCCAGCAAAGAGGGCTTAAAAACAGCAGGCCTGGTTGTTTTCATGAGTGATTTTCTTGGCTAAAAATAAAACTTATTAGTTATCATTGTTGCCCTGTTTCCGCTAACTTTCATAAAAATCCAATCATGGCCTCAAACAGAATTCTTTGCACCCTGCTGCTATTGCTGAGCGGCCGTCTGCTAATGGCACAAGCCACATTTCCCGAGAACGGAGTGGCCGATCCCCGAATGGGTCACTATGCGTTTACGCATGCTACCGTGGTAAAGGACGCCGCTACCACCATCGCCGATGCGACCCTGGTTATTAAGGATGGTCGTATTGTAGCCATTGGCGCCGCATTACCGGCTCCGGCCGGAGCGGTCGTTATCGATTGCAAAGGCAAGTACATCTATCCGTCTTTTGTAGATCTCTATGCCGATTACGGAATTCCGTCTGCCTCTTCGGCAAGAGGAGCCGGCGCAGGGGCTGGGTTCGATTTTCTGCGCCCCTCGCAATTAGAGTCGAATCAAAAAGGTCCGTATGGATGGAACCAGGCCCTGCGCAGCGACGTGCAGGCGCATACACAGTTTGCGGCCGACGACAGCAAGGCAAAATCTCTTCGTGAGCTTGGATTTGGAGCCGTACTGACGCATGTGCGCGACGGAATTGCCCGGGGCACCGGCGTGGCGGTGACACTGGCCAGCGAAAAAGAGAATTTGGTAATACTAAAAGACAAGGCCTCGGCGCATTATTCTTTTAACAAAGGAAATTCGCAGCAGAGTTATCCCAGTTCTATGATGGGATCCATTGCCCTGCTTCGACAAACCTATCTCGATGCGCAGTGGTACAAAACGCAACCCGCCGAAGAAGGCGTCAATCTAACCCTCAAATCATGGAACGAAACACAAGCGTTGCCACAGATCTTTGAGGCAGGTGATAAGTGGAATGCACTGCGCGCAGACCGCATTGGAGACGAGTTTGGGGTGCAATACATTATTAAGGCCGGTCAGACCGAGTACCAGCGCATTGCAGCTATGAAGGCCACCGGTGCCGCTTTTATTCTCCCCCTTAATTTTCCATTGGCACAAGATGTAGAAGACCCTGCCGAGGCCCGGTTTGTGGCCCTCAACGATATGAAGCATTGGGAGCTGGCCCCCACAGGGCCTGCGGCTTTTGAGAAAGCAGGGATCTCGTTTTGTCTTACGACCGCAGACCTGAGCAGCACCGCCAGTTTTACCCGAAATCTGCAAAAGGCCCGCGAATATGGATTAACTGATGCCGCTGCCCTTGAGGCGCTTACCCGCACACCGGCCCGGTTGTTGGGTATCGATGACAAAGTAGGAAGTATCGAGACCGGAAAGCTGGCCAATTTTCTGGTTATGTCCGGACCTCTTTTTAACGACAAGACATTACTGTTGCAAAACTGGATACAAGGAATAAAGTATACGATCAAAGAAGATGCGGCCGCTGCCAACGGGCTTTATCAACTTACGGTCAACACCGCTACCGGAAAAGAAACGTATCAACTCGAAATGAAATCGGTAAGCAGCGCTACCGTTTATGCAAAAGACACGTTGCTTTCTAAATTTAGTTTCGATGGCAAGCAGGTCAAGGTCAGTTTTGCACCTGCGCCCGTACGCCAGCGTCCCGGCGCAGGTGCTGATAGTACGCGCAGAAGTTTTGGGGCCGGAGGGCCGGGTGCTCGCTTTATGGGAGGAGCCGCCGATCAACCCTTACCTGCTTCAGCCACCCGACTAAGCGGTATTGCCAATGGCACCGAGTGGAATGGAGTAGGAACCGATTCGTTGGGCAACCCGTTAACATGGACAGCTACCCTTGTTAAATTGAGTGCTCCGCCACAAGCCGATTCGGCCAAGAAGAAAGAAATACCACAACTGGGAAAAGTAATCTATCCCTTTGTGCCCTTTGGGTGGGAAGAAGGAAGTCAGCCCCAGATCGAAACCCTGCTCATTAAAAACGCAACGGTGTGGACCAACGAAAAAGAAGGAGTGCTCAAAGAGGCCGATGTGTTACTAAAAAATGGAAAGATCGCCGCTGTCGGCAAAAACTTATCTGACCCCGATGCTCGCATCATTGACGGCACCGGCAAACATGTAACGGCCGGCATTATCGATGAGCATTCTCATATTGCTGCTGCCTCGATTAACGAAGGGGGCCAGTCCGTTACCTCCGAGGTGCGCATTGCCGATAATCTCAATCCCGATGATATCAATATTTATCGTCAGCTGAGTGGAGGTGTTACCACCTCGCATATTTTACATGGCTCTGCCAATACCATCGGCGGTCAAACGCAGTTGATCAAACTTCGCTGGGGCGCCGACGACGAAGAGCTCAAATTCAAAAGATGGCCCGGGCAGATCAAGTTTGCCTTAGGAGAGAATGTAAAGCGCTCTTCTTCTCCGCTGGGTAATAACCGCTATCCCGATACCCGTATGGGCGTTGAGCAGATCTTGGTCGACGCGTTTACCAGGGCCAAAGATTACCAGCGCGGTTGGGCTACTTACGAAGCCAATAAAAAGGCCTACGAAACGGCCAAGAATAAAAAAGGATTGACCGCACCGCTGCCCCCTCGCCGCGATCTGGAACTCGATGCCTTGGTCGAAATTTTAGAGAAGAAAAGATTTATTACTTGCCACTCCTATGTGCAAAGCGAGATCAACTCCGCTATGGAAGTGGCCAATAGGATGGGCTATACCGTCAATACGTTTACCCATATACTAGAAGGATATAAGGTGGCCGATAAAATGAAGGAGCACGGTTCTTTCGCCTCTACCTTCTCGGACTGGTGGGCCTACAAGATGGAAGTAGAAGATGCCATTCCCTATAACGCCGCCATTATGCAGAAAGTAGGTCTTACCGTTGCCATCAATAGCGATGATGCAGAGATGGCTCGTCGGTTGAATCAAGAGGCGGCCAAGATCGTCAAGTACGGAGGGGTAACCGAAGAAGAGGCGCTGAAGATGGTTACGCTCAATCCGGCCATTATGCTCCATGTCGATGACAAGGTTGGAAGCCTTCGAGTTGGAAAAGATGCAGACGTGGTGCTATGGAGCGATCATCCCCTGAGCATCTATGCCAAATCGCTCTACACGATCGTAGATGGTACTGTATACTTTGATCGTACACGCGATGAACAACTGCAAAAGCAAGTAGATGCCGAGCGTCTGCGTCTGGTTAGAAAGATGAATGGCGAAAAACGTTCCGGCGCTCCCACCATTCCCGCACAACCCAGCTATCAGATTATGCATACCTGTTCCGATCATGGTCACAGCCATGGCCTGCTGGTTATTGATAACGAAGAAACCCTCAACGATAAAAATTGATTCCCATGCAAAAGATATTTTTATTTATCAGCCTTTCTTTTTTTGCGACTATGATGGCGCAGGCGCAAGAGACCGTGTTGCCTGCCAAAGAGCAAAAGGGATCTTATTATCTGACCAATGCCACCATTCATGTGGGTAACGGGCAGGTCATTACTAAAGGCTCCATTAAAGTAACCAATGGTAAGATCGAAGCGGTCGGTAACAACATTGCCATTCCTGCCGATGCGGCCGTTACCGACCTGCAGGGTCAAGACTTGTACCCCGGACTTATCTTACCCAATAGTAGTTTGGGGCTTGTCGAGATCAACGCAGTGCGCGCCACGCAAGATGCCCGAGAGATCGGAGAGTTAAATCCCAGTGTGCGCTCCATTGTGGCGTACAATAGCGACTCAAAGGTCATCAATACCCTTCGCTCCAATGGTATTCTGTTGGCCAATGTAGTGCCACAGGGAAATTTTGTGGCCGGCAGCTCTTCTGTCGTGCAACTGGATGCCTGGAATTGGGAAGACGCGGCGTATAGTACCGATGCGGGTATGCATGTATATATGCCTTCTTTACTACCACGCCCTTCTTTTGGTGGCAGGGGAGGCGGGTTTGGAGGAATGGGAGCTGGCCAAGGGGGTAACGATCCGGTAAAAGAAGGATTGGAAAAGATCGAAGGGCTTAAAACATTTTTTAGAGAGGCCCAAGTCTATCATCAACTAACCGCACCCGATAAAACAAATCTTAAGTTCGAAGCCACGCGTGCCCTGTTTGGCAAAAAACAGCGCCTTTATGTGCATGCCAATACGGCCAAACAGATCTTGGTCGCACTCGACTTTGTTAAGGAATTTGGATTTGATATTGTAATCGTTGGCGGTAGCGAAAGTTACCAGGTGGCCGACCTGCTGCGTCAGCACCACGTATCGGTTATCTTGCAGCAGCCGCATAGTTTACCTACAGCCGCCGATGATGATGTAGACCAGGCTTATAAAACCGCTGCGCAGTTGCAAAAAGCCGGCGTACTTTTTGCCATCTCTGACGATGACTCGCAAACCAGGGGGCGCAATCTGCCCTTTAACGCCGGTACCGCTGCTGCTTATGGATTAGGAAAAGAAGAGGCGCTTGCTGCCATTACTCTTAATGCAGCTCGCATTATGGGAGTGGCCGACAAGACCGGCAGCATCGAAGTAGGCAAAGACGCCAATATCGTTGTTAGCAATGGCGATCTGCTCGATATGCGCAGCAGTAATGTAACGGCTGCCTATATTCAAGGACGCAAGATCGATCTTACCGATAAACATAAATTACTGAACGATCGCTTTGAACAGAAGTACGAGATTAAAGGAAAGAAAGGATTCTGATCGTTAGTCCTTGCCGTGACATTGTTTGAATTTCTTGCCGCTTCCGCAAGGGCAAGGATCGTTTCGACCAATACGGGGTCCTGCGGTAACAGGCACGGCCCGGTCTTGTTCGTTGGCGGCGTAATCTTCTCCGGCACGGTCTACCTCTTCTTTATTGGCACGCATACTACTCATGTCGGTGCGCTGCTGTCTTCCTTCGCGTAGGCGCGCCTCTGCTGCCTGAGCCGGTAAGGCCGCATGGCAGAGAAAGTCAACGATGTTCTTGTTGAGTTCGGCCGTCATATTTCTGAACAACTGGTAGGCTTCCATTTTGTAAATGACCAGCGGATCTTTTTGCTCAAGGTAAGCGGTCTGCACACTTTGCTTTAGGTCGTCCATGGCCCTGAGGTGCTCTTTCCAGGCTTCGTCAATAACGGCAAGCGTAATGGTTTTTTCGAGCGACTGCCCCAGCTCGGCACCTTCGGATTGAATATTTTTTTGCAGATTGACCAACACATTATATCCCTTTCGGCCATCGGTAAATGGAACGACCACGTTTTCGATCTGTTGTCCTTGGGTCAGCCGAATATTTTTAAAGACCGGCACCGATTGTTGCTGTAACATCTTTTTGTGTGCGGCATAACGCTGGGTAGCTTCACGATAAAGTTCGTCGGATACTCTTGTAGCGTCTTCTTTTAAGAGGGCCGTAGCACTCAGCGAAGTTTCCAGGCCAAAATTCATAATGCAGGCCATTTTAAATCCGTCGTGATCGCCCTGTTCACGAAACGATCCCACCAGTCCCTCGGCCATCGAGGCAAAGGCAGTGTCGATGTCCAGGGCCAGTCGATCTCCAAACAACGCATGATTACGTCTTTTGTAGACGGCATTGCGTTGCATGTTCATTACATCATCATATTCCAACAAGCGTTTACGAATGCCGAAGTTGTTCTCTTCTACTTTCTTTTGAGCGCGCTGAATACTGTTACTGATCATGCTATGCTGTATAACATCACCTTCTTTGTATCCCAGCTTGTCCATAAGACCGGCAATGCGCTCGCTGCCGAACATACGCATCAGATCGTCTTCGAGCGATACATAAAACTGGCTACTGCCCGGATCGCCCTGGCGACCGGCACGACCCCGCAGCTGTCTGTCTACCCGGCGGCTTTCGTGACGCTCCGTTCCGATAATGGCCAATCCGCCCGCCTCTTTAACACCGGGACCTAATTTGATATCGGTTCCGCGGCCAGCCATGTTAGTGGCAATGGTTACGGCTCCAGCTAGCCCCGCCTCGGTAACTACCTGCGCCTCTCTGGCATGCTGCTTGGCATTAAGAACGTTGTGCGGAATCTTTTTTTGCTGTAGCATCCTACTAAGCAGTTCGCTCACCTCTACCGAGGTGGTTCCGACCAAACAGGGGCGCCCCGCATTGCGAAGGGTCTCTATTTCGTCGATCACTGCTTTGTATTTTTCTCTTTTTGTTTTGTAGACCAGATCATCGCGGTCTTCTCGCACCATAGAGAGGTGTGTGGGAATGCTCACCACATCTAATTTATAAATACTCCAAAGCTCGGCGGCTTCGGTTTCGGCCGTACCGGTCATACCCCCGAGCTTGTGGTACATTCGAAAATAATTCTGTAGCGTAATGGTGGCATAGGTTTGCGTGGCCGCTTCGATCTTTACATTTTCTTTGGCCTCGAGCGCTTGGTGCAGACCATCACTGTAGCGACGGCCCTCCATAATACGACCGGTCTGCTCATCTACGATCTTGATAGCGCCGTCGATGATCACGTATTCTACATCCTTTGCAAAAAGCGTGTAGGCCTTTAGCAATTGCTGCACCGTATGAATGCGATCGGCTTTTTGAGAGTAGTCGTTAAGCAAGGCTTCTTTTTGCTGCAAAAGCTCTTCGGTGGCCGCTGCGCTTTTTTCTACCTCGGCCAGTTTAACGCCAATGTCGGGCAGCACAAAAAACTCAGGATCTTCTCCGCTGCGTGTAATGGCAGCCAGACCTTTATCGGTCAACTCTACCGAATTATTCTTTTCGTCGATGTGAAACAACAGGTCTTCGTCTACCACGTGCATTAATCGCTGCTGGTCTTGCAAATAATAGTTCTCTGCCTTTTGCATCTTTACCTTAATGCCGGGCTCGCTCAGAAATTTAATAACGGGTCCGTACTTCGGTAATCCGCGATGAGCCCGGTATAGGTAAAGGCCTCCTTCTTTGGGATCGTCTTTTCCTTCGGCTATAAGTCTTTTGGCTTCGCTCAGACAGTTGCGGACAATCTTTTCTTGCTCGCCTACCAGTTGCTGTATACGAGGCTTGTGAATATGATACTGCTGGTCTTCTCCGCGGGCTACGGGTCCGGAAATAATCAAGGGAGTTCTGGCGTCGTCGATCAGTACCGAGTCTACCTCGTCGACCATTGCAAAGTGATGCTTGCGCTGCACCATCTCTTCTGGGTTGTGCACCATGTTGTCGCGCAGGTAATCGAATCCAAACTCGTTGTTGGTACCGTAGGTGATGTCGGCCAGATAGGCTTTTCTTCTTTCTTCGCTGTTGGGTTGATGCTTGTCGATACAGTCCACCGTAATGCCCAGCCATTCAAAAAGGGTTCCGTTCCATTCTTGGTCACGGCGGGCCAGGTAATCGTTGACGGTTACCAAGTGTACGCCTTCGCCAGGCAAGGCATTTAAGTAGGCAGGCAGGGTAGAGACCAGTGTCTTTCCTTCTCCGGTGGCCATCTCTGAGATCTTACCTTGGTGCAACACGATACCGCCGATCAATTGCACATCGTAGTGCACCATGTTCCAAGTAATGGTGGCACCGGCGGCGCTCCAGCTATTTTGATAAATGGCCTTATCGCCCTCGATAGTAATGTAATTTCTCTTAACGCTCAGGTCGCGGTCAAGGTCGGTAGCCGCAGACACAAGGGTAGGATTCTCTTTAAAACGACGAGCCGCTTCTTTGACCACGGCAAAGGCTTCGGGCAGCAACTCATTTAGTATTTGCTCAATTTGCTGATTTCTTTCTTTGCGAAGCCGGTCTACCTCTTGGTAAATGGCGTCTTTGCCCATCAGGTCCTCGAAAGGAAGTTGTTCGGCCCGCTGGTTCTTAGCGGCTATCTCTTGGTCAATGGCTTGCAAGTGCGCTTTAATGCGTTGGCGAAACGAAGCGGTTTTGCCCCTGAGCTCGTCGTGACTCAGTTCTTGAAACTGGGCCACGAACTGGTTAATCTGGCCCACCAAGGGCTCAATTTTGCGCACGTCTTTTTCTGACTTGCTGCCGCCGAATAATTTGGAGAGGTAGCCTAACATAAGTGCGCAAAGATAAGCCAAAAAAAACCCATAACTTTGCCCCCCAAATCAGCATACATGGCAGGTCAGTTAAAGGAGGTCAGAAACCGGATCAAATCGGTACAAAGCACCCAGCAGATTACCAAGGCAATGAAGATGGTCAGTGCCGCCAAACTCAGACGCGCTCAAGACGCCATCGTTCAAATGAGGCCCTACGCACAGAAATTACAGGATATGCTCAGCAATATCGTAAGCAACAGCGAGGCTGGTTCCGAAATGGCCCTGGCAGCCGAGCGTCCTTTCGAAAAAGTGTTGCTGATCGTTATTAGCAGTGATCGCGGGCTGGCCGGTGCCTTCAATGCCAATGTGATCAAGTTGGTCAAATCGACCATTGCCGAGAAGTATGCCACTGCTTACAGTAATGGCAACGTAACCATTTGGAATATCGGCAAAAAAGCCTACGAAAACCTGAGCAAAGGGGCTTACAAGACCGATGCCCGATTTAAAGACATCTTCTTGCAGTTAAGTTTCGAAAAAGTGCAAGAAGCAGCCGCTGCGGCTATGCAGGCCTTTTTGAATAAAGAATTCGATGTAGTGGAGATCGTATACAGCCAATTTAAGAATGCCGCTACCCAGCGTTTTGTCGTAGAGCGCTACCTGCCCATTCCCCGTACAGCGAAAAAAGAAGGTGCCGTTCAATCTGATTTTATCTATGACCCCGACAAGAACGTACTGGTCGCCGAGTTGATGCCCAAAATTCTCAATACACAACTCTTTAAGGCCGTACTCGATTCAAATGCCTCCGAACACGGAGCCCGAATGACCGCTATGGACAAGGCCAGTGAGAATGCCAATGAGATGCTTCGCAATCTGAAGATCTCGTACAACAGGGCCCGTCAGGCAGCCATTACCACCGAGCTTACCGAGATCGTGAGTGGTGCGGCCGCCCTGCAAGGATAATCACCCCTTTTTGGCGCTGCCGCTGGTTGTGAAGAACTTTTGCTGCACATTATTTAGTAATTAGTATTTTGTTGAACCTATTTAACCATGCCTGACGTATCCGCCATCGTTCCCCATATTGAAGCGCTGATCTTTGCCAGCGATAAACCCTTATCTACCGTAGAGCTTACCGAGCTGGTCAACACTGCGCTCGGATTTTTAGAAGATCGCATTTCGCAGGATCAAACCGAGGCGGCTCTGCAGGCCATTACCGAGAAATACGAAACTGAGTTTTATTCGTTCGAAGTTGTGCAAAGCGGCGGTGGTTGGCAATTTTTGACCAAAAAAGAATTTCACAAGACCATAGCTCAGCTCAATGGCGATAAGTTCTTAAAGAAACTTTCTCCGGCCTCGCTCGAGACCCTTGCCATTATCGCTTATAAGCAACCGGTAACCAAGGGAGAGATCGAATCGATTCGCGGGGTAAGCTCCGACTATGCGGTTCAAAAGCTGTTAGAAAAAGAGTTGATCGTTATAGATGGACGCAACGAAAAGTTGCCCGGTCATCCATTGGTCTACGCCACCTCGCGCAATTTTATGGACTACTTTGGCATTAATTCGTCAGAAGAGCTACCGACCATCAAAGAGGTCTTGGCCGAGCAGCTGGTAGAGCCCACCTCTATCAAAGACTCCCTGCCCGACGAAGAGGCCTGATCTTATTAACTTCGTTGCATGTCTGTTTCGAAAGAAGAATTGATTCATGCCGCTGCTACCTACGGTACCCCGCTCTATGTGTACCATGCCGAGTCCATTACCCGGCAATATCAAAAATTGATGGATGCCTTTTCGCAGCTGAACGCGCGTTTTTTTTATGCCGCCAAGGCGCTGACCAATCTCTCTATTTTAAGACATGTTCGTTCGCTGGGATGCTCCATTGATTGTAGTTCCATTAACGAAGTAAAGCTGGCCTTTAAGGCCGGATTTAGCGCCGATCAGATCTTGTATACATCTAACAGTGTGTCGTTCGAAGAGATCCGAGAGGCGGTATCGCTGGGCGTATCTGTTACCATCGATAGTTTGTCTAATCTCGAAAAATTTGCCAAGACCTATGCTGGCAGCTATCCGGTGGGGGTACGAATCCGGCCCAATATTATGGCCGGAGGCAATACAAAGATCTCTACCGGGCATGTCGGTAGCAAGTTTGGGATTCCTGTAGAGCAGGTCGAGGCCTTGCAACAACTCGTACAGGCTTACGGGCTGCAGCTGCGTACCCTGCACATTCATACCGGTAGCGAAATTTCGGAGGCCGCTGTCTTTGTACAAGGCGTAACGTTATTGCTTGAACTGGCCGGTCTTTTCCCTTCTGTAACTGTAATAGATTTGGGTGGTGGGTTCAAAGTTCCTTACCGCCCCGACGAAAAAGAGATTGATCTTGCGGCCATAGCGAAGGCGGTAGAAAAATCCTTTACAGATTTTAAGAACAAAACCGATAGGCAGCTTGAGGTGTGGTTCGAGCCGGGAAAATACCTGGTGGCGCAAGCCGGATACCTGCTGGCTACCGTAACGGTACTTAAGCCCACCGATACCATCTGTTTTGTCGGGGTCGATACCGGGCTCAATCATCTCATTCGCCCAATGTTTTACGAGGCCTATCACTCTATTAGCAATTTGACGAATGCAGAAGGCGCACCAACCACTTACCAGATAACAGGAAATATTTGTGAGACCGACGATTTTGCGCAGGCGCGAACGCTTCCGGAGGTGCGCGAAGGGGATCTGCTCGCTTTTCATACCGCCGGGGCTTATGGTTTCGAAATGTCGTCTTCGTACAACGCAAGGGTTCGTCCTGCCGAGGTGCTATTTAAAGATGGACAGCCGCAGTTGATTAGACGAAGAGAAAGTTTGGACGATCTGTTGATCCAACAAATTAATTAGTAGCCGTAGCATGAAAAATAAGTTTCTAAAAATTGCCAACGACCCGTTTCGGTTTCGATTTTTTATGTTGCTAAAACTACCGGCTGCTTTTTTGGCCGGGCTGCATGTAAAAAATGCTACACTTGAACGCTCCACCGTTTCGATCTCGTTGCATTGGCTCTCTCAAAATCCCTTTCGCTCCATATATTTTGCCTCTTTGGCCATGGCAGCCGAAATGAGCACCGGCCTGCTGGCCATGGCACGTATCTATAAAAAGACCCCGGCTGTCTCGATGCTCGTCGTGGGCATGGAATCAACATTTTTTAAGAAGGCCACCGGTACCATCTTGTTTGTGTGCGAGGACGGACCCTTGTTCGAGGCCGCCATACAAAAAGCTGTTACCAGCGGAGAGTCGGCCTCTCTAACGGCTACGGCTACCGGTACCAATCTACAAGGAGAGGTAGTAGCCCGGTTTGTCTTTACCTGGTCGTTCAAAAGAAAATAAGTAAATTACTAAGACAATAAGGCAAGTGGAATGAAGATCAGTTTTCATGGGGCGGCCCGTACCGTTACCGGGTCGAAGCACCTGGTGGAGTTGTCGGATGGCAAAAAGATTTTGCTCGATTGCGGATTGTTTCAGGGATTAGGAAAGGATACCGATCGCTTCAATCGTCATTTTGGGTTTGATCCCAAGACGGTAGATGTTTTATTGCTCAGCCATGCCCATATCGATCACTGCGGATTGATTCCACGGCTTATTACCGAAGGATTCAGAGGTAAGATCTGGTGTACTCCGGCCACGCGTGCATTGGCTAGTGTATTGCTCGAAGATTCCGCTAAGATTCAAGAGGACGAGATTCGCTATGTAAACAAGCGAAGAAGGGCCCAGGGTTTACCGTTGTTACAACCCCTTTACACCGTTCAGGAGGCCGGTGCCTGTGCCATTTTCTTTGAAGAGGTCGATTATAACCAGTGGGCAGCGGTATTGCCCGGTGTGCAGGTTCAGTTTACCGATACCGGCCATATTATAGGAAGTGCCGCCGTACATGTTCGTTACCAAGAGGGCGGACAAAACCGACAACTTAGCTTTAGCGGAGATGTGGGTCGTTATGGGGATGCTATTTTGCGACCTCCCGCCAGTTTCTCGCAAGCCGATCTGATTATACTTGAATCGACTTATGGAAGCTCTTTGCATCCTTTGCATGTTACTACCCCCGATCTTCTTTTGCAGCACATCGAAGAGACCTGTTTGCAGCGAAAAGGAAAGCTCGTAATTGCAGCTTTTAGCGTGGGCAGAACGCAGGAATTGCTTTATTTTTTAAATCAGTTGGAAGTAGAGAACCGGCTGCCTGCCGTGCCAGTCTATCTCGATAGCCCCTTAAGTGTGGAGGCTACTGAGATCGTCAAGAGCTTTCCTGCTTATTTCAATAAAACCATTCAGCGCATCATGCAAAGCGATGCAGACCCCTTTGGTTTTCCGCAGCTAAAATATATTCGAACCGTTGCGCAATCCAAACAACTCAACTTCGAAAACGGACCCATGGTCATTATCGCAGCCAGCGGAATGGCCGATGCCGGAAGGGTCAAGCATCATATTAGCAATACCGTAGAGAATAGCAGAAACCGCATCTTGTTTACCGGATATTGCGAGCCTCGCTCGCTGGGCGGACGATTGCTCAGTGGTTTAAAAGAAGTTAACATTTATGGGGTTGCTCATGAGGTGCACGCCTCGATCGAACAGATCAGAAGCATGAGTGCCCATGGCGACTACGATGATCTTTGCCAGTGGCTGTCTTCTCAAGATCCCAATAAGGTAAGAGAGCTCTTTTTGGTGCATGGCGAGTACCCGGTACAGCAAGATTTTCGTGACCGGCTTATTAAGAAAGGGTTTGATTCGGTTAAAATACCCGAGATGCATAGTGTGTTCGGAGCATGAGCACGACACTCAGTAGCGAAGAAAATACAAAGAGATAAAGACCTGATTGGGGCTCCACTTGCACAAGGGCGCTTCCGGCATTGGCCGCTATGAATTTTTTCGACAGGTCTATCTGGCCTGTTAAATAACCCAGCCCTACTAAGGCATTGCAAAGGGCTCCTAAAACGCCCCACCGAATTTGCAAAAAGAGCAGCACTATACTCAGTAGTGAAAACGATAGTCCCAACCAGCCTCCCTCTACAAAAGTACCCCTGAAACTCCCGTACGGGGTATGTTGAACGAACCCCTCAAAGGTGGTGGTGACCTCTACATGAAACCAGGGTAAAAAAATGGAACCTGCTGTTAAAGTCACTGCCAGCATTGTAATGTAGTCTGCTGGTTTGATACTGCTTACGGCAGGTTCCGTTGACATTCGTTAGGATAGGTGTAAGGGTTAATGGAAGGCCCCCGATTCGAAAAGGGTTAGTAACCCATTTCATTTCAAAAATCCATTTTAATTTTTGGTCTTATAAAGAATAGGTTAGGTTATTGGTTCAATAACAGGTTATTTCCTATATATTAGCTGAATGATTGATTATTGATTTAGGTTAGTAACAATTTAAGTACTTGTAATTCATATTTTTATATAATTTTATGCGAATAATATTCTTTTTCTTCTTTTTCTGCTTAGGCCATGTTTATGGCCAGGAGCAGGTAGACTCTGTCGTTACAATAAAGCGCTCTTCTTTCTTTACAGATATTTTGTCAAAAAAGGGGGGTGCTCACTGTTTTCAGGGGTCCAATAGCGATCACTATATTCGTTACAATTCGGCCTATCTAAGGGCAATGCCGATAGAATTTCTCTCTACCTCAACCGGTTTATTCCTGCATTTTGGGCGTAGCGGAAAGCTCTATTTAATGGAAGACAGGGGAGACTCCCTACTTTACTTTGTTAGGCAAGATCGCACCATCAATTACAATTATAATATTGGCTCCGTGTTATTCAATAACAAGAGAGATATCTATGAATTTGGAGGATATGGTTTTTGGAAGTCCAATGGGTTGCTTCGGCAATATAATTTCTCTGACAGGGAGTGGGATATATTGCCCGTGAACCTCGAGGTGAGTGTTCCTTTGGTTTCTGTTTCGAGAATGGGAGCTTGGGTAGATACCAGCGGTGACTATATGTATGTTCCTTACCAAATTACTATAAACGATGGGCTATCTTCCGTCGACAATGGCATTAAGATCGATCCTACCTCGTACCGACTAAACGTTGAGCAGCGAAAATGGGAGAAATTGGGCGTTATATCAGATGAGGCCCTTGGTTTGCTCAAAACCTCGAATTGGACAGGCTATGCTTCTGAGCGCGGACTTTTTTTAGGGTTTACCAAGGGGCTCTATTATCTGGATTTTGTAAGTAATCAAATCTTGTTTTACAATGACCCCAATCTGGTGCAAAGCTTGCTTCGGATGCAAGCTAATATGTTGAGTTATTATAATGGAGGATGGATCTATCATCTAAATCCGGTTACGTATAAATATGATTCTTTGCGTTTCGATCCCTCGTTTTTTAAACCTACCGGGACTGCTATTTGGATAAAGCCCGTATCCTATCGTGCATGGGCCGGTGTTTTGTCCTTGTTGTTGTTATTGGGGTTGGGTCCTCTGTATCGCCGCCGAAAAAAGAAAGTGCAGCCTATTGCTCCTTTCTCTACTACCACGGGTCTGGCAGGTACCCTTCGACCTTTTACAGAGACCGAACAATCGCTTTTACAGTTGTTGCTTAGCCGCTCGGATAAAGGGCTAACCGCTACTATTACCGACATCAATTACGTACTGGGCGTAAAAGATAAATCGCCCGGTATGCAAAAAAAGGTGCGCAGTGATGTCATGAATAATCTCAACGAGAAATATGCCTTTGTAACCCACCAAAAGGAGTCCCTAATACAGAGCATTCGGAGTGAATCGGATAAGCGGTACTTCGAGTATCTCATTAACCCCCCCTGTCGAGAAATGCTACGCCAGTTGCTTACCTGATTTCCTAAAAAACACTACCTTTGCGCCTCTCTCGACCAGAGAATGCCGGGGTAGCTCAGCTGGTTAGAGCACAGGATTCATAACCCTGAGGTCGGCAGTTCAAGTCTGCTCCCCGGTACTTTTTTTTAGCAATATGAAAATCCCTTCTTAGCGCAATGGGACTCCACATGTATTCTATCTATTTTCTAACGAGAGCCACATCCAAATGGAGCAAGAAGGATGTCCTGAGTTACCCAATGAATGCGGCAGCATTGTAAACCCCAATCTTGTATAGAAATCAACAGCGGTAGAGAATTGTGGCATGCTTTCTAAATACAGGCTTACATAGCCCAATTCTTTGGCAGATGTAATACAAGTGTTCATCAACTGCTTGCCAATCTGCCTGCCCCTTGCCGGGGAGCTTATATAAAATTTTACGAGTTCGGCCGTACCAGCGGGTAAGCCCGTCGTCGGATACACACCACAACAACCTACAACTTTTGTATCCCATTCAGCAACCCACAGCACTGAATTGGGGTGTTCGAACAGATCAAAGAGATGGTCGGTTGTTGGATCGGAGTACACCGTTCCTTCTTTGGGGGCCTCGTGCTCGTCAAATGTTGCGCGAATAATGGCTGCAAGAAGAGGTTCATCACTTTTCTGCACTCTTCTAATCGTTAAGGCAGGGTCCATCCGGTGTGGTATTGGAGGTAAAGTTCGTTTAAATTCGGCTATAGCCATCAGGCGCTAATCCATTAATTTTCATAGCGTAAATGAGCCTATGCATTTATGTAGGCAAAGTAGGGGATTGATAGAAGAGAGTGTGTGAGCTAAATAGACTAACTTTCTATAGGCGGAGGGTCTATCTGTTAATAACCTATACGTTGTGGGCACACTACTAAAAAAGATAACCGAGGCAGGGCAGGCGGTCTTGTTGTCGGCAGCTTCCAAGAAGCGAAGCGAGCGTTTTGTGCTCGGTTTTGCCATAGCCAGCTACCTGGTTCATCTTTTTCTTATTGTGCTCGCCAACCAGGGCGTTATTGTAACGGCCTCTAAATTTTTAAGCAATCCTATTTCCGCCATCTACACACCTTTTTCATTTATTCTGGTCTACGAAGTATATCTCTTGCTTTTTTATTTACCTAAGTCCACTTCTTTTTATATCGGTAAGCAATATGAGATCATCACTCTAATCGTCATCCGAAGAATATTTAAAGATCTGGGAAATCTTGAACTCAGCTCTACTTGGTTTCAAAACGAAAATGACCTGCAGTTTACGTATGATGTAGTAACCTCGCTTGTACTTTTCTTTCTGATCTATCTGTTTTATCATAAGATCTTGCGGCGCGCTTCTGGTTCGCAGCGCGAAGCGGTAATCGGGGTTCCCGATCAACTTTCGCAATTTGTATTTTTGAAAAAGGGAATAGCACTGCTGCTGGTGCCCGTACTGATCGGCTTGGCGGCGTATTCATTTATCAATTGGACCTTGCAATTGCTCAACGACCAGGCCACAGGTCTAACAGCCCTGTCGAATATCAATAGTATTTTCTTCGACGAATTCTTTACGATCCTGATCGTTGTGGATGTATTGATCTTGTTAGCTTCTTTTTTCCACTCCGACCGCTTTCATACCATTATTCGTAATTCGGGCTTCGTGCTGTCTACGATCTTACTAAAGATTTCTTTTTCTGTTTCGGGCATCTTGAACAATGTGCTGATTATAGCAGCCGTGCTCTTTGGGCTGTTGGTACTGCTTATTCACCAGCAATTCGAAAACGACGCACAGCGAAACTAATATTTTGCGCCTACTCACAAGCGGGCTAGGGCAAGTAACGCTCGCTAATGATGTTCATATGATGAAGCGCATGCCCATAAATTATAAAGCAAAGGGCCTTAGCACTAATCGTTGATCCATTGGCGGTTCCCCACATGGCCAGCTCTTGCGTTGTAAGCTGCGCAATAAAATGATCGGTACTTTCTCGAAGCAGTAGCCACTCTTCGATCAATGACTGCAGGGTTCGGTGATGGGCCGGGGCTTGATCGGCAAAGGCATTTTCGTCAAAGCCTGGCAAAGGTTGCCTATCGCCGCGAACGATCCACAATAAACGATAAACAAAAACTCGTTCTACATCTAGCAGGTGCTGAAGCACTTGTTTCAAGGTCCATTTGCCTTCGGCATAGGCATATGATGCTTTTGAAGGCGGTAGGGCAGAAAAGAAAATTTTAAAAGGGGTCTTGTACCGGGCAGGCAAATGAGGGGCCTCTGCTGCTTCGGTTAAATCGATATAGTGATAATAGAATGGGTCACATTCATTGGGTAAGGGTCTGCTCATAGCTATAAAAGTACAGCCGAAGTAAATAAGTGATTCAAGTTGCTCGAAAATCCTCAATTTTGCGGCCGGCAATAACGCCAACCCGGCATTAACTAAGCGCAACTTGAAAAACATCAGAAAGAATCTCACCTTTTGGGTGCTGCTGGCCATTGCGGCAGGTATTATTTTGGGCCATTTTTCGCCCGCTACGGCCATTGCCATGCAACCCTTGGGCAAATACTTTATTGAGGTCGTAAAATTGTTTATCAACCCCATTATTGTAGTAACGATCATTACGGGTATCTGCGGAATGGAAAGCATGAAAAAAGTAGGCCGAATCGGGGGCAAGGCGTTGCTCTATTTCGAGGTGGTCACAACACTGGCCCTGGTTATTGGAATTGCGGTGGCTTACCTCGTAAAACCTGGTGCCGGTATCGATACGTCGGGAGTTAACGTAGCCGATGTATCGAAATACCAAAACGGTAGCGCCGTTTCTATGATGTCTTTTTTTAGGGAAAACAGCACCATTCAGTTTTTGCTGGGTTCCATACTAGCGGGACTACTCCTTAGTCGCTCTGTTCATAAGGCCACCGTTCTGGCTAAGATTCAGTGGGCTGCGAACTATATTTTTAAGGCGCTGGGATGGGTCATGAAACTCTCCCCCATCGGAGCCTTTGGTGGAATGGCTTTTACTATTGGCAAATACGGACTGGCGGCGTTGCTCCCCTTGGGTAAGCTGATGCTTTGCGTGTATATCACCATGTTCTTGTTTATTATTTTTGTTTTAGGGGCGGTGTTGCGCTACTATAAGATCAGTATCTGGAAATTCCTTCGCTACCTGCGAGATGAGTTACTGATCGTGCTGGGTACCTCTTCTTCTGAAGCGGCCTTGCCGGCCCTTATGACCAAGCTAGAAGATATGGGCTGTCACCGCTCCGTTGTGGGACTTGTAGTACCCACGGGTTATTCCTTTAATCTCGACGGAACCTCAATCTATCTATCAATGGCCATTATTTTTTTAGCACAGGTCTTTAATGTACATCTTTCTTGGGAGCAGATCATCACCATCATTGGAGTGTTGATGGTCACTTCTAAGGGAGCTGCAGGGGTTACTGGCAGCGGGTTCATTATTCTGGCCTCCACACTGGCCGCTGTCAAAGTAATACCGGTGCAAGGATTGGCACTTTTACTCGGCGTCGACCGCTTTATGTCAGAGGCCCGTGCCATCACCAACTTTATTGGTAACGGCGTTGCCACCGTTTTTCTCTCTAATCAGGAATCACTTTTTGATCGGTCAAAGGCGCAAGAGCGGCTCCAGTAGCGGTTGCCACAGGGCGTAACCTTTTTTATTCATATGCAGGCTATCGGCGGTAAAGATCTCGGGGCGTATGGTACCAGATTCTGTCAGCATCGCGGTATACACATCTAAAAAAGCGGTGTTAGACTGCTGGGCTAAAAAAGATCTTATCTTGCGGTTTCCTTCTTGCATAGCGGGCAAATACTTTCTTCTGCTCGGGCTTGGTTTCATCGACAAGTAGACAATAGGAGTTTGAGGCAGCTTTTCTCTTATCATTAAAAAAAGCGTAGTAAAGCGCGCCATTACGGTGTCGGCTGTTACCTGATCACTGCCGGCCAGATCGTTCTCGCCACAGTAGATCACAATTTGTTTGGGTTTGTACCGAAAGATCACTTCGTTGGCATATAAGATCAGATGCGTTAGCGAAGACCCACCAAAGGCTCTGTTAAGAATGGGTCGACCCGGAAAATAATCTTGCACATCTTTCCAGTAGGTAAAAGAAGAACTGCCAATAAATAAAATGGGATTTATTGGAGGAGCCAGTAGAGAATCGGCTTTGCTAAATTGCCTGACCTCATTGATAAAGGGTTGCGCTACTGCCGTATAGCCGACAAAAAGCGCGAGAAATAAAAAACCTATTGGCCGCATCATACGTTGCGTATTACCTGATTATTACTTTTCCAGTTGCCAGTTTGTTGCCCAAGGCAATCACCAGGTTGTCACTGGCGTCTTTGCAGATGCTGTAAACAGCTGTCGAAGATCCCGAAGGTTGATTGTCTACCAACATACCATCAGGCCCCAGCAGTTTAGTGCCATCACCATCGAGTAATTGCGCCCGCATATCATAGCTGCCTGCATTGGCATGATAAAAAGCCACCCAGGTCTTACCCGTGCTGGTAATGACCGTCTGCAGGTCTGCCACCGGCAGGGTAGAAACCTCTAGATTAACCGAAGTGTTAGGATTCCATTGTGCCAATAGGGGCTGGCAGAGTAGTAGAGAGGCGGCAAGAAGTCGGAGTTGTTTCATTGGGCAGGTATTGTGTTCCAGTTAAGGGCGTTTAACAATTTAAGTCAATTGTTTATAAGTTGGCATGTATTGAAAAGGGGTTACTCAAAAAAAGAGATTAATTGTTTATTCTTATTAATGAATTTAGAATAAATTCTACATCTTTGTAGTAAATTAACTGGAGTTTATTCGACGCAGTTGGTCAGTTTTCTCTTTTATTAAAATCCAAGACGCTTATGAGTGGTTTTACTAGGGCTTTTACTTGCCTCCTGTTGGTATTCTTTGTAGAACTAATTTGCACTGGGGCTATTGCACAATGCCCGGTTATTGAGAAACGAAATAACGGAAATGGGAATCCAAGTCAGTGTCTCACCTCATGGGATCCCAGCAACTGTCCACCAAACTTCACATTTAAAACTGGAGATTTTAGCTTCACTGTAGGGAGTGTTAGTGATACCTATAGTGTATTGAAAGTCCTTAGAAACGGTATTGTAATTCAAGAGGGAAACCAGCTCCGAAATGATAACACCTCTGTTTGGTTCGGCGGCTACAATGGAGCAACAAAAGATCTGTGTTTTTATGGGACTTCCAATAATGCGCCTATTCCTCCAGCGGCCAACTATACATTTTATTTTAAGAATCTTTCTACTAATGCTTTGCTCTCGCCATGTTCCTATGTGGTAACCACACAGAATGGAACCAACGGGGTCTCTAATTTTAATGCAGGTTCCATCTCGAGCTCTGAGACTGTTTGTTCTGGTAACGCTCCCACTACATTGACCGGAACTTCCTCTGCCGGGTGTACCGGTATCGTTTCATACCAGTGGCAGGCCTCAACCTTGACAGAAACAAATGGTTATTCGGATATTAGTGGAGCCACCCTTCAAAATTTTTCTCCTGGAACACTCACGCAGACCACATATTTTCAACGCCTTTCTAGTTGTCCCGACGGCGGCGGGATTACCTCGAATTCAAATGTTGTTACCATCACCGTCATCTCCGCCGGCACCATCAGTCCCTCTGCCGGGTATAGTTGGAATGCATCAACTACTTCTCCAACCTTTACGGTTACAGGTGCCACCTCTGGTGGAACAGGCACTTGGTCAAGTTCGGACCCTGCTGTTGCCACCATTGGCTCTTCTTCTGGCATTGTTTCTGGTGTTGCAGCGGGTACCACCACAATAACATATTCTTTATTTGCCGGAGGCATAACCTGTACTACCACTAGAGCAATTACTATTACAAACAATAACGGTGTACTCCCCGTTACCTGGAAGTCTGTCGTTGCCGAAAAGCTAAGTGATAGGGTCTTGGTGCGATGGACAACGGCAACAGAGCTAAACACTCGAGATTTTGAGGTACAGTTTAGTACGAATGCAATCGATTGGCAACCTATCGGTAAGGTTCCTGCGGCCGGTAAAAGCGAATCACCCAAAGACTATAGTCTAATTCACCAAACTCCTCAAAAAGGCGGCATCAATAATTTTTATCGGATCCTTCAAAGTGATCTGGACGGAAAATCCAGCTTCAGTAAGATCGTCAGCATTATTATGGACGCTCCGGGCCCTGAGGTAATGGTATTTCCAAATCCTGCTAGTCATACTATCACTTTATTTGTAGCCGAATCTCAATTGCTCCGTCTCGTTACCACTTCGGGGGCCACCGTATGGCAAGCAAACTTGCCGGGTGGACGCCATCAAATTCCGGTAAGTCATTTGGCTAAAGGAGTTTACCTCTTGCTTACCAACAAAGGGCCACAGCGCATCATTATTCAATAATAATAGAGAACTTAATTAGTAGCGGACATGAAAAATGGAACAACTAAAAAGGAGTGGGTCACTCCATCAGTTACCGAGTTGAAGCCCGATCTAATAAAACAACAAGAAAGCGAGGTGCTATACTATTTGCTCAACTCCGAAGATGGCTTAAAACTTCTTAGCGGGGCTGCCTCATAGCTACTTCTTTATTAGGTCATCTGCGTTCTTTACGCATATTCCTCCAATGCCTTCTCTAAGCAATCCATGGCAGCATCAATGGATTCTTTGTTGAGCACATAGGCCAATCGCACCTCTTGTTTACCGAGTCCGGGGGTGCCATAAAATCCGGTGGCAGGGGCCAGCATCAGCGTTTGATTCTTATACGAGAACGATTCTAACAACCATTGGCAAAAACGGTCGCTATCATCGATCGGAAGTTTTGCCATGGCATAAAAGGCGCCACCAGGATTGGGGCAGTAGACACCGGGTAGTTGGTTCAATCTTTTTACCAGCAGATCTCTTCGCGCTTGGTACTCGGCCTTCGGTATATCAAAGTAATTCGCAGGAAGGTCAACGGCAGCCTCTCCCAAAATTTGGGCAAGGCCGGGTGGGCTTAGTCTGGCTTGAGCAAATTTCATGGCGGTATCGTAGACCTCTTTGTTCTTGGTAACAAAAGCCCCAATGCGAGCCCCGCAGGCGCTGTAGCGTTTCGAGATGGTATCCATTACCACTACCTGTTGCTCCATGCCCTCCAGTTGCAGGGCACTCATACAAGCACCCTCATAGGCAAATTCGCGATAGGCTTCGTCACTAAATAAATAGAGATCATGTCGTAGACAGATGCCGCGCAGTGCCATCATTTCTTTTTCGCTGTACAAATAACCGGTGGGATTATTGGGGTTACAGATCAGGATCGCTTTTGTACGAGGGCCTATCTTTTTTTCAAAGTCTTCGATGGGGGGCAAAGCAAATCCGGTATCGATAGTAGAAGTAACCGGCACAACGGTTACACCGGCCGCGCAGGCAAATCCATTGTAGTTGGCATAGAAGGGTTCGGGAACAATAATCTCATCGCCCGGATTCAAACAAGTAAAAAATCCAAATTGAATGGCTTCGCTACCCCCGGCGGTTACAATAATTTGGTCTTTGGTAACTGTAATTCCGTTTCGCTCGTAATACTGCACCAATTTTTTTCGGTACGATTCGTTACCGGCGCTGTGGCTATATTCAAGAACGGGAATGTCGGCCTTTCGTACGGCTTCTAAAACGGTGGGTGGTGTTTCAATATCGGGTTGGCCGATGTTAAGATGATAGACCTTGATCCCTTTTTTCTTGGCTGCTTCTGCAAAGGGAACGAGTTTACGAATCGGAGAGGCGGGCATATCAAGACCTCGCTGTGCAATGGTTGGCATGGCACAAAGTTAAGCAAGAGCCATAGTATGCAAACCAATACCTTTGCGCTAACCCACATGCTTCGCTACGGCACTATATTTTTTATTTTTAGTTCACTGCTGCTTGCCAGGTTGCAAGCGCAGGTTTGCTCGGGTAGTTTGGGCGACCCGGTAGTCAATATCGATTTTGGTACCGGTACGGCGCCGGTCAACTTTACAGCCCCGGGCTATCAACTTACCACGTCGGCTTGCCCCAACGATGGATTCTATAGCATCACCACCAATCAATCAAATTGCGGAAGACAGTGGCACACGGTTAGCAGTGATCATACCGGGGGTGGGGCCTTTATGATGGTCAATGCCTCACAAACCCCGGGCGATTTTTTTGTGCAAAGCCTCTCCAACCTTTGCCCTAACACGACCTATGTGTTCTCGGCCTGGGTGCTCAATGTGGTCACTAATCCGGCTAGTATTAAACCCAATCTGGTCTTTAAGATAGAAGCGGCTGATGGTACGGTGCTGGCCCAGCATGCCACGGGCGATATAGAGGTCTTTTCGCAGCCCACTTGGCAGCAAGTTGGATTTTCTTTTACCAATGGAAATTCCGATGCTCCTGTCACCTTGCGTATTACCAACAATGCACCCGGGGGGCAAGGCAACGATCTGGCGCTTGATGATATTAGTTTTAGGGCCTGCGGTCCCATTGTTAGCGCCACCGTAACTGGGCAGGGAGACACGGTAAGGGTCTGTACCCCCGATCAACAGCCTTATGTATTACAGGCGCAAGTAACGGGTGCCACAGCGGCCACCGCCTATCAGTGGCAAGTAAGTCGAGACACCGGTAGAACATGGACGGATATTGCAGGGGCTACCTCTCTTGCGTATGCCCGCCCAATTTCTAACCCCGGCTTGTTCTTGTATCGGTTAGGAGTTGCTGCTGCTGCTTCTATTACCGCTGGCGCTTGTCGCATTAATAGTACTGTGCAGTGGATCGATGTCTACGAACTGCCACCGACGCAGGCGGGTCCCGACAGGGTCAAGTTCGGCGGAAGTCCGGTTCGCTTACTGGCAACCGAGATCGCAGAATCCGGAACCCGCTATAACTGGACCCCGGCTACAGGGCTCTCGGACCCCACGGCAGTAACCCCAATGGCCAATCCTGCACAAACCACCGAGTACACGCTTACAATTACGAGTCGTTATGGTTGCGTAAACAGCGACCGCGTTAAGGTAGAGGTAGTGGCCTCTTTGTTTGTGCCCAATGCTTTTACTCCTAACGGAGATGGCAAAAATGATCGCTGGACGATTCCTTTTTTGCTCCCCGAATTGGGTGCGCTGGTATCTGTGTACGACAGGGCCGGTCAAGTGCTATATCAATCCAGGGCTAGTGTAGTAGCCTGGGATGGCACGTACAAGGGGGCTCCTCTTCCTGCCGGCATTTATGTTTACCAAATTGTCATTCCAGATGCCGAACCACTCAAGGGCACGCTATTATTGCTGCGATAAAAAAACCCTCCGCAAAGGGAGGGTTTCAACATCTTTGGTCAATAATGCGATCCCGGATCAGGATTTTTTAGCGGCAGCCTTGGGCGCTTGCTTTTGCGTTTCGGCATAGGCTTCTGCGCTCAATACCTCTCCTACGATCTTAACCACTTTTACTTCATCAATCCCGGCGAACTTAATGTTCACGTCTTTGGTAAAAGGAGCTACGGCGGCAGCGTTATACTGCACCTTTAGTTTGGCCGAAGCGCCGGGTTGAATGGGTTCGGTGATCTTTTCGGGAGTGGTGCAACCACAACTGGCCCAGCTGTTCTCTACGACCAGGGGCTTGTTGCCGATATTTTTGATCTCGAAGGCGTAAGTAACGGGTTCGCCTTGCTTGATCTTGCCAAAATCATGCTTCTCGGTGTTCATCTTTACCAAGGCATCAACAGAAGATTGGGCAAAGGTACAGACCGAGAAAAACAGCATCAGGGATGCAAACAGTATCTTTTTCATAACAATGAATTTATTGAACAAATATAAAGAAAACGGCGGCCAACTGCAAAATTGGGGCAGGCAAACCCCCTCTTTTAGCATTTCTATAACCACACCCTTTCTTCCTATTTTTGTGCCATGAAAAACCAGTCCCCCGATCAATTGTCGTACGACCTTTTTAAACAAGAGGTGGTCAGGGATTTTCGTACAGCCTGTCTAAGCCGCGAGATCAGCCTGCTGGGCCGCAAAGAGGTTTTGGGCGGAAAAGCCAAGTTTGGCATTTTCGGCGATGGAAAAGAAGTGGCACAGGTAGCCATGGCCAAGTTTTTCGCGCCCGGCGATTTTAGAAGCGGGTACTACCGCGATCAGACCTTTGTGCTGGCTACAGGCATGGGTACGCCCGAGGCCCTTTTTGCCCAGTTATATGCCGATCCCGATCTGGGTAGAGAACCTTTTAGTGCCGGCCGCCAAATGAATAGTTTTTTTTCCACGCCCAATGTAGATGCAACGGGTGAATGGCTAGACCTGACGGCTACTAAAAACAGCTCAAGCGACATTGCTCCAACGGCCGGGCAAATGCCCCGCGCCCTGGGTCTGGCACATGCCTCTCGGTTGTTTCGGCAAGTAAGCGAACTACACGCTCTTACTCATTTGTCGCAAAAGGGAAACGAAGTTTGTTTTGCCACTATTGGGGATGCCTCTACGAGCGAAGGTCATTTTTGGGAGACCCTCAATGCTGCTACGGTCTTGCAAGTGCCACTGGCGGTGTTTGTATGGGATGATGGGTTTGGTATTTCGGTGCCTAAGCAGTTTCAAACCGCCAAAGGATCTATCTCTGCTGCGCTGCAAGGCATGCAACGAAACGAAAAAGAGAGCGGATTGCAGATCTATCGAGTAAAAGGATGGGACTATGCCGGCCTTTGCGAGGCGTTCGAAGAAGGCATTACGATGGCAAGAGAACAACATGTGCCTGTATTGTTTCATGTCGAAGAAATAACGCAACCGCAAGGGCACTCTACCTCTGGAAGTCACGAGCGCTACAAATCGTCAGACCGACTTGCCTTTGAAAAAAACTGGGATGGAATTGTAAAGATGCGCGAGTGGTTGCTCGAAAATGGATTAGCCTCGAAAGAAGAGGTAGACCAGATACAAACTCACGCAAAAGAGCAAGCCAAGCAAAGTCGCGACACCGCTTGGAGACAATATATACAACCGGTAAAAGAGCAAGTAGAAAAGGCGGTCTCGCTTATTACTGCGCTGTCGCAGACCGTTCCCGAAAAGGCAGCTGCGTTACAAACGATCTGTACCGAATTGCAAGCCAGCCGCGATCCGCTGCGCAGAGATGTAATGAAGGCGCTCTATCAAAGTATGGCCTGTGTAGGCAATCATGCCCACGCTTTTGCTTTAAAAGATTATCATAACGATCTGCACCAAGAAAATCAACGGCTATACAATTCTTATCTCTACGATCAGGGCCCCAAGAGTGCTTTGCAGGTGGCGGCGGTGGCACCGGTCTATGCGCCTGATGCGCCAATGCTCAATGGGTACGAGATTATCAATAGGTATTTCGACCAAAAGTTCGCACAACAACCCAAGCTCGTGGCCTTTGGAGAAGACCTAGGGCAGATCGGTGATGTTAACCAGGGATTCAGCGGGCTACAAGAAAAATATGGAAACGAGCGGATCTTTGATACCGGTATTCGTGAGCTGACCATTATTGGGAGCGGCATCGGTATGGCCTTGCGCGGACTGCGCCCCATTGCAGAAATACAGTACCTCGATTATCTGCTCTACGGGCTTCAACCCCTTAGTGACGATGTGGCTACTTTGCATTACCGCACGGCCGGTCGTCAGAGTTGCCCACTCATTGTTCGCACCAGAGGGCATCGTCTAGAAGGTATCTGGCACAGCGGCTCCCCCATGGGTATGATCATTAACTCTCTTCGAGGAATGCATATTTGTGTGCCCCGCAATATGACACAGGCGGCCGGCATGTACAATACCCTATTAAAAAGCAACGATCCGGGGCTTATCATCGAATGTCTTAATGGATATCGATTAAAAGAAAAACTGCCTTCTAATCTAGACAACTTTACGGTAGCACTGGGCGTGCCCGAGGTTATTCATGCCGGAACCGATATAACGATCGTATCGTACGGATCTACCTTGCGTGTAATAGCCGAAGCGGTGCAGCGCTTAGAGCAAGCGGGCATTAGTTGTGAGCTGATCGATGTGCAGACCTTACTTCCTTTCGATCGCCATCATCAAATTGTGGAATCCCTTAAAAAGACCAATCGTATTGTTTTTGTCGATGAGGATGTTCCGGGTGGTGCCGCTGCCTATATGTATACTACTGTAATGGAAGAGCAGGGTGGGTACCGTTATCTCGATGTAGCGCCGCGAACCATTACGGCCAAGGCGCATCGACCGGCCTACGGCAGTGACGGAGATTACTTTAGTAAACCCAATGCCGAAGAGATCGAGCGGGTTATCAAAGAAATGATGGCAGAGTAGGCAGCAGCTTGGCACTTTGGCCATGCTAGCCCATATTGTGAAAGACTTTTTGCACGTCCTCGTCTTGCTCTAACTTCTCGATCAGTTTACTTACTTCTTCGGCCTGTTCATCACTAACAGGAACGGTTACAGTAGGTATCCATTCTAATTCTGCGCTGAGAGGAGTGATCGATCTGTCTTCGAACGCTTTTTGCATATTGCCAAAGTCGGTGAATCCGCAGCGAGCCACCAATATCTCTTCGCCAGTTTCGCCGGTACTTTCTCCCAGCTCTTCGAGTCCTGCATCGATCAGTTCTAGTTCGAGCAATTCGGCATCAAGACCCTCGGGTTTTAATTTAAAAACGCCCATCTTTTTAAACTGAAACGAAACGCTTCCACTGTTTCCCAGTGCGCCACCTCCTTTATTGAAATGCGATTTTACGTTGGCTACGGTGCGAACGTGATTGTCGGTAGCGGTCTCTACCAAAATAGCTACACCATGCGGGCCATATCCCTCGTACAAGATCTCGTCATAGTTGGCCATTTCTTTACCGAGCGCTCTTTTAATGGCTGCTTCTACCCGGTCTTTGGGCATGTTGACAGACTTCGCATTTTGAACACATCTTCTAAGGGCGGGATTGGTGTTAGGGTCCGTGCCTCCGGCTTTTACCGCGATCACGATCTCTTTTCCGATGCGTGTAAACTGCTTGGCCATGCGATCCCAGCGGGCGAACATGGTCGATTTTCTAACTTCAAATATGCGTCCCATACGGTAGGGGTTAAGGGCTGCAAAAATACGCCATTGTGTCAAAAGAAAAACCGCCTCAGCGAGACGGTTTTACATAACGAAGCGTCTTTGGCAAGCGATCGTTATGAAGTTCTTAGCTTACTTCTGTGGCGGCTATAGGTAAAATAGATCACGAGCCCAATGACCATCCAGATCATCGCTACTTTGAGCGTTTGTGCGTCGAGTCCGGCGATCATGGCCAGGCAAATAACCGCACCCAAGGTAGAGACCAGCGGAACGGCAGGCGTTCTAAACGGTCTTTCGATGTTTGGCGATTTTACCCGCAAGATCCACACACCAATACTCACCAATACAAAAGCGAATAAGGTACCGAAGCTGGTGAGGTCACCCGCCACATTTCCGGGAACAAACGCGGCGAAAGCACCCACGAAAACAAAGAGGATCCAGTTGGCTTTGTAGGGGGTTTGATATTTTTTATGCAATGCGCCAAAGGCGCTTGGAATAAGTCCGTCGTTGCTCATGGTATAAAAAATACGACTCTGTCCCATTAGCATTACAAGAATAACAGAAGAGAAACCGGCCAAGATCGCTACCGTAACTGCTTGGGCGAGCCATTGGTATTCCTTCATATAGGTGCTAATGGCATAGGCTACCGATGCTTCTCTTCCTTTTTCGGGATCCACAAAGTCGCTCCAAGGGGCCACACCTGTTAGCACATGCCCAAACAAAATGTACAGTATGGTACAGACGGCCAGCGATCCCATAATACCAATGGGCATATCGCGCTTGGGGTTCTTTGCTTCTTGGGCAGCTGTACTTACGGCATCAAACCCAATAAAGGCAAAGAAAACGATCGCTGCTCCACCCAACACTCCTCCCCAGCCATGCTTGTTCCAGCCGCTGTAATCGGCAATTACTTTACCGGCTTGGTCCGTTACGGCGGCCGTTCCCTCAGGAATCAAGTAGGGGGTGTGATTAGCAGGGTTAATGTATTGCCAACCGATCGCGATAAACAAGATCACAATGGCCACTTTTACAAAAACGATAATAGCATTTACGATCGCAGATTCTTGCGTTCCCTTAATAAGTAGAAGTGTTAGGGCCAGCAAGATTACAAGAGCGGGGGCATTCATGATGCCTTGGTGCAACACCCCGGCAGAGTCGGTAAAGCTCTCAAAGGGAGAGTGACACCATTCATATGGAACGGCCCCTCCCAGTAGCTTATTTAAGTATTCACTCCAGGCAATGGCCACAGTGGCCGCACCCAGGGCATATTCCATAATCAGCGCCCAGCCAATAATCCAAGCGATCAGCTCGCCCATGGTTACATACGAGTAGGCATAGGCGCTACCGGCAATGGGAATCATAGAGGCGAATTCGGCATAGCAAAGACCGGCAAAGGCACAGCCAATGGCGGCAATAACAAACGAGAGGGTAACGGCGGGTCCAGCTGCCTGACCGGCTGCTGCAGCCGTGCGAACAAACAAACCGGCGCCGATAATGGCACCGATACCAAGGGCCACCAGATTGCCGGCGCCTAATGTTCTTTTCAGACCTTTCTCACTGTCGGCCGCCTGTGCCAATATCTGGTCCAGCGGCTTTTTTGCAAATAAGCTCATGCGTTGGTTTTTAGGAATCTCTAAGATAGTGATTGATGCTAAAACTCCTTACTTTTTTGTGGTGGATGGCTGTTGACCCAGGGCCAGGTAGTATAGAGGAATACCGAGCAGTACGATAATGAGTCCGGGCCAGGTGTACTCTGGTTTATAGATGATCAGCAATACACAAAACGCCGCACCCAATAGCATATAGAGGGCCGGCAAAAAGGGATAACCAAATGCACGGTAGGGGCGGGGAAGATCGGGTCTTTTTTTGCGCAAAATAAAAATACCGGCAATGGTCAACATATAGAACAGCACCACCACAAAAGAGATCATATCGAGCAATTGTCCGTAGCGGCCACTCAGACTCCACACCGCGGCCACTCCGCATTGCAGCCATAGGGCAGCTTGCGGCACGGACTGTTGATTGAGCGTGCCGACTTTTTTAAAGAAAAGACCGTCTTTGGCCATTGTATAATACACCCTTGCACCGGCCATGATCAGTCCGTTATTGCATCCGAAGGTCGCAACCATAATCAGTATCGCGATCAGAAGGGTGCCCACCGATGGAAAGATGCTATTGGCCGCAGCTACTGCGACTCTGTCGTCGGTTGGAAAGGCTAACTGGTCGAGCGGTAGCACATTTAAGTACATTAAGTTGGCGGCAACATAGATGAGGGTAACAACTAAGGTTCCCAGTAACAGACTCAGGCCAATGTTTCGCTGGGGATTTTTCATTTCGCCTGCAATAAAGGTAACGTTGTTCCAGGCGTCCGAACTAAAGATAGAACCCACCATCGAGGCGGCAATCGCCCCCAGCAAAGCAGCTCCTGATATGGGTAGCCACGCTCCGGCGACCAACGCCCCGGCCTCATTTTTTACACCACTGTTTTGCAGAGCCTTGAATCCGGTAGACCAGTTGGCGGCCCAGTAACTTTCTTTGGTCAATAAAAATCCAAACACGATCAATCCGAAAAGCGCAAGCAATTTGGCACTGGTAAAAAGGGTTTGAATAAACTTACCTTCTTTTACCCCTCTTGAATTGATATAAGTGAGAAACACAATAATAAAGATCCCCACTAATTGTCCGGCATAGATCTTTAGAAAGCCGAGATCGAAAAGAAGGTTATTGTTGCCGAGCTCCGGAACCAGGTAGGCCAAGAACTTTGAGAAGGCCACCCCAACGGCAGCGATGGTAGCCGTTTGAATGACGGCAAAAAAACTCCAGCCATACAAAAAGCCCATCAGGGGATTGTACGCCTCTTTTAAATAGACATATTGCCCGCCTGCCTTCGGAAACATACCACTTAATTCCCCGTAGCTAACTGCCGCTGTTATGGTCATAAATCCGGTGAGTACCCACACGGCAATCAACCAGCCTGCACTACCCACATTGCGCAAGATGTCGGCACTTACAATAAAAATGCCCGAGCCGATCATCGATCCCGCAACGATCATCGTGCCGTCCAAAAGTCCCAGTGAGGATTTAAAAGAGGCGTTGTTCTCTGCCATAGCAATGGGTTTTATAAAAGAAGAAAGTTACTGTATTTAAGGCATACGCTGGCGCAATATAAAAGCTTTCTAAAATTTTTTGAATGCCGGATTTTACCGATTTTCGGTGCGTCTTAATCCTAACTTGCCTGCCATGAAAAAAACCAACCGACTCACTACCTATATTTTGTTATCGATGCTGGCAGGTGTGGTCGTCGGCTATCTGGTACACGTCAATGCCGAACCGGCCTTTATAAAAGAATTTGCGGCCACTATAAAATTGCTGGGCAAGGTCTTTATTCGAATGGTGCAGATGATCATTGCACCACTTGTCTTTTCAACATTAGTGGTGGGCATCGCCAAGCTCGGTAATTTATCGGCGGTAGGAAGGGTCGGTGGTAAGTCGATGCTCTGGTTTATTACAGCATCGTTGGTATCGCTGAGTATCGGTCTGGTACTGGTCAATGTTTTTCAGCCCGGTCATTACATCAATTTATCGCAAGCCGATACCGAGGGCGTAAAGGACCTGATGACGAAAAAGCAGGAGTTCTCGCTCGAGAAATTTATTGAACACATTATTCCGCGCAGCGTAATGGAGGCCATGGCCACCAACGAGGTGTTGCAACTAGTCGTGTTCTCTATCTTTTTTGGCGTTGCCACAACAGCGATCGGCGAACAGGCCAAGCCCGTCATTAAAGCACTCGACGCAGTCTCTCATATTATTTTAAAGATGGTGGGCTATGTAATGAACATCGCACCTCTTGGGGTATTTGGTGCGCTCTGCGCCGTGGTAGCAGCGCGTGGTTTGGGCATCTTTGAGTTTTATTTTATCTACTTTGTCTATTTTCTGTTGGGTATTGCCGTACTGTGGATCTTATTACTCGGCGTTGGGTATTTTATTATCGGAGCTCGCATGAATGCGCTACTCAAGCGGATCGGCGGTCCGCTGCTGATCGCCTTTAGCACCACCAGTAGCGAGGCGGTATTTCCTAAACTTACCGAAGAGCTCGAACGCTTTGGTTGTAAAGACAAGATCGTGGCCTTTGTGCTGCCCCTGGGTTATTCATTCAATCTCGATGGCAGTATGATGTACATGACCTTTGCCAGCATGGCCATTGCACAGGCCTACGGTATTCAGCTCGACTTGGGCACGCAGATTACCATGTTACTAGTGTTAATGTTGACCAGTAAGGGGATCGCGGGTGTGCCCCGCGCCTCATTGGTGGTGGTCTTGGCTACCTGTGCCATGTTCAATATTCCTCCAGAGGGAGTGGCCCTGATCTTACCTATCGATCATTTTTGCGATATGTTCCGCTCTGCTACCAATGTAGTGGGTAATGCACTGGCCACGACCGTCGTTAGCAAGTGGGAAGGTGAACTTGAAAGTCCGACAACCACGGCCTAATAAAATCTTGTATGTCTATTTTTTTGCTGGATGCTTTTCATTGGACGAATCTTTTGCAGCCTCAGTTCTATGTAGAGAACGGCGGGCTCTGGCCACTGTTGTTTGTGGTCTTTGCCGAGACCGGACTTTTCGTTGGTTTCTTTCTGCCTGGCGATTCACTGCTGTTTGTGGCCGGCATTTATGCGCACGAGATTACCCGAAAGACCGGCGACGTGGTGCCCGGGCTGGCTTATCAGTTTCTGGATCTGATCGGGCTTGGCATGGTGCGCAACGAGTGGGTCGATCTTCTCGTACTCTCTGCCTTGGTTGCCGCTATGGGCATTGCAGGAAACATGGTAGGCTATTGGACGGGTCGAAAAGTGGGTCCTGCTATGTACAACTGGCGAGACCGGTTACTGTTTAAGAAGAAATATTTACACCAGGCGCGGGAGTTCTATGAGAAGCACGGAGGATTGGCGGTGATCGGGGCTCGTTTTTTGCCACTCATTAGAACATTTGCCCCCATTGTGGCGGGTATTGTGCAAATGGATAGGACACGTTTTCATTTTTTTAATGTCGTCGGCAGCATTTCGTGGGTTTGCTCCATGATCTTCTCCGGTTATTTTTTGCAAAAGTGGATACTGGCCACGTATGGCTTTGATCTTAAAGAGCATTTAGAAATTATTGTACTTGTTATTGTACTGGTCACAACGGCCCCTGTACTTATTAAGATGGTGGCCGGAAAGGTAAAGTCAAATGGATAATTCACCCCGTCATTCCATTTTTAATGTTACGGTCATCGTGGCTGCCTTGGGCTATTTTGTAGACATCTACGATCTGTTGCTTTTTGGCATTATACGCATTCCTAGTTTACAGTCACTGGGGCTAAGCCCCGAGCAGGTCAAGCTCAACGGAGAACTCATTTTGCAATGGCAAATGTGGGGGTTGTTACTAGGGGGGATCGTCTCGGGTGTAATTGGCGATAAGCGTGGGCGACTGAGTGTGCTCTTCGGCTCCATCATTCTATACTCTGCGGCCAATATTGCCAATGGGTTTGTAGAAACGGTCGAGCAATACAAGTGGATACGTTTTATTGCCGGATTGGGATTGGCGGGCGAGTTAGGGGCGGGTATTACCCTGGTCTCTGAGGTAATCCCGAAACAAAAAAGAGGACTGGCTACTTCTTTTGTGGCCGGTATTGGACTTACCGGTGCTATTCTCGCTTATTTTATGAAGCAGACCTTCGATTGGCGCACCTGTTATTTTATTGGCGGAGGTCTTGGGGTTGCGCTGCTGCTGCTTCGCATCTCGGTATTGGAATCGAGCATGTTTCATCAGGTCAAAAAGCAAAATGTCTCAAGGGGTAATTTTTGGCTCTTCTTTACCAACCTCGATCGGTTCAAACGTTATCTATTCGGTATTCTCATAGGGCTGCCCACTTGGTATGTGATCGGTATCTTGGTTACTTTTTCTAATGATTTTGCCTTGGCCTTTGGGATTACCGAAAAGATCGATCCGGGCAAGGCCATCATGTTCGCCTATGCTGGTATTTCGTTGGGTGATATTTTAATTGGGTTGCTTAGCCAGTGGTTGCGTAGTCGCACGCGTGCCTTGTATATTTTTTACGGCATTACCATGCTCTTTATGGTCTTCTATTTTACGCTGCTCTGGCAAGGGACTGCCACCGCCTTGTACCTGATCTGTGCAGGGCTTGGGTTCGGCACTGGCTTTTGGGCCATCTTCGTGACCATGGGGGCCGAGCAGTTTGGGACAAACCTTCGGGCTACCGCCGCAACTACCATTCCCAATATGGTCAGAGGCATGCTGGCCATCTTTATCTTGCCCCTATTTAAGTTTCTCGAAAAGTTGCCATCCATTGGCTATGTAAATGCAGGCATCATTACCGGTGTACTCATCATGATCATTACCTGGACGGCTGCCTTAATGACCAAGGAGACCTTTCACAAGGACCTTGAATTCTTAGAGGAGTAACATCAATGCCGTTCGCTGAGTTCGAGCCATCGCAGTTCCATTGCATCAATTTTGGTCGAAAGGCCTTCGATCTGTAGCGATAGGGTGGTGAGTTGTTCGTACGAGCAGTTTCCACTGGCGAGCTCTTCGCTGATCTTTCTTTTTTCTTCGCTAAGTAGGGGGAGCTCCTTTTCGAGTTGTTCGAATTCTCTTTTCTCTTTGTACGAGAGCGGTTTTTTTTCTTTTGTAATCGTAGCCGTAACCGTAGCCGCTTGGCTGGGGGGTGCTGCTGTTTCTTCGCTCTGAACAGGCACCTTCTTTTTTTCACCAACCTCTAGTCGGTATTGGCTGTAGTGCCCGGGAAAATCGCGTATGTCCCCATTACCTTCAAAGACCAATAAGTGATCGACCAACCGGTCCATAAAATAGCGGTCGTGCGAGATAATCACGAGGCAGCCGCCAAACTCCAATAAGAAATTTTCGAGTACGGCCAGTGTCGGCAAGTCCAGATCGTTGGTCGGCTCATCCAGAATTAAAAAATTGGGATTGCGAAATAAGATAGCCAGCAGATGCAATCTTCGTTTTTCTCCGCCACTCAACTTGCTGATGTAGGTATACTGTTTGTCGGGATCAAACAAGAAGAGCTGTAAAAATTGAGCGGCGCTCAGCGAGCCTCCGGTGGCCAGCGGAAAGTTCTCGGCTATGTTCTTTACAAATTCGATCACCCGCTGGTCTTCTTTTAGCTGAAGGCCTTGTTGTGAATAATTACCAAAAACGATCGTGTCGCCCACATTAATCTTGCCGCTATCGGCTTGTTCGAGTCCTTGTAAAATATTGGTGAACGTTGATTTGCCGACGCCATTGGGCCCAATAATGCCCACTCGTTCACCTTTTTTAAAGGTGTAATCAAACCCTTTTAGGATCACCTTGTTCGCGTAGCTCTTATATATTTTTTTTAATTCGATGATCTTTCCGCCCAGCCGGCTCATTTTCATGGAAAGTTGCAACGACGTATCCTGGGTTTGTTTCGATGCCTTTTCGGCAACTACATAAAAGTTGTCTTGCCGGCTTTTACTCTTGGTGGTACGGGCCTTGGGTTGCTTTCGCATCCATTCCAGCTCTCTTCGATACAAATTACGCGCCTTATCTACAGAGGCCTTATCACTTTCTGTACGCGCTGCTTTTTTTTCGAGGTAATTTTCGTAATTGCCCTTATAAACGAAAAGTTCACTGCCTTCTAATTCCCAGATCTCATCGCAAACCGTATCCAAAAAGTAGCGATCGTGCGTCACTAAAATCAGGGTTAGATTTTCGCGGTTCAAGAATTGCTCCATCCACTCTACCATCGACACATCCAGGTGGTTAGTGGGTTCGTCCATAATTAGCAAGCAATGCTTGTGCTCAAAGCCAATATCGATAAGTGTCTTTGCCAGGGCAATTCGTTTACGCTGTCCACCACTTAGCGTGCCCATCGATTGGTTTAGTTCGTGAATGTTGAGTTTATCTAAGATCTGTTTGACCTTGGCATCCACATCCCAGGCGCCCAGCTCGTCCATTTTTACGATGGCCTCGTTGAGTCGCTCCGCATCTTGCGACGCGGCGGCCGCCTCGTATGCACGCACGGCATTCATGAGCGGATGATCGTAAAAGAAGATGGTCTGGGCAACGGTCTTGTTGGGGTCAAAGGCAGGCTCTTGCTCAAATAAGATCACATCCACTTCTTTATTGACCCAGATCGTTCCCGTATCGGCCGTCTCTTGACCGGCCAGCATGTGCAGCAGGGTAGATTTGCCCGAGCCGTTACGAGCAATGAGTGCGATCTTATCGCCCTGGCTTATATGAAAGCTGATCGAAGAAAAAAGTGGATTGATCCCAAAGCTCTTCGATATATTTTCTGCGCTTAAAAAATGCATGGCGCAAAGATAGGCTCGCTATTTCTCTCAGGCTGTTTTCTTTAAAAAGAAAGGTGTATTGTTTAGCTCGCGATTAGCAGGCAGAGTAGCACGGTTAGCAAGACCAGCGCCATCACGCGGTAACGGTCGCGGCTGGCTTCTCTACTTATTTTTCGTTTTGCCTTCGTAAGTTCTTGTTGCCAAAGCGAGTTTTGGGGCTCTATCTTGGCTAAGGAATTTACGAGGGGTATAAAACGGGTTAGTGGAAGTAAGGTGGCGGCTTGCAATAAGAGCCGAGCCCCGGTTAACATCGCTTCGGGGTGAGCAAAGGATTGTAGCGAAGTAATGGTTTGTTCGGCGGTCAATTTTTCGATCTGCTCTTGCACACTCCGGTGATCTATACGATCAGGATCTTGGGTGCTGACCTTTTTTTCAAGGGCCAGACATTCTTTGATCCAACCCGCCAGATCGATCGTATGGGTGGCTGTGGATTGGCCCTGTGCTTTGCGTAGCCAACGCTCTTGCAGAAATTCTATTTTTTGTAAGGGATCGCTCAAGACCTCATAGGCCTGCTGAACCGCTGCAAAGCGAAGGGCCAGTGCAGGATCATTGCCGGTCTTATCGGGATGCAGGTCGAGTATTTTTTTTCGCCATGCTTTTTTGATCTGCTCGGCCGTTGCACCGGGGGCAAGTCCTAAGGTTTGGTAGTGATCTTGGTAGTTGCGTTGCAACGCTTATTTATTTTTCGAGTAGACCCGCTCACCATTAATATAAGTGGCCATTACCTGCGTAGCCAGAATGGCGGGTCCTGCTGCGGTCATCAGATCTTGATCACAAATAATAAAGTCCGCCCATTTACCTTTTTCCAAACTCCCTTTTTTGGCTTCTTCAAAACTTCCTTTAGCCGCCCAGATCGTCATTCCCCGAAGGGTTTGCTCGCGGGTAAGGGCGTTTTCGATCTGAAATCCCTCTTGCGGCCAGCCACTGGCATCTTGTCTAAAGACGGCAGCATAAAAAGTTTTGAATGGAGAAATATGCTCTACCGGAAAGTCAGTACCCAGCGGCATCCAGTGGTGTTGGCCCAGCAACTGTTGATAGGCATAGGCCGATCGAATACGTTCGGTTCCGAGTCTTTTCTCTGCCCAATACATATCAGAGGTGGCATGGGTGGGTTGAACAGAAGGAATTACGCCGTAGGTGCCAAAAAGCGCAAGATCGGCGGGGTTAACGACCTGTGCATGCTCAATTCTCCAACGCATGTCTTTTTCCTTTTTTAGATAACGGCCATAGATCTGCAAGAGGGTCCTGTTTCCGCTATCTCCGATGGCATGGGTATTCATTTGCCATCCCTTGCTTGCACACCAGCGTGCCACACTGTCAAAATGGGCAGGGTTACTTAGCAAAAAGCCAAAATTTTCTTTATCGTCTTCGTAAGGATGCAGTAAACAAGCACCCCTCGAACCCAAGGCGCCGTCGCCATACACCTTAATACTTCTTACTTGCAAACGATCTTCTACGATCATGCCATTTTTTTCGGCAAACTCATAATTGGCGGGTCGGTCGCTGAGCATAATATTCAAGCGCAGCTTTACTTTTTTTTCGCGTTGCAGTTGACGCAGCTGTTCTACCACCGGGGCATCGAGCCCGCAATCGGTCAGTGAGGTAAGTCCTACGGCCCAACAATTTTGTTGGGCTTGTTGCAGCACCTGGGCGAGTTCCTCTTTTGTGGCCGGCGGAACGACCTTGCTTACGACATCCACCGCGTTATCGATTAAAAGTCCTGTTAAACGGCCATCGCGGGTCACCATCTTTCCACCTACCAGGGTTTGTCCTGCGGTAATACCTGCCTTGCGAAGGGCCTCGCTATTGGCCATGGCCGCATGCCCATCAATGCGGGTCAGCAGAACGGGTCTGTTAGGAAAAAGCGCATCGAGCGCAGCATTATCGGGAAAGTCTTTGTTATCCCAGTCATTTTGATCCCAGCCATGCCCTACGACCCAACCGTTGGGGTGTGTTGTTGCAAATTCTTTAAGCGTAGTTAAGATCTCTTCCCAACTTTTTGTACCTACCAGCGAGGCGGTACGAAGGGTCTCGGCATAGCCTACAAAATGCGCGTGCGCATCATTGAAGCCCGGATAAATGTATTTTTTTTCGGCATCAAGACTATCGCGAAAATTAAACTGCGCGCGAAGTGATATAGCGGTTCCTGTGGCCACCACCTTTCCCTTATCGATTGCCATGGCCTCTTGCACAGAAAAGGCGCTGTCTATGGTGTAGATCTTCGCATTAAAGACCAGCAGGTCCGTTTGGGGTCTGGTAGAGCAGGCCATCATCAACAAGAGAAGGGCCAGAAGAGGTGTCCATCTTGAGTACATAGTAAATAAATTGGAGATAAAGATATTCATTCTAAAAAAAAGACCGCTCTGTGGAGCGGTCTTATAAATCAGGTTGAGAAAAAATTAGTTGAACAAGTAGCGAAGACCAAACTGGATCGAGTAAGTAGAAGCCACACTCACGTTGTCACGGAAGGTCTTGGTAAGGATATCTCCGTTGGCGCTACCAAAGCGATAGATAGGTTGAGTTGTTCCACCAGGGACTAAACTTACCGCGTTTGTAATAGCCAAAGGACGAGAATTGTTGATTGTTTTGATCTTACCCCATCCTGGATCAATTAGGTTACCTGCATTAAAGATATCAATACTGAACTGCAGACAGTTCTTAGTACCCTTAATGTTCGTAAAGAGATCTTGCATGATTTTAACATCTAAACGATTCAACCATGGCAGCTGAGCACCATTACGTTCAGCGTATTGGCCTCGGTGAGCACGAAGATATTTGTCTTGTTGAATATAGCGCTCGAACAACGCTCTTTGAGCAGCTTGATTATAGACTACGCCATTTACGGTGTTGTCAACAAACAGCATTTGTTGCACTTCGGTTGCAGTTGGAATATACAAAAGGTCGTTACCATTAATGCCGTCACGATTAAAGTCAGATACAATACCAGTAGGAGCTACGCCATCATAAACATAAGAGAAGCGACCATTGACACCGCCGTTGTAGAAAGCAGAAATAGTGGTGGCCAAATTCTTGAAATACTCTTTACGGTAAGAGATCATGGCTACAACGCGATCAGGTATTACGTAGTCGGCATAGCTGAGCGTTTGTGAGTTGGGGCCCCACACGTTGGGCGTTCCCTGCCAGGCTGAAAGAGGCTGGTCGCCACCACCATCAAACAAATTGGCGGCCATCGATTTGGTATAAGCAACCGACCAAGCAAGGCCTTTGCTGTATTGTTTCTCAACTTTGGCAGTCAGCGAGAAATAATAACCGCGAGTTCCATTATCCAATACTACCGGGTTAAATGCGCCTGATGCATTGGCTTGTGGAATACCATTATTTAGTGTATTGATGAAACGTGTTTGGTTGGTGGCTCCATAAATAGGCCGGCGATCGGGGTAACCCGCAACTGCTAATGCAGCAGGAGAGATCATGTTGGGATTACGGAAGATGGCCGTATACATGTCTTTATTAAAAATGGCCTCAATGGTACCGATGATTCCTTTGCCTAAACGAGTGTCGATGGCAAGGGTGGACTTCCAAGTTTGAGGGTTTCTAAAGTCCTCAACCAGTGCGGTGAGACTACCGGGCACAATGGTTCCGGCTGTAGGTACAGTAGAAGGTCTGTAGGCGGCAGGGTCAGGATTAAAGGGGCCAGGTGTGTTGGCTTGGCCATTCCAGAATTGCGTCACCTGAATCATTCCATTGTCACCCGACTGACTCACGATCCATACAAAAGGAACGCGTCCGGTAAAGATGCCTGTTCCACCACGAATCTGCAACGAGCGATCTCCATAGAGGTCCCAGTTAAAGCCCATGCGGGGAGACCACATTAAACGATTCTTAGGAAGGTTTCCGGTGTTGATCTTCTCGCCACCATCAAAATTCATTTTGAGCACCAAGGGGTGAGTCAGAATTTGAGGAACATCGGGATAGGTGGGAAGATCCACACGTAGTCCCAGTGTTAAACGAAAATCTTTGGTAACAGTAATCTCGTCTTGTCCGTAAGCGGAATATTGAGCGAACTTAAAAGATGAGAAAGCAGGAGCAAAGTTCTTTGACAACGAGTAGGTAATAGCAAAATCTCTGGGCTTGGCACGCAGGGCGGGGTTAGGATTGATAGAGGTGGCAAAATCGGCCCAGCTGTTAAACACATAAAAGCTGGTACCAAAGCGCTGGAAACCGTTGATGGTCTCACTGAGCTCGTATTGACCGCCCACTGTCCAGTTATGCTTGCCGGTAGTCCAGGTAAGATTATTGATTACCGAGTACGTCTTTACCTGACGCAGGTTACCAAAACTGAAGGGCTCAAATCCAAATGAGGTATAAGGAGCAGGACCGGTAACACCACCTGTGTTGCTCAAAATATCTACGAAGGGGAAGATCTGGCTATCGGTAGAACGAGAGTCATTTTGGAAGGTATAGGTAGCACGGAAGGTGTTAGCTACCTTTCCCCAAGTTGAGTTCAACTCACCGGCTAATGAATAAAGATTGGCGCCCTGAAAATAATTGGAGTTCTTGAACCAAAGTGAGGTGGCCGCTGTACGGTTACTGGTATAGTTAACGTTAGACCCACTCAAAGAGGTACTGGGTGTAAAAGGCTCTCCGCCCTCTACCTGGCTATAGCGAATGTTCAAGCGATGTTTATCGTTGATATTCCAGTCTATGCGAGCCAGATATTTAGTACGCTCGATGTTGGGCACATATCCCTGAAAAGGACCGGTAACATACCCGTAATTATCCAGCAAAAATTTGCTGATAAAGTTTAGGGAGTCGGCAGTAGGACGAACGATATTGGGAGCACTTCCGTAAGGAGCCGCTGCTGTTGCAGCGAAGAAGTTTTGAATTGACTTAGGCTGATTCTCTGTTTCGTAATTAATAAAGAAGAATAACTTGTTTTTGATGATGGGGCCACCCATGCGGAAACCATATTGGTTGAATTCTTCTACGGGTCGAATAAATTTGGTTTGTTCAACCTGATCGCCCCTTTGTTTTTCGTTACGGAAATAGCGATAAACAGATCCGGTGAACGTGTTGGTTCCAGAGCGGGTTACGGCGTTAACAGCAGAACCAATAAATCCCGATTGGCGAATATCAAAGGGAGTGATGTTGATAGAGATCTCATCGAGCGCATCTAGAGAGATGGGGGCTCCACCAGCAGGCAGGTTAGAACCAATACCAAAGCTGTTATTGAAGTCAGACCCATCTACGGTAAAGTTGTTCTGGCGATAGTTTCCTCCTCCAATCGAGGGTCCGTTCGCCTGTGGAGTAGCACGCGTAAGCTCGTTGATGCTGCGGCTAAAAGTAGGCAAGGTATTGATCTGACGGGTACCGACATTAGTTACGGCACCTGTACGACCTGCATTAAGAATAGAATTTCTTCTTCCGCCTACAGTAACGTTTTGCAATGCGGCGGCAGAGCTGAGCAGCTCAGCATTCAGCACAAAAGGATCGCCCAATTGCAAAAAGATATTTTCAAACTTATCTGCCTGGTGTCCTACATAACTCACCTCGATGGTGTAGGGACCACCCACCCGCATATTTTGGATGGTGTACTGGCCGCCAGAGCGGGTGATAGTGCTGTACTTGGTTCCTGAGGGCACGTGTACGGCTACGATGGAAGCACCGACAAGGGCTTCTTTGTTGTTGCTTTTTACATCACCGGTTAAAACTGCAGTTGTAACCTGGGCAAGCAGTGATGAACCCGTCATCAGCGCTACAACAAACAAGAAGAGTATTCTCTTAAGCATATTCATATTGGTTTTCGGATGCAAAGAAAGGGAATATTCCCTAATTAAATATAGCGAAATATCTACAATATGATAGTTGAAAAGTAATGGGTTACAAGCGGATGGGCATTCCCAGACCTAGCCGGGCTAAGAAGGGTGTCGGGGGCTTAAAAGGGGTAATGAGTCCGAGATTCCGTCCCCCGAAAGGCAAGGGGTGTATAAATATTTTCTAAAGGTATGAAAATCAGCTATTTAGTTCGCCTTCTTTTTTCTTTTTGCTCCGCCAAAGAAATCAGAGAGCTTATCGTACTCTCTTTTATACGACAAACTGGCACCGGCGCGGCGGGACCGGACCACGCTGGCACTAGTGCTGGCGGTCAGAAAATCGGCATTGGTCCGGTAGAAAAAAGAGGCCCGGATGGTCCCGCTTGGGTTGATCAGCCACTCCATGGTCACGTCCGGAAGCAGCAAAATGCTTTGCTGCACGCTCGATTGAGCACCTTGTCCCAACGGGGCATCCATGCCCAAGCCGGTCGATATAATAAAGCGGTTATCAAAAAAAGAGCGCCCGATCGAAAAGTTTACGTTGCTACTCAAATTCAACGTGGTGCTGTTCGAGGCCAGCAAGTTTCTATTATAAAGAGAGGTATTCAGGTTAATGCGGTACTTATCGCTTCGAAGCAAGTTGCTGAAAAGTTTGTTGATCTGATCGCTGAGCACAGAAAGTAATATACCCGATATTGTACTCACGTTAACGCCCGCCCCTGACAGACTTCCCCCTAGCTCGTTGGGGGCGAAACTATTGAACACGATCAGGTAGGTAACCTGTCTGTTAAGCTCATTGGTATTGTTCTGTAGCTGCCTGATCAGCAGCGTCAGCTCTGGGTTAACAGTGGCAATGCTATTGGGCGGAAAATCCAGCGAAAAAGCAATAGTGGGTTTAAATAATTTATCGGTTAGCTTGGCAATAACGAATACATCACTTCTTGCATTGCTTATATCTGCCGTAAGATTAAGCGTGCTGGCCAACGGAGCAAAACTAACCCGTTCACTTTTGTAAACGGCCTCGAATTTTATATCAGCATCATACGGATCTCCATTCCACTCAATGTAGTTGGCGGCTCCCTTTCTGATCTCGAAGGGCTTTTTAAAAAAGGATTGAAAGGTAAACAGGTAACTCCCTTCTTCGATTCCCAGTCTGCCGCGAAGGGTTAGCGGCTCTGTGGTGCCGGAGCGTATCTTAAGCGTTCCGCTGCCCTTTCCCTTTATCTCGTCTCCGGTCAGCTCGTCGAGCACCACTTTAACTTGCACCAGCGGGTTGGCCGTTAGTTCCAGGTCAAACAGAATATTGTCTCCATTTCTTCTGTAATCTTCGCTTTCGATTTCTTTACCGAATTTTCGCTCTACCAAAAAATCGGCACTGCCGCTCTCTCGTCCCGTACCGGGCGGAAGCGTAACATAACTGCTGTCTTTTTCAGAGGCCGTTGCATTAAGGGTCATTACCATGTCGCTTTGCGGACCCCGCAGTTGCAACAGGGCAGTTCCCTTTACATCGCCATAAAAAAGATCGTTATCCGATCTGTTGGTCTTGAGTAACTGTACCGGTCGATTTTCTTGATTCCCTCGCGTGCCGGGTTTGCGGGTCGACACATCGAGATCGAAAAAGAGATTATAGAACGATTCATGATCGATGCCGCCGGTTATGTAAATAGGATTTTTGGTGATGGTATCTCTGAGCACCAGTCCGTTGAGTTCAATGCGAGATGGGGTCAGTTCTATTTCTTTATCTTCTATTCGGTAGTAGCACTGGGTATAATTAACACGCAAGCCAGCATTACTTAGCAACCCCTTGCCGGTTACGGACGGCCGGTTCAGGTCGCCGCCGATGGTCACATCACCTGTTAAGAATCCGGTAATGTCGCTAAAGAGATCTCCTAAGAAACGCTCAAGTAGTTTAATGGGATATTGATTGGTATTTAAAGCAATCTTGCTTTGTTTGGCCATTGAATCTTGTAGGTAAAGCTGTACATCAAACGATAGTCGCTCTTGCTGATTGATCGTACCTCCTTGCGCCAGCAGGGTTCTGGTGGGATGGTCATAGCTAAGTCGGGTACTGAGTTCGCCTATCGAATCATTATCTAATAGTAGTAAACGAGTCGTAATCGGTTCGCTGCTTATATGCAGTGCGCCTACCGGATCTTCGATCAGGAGTTTTCCGGATACTACGCCTTCGAGCCGATTGTCCGGAAGTAAATAGGGAGCAAAGTCGTTTAGATTAAGGTTCGACAGCTCAACACTAATCTTGTCTTTTTGGTCGGCCTCTCGAGCCAGCGTGCGAAGTCGTAACTGCTGGTCTCCTTCCGAGAGAAGCAGGCTTCCACTAACCGGTCGATTTTTTCTGAGTACCAATTCTCCCTCTTCGCCCAGAGTCCATAGTTTTCCGTTGATGGTAAAGTCCGAGGGGTCCCAGTGCAATGCAAAACCGTCTTCGAATGTGGTTACCAGCGCGTTTAGATTTAGTTTCTCTACACCAGTTCCTTTTCCAGATCGAAGTTGAATGCGAGATGAATCATGACTGGCCGTAAACGCAAGTGTTACCGGTGGAAGCGATACGGTGTCGTTGAGCATCACTCGAGAGACGCTTGCCTCTAGCTGTAACTGATCGTTGGCCGATGCACTGTTAACGGCAATTTGTTCGGCGCTGTATTGCTGATACCGCAGTTCGGGTATGGTAGCTTGCAACGAAAAGGTTCGTTCGGCCGGCACCCATAGGCCCGCGATGCTGCTATAATTAAGTCCTGACCATCCCGGAGCCAGTGCGGTCAAAAAGGGACCGGCCATTGAGGTTTGCAACGAGAATTCTAATCGAGTAGCTGGTGATGGCTGCGGGGTAGTCGAAAACTGAGAGGGGTAATAGCGGGCCAAAAAATGTTGACCGATCAACCCCAGCTCGTCAAATCGGAACTGACCGGAAAGTCGTGCGTTGAATTCGTTGGAGCGAACCTCTATGTTCTTTTGCGCCGTAGAATTATTGATCGCTACAACCAGCGAGTCGAGCGGCAAGATCTCTTCTTGTACCGCAACGGCGGCATTGCGAAAGGCGAGGCTGCCTTCTAAAACATCTTTCGCTGCAAATTGTACACTCGATTCGATTCGGCCAGACAATTGAATATCCTTTTCGGAAAGTCCCAGCTCTTTGAGCGACGCTTTTTCTATGCTTCCCGTTACAGTGATAGTATTGAACGAAGTGCCGGCATAAAATGAGGCTTCGAGCGGACCCGTTAACAGGTGTTTATCTTGTATACGGGTTTTAAGGCGAAACTGCCGCTCTTGCAAGGCGCCCTCTAGCCGAATGTTTTGGTACGAGTAGTTGTTGTATTGTAGTGAAGCGATAGTGCCATCAAAACTCGAAACGGCATCCTGCCATTGAAAGCCTTTTCCTTGCAGCGTTCCTTCAAGGTCGATGCGTCCGAGTTGGGATTGTCCGCTTAGTGTGCCCAGATCGAATGAAGCTAACTCGAGTTTGCCCTGGTACTCCGGAGGTTTATTATCCAAAAGTCGAACCTGCAGTTGGGTGCCAATGGTTCCCAGACCGGTTTGCCAAGTACCCTTGGCGGTCAATTGCCGGCGTTGCCCGCTTAGCGAACCCTGAAAACGAAGGTAGCGTAGCTTCGACAGAGCTGCCAGCTTCTCTTTGTCTGCGCCGGGCATAAAAAAGACAAGATCTTCGTAAGAAGTATTCAGTCGTTTTGCTCGCAGCTCAAACGCTCTTTTTTCTTCACTATTTAAATTGCTGAGAAAAAGATCTCCTTGAAAAAAACTTTCACTGCCGGCTTTAAGAAAAATATTGGTAATGTCGAGGTGATCCGGATCTCCCGTAATGCGGGCCTGAATTTGCACATCTTTGTTGAGCGAAGCAGCCCTGGGCAAAAAATAGGCAATGTCTCTACTGCTAATGCGCGATGCGATAACCTGTGCTTGCAGTTGCGCTCTTACAAAAGGGGCAGCAGCCGATGTTGGAAAGCGGAGTTTCACGTGCTGCTCTACCACACTATTATTGGTCTGAAGAAAAAAACTGTCCAGCGCAATAAGACCCGGCATCAGCGCAAGGGTAGTTCGAAGTTTTTTAATGGCAAATCCACTTCGCTCTGCGGCGCTCAGCGTAAGGGTACTACGCAACGTGTCGTCTACAAGGTTAGTGTTGCTCAGTAAAAGATTCAACTCTTTTATGGCGGGTTGCCTGGCATCGAACAGGCCGGGTACCAACGGACGGCCCTGTTGCGTAGCAATAAATGTTCCACTTTTGATCTCTATTCGTCCCAGCTGCAGGTTGGGTTGATCAAGAAATTGAAAAAGATCCGAAGAGGCGCTTTCGGGTTTGGACGACTGCGTGGTTTTTAGTGGGGTGGGCCGATTTCCGACAAAACGATTCCAACGGATGGAAGGCTTTTCTACATACAGCGATCGTATACGAATAGGGCCGCTACGCGTAGAAAGTTGATCGGCTTGCAGATCGAGTTGCCCTATGCTGGTTAATAAGGAGTTCCCTTCCCAGCGATCGATCTGCTCTACGCGTATGGAGCGAAGCGAGAGATGATGCAAATGCAGTGGGCTGGATTTTTTTGTGGGTCGGCTGCTATCGGTAGGTTCGCCACTGAAATAGTCTAGCAAGAATTGATATCTCCAATTGCTGTCGGTGCGGTATAATCGTACGAGTGCATTTTCGATTTGCACGTGCGTCAGGTCAATGCTGTCCTTAACAAAGAACCAATCCGTAATACGTAGCTGAAGCTGTTGGGCAAATACGATAGTGTCTTGTTGGCGATCCATCACCAACAATCCGTTTAGTGAAAGGCGGTCGAGCAGCGAGAACGAAACCCGGTTAACCTCGACCCGGGTGGCTAGTTGGGTCGTGAGGCTGGCGGCTACTTTTTTTCCCAGCCAGCTTTGCACCGCAGGGGTCTTAAGAAGTAAAAAAATACTGCAGAGCAACAGCAAGATGCCTAGCGCTGTCCACTTTACTATTTTCGCTGCTGTTTTCAGAAAATTCCGTTGTTTGTAAAATTAATGAAACAGCCCCAGTAAGATTGGTTAAATTGCTCAAAATCGCTACTATGAGATCGTTGCTAACGCTGACTCTTCTATTCAGTTGGGTTTGGGTAGGGGCTCAGCCCACTTCTACATCCTCCACCGCGGGTCCTCACTATGTGTTAGTCATTCACGGGGGCGCAGGCACCATTAGCAAAAACCAGTTAACACCGGCGCTCGAAAAACGGTATCACGATGCGCTTAACAAAGCCTTGCAGACCGGCGCTGCTATTTTGGAAAAAGGGGGGCATGCGATCGATGCTGTAGAGGCAGCCGTGCGTGTGCTCGAAGATGAACCATTGTTCAACGCAGGCAAGGGCGCCGTATTTACCGCCGAAGGAATTAACGAGTTAGATGCGGCCATTATGGAAGGGGCTACTTTAAAGGCCGGTTCCGTTGCGGGTGTAAGGACCGTTCGCAATCCTATATCGGCCGCCCGTGCGGTAATGGATCGATCCGAGCATGTGTTGCTAACCGGTCGCGGTGCCGAGACCTTTGCAAAAGAGCAGGGATTAGAGATCGTAGATCCCTCGTATTTTTATACACCCGAACGATGGGAGTCGCTGCAGCGAGCAAGGAAAAGAGATTCGATCGAAGCGCAAGGCGCACCCAGCCACAGTGCCTCTGCCAGTCAGGAAAAACGCAAGAGCCGTTATGGAACCGTAGGTGCCGTTGCGCTCGATGCGCAGGGGCATCTGGCCGCCGCGACCAGTACTGGCGGCATGACCAATAAAAAATGGGGTCGGGTAGGAGACGCTCCGATTATTGGCAGCGGTACCTATGCCAACGATAATACGGTGGCTATTAGCTGTACGGGTTGGGGAGAGTATTTCTTGCGTTTGGTAATGGCAAAATCGATCAGTGACCGCATGGAGTTTGGTCAGCAAAGCCTGCCACAAGCCGCCGACGAAATGGTCATGCGGCAATTGCCGGCACTGGGCGGCGACGGCGGCTTGATCGCTGTCGATAAAAAAGGAAATATAGCTATGCCTTTTTGCACTGAGGGGATGTACCGAGGCTACATAAAAAAAGAAAAGACGAGCGGCTCGTTGCAAAAAGCAACTTTCATCTTTAAGTAAGCGGGCGCTTAGAATTTATGCCCCAGCGTAACCACTAGCCTGCTTCCGCGAGACAATAGACTGGCTCCTGTTGCGGCTTGTTGTGAAAGCCGGTAAGCATAGTGCGTGTCATTGCCGGATGTGTGTACAAAGGTCAGATCAATAAAATTGCCTTTGTTTCGGTAGCCTAGTCCGCCACTCAGTTGCAAGCGACGTCCGGCAGGGGCATAGTTTTCTCTGTAGGGGTTACCCAACAGGGCCAGTCCCAGCCTTGTCATTAGCGTGGTGAACTTTAATTCGCCTCCCACGCGCAGGTTGAATGCGCTTCGAAACGAATCGTCGATGGTGTTATTGAGTTGCTTAAAGTAAGTGCGCGTCTCTTCGCTATTGTCCATCTCGGGGTCTATGCGAAAAGAAGAGGCGCTGTAATTGACATACTCCAAGTCTGCGGTTAGGAATCCCTTTTGTCGGGTAATGTCTTCGGTCTCGTTGATTACATACGATCCGCTGATCAAAAAGCGGTAGGGCGTAAAATGAAAATAAGAGAATTGGGCATCTTCTCCATTGGTAAAAAGAGAGGAAGATTGTGTTTGTATCCCTTTGTAGTTTTCGGTGTCGGTGGTTATGGAGGCAGAGTAGATATCGGTTAGCCGCAGCCAGGTTGGGGTATGAAAGGCCACTCCGAATCGCCAAAAGGGTGCCGGTCGGTAAATGAGTCCCAATTTTAGATTAAGCCCGTTTCCATTGGTCTCGAGCCGCTGCTCGTAGGTGGCATAGTCGAAGTTGTTAAGATCTTGGGTCGCATCAGCTTCTGTAAAGGTCGACGTACGATCATAGAAAATAAAGGGGATGCCCAGTGTAAACCCCACATAAAGTTTTTCGTTGAACGATCCGCCGTAACCCAGTGCCAGCTCGTTGACCGAACCGCGACTCACCACCTTATTTTCTTGCAAGAGGCCGGTCGAGGGGTTGGCCCTGGTCTTATAACGAAAGTTGCCAGCGATGCCTCCGCCCACTGTATCGATCCAGTAGGTATTAAAGGCAAGGCTGCTGCCAAAGGGAAAATTTTGGGCCACCTGATTGGCATCTCCGATCGATCCTACTTCTTCTAAAAACCGCTGCGCATACGAATGCCGAGTATTAAGACCCCGATACAGCAGGTTGTTACTAAAACTTGCGGTTTGATTAAGGGCAATGGCAAAGGCTCCCGTTCTTTTTTGCTCGGCTTTTTTTCCAAGCCCATGCTCGTAAAATTGGGTTCCGGTTACTACCCCGGTGGTGCCGAGTCCGATCTGACCGCGTTGTTCGCTTTCCGTTCTGCCCAGGTACGTGCTTTTGTTGCGGAGTTGTTGATAGGTAGGAGAGAGTACCAGATCTCCGGTCTTGTAAAATCCAAGTCCGGCCGGATTGACAAAAAGTGCCGAGAGATCGCCTCCCAGCGAAGCCATGGCGCCTCCAATGGCTTGCTGACGAGCCGTTCCATTGGGTTGGGTCCAGCTGTAGCGAAGTGCATCATCGGGTTCTTGCGCATTGGCTATAAGGGCAAACAATGCACAAAAAAGTGGTAAGGTGTATTGGCGAAATAGCGACATGGTGAATTGGTATAAAAATTCCGAAGCCTGTTAAAATCTTCTTACCGGAGCACTGCTGCCAGAAGAAGAACTCGATGAGTTGCCAGGTGTTGGAGACGAAACGGGCGATCCACCCGAAACACCGCCGGCATTACCGCTGCCAAAGGCTTCTCGCAGTGCATTGCCCCTACTGCCCGTAGTAGCGCTTCGTTGAGTACCAAAGGGAACATAGTTGCTGCGCGTGCTGCTGTTTTGTTGTAGCTGCTTAAGATTGACGGGGGACTGTTGATAGCTGCCCAAGTTGTAGATACGCGGGCGCGTATAAATGTTTTTTACAGGCGCTGTCGAAAAGGCCACCGGAAAAAAGTAAGGGTTGTAAAAATAGTTCCAAGAGGTAAAAGGGTTCAATGCGGGTGCAAAGAACTGGTTGTAGCCAATGGACCAACGCTCGAAGGTATACCAGTCATCCAGATCATTCCATTGGTTACGGTTGCGAACACGCATGCGCAAGAAGCGATCTTCGGGATCTTCTTCGTAATAGCGAACCCGTCTTGTTTCTTCTCGTTGCACCCGAACATATTCGGCTTCGGGTCTGGCCGGAGAGTAGTACACATCGTCCGGTGTCTGACCTGTTTTATAAGCGGTGCTGCAGCCGGCCAGCAGCAGTACGATCGACAAGGATAGAAGCAAGGTTGTTTTCATAGCCGAAGTGGTTAATTTTGTATTCCTCAGCAAAGTTCGGCATCTTGCGGGGATATCGCAGGTCGGGCTGTTAAAAAAAAGGTAAACCCGGCCAGACCAACCACACGTCTATGAGCAAAGAGATCACATCGCGAAGCGCAGACTACTCACAATGGTACAACGACCTCGTTATAAAGGGTGAGCTGGCCGACTACTCTGCAGTACGGGGCTGCATGGTCATTAAACCTTATGGCTTTGCCCTGTGGGAGAACATGCGAGACGTTTTAGATAAAATGTTCAAAGAGACAGGGCATGTAAATGCTTATTTTCCACTCTTTGTTCCCAAGAGCCTCTTTGAGGCCGAAGAGAAAAATGCAGAGGGATTTGCCAAAGAGTGTGCCATTGTAACGCACTACCGGCTAAAGGCCGACCCGGATCGGCCCGGTAAACTCATGGTCGATCCCGCCGCAAAACTAGAAGAAGAGTTAGTGGTTCGTCCGACGAGCGAGGCCATTATCTGGAACACCTATAAGAATTGGATACAGTCTTATCGGGACCTTCCTATTTTGGTCAACCAATGGGCCAATGTGGTGCGTTGGGAGATGCGCACTCGTTTGTTCTTGCGCACCGCCGAGTTTCTGTGGCAAGAGGGGCATACGGCCCATTCCACCCGGCAAGAGGCGCTCGACGAAACGGTAAAGATGCTAGACGTGTATGCTGATTTTGTAGAGAACTACATGGCGGTCCCGGTCATTAAAGGAGTAAAGACAGCACAAGAGCGATTTGCCGGTGCAGAAGATACGTATTGTATAGAGGCGCTTATGCAAGATGGAAAAGCGCTGCAGGCGGGCACCTCTCATTTTCTGGGTCAAAATTTTGCAAAGGCCTTTGATGTTAAGTTTAGTGATCGTGATAACAAACTCGATTATGTATGGGCCACCAGTTGGGGAGTAAGTACCCGATTGATCGGCGCTCTGGTAATGGCACATAGCGATGATGAGGGCTTGGTGCTTCCGCCCCGCATCGCTCCCCTGCAACTGGTCATTGTTCCTATTTATAAAGGCGAAGAACAAAAGGCTGCCATTGACGCTTGCGTGCATGCGCTGCTTGGTTCTTTAAAGTTCATGGGCATTCGGGTCAAATACGACGATAACGACAATGCACGTCCGGGTTGGAAATTTGCCGAATACGAAATGAAAGGTGTTCCGCTTCGAGTGGCCATTGGCGCCCGCGATCTGGAAAATAAGGTGGTCGAATTGGCTCGCCGTGATACGCGCGAAAAATTTACGGTTCCGATCGAGGGACTTGCCGAAAAGATTCAACAACTGCTCGAAGAAATACAGCAGCATCTCTTTAATAAGGCACTCGCCTTTCGAAACCAACACATTACCCCTGCCAACTCGTGGGATGAGTTCGTCTCGTTACTCGATACCAAAGGAGGGTTTATTGCAGCGCATTGGGATGGCACGGCCGAGACCGAAGAAGCGATCAAAGAAAAGACCAAGGCTACCATTCGTTGTATTCCTCTTGCTAATCAACCAGAGGCAGGCACTTGTATTTTGAGTGGCAACCCCTCTGCGCAGCGTGTACTTTTTGCCCGCGCTTATTAAATTTTTATGCATTCTGATTCACCATTCGCCGAGGGCCGGGTCTTACTAATCGACAAGCCATTGGGGTGGACCTCTTTTGATGTAGTCAGAAAACTCAGAAACCTTATTCGTATCAAGAAGATCGGGCATGCCGGCACGCTCGATCCGTTGGCAACCGGTCTGCTAATCGTGTGCACCGGAAAATTCACCAAGCGTATCAATGAGTTTATGGCGCAAGAAAAAGAATACACCGGCACCATTACGCTGGGTGCCCGCACGCCCAGCTACGACCTAGAGACCGAACCTTACGATCATCGCAGCATTGGTCATCTTACGCTGGCTCATATCGAAGAAGCGCTTATTCGTTTTACCGGAACGATCATGCAGGTCCCCCCCGCTCATTCTGCTATTAAGGTAAAGGGTAAGCGCGTCTACGAGCTGGCTCGTAAGGGGCAGGCCGTTACGCTCGAGCCCCGCCGTATTACCGTCTCGGTTTTCGAAGCGTTGCGTTACGAAGAAGGTATACTTTACTTTAGGGTGGTTTGTTCTACCGGCACCTACATTCGAAGCCTGGCGCAAGACCTGGGAGAAGCACTCGGGTGCGGCGCTTATCTGCGTTCGCTACGAAGAACCCGCATTGGCAAATTTGAGGTCACACAGGCACAGACGCCGGATCAATTCGAAGCAACGCTAAAGGTTTAGCTCAATACTTTATAAAATAAAGGGATAGTTGATGCCCAGTTGAAACTGGTCCATATCGCTCCACCTGGAGTAGCCGAACCATTTGTTTTGATAGGCCGCATTAGCAGGAGCAGGGCTTGGGTCTTTTGCTTTAACGGAATAATCGAGTCTAATTACGAAATAGGTAAAGTCAATTCGAAGTCCTGTGCCCACACCTACGGCCAGGTCCTTGCCCAATCGTTGCAACGAAAAAATCTCTTCGGGGCTTCTGCCTGGCGCTTTCTTTACGTACCAAATATTCCCAATGTCAGAAAAAAGGGCTCCGTTGACCTTAAATCCAGCGATGGTAAAAAAAGGAAAACGATATTCGAGATTGGCTTCTAATTGAAGATCGCCATACCGCTCGGGCAATCCATTGTTTCCATAGGATTGTATCGAAGAACCTGGTCCCAACTTGCGCAGCCCCCAGGCCCGCATGCTATTGGGGCCGCCTGCAAAATACTGACGATAGAGGGGTAAGTTAAATCGCTTGTTAGGATTTACCGTGTTGTCGAATTCATACCCCGCACCGGCAAACAAACGCATGGCGATGGCCGAGCGACGCAGGCTAACCTTGGTGGCCAGGTCAAGGTCTACTTTTACAAAACGAAACAGTTGACTGTCGAGAAGCGGGTTACGAACCATCCCGGTCAATAGCCCCGATTGCTCAATATTAAATCGCAGGTTGGTGACGCGGTTTTGACGCTGACGGCTCAGCAACACGCCAGCCGTTACCGAAGAGATGAGTCCATCCACAAAAATATTTTTGAGCAAGGCGTTACTCGCGATCAGTTCTTCTAGCTTGGACCTGCGGGCAATTGCATTGTATTCGATGTTAGGAAGCCGTAGCGTAAAAAGGGCATTGCGGTACCGAAAGTCGTACCCCCATGCGGCGCTATACGACGATAGATTAAAGAGTTCTCTTCGCTCGGTGTTGGCTACATTAAAGGATAGCACCGATTTAAAATTCTCTCTCCAGCCAGCGGGCAGCCCATTGAGGCGGGGAATGGCCCGCGGAAAATACAAGTTATGGGTAATGGCGAGTTGTCGGGTTTGAATAAAGTTGACATCGGTCAATTGATCTCGTCCTGTCTCTACCCCAAAACGAATACTAGTGCTTGATTGAATGGCTCTGCGGGCCCAGTTACGATTCTGTAATCCGAGGTTAAGGGCAATGCCGAATAGATTTCCCGAAACCAGGCTTTGGTTGCTGCTTCCCTCAAGAGTGGCATTGTTACTGTATTTTCTGGCCGGAGTAAGACGGATCAGCAGATCGGCCGTATCGCTGGCTGCACGTGGCCGGGGCTCAATGTTGATCAGACGCCAGGCGCCCATGGCGCTTAGTTGATTCAGCGTCTTGAAATAATTTCGTTGGTCGTATAGGTCGCCGCGATAAAAAAATATTTTCTCTCTAAAGATGCCCGGATAAAATACCGGGCGGTAGCTAAATAAATTGAGCCCGCTGCGAGTAGTTTTTTGAGGCTGAAGTCCCGCCGTATCACTGGTAAAATCAGGATAAAGATCGATCGAGCCAATATGATACTTGGTAAGTCGGCTGCTGTCGAAGCCGGGCCTTAAACGAATTTCGAGATTGGCTTTGGGTTGCAAACGATTTTTTTCTATGTCGGCCATTATGCGCAGCAGCTCAAGTGGATCGGTGTTCGGGTCTAACAAGCGGACATCGAGGGTATCCCATACCCCCAATAACTCCTCTCTGGTAAAACGCAAGTAGCCATTGTTGCGGTAGATATCGACCAGTCGGTCCAATTCGGCCGAGATCGTTGTTTTAGAAAAGGGTTCTCCTTTTTTGATCTTGCTCTCTGAAAGGGAAGCTAGCGTAAGGGTTTGCAAGGCCTCGTTTTTGATCGCATAGCGTACCGTGTCGAGCCGCACCTGCAAGCCCGGTCTTACTTGAAAGTTGATCGTGGTTCGAAGCTGGTCTTTACCCGCGGCCACCAGGGTTGTATCGTATTGTATGGTTCCTTGAAAATAGCCTTGCGAACCCAACAGGTTTTGCATGTAAACTATAGAGCGCGCTAGGGCCATGCTGTCATAGGCCGGAGGGTTTTTGATCTCTTTAACGAACAACTTCGATACCGAGCGAACCATCAGGCTGTCGTCGAGTTGTCCGCGCAGGCGACTCTCCAAATTCTCTCGCTCCTCGTCGGTGAAGTTTCCATCTACTTTTATAGTAGTTTTGAAAACAAAGGGTCTCCCTTTGGGATAGTTCTTGGGAATCACTCCACAGGCACTCAGTCCCACAAGGAGTACTGCTGAAAGAATAACAACCACCGACCCTAAACGGGTGCGTTTGCCTGGGTGCATGAATCAAAAAGTTATGCTAGTTAAGACCGTTATCAAAGATATTCAAAGTTTAGCCCTTAAAAAACACAGAGAGCAAACCGGCTGCTATGTGGCAGAAGGGCCCAAGCTGGTGCTTGAGTTACTACAGCAGTATCGGCAGCAGATCGTTGCTATCTATGCGCTGCAAGCATGGATCGACACCAATCAATCCTTATTGAACGACCTATCCGTTACCTGTATTACAGCCGCGGAGTTAGATCGATTATCGCATTTGCAAACGCCGCATCAGGTGGTAGCCGTGGTTCGTCTGCCCCAGCGTACCAACCCTATTGCCGCTGCACAGTTTACACTGGCTTGTTGTGGTTTGCAAGATCCCGGTAATCTGGGAACGATTATTAGAACCGCCGATTGGTTCGGCGTTCGCCAATTGGTATGCAGTATCGATACGGTCGATTGTTTTAATCCCAAGGTGGTGCAAGCTTCAATGGGAAGCATCTTTCGCGTTGCGGTTCACTACCTTGATCTGGAAAATTGGATAGATCAACATGGAGCGGTACCCGTCTTGGCCGCTACGATGCAGGGCACCGATGTGCGCACACTGTCTTCGTTGCAAGAGGCTATCTTGCTTATTGGCAACGAATCGGCGGGTATTCCGGCCTCGTTGCTTGCAAGGGCCGGTGCTACGGTCTCCGTTCCCGGTAAAGGGCAAGTGGAGTCGCTCAATGCAGCCGTAGCGACAGGGATCATACTTTCTTATCTCAGGTAAAGCGAATGGCCTGGACAGGGCTGATCTTTTTAACCAGCAACGAAGGGATCAATAGTACCAAAAAAGAGATCGTGATCGTTCCTGTGGCAATGGCGATCACTTGCCAGGGAATAATTTTTACGGCCGCTGTATCCATAAAGTAGGCAGACTCATCCAACGTAATAAATCCGGTCTTGTCTTGCAACCCGAGTAGCAGTAGCGCAGCGGCTGTTCCGATCAGTACTCCTTTTACAGTAATCCATAGACCATACCGAAGAAAGATCCGCTGTACCAATCCATCGGTGGCTCCCATGGCTTTTAGCATACCGATCATCCTTACTCGTTCTAAGACCAAGATCAACAAGCAACAGATAAGATTAATAAGGGCTACCACGGTCATGAATCCGATCAGCACATTGCGCGTAAGATCTTGCATCTGTAACCAATCGAAGAGTTGGGGAGAAACTTTTTTTACCGAGATCGCATCCCATGTTGCCGGAAACGCAGACAAGGCATAAAGTGCATTGGCCGATCGCTCCATGGTGCGGGGGTCGCTCAGGAATAATTCGTAACCGCCTACCTGGTCCGGCTCCCATTGATTCAGTTGGCGAATGAGCTCTATGTCTGCGATGGCAAAAAGTTGATCATAATCTTCGATACCGGTTTTGTAAATACCCGCTATGTGCATTTTTCTGGCACTGGGCATAGCGCCTTCTCTACTAAAGTAAAGTAAGAGTGTATCTCCGGTCTTTACTTGAAGTCGTTGCGCCGTATAGCGAGACAAAAGCAGGTCGCGGCTATAGCCGCTATCGGGTAAATGCGGACTTGTGCCTTCTTGAAGAAAAGGAGATAAGGCTCGAAATTGATCGGGGTTATCAAGTCCTTTTAGCAGCACACCCTCCATTTGCTCTCGCGTCTTAAGCAGGGCATACCGAGTGGCAAAGGGGTGCACCGAGCGAACGCCTGGTTGCTGCCGAAGCAAGCGGATCAATTCTTCGTTATGCCGAATGGGAATCTCTTCGGCAATGATGGCTTTGCCGGGTTGTTTTTCTTGAATGCGAATATGCCCCCAAAAGCTAAAGACCTTCTCGCTAATGCGCTCTTGAAATCCGGCGGCCAGTGCCACCGTAATGATCATGACCGCCACGCTAATGATCGTAGCCCCCAGCGAAATTCGTATTACCAGTCCCGAAAAGCGACTGGCCCTGCTGGCGTACATTCTATTGGCAAAAAAAGAGATTAGGTTCACTCGCTTCGTTGTATACTCAAAAATAAGCGCCTCTGCCTAGATTTACTGCTCCTTTTTTAACTACTTTGCCATTCAAGCAAATTCGTAATGCCTTTTCTATTTCTTTTTTCTCTACTGCTCTCGGTGCTTTCTATACAAGCCCAGTCTCCCGAAAAAGTGTACCGTTCTTACATTCGGTCCGTCAAGCTATACAGGGCAGCAGATCAAACGGCTTCGCCCGTACTATACCTGGGTCAGCCCGATCAACTTGAGTTGCATTTTGATGATATGGAAGGGAATCTCAAGCCCTATTATTACACGCTACAGCTCTGTAATGCCGACTGGACAGCGGCCCAATTGCCTGCCTTTGATTACCTAAAAGGATTTCTTACCCAGCGTATTCAAAACTATCGGGTCTCTTCGGGGGTGCAAACCCGGTATATGCATTACCAGGTTTTATTGCCGGAGCGAAACAGCGGTCCTACTCGCGGCGGAAATTACTTGTTAAAAGTTTTTTTGAATGATGACACTTCGCAACTGGTCTTTACCCGAAGAATCGTTGTGGTCAACAAGCGTGTGTCCATTGCAGCGCAGGTACTGCAGCCCTTTAGCAGTAATTTCTTTTTAACGCATCAGCGTCTCTCTATTGGGGTGACCCCACAGCAAATGCCCCAGAACGCATTTTCTCCGCAAGAGATCAAGGTGGTCATTCTGCAGAACGATCAGTGGCATACGGCAAGAACCCTTACGCGCCCCACTATTTTTAGGGGAAATTATTACGAGTATAGCGACGAGGAGCAAACCTTGTTTGCGGCTGGCCAAGAATGGCGCTGGTTCGATCTGCGCAGCATTCGGCTTCGCGGTGATCGAATTCAACGGATCGTCGATAGTGATACCAGCAGCCGCACCGATGTTTTTGTTCAAACCGATAGCGAACGATCGGGACAGCTCTATTTGTATTACCGGGACCTGAACGGAAAATATTTGATCGAGAATCTCGATAATCCCCAGCCCCACACACAAGGCGAGTACGGGTGGGTGCATTTTTCGCTACGACCCGCCGGAGGTCGACGCTATAGCGACAATGATGTGTTCGTAACAGGCGAGTGGTCCGGTTTTGAGTTAAGTGATGCCTACAAAATGGATTTTGACGATAGCCAAGGACTTTACACGAAGGCCGTATTTCTAAAGCAGGGGTTCTATAACTATGGGTATTTGACAAAAAGGTTGTCTGGTGTCGACAAAACGCCCAGTTTCGAGTATACCGAGGGTAATTTTTGGGCTACCGAAAACGAGTATTCTGTCTTTGTTTATTTTCGGCCGTTTGGTGCCCGCGCCGATGAATTGATCGGGTATACGCGCGTGCGTTCCGGATTTCAGCGTTAGGCTATTATCGTTATCTTTGCCTTGGCAGGTCTTACACGACCAGCTCCTGCTGAACCCTCCCAGGGCCGGAAGGCAGCAAGAGTAGGTGGTTGAGCGGTGCGATGTAATAAGCCTGCCGTTTTTTTTACCTTTATCCAAATCTGTTTTCATGAAATTTTTTATCGATACCGCCAACCTGGCGCAGATCAAAGAAGCTAACGAACTTGGAATACTCGATGGAGTCACAACGAACCCCTCCCTTATGGCCAAAGAGGGGATCAAGGGCGAGAAAGCCGTAATGGATCATTACCGCACCATTTGCGAGATGGTCAATGGCGATATTAGCGCCGAGGTCATCAGCACCGAATTTGCCGGTATTGTCGAAGAAGGAAATAAATTGGCCGCCATTCATCCCAACATCGTGGTCAAAGTGCCTATGATCAAAGACGGCATCAAGGCCATTCGCTACTTTAGCGAAAAAGGGATTCGCACCAATTGTACCCTGGTATTTTCTGCCGGCCAAGCTATTTTGGCGGCAAAGGCAGGCGCTACTTATTTATCTCCCTTTATCGGAAGACTCGACGACAGCAACTGGGATGGTATTGAGTTGATCGCACAGATTGCTCATATTTACTCCGTGCAAGGGTTCAAGACCGAAATTCTGGCGGCTTCTATTCGTACACCGCTGCATATCGTTAAATGTGCCGAGGCCGGTGCCGATGTATGTACCTGTCCACTCGATTCTATTGTAGGATTGCTAAAGCATCCGCTCACCGATATTGGATTGGCCAAGTTTTTGGAGGATGCCAAAAAAACACTTGGATAATTTAATCTCATTTCTATGACGGCGTACCGATCTCTGTTTCTTCTACTGGCAGTGATCGGTATGATTGGTGGAGCACCGCTACACGCGCAAAAGGGTAGAGGCCTTCATCACCGCGCACTGCTGGTCGATACGCACAATGACTGCCTTAGTGCACAAACACTAGCCGGAAGAGATCTATCGCAACCGTTAACCGAAGGCCACAGCGATTATTATCGATTTAAAAAAGGCGGGGTCGATGTTCAATTTTTCTCTGTGTTTACCGGCGAGACCGCCCGTAGCCCACTGGGGTATTACCACGATGCGATCACCGAGATCGACTCGCTGAACCGGTTGGTGCTGCGCCATCCCGAACAATTCAATTTTGCCACTTCGTATCGTGAGGTCAGGCAACGAGCACATCGCCGACGGGTGGTCGCTATGATCGGGGTAGAAGGCGGACATATGATCGAGTCCGATCTGCAAAAACTGGATAGTCTTGCCGCGCGCGGCATGCGTTACCTGACACTTACCTGGAACAACAGCACCGAGTGGGCCACCAGTGCCCGCGACGAAAGTGGTGCCGGTGCGGTGCTTAGCAAAAAAGGACTCAGTGATTTTGGAAAAGCAGTGGTGCGCCGATTAAATCAATTGGGAGTAATCGTCGATCTCTCGCATGTGGGGGAACAAACATTTTACGATGCCCTGGCCATAACAACCAAACCGGTACTGCTTACGCATAGCTCGGCATGGAGCCTTTGCCCGGTATTTCGTAATGCAAAGGACGAGCAGTTGCTGGCCTTGCAAAAAAATGGAGGCGTTATCTGTGTCAATTTCTATCCCGCCTTTATTAGCAAAAATTTCGTGGCGCAACAGCGCTATTGGAGCGGCCCCGGTAAAGATTCTGTTTTTGCGTTGTTTTCGAAAGTCGATACCGCTCAGGCGCAGCAGCAATGGCAATTAGCCATGGCAGCAGCCCTCGACAAGGCCCGTCCGGGCATAGCAGATGTGGTCGATCACATCGATCATATCGTTAAGCTGATCGGGATCGATCATGTGGGTCTCGGTGCAGACTTTGATGGTATCGGGTTTGTGCCCCGTGGTCTGGAAGATGTTAGCAGCTACCCCCGCCTTACCACCGCATTGCTTGCGCGGGGCTATTCAACGTCGGATATCAAAAAGATTCTTGGAAAGAATGTATTAAGAGTGGTCAAGGCCAATTGTCCCTGACCACTCGGTCTCTTAGCGCAAGAACAGCATCTCACGGTACTTAGGCAAGTACCACTCCTTATCATCAACCAGTAATTCTAATTTGTCTACGTGGTAGCGAATCTCGTCAAAGAAGCTGTCCTTTACTTTCTTTTGATAGGCAATGGCCTTGTCGCGCGTATCGGTTAGTTTATTACAACTTTTGCGCGCCTCGATCATCTTTTCTACCAAGTCGCTGGTCTTATTGATGTGCGTAGAGATCTCTTCGAGAATTTGCAGTTGATTTGCAAATCCGGATTCTTTTATCCCGGCTTCTTTAAGTCCGCGAATATTCGAAGCCAGCAGGTTTTGATAGCGAATGGCAGCCGGTAAAATATGACTGGTGGCCAGTTCTCCCATCATGCGGCTTTCGATCTGTACTTTCTTGATGTATTTCTCTAATTCAATCTCATGACGGGCCTCCAATTCTTGGTGCGAGTAAATGCCATTGTTTTGAAAAAGGTCTTTTGCTTTTTTGGTTACCATGGCATCGAGTGCGAGTGGGGTGGTCTTTACGTTGGGTAGACCGCGTTTTTCGGCCTCTTTCTCCCAGGCTTCGCTGTATCCATCTCCTTCGAAAAAAACTTTTTCGCTCTTGATAATATACTCGCGAATCACTTGCATAATGGCTATCTCTTTCTTCTCTCCCTTTTCGATAAGGGTGTCAACCTCTTTTTTGAAATCGCGCAAGGTCTGTGCCATGATGGTATTGAGTACTGTCATGGGATTGGCGCAGTTAGCGGAAGATCCTACCGCACGAAACTCGAATTTGTTTCCGGTAAAGGCAAAGGGCGATGTACGATTGCGATCGGTATTGTCCATCAACAACTCAGGGATACTCTTGTGGATGTCGATCTTGAGCAGACTCTCATCGGTCTCGTCCATGCCGGCCGATACTCTTTCTTTTACATCATTGAGTACTTTACTAAGGTATTGACCGGTAAACACAGAGATGATGGCCGGAGGGGCTTCGTTCGCACCCAGGCGGTGATCGTTGGGGGCCGAGGCGATCGAGGCGCGCAGCACATCGGCGTAGTCGTGTACGGCCTTGATGGTATTGACAAAAAATGTCAGGAACATCAGGTTGGTCTTGGGCGTCTTGCCGGGGGCCAACAGGTTGACACCAGTATCGGTAGCCATGCTCCAGTTGTTATGCTTTCCGCTTCCGTTAATGCCGGCAAAAGGTTTTTCGTGCAGCAGCACGCGCAGGTTATGTCGGCGGGCCACTCTTTCCATCACATCCATGAGCAGCGAATTGTGATCGACGGCTACACTCACCTCTTCGAAGATGGGGGCGCACTCAAATTGAGCAGGGGCCACTTCGTTATGGCGCGTGCGTAGCGGAATACCCAGTTTGTAAGATTCGTTCTCAAAGTCACGCATATAGGCGTAGACTCGCTCGGGGATCGAACCAAAATAATGATCTTCTAATTGTTGATTTTTGGCAGAGGAATGTCCGTACACCGTGCGTCCGGTCATCAACAGGTCGGGGCGGGCATTGAACAGCGCCTCATCCATTACAAAATATTCCTGCTCCCAACCCAGTGTAACGGTAACCTTGCTTACATTTTTATCAAAGTAGTTGCAAACATCAGTGGCCGCCTTGCTCAGTGCCTCGGTAGCTTTTAGTAAGGGAGCTTTGTAGTCGAGGGATTCTCCGGTGTAAGAAACAAAGATGGTAGGAATGCATAGCGTCTTACCGTTTCCGATTTCAATGACAAAGGGAGGAGACGAAGGGTCCCAGGCAGTGTAACCTCTGGCTTCGAAGGTAGCGCGCAGCCCTCCGCTCGGAAAAGAAGATGCATCGGGTTCTTGCTGAATAAGAGCGGCTCCATCGAATTCTTCGATGGCCGTGCCATCACTCTTAAGGGTAAAGAATGAATCGTGTTTCTCGGCCGTTGTGCCGGTAAGTGGTTGAAACCAGTGCGTATAGTGTGTTACTCCTTTTGTCTCGGCCCACGCTCTCATTCCATTGGCGATCTGGTTGGCCATATCGCGATCTATCTTGTGACCTGCTTTCACAGAGGCGCGAAGACTTTTAAAAGCCTCATCGCTGAGAAACTCGCGGGCCGTCTTCATGGTAAATACATTAGCGGCAAAAAAGCTGGTCGTCTTGTTGGGACTTCCTACTTGTACGCTACTCTTATCGGAGAGTTGTCTAATGGCATCAAAGCGGAGTGACATGGTATTTTAATTTTGAGCAAAGCAACATAAATTATTCAAGAAATCAAATAAATTGGCCTGTATGGTGGAAAAAATGTGGTTTTATATTGTTTGAGGGTCAATTTTAGGGTCGATTTAGAATAAATATATTATATTATTAAAATAGTTAATGTGTAGTGAAAGGGAACAACTTTTGCTAGTTGGCCCCCTTCAATCTTGTAGCTTTGTACAGCAATTTTAACTAACCCCATGAACGTTACCGTCTCTACCGCCGAGCAACTTCGCCTGACCGCCGCGGAATTCGATTTGATCTGCCAAAAACTAGGTCGCACCCCCAACTTTAATGAACTCTGCGCTTTTTCTGGCATGTGGAGCGAGCACTGTAGTTACAAGAATTCCATCAAGTGGTTAAAGACACTGCCTCGCGAAGGCGGGCGCATGTTGGTAAAGGCAGGCGAAGAGAACGCAGGGTTAATGGACATCGGGGATGGATTGGGTGTTGTGTTCAAGATCGAATCACATAATCATCCGTCGGCCATTGAACCCTTTCAGGGTGCAGCCACCGGTGTGGGCGGAATTCACAGAGATATTTTTACCATGGGCGCGCGTCCTATTGCAGCGCTCAACTCACTTCGCTTTGGTCAACTCGACGACGAAAAGACCAAGCACTTACTGGCGGGTGTGGTGCATGGCATTGGACACTATGGAAATTGTTTTGGCGTGCCAACGGTAGGGGGCGAGATCTATTTTGATGCCAGCTATCAGACCAATCCACTCGTCAATGCCATGAGTGTGGGTATCGTAAAAGCTGGTCAAACCGTCTCTGCTACCGCAGCGGGTGTAGGTAATCCGGTACTCTTCGTCGGAAGTGCCACCGGTAAGGATGGAATCGGAGGGGCTTCATTTGCCTCGGCCGACATTACGGCCGAAAGTGCGCAGGAGTTGCCGGCTGTTCAAGTGGGCGATCCCTTTCAAGAAAAAAAATTATTGGAAGCTTGTCTCGAGGTCATCGCTACCGGCGCCGTCGTAGGTATGCAAGATATGGGCGCGGCTGGTATAATTTGTTCTACCGCAGAGATGAGTGCCAAAGGTGGGGTGGGTATGAGAATCGATCTTGACAAAGTACCCACTCGTCAACCGAATATGAAGACCTGGGAGTTATTGTTGAGCGAGAGCCAGGAAAGAATGCTGTTGGTGGCTAAGAAAGGAGAAGAAGAAAAAGTTAGCAAGGTCTTTGAAAAATGGGATCTGCCCTGTTCTGTGATCGGCGAGGTCACGAGCGATGGCATACTTAATTTTTATATGCACGGGCAGCTCGAAGCTTCCATTCCGGCCGAAGAACTGGTGTTGGGAGGAGGAGCTCCTCAATACGATAGAGACTACCAACGCCCCGAATACGTTGATCGCATTGCCGCGTTTGATCCGTCTGCCATTACGCTTCCTGCCGACTTGCAACGCACGGCCGAAAAACTGATCGCACTACCCAGTATCGCCTCTAAGCGATGGATCTTTCGCCAATACGATAGCATGGTCGGTACGGCCAACACCAATACGAACGCGCCCTCCGATGCCGCCGTTGTAGCCGTAAAGGAAACCACCAAGGGATTGGCCGTTACCACCGATTGCAATAGTCGCTATGTGTACGCCGATCCTCGCAAAGGAGCTATGATCGCCGTAAGTGAAGCGGCGCGCAATATTGTTTGCTCCGGTGGACTTCCACTGGGGGTTACCAACTGTCTCAACTTTGGTAATCCATACGACGTTGGCGTGTATTATCAATTTACCGAAGCCATTCAGGGAATGGGCGAGGCCTGTCGAAAATTCGATACGCCGGTAACAGGCGGAAACGTTAGTTTTTATAATCAAAACCCCGATGGTCCCGTTCATCCCACTCCTACGATCGGTATGGTAGGATTGCTAGACGATCTCGCCAATAAGATGACACTCGGCTTCAAGAATGAAGAGGACGAGATCTATTTGCTCGGCACCATCACCAACGATCTGGGTTGTTCTGAATATTTGCACCGTCTTTGCGGGGTTACGCATTCTCCGGCCCCCTATTTTGAGTTGAACCAAGAGTTTGCCTTGCAGCAATTGGTTCGTTCGCTTATTGAGGCCCAATTGATCGCAAGCGCCCATGATGTAAGCGAAGGGGGTCTTATTACCACCTTGCTTGAGAAAAGTTTTGTAGCCGGCAAAGGCTTTTCCGTTAAGAGTCCCGAGCGAGCCCACGATGGTAAGCCGCTTCGTTCGGATGCCTGTTGGTTTGGAGAGGGCCAAAGTCGTATCGTGGTAAGCGTATCACCTGCACACCGCACCGCCTTTTTGCAACATGTGGCCAAGGGCCCGGTTCCGGTTACCCTATTAGGTAAGGTAGAAGGCCAAGCCGTAGCGGTCGATGGGCAGTCTTGGGGGGCGGTCGCTGACTGGCGACATCGCTATGACACCGCTATTGAATCTCAGTTAGGGTAAACCAATATTCCCTTACCTTTACATGACCTCCTGTACTTTTTTTCATTTCTTTTTTAAGGCTTACTAAAGTGCTCGCAGGTCAATTGATTAGTGGTTCGTACTAAAAAAAATTGATGCTGCATGTCTAAGTTCATTTTTGTGACCGGAGGGGTCACTTCTTCGTTGGGTAAAGGAATTATCGCTGCCTCGCTGGCCAAATTGCTCCAGGCCAGAGGACTCCGAGTTACCATTCAAAAATTCGATCCCTATATCAATGTCGATCCCGGCACACTTAATCCATACGAGCACGGAGAATGCTATGTAACCGAAGATGGTGCCGAGACCGATCTGGACCTTGGGCACTATGAGCGCTTCTTAAATATTTATACTTCTCAAGCCAATAACGTTACCACCGGACGCATTTACCAGACCGTCATCAATAAAGAACGCGAAGGGGCTTTTCTCGGAAAGACCGTACAGGTGGTTCCGCATATTACCGACGAGATCAAGCGCCGCATGAAACTGTTGGGGCAGACCGGCGAGTTCGATGTGGTCATTACCGAGCTTGGGGGCACGGTGGGCGATATTGAGAGTCTTCCATTTGTAGAGTCGGTACGCCAGCTGCAGTGGGAGCTTCCCGAAGAAGATACCGTTGTGGTGCACTTGACCTTGATTCCCTATTTAAAGGCAGCCAAAGAGCTCAAGACCAAACCTACGCAACATAGTGTGCGGATGCTGAGCGAAGAGGGCGTGCATCCCGATATCATCGTTTGCCGCACCGAAAGATCGTTGAGCCCTGAGCTGAAGCGAAAGATCGCCTTGTTTTGCAATGTAAAACCCGAAGCTGTTATCGAAGCGGCCGATGCAAGCACCATCTACGAAGTGCCGGTGCTAATGATGCGGGAGGGGCTCGATACCATCGTACTCAAGAAATTGAATCTGACCACTACGCGCGAGCCCGATCTCTCGAAGTGGAAGTTATTCTTAGATAAACTCAAATATCCCAAAGGAAAAGTCTCCATTGGGTTAGTGGGCAAGTACATCGAATTGCAAGATGCGTATAAATCGATCTTGGAATCGTTTATCCACGCGGGGGCGATCAATGAATGTCGGGTGCAGATTCACAATGTGCACAGTGAATATATTACTCCCGAGAATGTAGCCGAGAAGTTGACCGGATTGGATGCGCTGTTGGTAGCACCCGGATTTGGTCACCGCGGTGTAGAAGGAAAGATCGCAGCCGTGCGTTATGCGCGCGAGCACAAGCTTCCTTTCTTTGGTATTTGCCTGGGAATGCAGATGGCCGCCATAGAATTTGCCAGAAACGTGCTCGGAAAGGCCGGGGCCAACTCGACCGAAATGGATCCACAGACACCGCATCCGGTCATCGACCTGATGGACGAACAAAAGAAAGTGACGGCCAAAGGAGGCACTATGCGTCTGGGGGCCTATCCTTGTCATTTGGTAAAGGGTAGTTTGGCGCACCGCATTTACGGGCAAGAGCAGATCACCGAAAGACATCGTCACCGTTGGGAATTCAATAATAATTACCTCGCCGATTTCGAAGCGGCCGGCATGAAGGCCAGTGGAAAGAATCCCGATACCGGTCTGGTCGAGATCATTGAGCTGGCCGATCATCCATTTTTTATTGGCGTACAATACCATCCCGAATTGAAAAGCACGGTCGAGAATCCACAACCCATTTTTGTGGAGTTTGTAAGGGCTGCCTTGCTGCATGCCGAGAGCCGCATGACGCCTGCTGCCGCCAGAGCGGCCAGCCTTCGCTAAGCCCTTGCTCAACGGGCGTTCCCTTATCTTTGTCGCCCCAGTTACAAGCCAAACTATAAGGTCATGAACTTTGATCGCAATTCGGTTACCGGTTTTATTATTCTCGCCGTTCTTTTTTTTGGATATTTCTATTACACCAACGAAGAGCAAGCCGCTTACAATAAGGCCAAGGCCCGTCAACAATTTGTGGCCGATTCTATTGCCAAGGCCAATCGCCCTGCCGTTGATACGGCCGCCCTGCGGGCCGACACCTTCCGGGCCGATAGTTTAAACCGATCGGCATCTGCGGGCTATTTTGCCAATGCTGTTTTGGGGACTCCTCAGGTTGTTACCCTAGAGAACAATTTGATGAAGGTCTCCTTTACCACACTGGGTGCTCAGGTAGCCGATGTGCAACTAACCGGTTATGCGCAGCACAAAGACAGTGCTCGGGTCGTACTGGCCAAAGGGCTTTACAATCAATTTAATTATACCGTAAGAACCGGCAACAATAGCACCGCGCAAACCTCCGATCTGCTTTTTGAAGCTGACGCTGTAGCTACGGCGCCCGACGGGAGTAATACCCTGCGGCTCTCGCTAGTTTCGCCCGACAGCAGCATGCCTACTTCAATTATACACGTATTTACCATACATCCCGATAGTTATCTTATCGATTTTTATATCGAGATGCAAGGCACGGAGCGGCTGCTTACACAAGGGCAACTGTCTTTGCTATGGCAGTACGAAGCCTTTAAGCAAGAGGAGGATATTGCCTACGAAAAGCAAAATACGCAAGTAGGTTTCGAAGAGGGTGGCGAGTTCGACTACTTTACCATAGGAAACAGAACCGAGGTTTCCTTTACCAAGCCCGTTTCTTGGTTGGGGGTTCGCCAACGTTTTTTCTTTGCGGCGCTAGCCGCTGCCACTCCCTTTACCTCGGGTCAGCTCTCGTGGACACTACCCAACGATTCGTTGGGGGTGGTGGTTCGTAGTACGGCCGCTTTAAAGATGCAATTGCCCGCCAGCGGAGCGGCCCGCGCAGCGCTGCATCTTTATTATGGTCCTTCCGATTACCAGGTGCTAAAGAAGATGCCCTATGGTTTTGGCCGCGTAGTAAACCTGGGCCAAGGGGTCTATGCTTTTGTACGCCCCATCAATAAGTATATTATTGTCCCCATCTTTGATTTTATGCGCAACCTGAGCGGAGCCAACCTAGGATTGGCCATTGCGCTACTGACCCTGTTTATTCGCTTGGTAACGTCTCCGCTTACCTATTCGAGTTACCTGAGCGGCGCCAAGATGAAGGCCTTGCGCCCAGAGATCAACAAGCTCAAAGAAAAGTTCGGTGACGATCAACAGTCCATTAGCATGGAGCAGATGAAATTGTTCCGCGAGGCCGGGGTCAATCCGCTGGGGGGCTGTATACCCGCGCTCTTGCAGATCCCCATCTTCTTTGCGTTATTTAGTTTCTTTAATTCAGAGATCGCACTGCGAGGTGCCTCATTCTTGTGGGCCCAAGATCTCTCGGCCTACGATGCTCCATTGCGTTTTGGTTTTCATATTCCACTTTTTGGCGATCACCTGAGTTTGTTCAATCTGCTGGCCACCCTTACCAGTTTATTGATCTCGGTATATAGCATGAGCATGAGCCCGGACCAAAGTAATCCGGTCATGAAGTACATGCCGTATATCTTTCCGTTCTTTATGCTCTTTTTCTTTAACAACCTCCCTTCGGCCCTTACTTGGTATTATACGGTCTCTAACCTGATTACCCTGGCCATGCAGTTCGTTATACAGAATTACATTATTGACCACGATAAGATCTTGGTACAGATTCAAGAGAATAGAAAAAAGCCAAAGTCAAAATCAAAGTGGCAGCAGAAGTTAGAAGAATTGCAAGAGCAGCAAAAAAAAATTAAGGACCGAAAATAATTGCAGTAAATTACTGTGTCTAATCGGTGCCGGCAGATGAACAGAAAATTCCTTTTGGGGCTTTTGTGCGCAGCATGCTTATGTTCAGGCTTGCAGGCCCAGCGCAGGCTTACCGAAGCTACCCTGGTTTATAAGATCTATTTCGACGAGGCCGATACGATAGCAGGCTCTTCTGTTCACCTGCAAGAGGCCCAAAGCATCTCTTACCTAAAGGGAGCCAACAGTCGAACCGACCTCGTAACCCAGGCCGGAAAGCAATCGACTCTCTTTATTAGCAAGACTGCACAGGTGGTGTTGCTTAAGGAGTATGGGGGGCAACGCTACCTGACCCGCCTGAGCCTGCAACAATGGGAACAATCCAACAAGAAATACCGAGAGGCCACGATTCAATTTTTCTCGGATACGCTTCGAATAGCAGGCTATCGCTGCAACAAGGCGGTGGCTACGATGGCTGATGGAAGTACGTTCTCTATTTGGTACACTGGCGAGCTGGTTCCGCTTAATAAAGAATTTTTACCAATGGCAGGGGCCCTGCCCGGTCTTATCTTGTCGTTTGAGACCCTGCTGGGCGAACGTAAGGTTCGCTATACGATCGACCAGCTCTTATTTAATCCTGTGCCACAGGTGTTGTTCGATATACCTGAGTCAGGGTATCGATTGTTAGAAGCGCAGTAAGAGAGTCGGAAATAAGAAAAGAAAGATCAGGGATTGCGCAAGGAGCGATTGCCGAATTCCACTTTGACCTTGTTGACCAAAACGTTCTTGCGAAGAGGCAGGGTAAATGAGTTTTTGCCCACTTGCATGGTTACGTCGGCATTGATGCGGATGACACGTTGTTGATCGGGGGCCAGTACGGTATTGCCGCGAAAATTATAACCGGAGCGAAGCGAAAGGGTACCGTCAAAAGAAAGGGTACGGCCGCTGAGCAGTTTGCGGGTAGAGGTGGACTGCCTTTTTTTGCCATCGCCAAGGGTAGCATAGGCGGCGACCCCGGTCAAGAGGAAGATGGCCAGCGCCAATAAGCGGGGGTTCGGCAAAAAGCGATATGGTAGTCTATGCTTGTGCATTTGTTACAAAATTACAAAACAACATATTTATAACAAAGTTGATTTTTTTGAAAAATACACAGTTGGGGATAAAACCCTGAGGCTCTGTACGATGTTTTTGTAGTAAATTGTTGAATACAAAGCAAAAGCCATGGCAGAGCACACCCCCAGCGAAGAAAGAGAGGAAATGGCTGAGCTGCTCAGTCAGTTTGAGCAGCTTCGAACAGGCGGAGCACACTCGTTCTTAGAAGAAGACGCCTTTGAGAAGATCATCGACCATTTTCAGCAAAAAGAGCAACTCGACAAGGCCCTCGAGGCCGCCCATTTGGCCGTGGAGCGGTTTCCGTATTCATCTTCTTTACAAATACGCAAGGCCGATATTTTACTGGTGCATCGTCGCTATCGCGAAGGGCTCCGCGTGCTAGACCAGGCACATTTGCTCGATAGTCGCGATATTAACATTTATATTTTGCGCACCGATGCTTACTTGGCCCTTGATCAACAAGACAAGGCTGTGGCCTTATTAGAGGAGGCCCTTCAGCATTTTGAGGGCGAAGAAAGGGTAGAGCTCTTGTTCGAGTTGGCCGATGTCTATGATGATTACGAAGACTTCGATAAAGTATTCGATTGTCTTAAGGGAGTGCTCGAGGTTGATCCCATCAACGAAGAGGCCTTGTACAAAATTTGTTTTTGGACCGATTTTACTGGGCGCAACGAAGAGGGGATCAAACTGCATCTAAAGATCTTGGACGATCATCCGTACAGCGAACTGGCTTGGTTTAACCTGGGTGCTGCTTACCAGGGGCTCAAGCTTTACGAAAAATCGATCGATGCCTATAAATATGCAACGGCCATCGAGGATAAGTTTGATTATGCTTATCGCAATATGGGGGATGCCTTTATACGGCTACGAAAATACCGGGAGGCCATCGAGGTGTTAGAGCGCGTGCACGAGCTGGCCAAGCCCGAGGATGTGATCTACGAGGCTATTGGCTATTGCTTCGAAAAGTTAAAGCAGCCGGCACAAGCCCGATTCAATTACCGCAAGGCCTCGCACCTACGACAAGAGGACAGCCGCATCCTTTATAAAATAGCCTGCACCTACTATAACGAACAAAGCTGGGAGGCAGCCTACAAGCAAGTCGATACGGCCATTCGCATGCATCGCAGTCAATTCGATTACCAGGTATTGGCCGGCGAATGCTGTGTGCAATTGGGTCGCACCAAAGAAGCGGTACAGCATTTTATGCAGGCCGTGCGCGCCAAGCCTCGCAACAAGGCCGGTTGGGAATCGCTGATTCGTTGTCTGTACCAGGCCGAGTGGTGGAGCGAGGCCCTGTTGCAAACCTCACTGGCACTGCAAGCCACCAAGAACAAACCCCTTTTCTTGTATTATAAGGCTGCGGTCTTGTTCGGATCCGGTCAATCCAAAGAAGGGTTGTTGCAGCTCGAAGAAGCACTCCATCAAGACGCCAGATTGCTAAAGCGATTTGTCTCGCTGCGCCCCTCTACTTTGCAAAATCCGCAGGTCGTTGACCTGCTGGCTCGCTATAAGCGAAAGGCCTAAGGGGTTGAACTTCGTTTTGCAATTGGCATTACATTTGCACCTATGAATTACCATCTTTCGCAGATGCCCGACCGCTTGGCCAAACCTCGTGTGGCCGGTCTTACCATGGTCATGGACAAAGGACTCAGTACCGACGGGGCCAAGCATTTTATGAGCGTGTCTTATCCGCACGTCGATATTGTAAAGCTGGGTTTCGGTACCTCTTATGTATCTCCCAATTTGCGGGAGAAGCTAGAACTATACCGCTCTTATGACATTCCGGTTTATTTTGGAGGCACCTTGTTCGAGGCCTTTTTAATTCGCAACCAGTTCGAAGACTACATTGCTGTTTGCAAAGAGTTCGGGATCTCTTATATGGAGGTAAGTGACGGGTCCATAACCATTCCGCATGCCGAGAAATGTGGCTATATCGAAAAGCTAACCCGTTATGGTACGGTACTTAGCGAGGTGGGCAGCAAAGATGCCGCGCACATTATTCCCCCGTATAAATGGATCGAGTTGATGAAGGCCGAGTTAGAAGCCGGCTCTAGTTATGTGATCGCCGAGGCCCGCGAGGCCGGTAATGTCGGTATCTATCGCGGTAGTGGGGAGGTGCGAGAAGGATTGGTGCAAGAGATATTGACCCAAATTCCCGGCGAGAAGATCATTTGGGAAGCACCTCAAAAAGCGCAGCAACTTTATTTTATCGAACTCTTGGGTTGCAATGCCAACCTGGGCAATATTGCTCCCACCGAAGTTATTCCGCTCGAGGCCATGCGGGTGGGACTTCGTGGAGACACTTTTCATTTTTATCTTTCTTCGAAAGGCTGACCACATGCGTAGTTTCGGGTTGATAGGAAAATCGCTTAAGCACTCCTTCTCTCAACGCTATTTTTCTGAAAAGTTTGCCCGCGAAGCGATAACCGATTGTCGCTATGCGTTATTCGAGTTGAATACGATCGCTGAGCTGCCCGAGCTGCTACAAAAACGGCCCGATCTGCGAGGGCTTAACGTTACCATCCCTTTTAAGCAAGTGGTCATGGATTACCTGAGCGAGCAGCATATACCTGCCGAGATCGGCGCTTGTAATTGTATCGCCATAAAAGAGGGTAAACTAATCGGGTACAATACCGATTGGATAGGATTTGAACAATCGTTGCGACCGCTACTCGAACCTCGTTACCGAGCGGCGTTGGTGCTGGGTACCGGAGGGGCTTCATTGGCGGTTACCTATGTGCTTCGCAAATTGGGCATTCCCTTTACGCAAGTGTCCAGAACAGCCTCGAGCGATACGATCCGTCACTATGCAACATTGACCGCCACAGATATACAAGCCCACCAGCTAATTATCAACAGCACTCCGCTGGGCACGTTTCCGGATGTCGAATCGTTACCCGACCTTCCTTATCAAGGGTTGGGAGCAGGGCATTTGCTCTACGATCTTGTCTATAATCCTTCGGTAAGTTCTTTTTTGCAGCAAGGCCTATCGGTCGGTGCTCGCATCAAGAACGGAGAAGAAATGTTGCAACGGCAAGCCGAAGAGAGTTGGAAAATTTGGAATCAATAAGCGGGTCATCCTTGCAATCAACTCGCTAGTTGTTGCCTGGCGCTTTCAGAAAGTGCTACTACTTTTTTCTTTTCGTAGTCATAGCAGACCATAGTGGTAACGGCGAGTACGGCCAGCACAGGTTGGCCTTGGTGCAGGGTCTCTAGTTTATAAAAAAGATCGAATCCCTTACTGGTAAAAGAACCTGCTTGAACATGGGCAATAATAGGGTTGCCGTAGTGTAATTCAACGCGCAACTCGAATTGGGCCTTGGTCAGTATCATGCCTGCACCCTCGAGTTGTAACTCGCTGTATCCTTTGGCGGCTAAAAATTGCACCCGGGCCTCTTGCAGCAAGGCCATGATGCGGTCGTTGCCCACATGCCCGCCATAGTTAAGGTCGGTAATGCGTAAGGGAATTTCGCATTGAAAAGAAAACTGTTCGGGTAGCAGCGATTTGAGCGAAGACATGGGGCTATGGTTTGGAGAGTAAATGGTGCTTGAGTTGATCGAAGGCTTTTCTGCGGTGGCTGTAAAAACTTTTTTCGGCTAGCTCCATCTCTGCAAAACAGCGCGTGGCTCCTTCGGGAATAAATACCGGATCGTATCCGAATCCCCTTTGTCCGGATGGCTGCTCGGCAATACGCCCCTGGCAGATGCCCTCGAAAAAAAATTCCTTTCCTCGTTCTATAAGAGAGATCACGGTCCTGAATTGTGCGGTGCGGGGTTGACCCTGGGTGAGCGAGGCAAGCAGTTTGGCCATGTGTTGATCGGCCGTAGCCGTTGCGCCGGCGTATCGGGCGGTATGCACACCCGGCGCACCACCCAGTGCCATTACCTCGAGCCCGGTATCTTCACTAAAGCAATCTTGGCCGGTAAGCCGGTAGATGGTCTTCGATTTTTCGAGTGCATTGGCCCAAAGCGTATCGTGTGGCTCTTCGATCGTAATATTGATACCCGCCTCTTGAAGAGTGACCAGGGTAAATGCGTTGTCGAGCAGCGCGCGCACCTCTTGTACCTTGTGAGCATTGTTGGTGGCAAAGATCAGTTTCATACAAGGGGGTTAATCGACTTAAAGATTGAAAAGTCTTTTGAGCGAGGCCCAGCATTGTTTTCTCTCTTCGGTGTCTTGAGCTAGTAAGGCTAGTGATGGAGCATGCATAAAGGTGCATCCTTTCCAGGCTTGTAGCTGATAGCGCGGAAAATCGACCGGAAGATCAAGATCGGTGGGGCTTACGCCAAAGCAAAGCACCATGCGGGGCGAAAAGAAGTCCAGTAACTCTTGCGGGGTAGTCGAGGCGTATCCAAACCTGTTAAACACGGCTACATCCGCTACTGTTAGTTTACAGGCGTTCAGTAAACGGGTCAAGAAGGGTAGGTCCTCGTCGGTCAAAAAAGGAGCCTTGTCGTGGTTAACCACCACCAATACAGGTTTTACCCTTCCTCCCAGCCACCTGAATGTGGGCTGCTCGGCCACCAGAAGGCCTTGATACAGATTGGCCAGCAAGTGCTGATCTACTATCATATTATTAAGTTCCAAGGCCTTATTTTTTGTACTAATAACTGTTAGTTTTTTTTCGTTTCTTCGCCGCTGTAAAAGTAGCGAAATATGACAGCTGCGATGGATATAAAGATCATACGTGCCGCCAGTAGCAAATTTGCGGGAATGGACCTGAAGGGGATCGCGTTTGGAAAATATTTTTCCGATCACATGCTCGAGGCCGATTACATAGACGGGCAGTGGCAGTCAGCCGTTATTAGACCGTATCAACCGTTGTCGTTGAGCCCTTCAGTAGCGGCCCTTCACTATGGGCAGGCCATTTTTGAAGGGATCAAGGCCTACAAGGATCCCAAGGGGAACCCCTCTATATTTAGACCGCATGATAATTTTATTCGTTTCAATATCTCGGCAGAACGTATGCAAATGCCGGCCGTTCCCGAAGAGTTATTTATGCAGGGGATGTTTCAATTGGTAAGACTAGATCAGCAATGGATTCCTCCGTATACCGATCACTCTTTATACATAAGACCCTTTATGTTCTCTTCGGACGAACTGATCGGGGTTCGTCCTTCTGACAATTATAAGTTCCTGATTATTTTAAGCCCAACCGGTCCCTACTATGCGGCCCCCATGAAGATCTGGGTAGAAGAAAAATATGTGCGGGCCGTGAGTGGTGGGGTAGGGTTTGCCAAGTCTGCAGGAAACTACGGAGGCGCCATGTATGCCACCGCGCAGGCCAGAAAAAGAGGATACGACCAGGTATTGTGGACCGATCCGGTCGAGCATCGATATGTTCAGGAGTGCGGCACCATGAATGTTTTCTTTATTATCGACAACAAGGCAATTACGCCTGATCTTAGTGAAGGCACCATCTTGGCGGGGGTCACCAGAAATTCGGTAATGACCCTTTTACAAGAAAGGGGATTTCAGATCGAGGAGCGCCCCATTGATATGGGCGAAGTAATGGCGGCTTACAAGAGTGGATCGTTGAAAGAAGTATTTGGTACCGGCACCGCGGCCACCATCTCGCTGATAAAAGAGTTATGTTACAAAGAAACGGTGATGCAATTCGATGTCGATTCATGGACGACGGCCCCTGCCATTAAAAAGCAGTTGACCGATATTCGAGAAGGTCGCATCGACGATACGCACGGCTGGATGCAGCCTGTTTAGTATCCGTCATAATTGGTATATTCGAGGGTCGCCACTGGCGACCCTTTTGCTTATGCGAAATCAGCTCGCACTGTTTATTCTATTATCGCTTTGCGCTACTTCTATGCTGGCGCAGTTTACCCCAGTAGCCGTAACCGGATTCAACCACGATATAGTGGCTGAGGCTGGAACCAGTTCGCTGGCGGTTACGAGTACGCAGATCGATGGACCTAATGTGACCGCATCTAACAGTGTGCTGTATACTGCTGGTTTTGCAGCCACCAATACGATTAGCGCCGGAGGATTGCCCAATGCAGGTACGTTTAGTTCTACCACCGCCGGATCGTATGCACTAGCAGCCTACACAGGTAATAACGCGCTGATCGTGCCTCGTAGCCAGTCGGGTACGCTTTCTCTTCAAACCCCGGCCGCCTATACCAAGATCAGGTTACTTGCTTTTTCTGCAGAAGCCAATACAGTTGCCTGTTTGCTCAACATCAGTTTAACATTTAGCGATGGTACCATTACGCCTTATCTTACCAATTACACCCTCTCGGATTGGTTTGGAGGAATGGTCAATGTGGTCAGTCAGGGAATGGGGAGGGTCAAACGAGTGGCCGCTGGTCCTTATACTCCCGAGGGAATTACGACAAACGATCCCCGGTTTTATTTCATTGAGATAACACTAAATTGTACCGACCGTTCCAAGTTGTTGCAAACTGTTCGCATTAACAATGTTTCCGCTGGTACCACATCGGTTTATCCTAATGCTGTATTCATGGGTCTGTCTGGCACTGCATTCTCTCAAGCCATTGCTCCTGTCATTACGGCTTCTGATTGTACGGGGCCTACCGGAGTCATTGCTCTTACGGTAAGTGGCGGCAGTTCTTATACCTATGCGTGGAATACGAATCCCATTCAAACGACTTCGACCGCTACTGGTCTGGCACCTGGTAATTACAATTGTGTGATTACCGATGCCGCAGGATGTACGACCACTTTCAATGGTACGGTATCGCTCAACAACAATGCCACGATCTCGATTGCGGCCACTCCCTCTGTTATTTGCAATGGAGGGTCTACCCAACTAACCGTAGTGCCGGGCACGGGAACACTCACTGATTATAGTTGGACACCCGGCACCCTCTCTGGTACTTCAATTACCGTTAGTCCTACAGCTACGACCACCTACATTGTATCGGGCACCAATGGCTTAGGTTGCACGGCAGCTGCTCAATTTACCGTTAATGTGCAAGCCATTCCTGCAGCACCGATGGCTGACCCTGTAGCTGTGTGCAATGGTGCTACAGCAACACTTACCCTTAGCGCCCCTGATCCTTCACTCGCGTATAATTGGTACAATACGGCCACCGGCGGAACAGCACTGGTTACAGCCAATTCGTACAGCGTAACCAACGTTACGGCGCCAGCCACGTATTTTGTAGAGGCCGTTAGTAGTGCCGGATGTACGAGTGCCAGCAGAACTGCTGTTTCAATAACGGTCAATCCCATTCCGGGCTCGGCCTTGCTAGCTGATACGGCCGTATGCCCGGTAACAGATGCCATCCTTCGCGTACGTAATGCCATCGATCCGTTGCTAACCTATCGTTGGTACAGTGCGCTTATCGGAGGAGCTCCTGTGGCGACAGGCTATACGTTCACGATCGTTGGTGTCTCGGCCCCTGCTGTTTGGTATGTAGAGGCGGTCAGCACTGCGGGATGCGTTAGTACCCCCCGTGAGCGAATGGCGGTTTCGCTTATTGCACCCTTACCGGCGCCGGTGGTGGCTATCGATACGATATCGTTCTCGTCACTGAGTTTTTCTTGGCCCGCTGTTGCGGGGGCTACCGGTTATCTGGTGAGCACCAATGCGGGCACTACGTATCTGCCACCCAGTTCGGGCAGCAATGGTACCCGCCATGTAATAAGCGGATTGCCCGGTAATACGTCTGTAACCCTATTGGTCAAAGCCACAGGGCCTACTGTTTGTCAGACCAGCGCAGCCTCGCTTCCGGTCTCGGCCACCACATTGAGCACCCGCGAGATCTTTGTGCCCAATGTATTTACACCGAATGGCGATGGAAAAAATGATGTGCTTCGGGTCTTTGGAAATTACATTCGGTCCATAGACTTCAAGATCTTTAATCAATGGGGGCAATTGATCTTTTCCAGCACCGATGCTTCGGTGGGATGGGACGGAAAACACAAGGGGCAGTTGCAGCCGGTAGGCGTGTATACCTACACGTTAAAATTAGTTCGTCAAGATGGCACGAGCGTTCTAAAAAAAGGAGCCGTCAACTTAATTCAATAAGCTTGAAAAATGTAGTCATCATAATTGTTACTTGTTTGGTTTGCCAGTGGAGTGCTGCGCAAACGGATCCTCACTTTTCGCAGTTCTATGCATATCCTCTGGGATTAAATCCCGGATTGGCCGGTGTAAACGGAGGAGATTTTAGGGTCAGTGCCGTCTACCGAACCCAGTGGGCACAAGTAATGACCCCCTTTACGACCATGGGGATCTCTGCCGATGTGGCGACCCAGAAAAATATAAACTTCGGCATCAATTTATTGAATCAGACCGCGGGCAATGCGGGCTATCAATATCAGCATGGATACCTGACCATCGGCTATGGGGGCGTTCGGTTCGGAGAAGACGATAACCAGCAAATTAGTTTTGGAATTCAGGTAGGGGCGCTGGCACGCAAGTTCGATCCTTCGGGATTTCAATTCGGCGATCAATGGAATTCCATTACAGGCTATGACCCTGCCGTTTCATCGGCCGATCTGCTGCCCCGAACCTCTTCTAGCGATCTGGACATGGGGGCTGGGGTGTCTTATAGCGATGCTCGTGAGAATAGACCCCTGCGCCTGTTTGGTGGGTTTTCGGCCTTTCATCTAAACAGACCCCAAGATCCATTTGTGACCCGCTCGGTGAGTCAACAAATACCCATGCGGTTTTCGGTGCACGGCGGGGTGCAAATAAGCTTGAACGAACGCATTCAACTAACGCCTCAATTTCTTGTAACGAAGCAGGGCACGGCCATGGAACAAATGCTGGGGATGTCGATTCGAATGCCGGCCGCCTCGAATGCCGACCTGCTGGCCGGAATCAATTATCGGATCAATGATGCCCTGGCCCCTTATCTGGGGGTGGGCTATGGGCAATGGTTATTTGGATTCTCTTATGATGTAGCGGCCGGCGAACTGGGCAAACAAGTGCCCGGCACCAGCAGTTTCGAGCTTTCATTGACCTATACGGGACTTCCGTCGGGGCGCCCCATTCGATACCTGTCTTGCCCCCGTCTTTAAGGCTTGATAATCAGCCTGCCATAAAAAAGCATCCCCCCGGCGGGCCCCTTCAAAAAACAAAGGCCTTTTTTTGGTGATTCGTGCCCTTGCCTTTACCTTTGCTCTCCCAAAAATAAGGGTCAAGAATGCCTACTATTCAACAATTAGTAAGAAAAGGAAGAGAGATCATCAGAGCCAAAAGCAAATCGAGAGCACTCGATGAGTGTCCTCAGCGTCGTGGTGTATGTACCCGCGTGTACACGACCACGCCCAAAAAACCTAACTCTGCCCTGCGCAAAGTAGCCAAGGTTCGTTTAACCAATAAGATCGAGGTGATCGCCTACATTCCCGGAGAGGGTCACAACTTGCAAGAGCACTCGATCGTGTTGATCCGCGGAGGTCGTGTAAAGGATCTGCCCGGTGTTCGTTATCATATTGTGCGCGGATCGCTTGACACCGCCGGTGTAAAAGATCGCAAGAAGAGCCGTTCTAAATACGGTACCAAGAAAGAGAAAGCCAAAAAATAAATTCAACTTCCTAACATTTTTTTGATATGCGGAAAGCACAAGCCAAAAAACTCCCTTTAGCACCCGATCCAAAATTCAGCGACAAACTCGTTACTCGTTTTGTCAATAATCTTATGTGGGAAGGAAAGAAAAGCGGAGCCTTTACTATTTTTTACAATGCGCTCGATAAAGTGGCCAAGCAAACCAGTGAAGATGGATATGAGGTTTGGAAAAGAGCCCTGGCCAATGTGGCTCCCTCTGTAGAGGTACGTAGCCGTCGTATAGGAGGGGCTACCTTTCAGATCCCATCCGAAGTTCGTCCTGACCGCAAGACCTCACTGAGCATCAAATGGCTTATTCGCTACAGCCGTGAGCGTAATGGTCGCAGCATGGCCGACAAATTGGCCAACGAGATCGTGGCTGCCAGCAAGGGCGAAGGGGCTGCTTTTAAAAAGAAAGAAGACACGCATCGTATGGCCGAAGCCAACAAGGCTTTTGCTCACTTTAGAATCTAAATATCTTGTTCTCGAAACGAAAGGGTAAGTTCCGTTAGATCGGTGCTTACCTTTTTGCATTTTATGCCAGCCGTTTCGAGCATGCGCCGAGAAGCTTGGGCGGATTCTTGACCTTGGTATTTATCGGAGAGATAGATCACTTCTTTTATGCCGGATTGTATGATGGCCTTGGCACATTCATTGCAGGGAAAAAGGGCCGTGTAGATCTTGCAGCCCCGCAGGTCGATGCCGATATTATTTAAGATGGCATTGAGTTCGGCATGGCAAACATAAGGGTACTTGGTCTCTAGAAATGCACCTTGTTTGCTCCACGGAAAATCATCGTCGTGACAGCCGGCGGGTAGTCCGTTATAACCGGCCCCTACGATCTTGTTTTGCGGGTTAACGATACAGGCGCCCACCTGGGTGCCTGGGTCTTTGCTTCTGCGTGCAGAGAGCAGGGCAACGCCCATAAAGTACTCATCCCAGCTAATGTAGTCTTGTCTTTTCTTAGTGGCCAATTTTTTGTTGCAGGTTTTGATCGATCGCGTCCAGAAATTCTTCGGTGTATAAAAAATGTTCTCCGTGCTTTACCTTGTTGCCATGTATACAGACGGCCAGGTCTTTGGTCATTTTACCGGACTCAACCGTTTCTATGCATACCTTTTCTAAGGTCTCGCAAAAATCGATTAGCGGCTGGTTGTTGTCGAGTTTTCCTCGAAAAGCTAGTCCTCTGGTCCAGGCAAAGATGCTGGCAATGGGATTGGTGCTAGTAGGTTTGCCAGCTTGGTGATCGCGGTAGTGGCGGGTTACGGTTCCGTGTGCGGCTTCGGCCTCCATTACCTTACCATCGGGCGTAATCAATACCGAGGTCATGAGTCCCAACGAGCCGAATCCTTGTGCTACGGTATCACTTTGCACATCTCCATCATAGTTTTTGCAGGCCCATACAAAATTGCCATTCCACTTCAGAGCGCTGGCTACCATATCATCAATTAGTCGGTGCTCGTATAGAATGCCTGCTTGTTCAAAGGCGGTCTTGAACTCTTGTTCATAGATGCCCTGAAAAATATCTTTAAAGCGGCCGTCGTATTTTTTTAAGATCGTGTTCTTGGTAGAGAGGTATAAGGGCCACTTTTTACTCAGCGCCACATTAAAACAGCTGCGTGCAAATCCCTGTATGCTCTCGTCGGTGTTATACATGCTCATGGCCACGCCATCACCTTTAAACGTGAAGACCTCGAAGGTTTGTGCCGGGCTGCCGTCTTCGGGCGTAAAGGTCATGGTGAGTTTGCCTTTCCCTTTTATTACCGTATCGGTAGCACGGTACTGGTCGCCAAAGGCATGACGACCCACAATGATCGGTGCGGTCCAGTTGGTGACCAGACGGGGAATATTTTGAATAACGATGGGCTCTCTAAAGACCGTTCCGTCCAAAATATTGCGGATGGTCCCATTGGGGCTCTTCCACATTTGCTGCAACGAGAACTCCTTTACGCGTGCCTCATCGGGCGTAATGGTAGCGCATTTAATACCGACCCCGTATTGCTTGATGGCTTCGGCCGCGTCGACCGTAACCTGGTCTTTTGTTTGGTCTCTGTATTCGATGCCAAGGTCATAATACTTGATATCGAGGTCCAGATAACGAAGAATCAATTTGTCTTTGATGAACTTCCAGATAATACGGGTCATCTCGTCACCATCGAGCTCCACCACTGGATTTGTTACTTTGATCTTTGTAAGCATGTACGTTTTTTTTAGTTTAGTTGAACATTAGCCTAGTGCTACATCGAGTATCATCATGACCAAAAACCCACCGATAAAAGCCAATACCGATCGGTCGGTGTACCGGTCTCGTTGCGTTTCTGGAATTACCTCTTCTACCACAACAAAGATCATGGCGCCGGCTGCAAAGGCAAGGGCAAACGGTAATACAGGTTGAATATACACAACGGCCAGGGCACCGGCTACCCCGGCCAATGGTTCTACAATGGCCGAGAGTTGGCCGTACCAAAAACTTTTAAATCGACTTACCCCGTTTCTTCGCAGGGGCATCGAAACGGCGATTCCCTCGGGAAAGTTCTGAATACCGATACCGATGGCAAGGGTGATGGCGCTGGCAACAGAGGCGTCTTCCATGCCAATGGCAGCGGCACCAAAGAGTACGCCCACCGCAAGCCCCTCGGGAATATTATGCAAGGTAATAGCTAAAATAAGCAGGGTGGTCTTGTGTAGTTTAGTCTGCAATCCCTCTGATTCTTCGAGACCAAAGTTCAAGTGCAAATGCGGCATTACCCGATCGAGCATGTAAATGAACAAGGCCCCCAATAAGAAACCCACGGCGGCAGGCATCCAGCTATAGCCCGGATAAAGTTTCTCCGAGATCTCGATGGCCGGATTGAGCAGTGACCAAAAACTGGCCGCCACCATTACGCCTCCGGTAAAGCCCAGCATCGGATCCAATACCGAGCGGTCCATATTCTTAAAGAAGAAAACCAGTGAAGCGCCCAGTGCGGTCACCAGCCAGGTAAAGGTGGTGGCCAATAGTGCCGACCAGATGGGTCCTAGCTGAAAAAAAAGCTGCTCCAATTGTGTCATGGTAAAAAAATTACAATGGCAAATTTAATGAATTGCTATCGTTATCTTATCAGAAGAAGTTGTTTAAATCGACTATATTCGATTTGCGTGAAAACGACCTTCTATAGTGCCCTTTTATTTTTTTTACTGGTGCTCTCGGGCTGCCAAGAAGAAAAGAAGATTTCGTTGCTGGGAGATGAGCCGGTAGCGCCCGCCGACTTTATACGTTTTTTTCGGCCGCTTTCACTTCCCTATACGGTAGCAGATACGTCGCTACAGTCCAAGCCCCTCGATTCACTGGGCATAAGTATGACGAATCTTAAGACCATGTTGCCCGATTCGATCATTGCGGCCGCTACCGTAAAGGGGACTACTGGTCGCTTCTATGCCATGGGCAGAATAGAAGTCCCCGAAGGGGAGACCTATCTGCTGATCAGACAACAGGTTCGCACTACCGCTCGGGTGCTGGTTTGTGCCTTTGCTCCGGACCATACATTCATAGCGCTTTTGCAAGGCCTTTCCGTGCCTCGCCATACTACTATTTCAGAAGCGCTCCATGTCGATCGTCGCTTTTTGTTTACCCGTGTGCAACAAAAAAAGAGTACTGACGGATCGCTCAGCGAAGGCAAGGAGGTCTATGTGCTCAACCAGGCCGCAGGCCAATACACATTGATCATGACCGAGGCGCTCGATGACAAACCAACGGAGTTGGTCAATCCCATCGATACGTTGCCGGACCATCATCGATGGGCCGGTGATTACAGCAATGGAAAAATGAATCTGGTATCGGTGCGAGACGGACGCAAACCCGATCGGATTAGTTTTTTTGTGCATTTCGAAAAAAAGAATGGCAACTGCACCGGCGAACTTAAAGGCGAGGCCTTCTGGAAAAATCCTCGCGTGGCCGAATATCGACAGGATGGGGATCCTTGCGTACTGCAATTTCAATTTTCTTCCGGGGGTGTAACGCTGCGCGAGGAGCGATGTGGTTCGCGCCGGGGCCCTGATTGTCTATTCGACGGATCTTTTGTACGCAAAAAAAAGCCCCGAAATAAAAAGAAAGGTTAACTTGCCGCTTTGTGTAAAAAAGACACATTATGAGTTTCACTTCTTTTGCCGTGCCTTTTCCCGTTCAGGAAACCTATAGTAAACGGGTCGCTTATTTTTCGATGGAGTTTGCCATTCACCAGCCGCTCAAGATCTACAGCGGTGGGTTAGGGTTTTTGGCCGGATCTCATTTGCGCAGCGCCTACGAGTTGCAACAAAATATGATCGGCATTGGAATACTGTGGAAGTACGGCTATTACGATCAATCCCGCAACCAAGATCAGACCCTCGAGGTTACCTGGAACGAAAAGCAGTATAGTTTCTTACAAGATACCGGCATCAAGTTCCAGGTCATCATTCACGAACATCCGGTGTGGGTAAAGGCTCTTTATCTTTCTCCCGATACGTTTAAGACCGCCCCTCTTTTTTTATTGTCTACCGATCTGCCCGAAAACGATTACGTATCACAGACCATTACGCATCGTCTCTACGATGCGAATGTCGCTACCAAGGTGGCCCAGTTTATTTTATTGGGAGTCGGAGGCGCCAAATTGGTCGACCTGTTGGGTTTTCAGCCCGACGTCTACCACTTGAACGAGGCGCACGGCATCTCGGCCGCATTTTATTTGTACAGAAAGTTCAATAACAACATCGATAAGGTAAGACGTCGTCTCGTGTTTACCACGCATACCCCCGAAGAGGCCGGTAACGAGAAACACGATATCTATTTGTGTCACCGCATGAGTTATTTCTGTGGGTTGAGCGTCGAAGAGGTCAAGCAGTTGTATGCAGAGCCCAGCGATCAGTTCAATCACTCGCTGGCTGCCCTTCGTTTTGCCCGGTTGGCCAATGGGGTTTCTAAACTACATGGAGATGTTTCGCGCGCCATGTGGGCAAAGTACGAGGGAGCCTGTCCGATTGTCTCTGTAACCAATGCCCAAAACTGGCGCTATTGGGCCGACAAGCAACTCTATCGTTTCAAAGAGGCCGGTGATGATTATGGGTTGGACGATCGCAAGAAATATCTAAAGAAAAGGGCCTTCGAGATCGTGGCCGATCAAACCGGAAAATTATTCGACCCCCATGTGTTTACCATTGTATGGGCACGCCGTTTTGCCGGCTATAAAAGGGCCGGGCTTATTACCACCGACGAAGAGCGATTCGAGCGGCTAATGGCGAATACAAAGTATCCCGTACAGATCATTTGGGCGGGCAAGCCTTATCCTATGGACCATCCTGCCATTAGTGAATTCAATCAACTGGTTCACCTAAGCAAGAAATACAAGAATATGGCCGTGCTTATTGGCTACGAACTCACCCTTTCGAAGCGTTTAAAGCAGGCGGCCGATTGTTGGTTAAATAACCCGCGTGTACCGCGTGAGGCGTCGGGCACCAGTGGCATGACCGCCTCTATGAATGGGGCCATTAACTTTTCTACCGACGACGGATGGATTCCAGAGTTCGTTAACCATGGCCATAATGGATTTGTGGTGCCCAAGGCCAACTACGATGCTATGGCCGTGCATGAACAAGACGAATACGATCTCAATAAACTCTATGAGATACTAGAGGGTCAGTTATTGCCCTTGTACTACGAGCAATACGATACCTGGCGCCAGATTATTAAAAATGGAATGCAAGACGTGCGTTTTGCATTCGACAGTAATCGAATGGCCGACGAATACTATCAATTGCTCTATAAAGCGAACTGATGCGCCACACTCTCTGTGGTGGCATCGGCGCCGGAAATTTTCAGTAATTGTTCAATGACCGCCTCGACCATGGCGTCGGGGCAAGAGGCTCCGCTGGTGATCAGGATGTTCAAGGGGCGGTGTGTCGGCAAAAAAGAGGTCGAGGTTCTCTCTTGTTTCGTATGTAGATCAAAGTGAGTGATGGTGGTGTCACTGATTATCTTTTCGGCATGACTTATAAAATAGGTGGGTAGCTTTTCTTCGCAGAGTTCCACCAGGTGCGAGGTATTCGACGAGTTGTAGCCTCCTACGACCAATGCCAGATCGGCTTGGGTCTGCAGCATTCCGGTAACCGCTGTTTGATTATCGAGGGTCGCATAGCAGAGTGTATCGCGGGTATCGGCGACCTGGTCTTCTCGCTGATAGCGTTCTACGATCTTCTTTTTTAAAAAATCGGCAATGGATTGTGTATCGCTAGCCAGCATCGTGGTCTGGTTGACCACTCCAATGCGCTGCAGATCTCTCGCGGGGTCGAATCCGGCGGAATACTGCCCGGCAAAGACCTTTTTAAAATCGGTTAGGTTGCGTTGGCCCGCCATAAAATCGGCCAGCACCTTGGCCTCTTGCATGTCTTTTATAACTAGCGCCGGCCCATTGGTGGCCGCATGCGAAAATGTGGCGCGCGTCTCTTCGTGATCGGGTTTACCATGAATAATGACGGTGTAGTTCTTTTTGGCAATGGCCTCGCTGCGGTTCCAAACCTTTTCTACGAAGGGGCATGTTGTATTATAAGGCTCGGTCTGAATACCGATCGCTTTTAAACGGGCTTCAATATCGAGGGTGGTACCAAAGGCGGGAATCAAAACGATGTCGTCGGCCTGTAGCGATTCGAATGGAATCAATTGTTTTCCATGGGTGTCTTGCAAAAATTGAATGCCATGAGCCTGCAGATCGGCGTTGACCTGCGGGTTGTGAATCATTTCGCTCAATAAAAAAATTCGTTTGCCCGGATGCTGGGCCACGGTGCGAAAGGCAATCTCGATCGCATTCTCTACTCCATAGCAGAATCCGAAATGACGGGCCAGCCAGATCTTGATGGTCCCGAAGTCGAGCAGGGTGGGCGTAAAATCCTTTTTTAATTTGTCTTGCTCCTTGCGTTTGCGTTTTACCGCGCTAATCAGGGGGCTTCGGTAAATGATGGGTACGTCAAAGCTCTTCATATGGCAAAGATAGGTCAGGTTGCCAATTGGGTCGTCGGTCACGGGCCGTCGGCTCTACTGTTGCAGCCAGAGAAACTGTTCTATGTCGTATCTTTCAAAAAAAATCTATGCGCCCGGTCGGATGGCTACTCGCTTCTTTGCTTTTTGCCGTTTCTTGTAAGCTGATGCCTCGAAACGAATCGTCCGATTCCAACCTGTCAACTTCTATGAAAGGACCTTACACAGCCCCAGCTTGGGTTCGCCACACCACTATCTACGAGGTCAATTTGCGCCAGTATACGAAGGCGGGCACCTTTAATGCCTTTGCCCTTGAGTTGCCCCGCTTAAAAGAGCTCGGCGTGGAGACGCTCTGGTTTATGCCACTTACACCCATTGCTTTACAAAATCGTAAGGGAACGCTGGGGAGTTATTATGCCTGCTCTGATTACACCGCCATTAACGAGGAGTTCGGAACAGGGGCCGATTTTAAACAGTTGGTGCAGCAAGCACATGCTATGGGATTCAAGATCATCATTGATTGGGTGGCCAATCACACGGGTTGGGACCATGTGTGGACAAAGCAGCATCCGGATTATTATCGTAAGGATTCGGCCACAGGCACCTTTCAGATCGCTTCGGGTATGGATGATATTATTGAGTTGGACTTTAGTAATTCTCGCTTGCGTGCTGCCATGATCGATGCAATGAAGTACTGGATTACCGAGTACGATATAGACGGATTTAGATGCGACCTGGCCTTTTGGGTAGAGCTGGATTTTTGGAAAGAGGCCCGGCCTCAGCTCGATGCCATCAAACCGCTTTTTTGGTTCGGTGAATACGATGAGCTCGATAAGCCCGAATACGGCGAGGTCTTTGACGCCAGTTATACTTGGACCTGGATGCACCGTGCCAACGATTTTTATCAAAAAGGATTACCTCTCGATTCGTTACGTACGGTCTTGCAACGCTACGATCGCATCGGCGACAGTAGTCTTCGGTCTTGGTTTACCACTAATCACGATGAGAATAGCTGGAACGGTACCGAGTACGAGAAATATGGAAAGATGGCCAAAGCGTTAGCCGTTTTCAGTGCGACCTGGAATGGGGTTCCGTTGCTCTATTCCGGGCAAGAGATCGGCAACAGAAAGCGAATCGCTTTTTTTGAAAAAGATCTCTTTGAGCGGGCCCCCGATGCCGATGAACTCTTTGGATTCTATCAGCAATTGCTGCGTTTAAAAAAGCAGCACCCGGCGCTGGCAGCAGGAGATCCCACCATACAAACGCATGCGGTCAAGACGAGCGCCGACGATAAGGTGTTTTGTTTTGTACGAAAAAAAGGTAACCGCGAAGTGTTGGTCGTGTTGAACTTGTCGTCGCAGGCCGATCTTCATTTTGACCTGCTCGATAACCAGGTAATGGGTACATACCGCAATGCCTTTTCGGGAGCCGCCAATGATTTTTCTGCCACCCGTAGTTTCGAGATGCAACCCTGGGAATTTTTGGTTTACGAGAAATAAAAAAACCCGGCGCTTGGGGGCGACCGGGTTCTCCATTATTGTACGGTGTACTTTCCCTGTAGGTCTTATTCTTCTTCAGGCGCTATAGTAACCGGATATCGATATAGTCCTTCGTAGCCATCGTAAAATCCTTCGAGACTCAGGTTGTCGCCGCGCAGCCCTGCAATGGCGCGGCTGAGTTCTTCTATTGAACTCACTTCTACACCATTGATGCTGGTGATAATAAAATCCTCTTGCATACGAGTACGACTGAGCGGACCGCCTTTCGTGATCTTCTTAACGCGGATACCTCCGTTGGCATCATTGCGTTGTGCCATTTTCTTGTCGGCATCTTCTAACTCGGCGCCCAGCAGATCACCCAGGTTATTGGCGGCCACATTTTGGTAGGTGCCTTGATCTGCTTTTAACACGGCCGATGTAGTGATTTCTTTTCCATCTCTTTTGTAGGTGATTCTAACATTGTCACCGGCATTTAGAGAGGCGACCGTGCCTTGTAATTCGCTCCAAGAACTGATCGGCACTTCGTTTATCTTTTTAATGATGTCTCCTTTTTTTAGACCGGCTTTGGCGGCCGCACCATCGGGGGCTACTGTTCCTACATAGGCGCCATCGGTGGAGTTGACATTCTTACCATCGGACATGATGCCCAAGTAAGGACGCTTTACATCCCCAAATTTGATCAGATCGTTCACGATCTTTTTAGCCAGGTTTACCGGTATGGCAAAAGAATATCCTGCATAGGTTCCGGTGGGCGCGTAGATGGCAGAGTTGATGCCGATCAATTGTCCATCGGTCGTTACCAGCGCCCCTCCGCTATTGCCTTGGTTAACGGCAGCATCGGTTTGAATAAACGATTCAATGGGGGTTTGACTTTGTCTGCCATTGATGCCGATAGAGCGTCCTTTGGCACTGATAATACCAGCGGTAACCGTGGTCTCGAGCGTAAGCGGGTAGCCAATGGCCAGTACCCACTGCCCTAATTTAATGTTATCGGAATTACCGTAGATCAGGTAGGGAAATCCGGTTCCGTCGATCTTTAAAACAGCGATATCGCTGCTGGGGTCTTTGCCGATCAATTTGGCTTTATAATTTTTTTTATTGCTGAGTGTTACGGTAATTTCTTCGGCCACGCCGCTGCCCCCGTCGGAGATTACGTGGTTGTTGGTAACGATATAGCCGTCGTCACTAATCAGGACACCGCTGCCCGACGCTCTTTGCTCGGGTTGTATTTGCGGGTAATTAAAAAATTGATCGAAGAAATCATCGAACATACCGCCGCGGTTACGATTGGGAAGTTGGTTGGTGATGCGTTTGGCCGGGGTCTTTGTTTTGATGTGTACGACAGCAGGTACCGCAGCATTGGCGGCCTTAGTAAAATCGGTTGCCTCTGTACCCGGGGCCGCATTTCCGAAGAATCCGGCATAGTTGACCGGCGCTTTTCCATCGGTCGATTGATAAAATCCGGTACCGGGTCGTCCGGGCATAAAATACGTGTACAGCCCAACACTGCTAATAGCCGATACCGCACTAACTCCAATAACCAGTAAAAGTTGTTTCCATTTCATAGTAACATTCTTTTTTTAGGGGGTGCAAATTAAATGCCCCGCTTCGCAAAATAACAAACTGTCAGTTGGTCGGGGTAGCTCGAGGTGTCAGTTTAACATTTTTTTGTTGAGAAAGGTCAGTGTGTTGACCCCGTCGGCGTAATCCCCGATAGCGGGATGCTGGCTGCTGCCAAAGGGTAGGGCTCCTGTGCCAACCAGGCACTGAAGATCGGGCAGGGCCGCTACATTGGCCAGGGTCCCTGCTGCCTGACTATAGTATTCGTAGTGTAACTGACCAAGTGGCGCGAACAGCAACGATTGCTCTACCAGCAGCAGGCTGCCATTGGTCATGTAATAAGTTTTGTTAAGAATGTGCAAGGCCAACTGGTAATCGTAGTTGTTCTTGTACTTGTGATGTTCGCCCAGGTGCGCATATTTTTTAAAGGCTTCTAATAGCGGAACAAAATCATAGCCAACGGGCACATAAAGCTTAGTTACATTTCGGCAGCCCATGCCAAAATACAAGTGTACGTCATCGGCCAGGGCTTCGAGCTCGGCGGGCGTTTCCTTGCCGCTTAGCAGGGCCGCCGCCGTACGATTCTGGCGAATAAGGTGGGGGTATTTATTAAAATAGTACGAAAAATACCGAGAAGAGTTGTTGCTACCCGTGGCAATGTAGGCATCGGCGCCATTGAGCCTCTCGGCCGTTTGCAGATAGGGTGCCAGGGTCGGCTCCCATTGCAATAGCTGCTCAAACAGGTGGGGTAGCAGCACGGCATCTTTAGAAGATAACTTAATCAGAGACCTGTGGCCGCTTATGAAAACACAGAGCCAGTCATGAAAGCCCACCAGTGGTATGTTACCGGCCATTACTATGCCCACCGTTTGGGGACTGTCTTGAATAGCGGGTATCTGTTCGGTCGCGGCCCATTGCGTTAGCACAGGCTCCACGAGCCAGTGGCGAGCCATATGCGCAACGGCATAATCGATAAAGGCCTTGGTAAACCAGCCGTTTTGCTGCTCGGCCCTTAGCTTGGCTTCTTGCCAGGCAGTGCCATTGGACAACATATAGGCACCCAGCCGGGTCAGCAAAGAAATTCGTTGTGGTAAATTCATGCCGCTCTGTTAAATTTGTAATGCAAAAGTAGTCGTCAACTTTTAATCTATCGTTTATGGCAATCAAGATAACAGAAGAATGTATAAACTGCGGTGCCTGCGAGCCCGAGTGTCCCAATAACGCGATCTACGAAGGAGGAGTGGAATGGGCCATTGCCGATGGCACTACGGTAAAGGGGTCCTTTACCCTTATGGACGGATCGGTGGTAGATGCGGGTCAAAAGAATCACCCCATTGCCGCCGATACCTATTACATTACTCCCAACAAGTGCACCGAGTGCCAGGGCTTTCATGAAGAGCCACAATGTGCAGCGGTTTGTCCTGTTGATTGCTGTGTGCCCGACGAGTTATACAAAGAGACCGTAGATCAACTGATGGAGAAAAAAGAAAAGCTCCATATTTAGTTCCCTTACTTCGCCCATGAGTTCCAAAAAAATAGCACTGGTTACCGGCGGTTACTCCGGAGAATCAGTTATTTCGTATCGTACCGCTGGCACCATTCGTCAGCACCTCGATCCGGCGCTGTTCGAGGTGCATTGGATCGATATTACCCGTGCCGGTTGGTTTCATGTGGGTGATGAAGAGCAACGCACTCCAGTTTGCAAAGATGATTTTTCGGTAACGATCGGTGGCCAGCGTTTGCAGTTCGATGCCATCTTTATTGCCATGCATGGAACGCCGGGCGAAGATGGAAAGCTGCAGGGCTATTTTGATATGTTGGGTATTCCCTACACGGGTTGTGATGCCACTACGTCGGCCCTAACGTTCAATAAACGCTATGCAACGGCTGTGGCCGCAGCGGCCGGTGTTGCCGTAGCCAATTCGGTATTGCTGGTCAAGGGAAACAGCGAAGATGCGGAGCAGCGGTTGGCCTCATTACACTTTCCTGTATTTGTAAAGCCCAACAATGGCGGATCGAGCATTGGTATGTCTAAGGTAGAGCAGTCGGGGCCTGCCCTGCAAGCTGCCCTCCAAAAGGCCTTTGCCGAAGATGACCAGGTGCTTGTCGAAGAGATGATCCAGGGAAGGGAGTTTACAGTGGGTGTTTTTAGCAAGGCGGGTTCACTTACTGTACTGCCGATTACCGAAGTAAAGGCCGATGCTGATATGCCCTTTTTTGATTTTGTAGCCAAATACCAGGGAAAATCTACCGAGACCACTCCAGCCGAGATCGATGAGCTCATGGCCAAGAAGATTAGACAGGCTGCTCAACAAGTTTACCGGGCTTTCAATTGCCATGGGGTCGTTCGAATCGACTTTATTTATAACGAAAAAGAACAGCGACCCTATATGCTCGAGTTGAACTCCATTCCCGGCCAGAGCGAAGCCAGTATTATTCCCCAACAAGTTCGGAGCATGGGTTGGACCCTGCGCTCGTTTTACGAGGCGCTCTTACTTGATTGCATATTCTCTTCAACCCAATCGTAATCGGCATGTTCGATTTTATTACCAAGCGGTCATTAGGGTTTAACATGGTGGTAGGACTTCTGTTGGCCCTGTTGTTATTTGGTTTTTTCTTGTTTTCGTTGGGATGGGTAACGGGGCATGGCAACGCCTCCACTGTGCCGAATCTTACCGGTAAAAGTTTTGAAGAGGCCAAGCTATTGCTCGAAAAAGCGGGATTTGAATACGAGATCCAAGATTCGGTCTATGTAGATACGGTACCTCCGCTACAGATCATCAAGCAAATTCCCGATGCCGACGAGGTGGTCAAGTCGAATCGTACCATTCTGTTGATCGTTCGTAGTGTCGATCCGCCATTGGTCGAAATGCCCAACCTGATCGGATATAGTTTTCGCAATGCAGAAGTTGTATTGGGCACTATGGACCTCAATGTCGGCGATACGCGTTTTCGACCCGACTTTGCCCGCAATGCCGTGTTGGAGCAGCGCTATAACGGAGCTCCTATTGCTGCCGGAACCCGTATTCGAAAAGGAAGTTTGATCACCTTGGTATTGGGTGATGGAATCGGCGATCAGCCCATTGGGGTGCCCGGTTTGATCGGGTTGAATTACGCGGCTGCAAAAGCCATTATAGATAGCAGTCGACTCGGTTTTGGGGCCATTGTACTAGATGCCGGTCTTCGGGATACCTTGTCTGGCTTTATTTACCGGCAAAGTCCGGCCCGGCTGGATGAGGATGGGCTTCCTGTAAAAATTAGACCCGGCCAATTGATCGATATCTGGATCGGTGCCGATCGCCCTGTAATCGATACTTTAAATAATTAATTATTTATTTATTTATGGATACAATTACCGTAGAAGAACTAAAGCGCCGGATGGACAGTGGCGAAAAGATGACCATCATCGACTGCCGCGAGCCTCATGAGTACGCCGAATTTAACATCGGAGCTACGCTGATTCCGCTGGGTAAGATTCAATCCATGCAACTGGATGAACTCGAAGACCATAAAGAAGATGAAGTGATTATTCATTGCCGCAGCGGACAGCGAAGTATGATGGCCTGTATGTTTCTCGATGCGCTCGGGTACAAGCATACCCGCAACCTGGTAGGAGGAATGTTGGCCTGGCAACAGCAAGTTGGTAAATGAGGATGGCCTGTTGTCTCCTTCGGTCGTTTACAATCGAATCGTAAGCCCCAGCATATAATTGATTCCCGCCATTGGAAAGTAATAATTCTCTGTTGTTCGTTGCCCGCCTGTAATGTAACTAAAGGTGTAGCCATTGGGTTCGTAGCGGGTATCGAGCAGATTGTTGATAGTGGCATTGATGCTCCACTCTCTACTTTTTTTTCCTGTATGGCTGTAGCGTAGGTGCAGGTCTTGCACAAAGAAGGGGTCTAGACTTTTGGCCACCATGGCTGTATTGTCGAGATACTGTCTGCTTACGTAGCGACTATTCAGCGAAAGGCTGCTGTTTTTAAATGGCGTTATGGTCACTGTGCCATTACCGATGCAGGCAGGAGAGAAGGCCAGGGTAGAGCGGGCATATACAGTGCGAACTTGAATGCCCTGGTCATAATCATCAATGAATTCTTCGAGGTCCTTTACTTGGTTGCTGCTTAACGAAAGGTTGGCACTGGCTTGTAGCCAAGATAGTATCTGAAGTTGCCCTTGTAACTCAACACCGGTTCTGTAGCTGACCGCAACGTTCGATCGGGTATAGGCGCCCACATCATTGATCTTTCCGGTCAGCACCAATTGATTTTTATAGTGCATGTAATAGCCGGTAATGCTCCATTGGTACGTGGAGTTTTGCCTTTCGATCCCTGCCTCGATGTCGTGCAGCTGTTCAGGTAGGGGGCGTTGCGCCTGGCCGGCCTCAAAATCATCTCGATTGGGCTCCTTGTTTCCTCTACTATACGATAGATAAGTACGCCATTCTTTTTTTCGGTACGTAATACCAAGTTTTGGGTTCAGAAAATTAAAGCGGGTATTGACAGCTAGGCCCGGATTGTCTCTAAATCCATCGACATCGTAGCCGACCTGTCTGAACTGAATATCATAGAAGGCAAACCAGTTCTTGGCTACCGCTGTTTGCTGTTTTACATAAAGGGCCCTATCTTTTTTTAAGGCCTTGTTGTTGTACCAGGAATTTCCCGAAGGAAGTCCGTAGGTGGCCCAGATCAATTTTCCATAGTGATCACCGTTATACGTAGAAAGATGGGAGCCCATCATCCATTCTGTTTTTTTGGTTTGGTACCGAAGATTCATTTGCTGCCCGAAAAAATAATTATCCAGCCAAAGTTGTCTGATAAAATCGGACCTGGTTTGTAAGTTGCCATTGACAAGGGGGGCCAAGAGTCCGTAGCGCTCATATTTTTCGTTGGCCCGGTACTGCTCGTAGTATCCTTTTCCACGGGTCAAAAACAGGGTGGTGCTCAATTGCCATTTGTCAGAGAGACGTTCTTCGGCAAAAAGTTGATAGTGTGTTTGGGTATAATTGTCCGTTTCGTTTTCGTAGGGCGCGACCGGCCGCGCCGTACCGGCATAGTTGATAGTTCTGTTACCGCTACCTAGATCGGCCTCAGAGATTCCGTACCAGGCCTGGTAGGTTTGCTCCTTGCCCGAAAAGATCGTTAGCCGAACCTTTGTATTTTTTTGTTGATAGGCACTCGATAGATAAAAGGATCGGAGGTCACTAAAGGCTCTGTCGATAAATCCGTCACTTTGAATGGACGAGAGCCTTATGTCTGTGCTGAATCCTTTGATCGAACCGGTACCCCCTTTAAGCGTATGCTTGCGAGAATGGAAAGATCCATAGCTGTTGCTTAGTTCCAGGTATTTTTGGGGTTGTGGATCATGCGTGCTAAAGTTAATGCTGGCTCCAAAGGCTCCTGTGCCATTGGTAGAGGTGCCCACCCCCCGCTGAATCTGGATGCTGTTGGTTGACGATAGAAAATCGGGCAGGTTGACAAAAAAAGTTCCTTGACTCTCGGCATCGTTAAAGGGGACCCCGTTTAAGGTAATGTTGATTCTGGTGGCGTCGGTACCTCGTATGCGAATGCCGGTGTAGCCAATACCGTTTCCGGCATCGGAGTGCACGACTACCGATGGTGTCGATTGCAACACGAACGGAATATCGGCACCGAGGTTTAGCGCCTGGATCTGTTTTTTATTTAGGTTCGTGCGGGTAAAGGGTGTGTTTTCGCCCGCCCTAACGGCCCGTACATCGGCTGGGGTCAGCCAATAAAAGCTGTCGCTAGTCTCCGCCTCTTTTTTCTCGATTACCTGCGCTTCTGTTTGAAAGAGCAGTGATGTCATGCACAGAACAAAAAAAATCCTCTTCATTTTTTTACTTGTTAAGGATAAAAAATAAGAGGGAACGCGATGCAGAAGAGGAACGTTATCGATATCCTTCCCTTCGCAGGCATTACCCTGACCAGGTTCAACGGGTTTGATCTCAGTGACCGACCGCAGTCGGAAACACCCCGGGAAACTTGTAGCAGTCAAAGTTAGGAAAAAACAAAAAAAGGTCATAGCTTTGCGCCATATCGCGAAGTAGAGCAGCGGTAGCTCGTTGGGCTCATAACCCAAAGGTCGGGAGTTCGATCCTCCCCTTCGCAACAGCCAGTCCGCCTCACCCGGCGGACTTTTTAATTAGCGTAGTGGTCCGCATTTTTTGCACCTATGAAGGCAGGATTTGTAAATATTTTTGGATTGCCCAATGCCGGCAAGAGTACTCTTCTCAATGCGTTGATGGAAGAGAAGCTGGCTATTGTCTCTCCGAAGGTTCAGACCACTCGTCATCGCATTAAGGGGATCCTTACCACCGAGCGCTATCAGTTGGTCTTTTCCGATACGCCCGGTATTATTACGCCCAGGTACAAGCTGCACGAGAAAATGATGGAGGCCGTGCGTAGTGCACTCGAAGATGCCGACCTGGCTTTGTTGCTGGTCGATGGACGCGATGACTGGCAAGCGGCACACGCGATCTTTGAATCGCTGCAATTAAAGGTCCCGGCTGTCGTACTTTTCAATAAGATCGATCTGTTGCCAAAAGAGAAGATCGAAGAGGGGGTCGCTTTTTTTTCGAAGGCTTCGTATGCCCGTGAGGTCATTATCTTGTCGGCTCTCTCCGGTATACCTCGAAAGAAACTGATCAATGCGCTTCTTGCTTATATTCCCGATGCAGATCCTTATTTCAATGCCGAGGATATAAGTGATCTGCAGACCCGTTTTTTTGTAAGCGAGTTGATCAGAGAAACGCTATACTCACTTACGCAAGATGAGTTACCCTACCATACGGCGGTCTCCGTTCGGGAATACCGCGAAAAGAAAGAGTTGACGCGTATTACGGCCGATATTGTTGTGCAACGAGAGACCCAAAAAGTCATTTTGATCGGTGAAGGCGGTACCATGATCAAAAAGATCGGTACCGCGGCACGAAAAAGTATTGAATCATTCATAGGACAAAAAGTATATCTTGAACTCTTTGTAAAGGTCAAGCCCAAGTGGCGTGACAACGAGCTTTACTTAAAGGAATACGGATATTAAAAATAGTAGCACATGTCATTTACGGTAGCCATAGTCGGTAGGCCCAATGTAGGAAAAAGCACCTTGTTCAATCGTTTGCTCGAGCAGCGAAAGGCCATTGTAGATGATGTGAGCGGAGTAACTCGTGATCGTCAGTATGGGGTTGCGGATTGGAATGGCAAGACCTTTAATGTGATCGATACCGGTGGATTTGTACATGGAAGTGAGGATATGTTCGAAAAAGAGATCGCCAAGCAGGTCCTGGTCGCCGTCGAAGAGGCCCAGGCCATTGTCTTTTTGGTCGATGCGGCCACCGGACTTACCGATCTTGATGATGCAATGGCCGCTGTACTGAGAAAGAGTACCAAGCCGGTCTTTCTAACGGTCAATAAGGTCGACAATAACGACCGCTTACTAGAGGCGTCTGAGTTTTATTCACTGGGTATGGAGCCAGTCTTCTTTATAGCGGCAGCCAGCGGAAGTGGAACCGGTGAGTTGCTAGATGCGATCACCGCACTAATTAGCGATGATGATGCTGCCCAAAACGAAGAGATGGCAGCCCTTCCGAAGTTTGCCATTATCGGACAGCCCAACACCGGCAAATCCTCTTTGCTGAATGCTCTGATCGGGCAAGAGCGCACGATTGTGAGCAATGTGGCCGGCACAACGCGTGATACCATTCATACCCACTATAATCTTTTTCAAAAGGAATTCGTACTCATCGACACGGCCGGTATTCGACGTAAGTCAAAAGTGCATGAGGACCTTGAGTTCTATTCGGTCATTCGTGCCATCAAAGCCATGGACGAAGCCGATGTATGTCTATTGCTGTTGGATGCCGAAAAGGGGATCACCGCACAAGACCTCTCTATTTTTAGTCTTGCTTCGAAGAAAGGGAAAGGGGTCGTCGTACTGGTCAACAAGTGGGATCTGGTCGCTAAACAAACCAACACGGCCGTTACCTACGAAAAAGAATTAAAGAAAAGGTTGGCTCCCTTTAGTGACGTACCGATACTCTTTATCTCTGCCCTCGAAAAGACCCGGATCTTTAAATCGATCGAAACAGCCCTGGAGGTTTACGAGAACAGAAAGCGAAAAGTGAACACGGCCTTGCTTAACAATGTAATCGGTAAAGCCATAGAGGCCTATCATCCGCCAGTAGTCAGAGGGCATCCTATCAAGATCAAGTTTATTACGCAATTGCCGACCGTTACGCCTTCGTTCGCCTTCTTTTGTAATTTTCCGGAAGACATCAAAACGCCTTACCGTAATTATCTAGAAAATCAACTTCGGGAGCAATTTCAGTTTACCGGGGTGCCCATTCGTATTTACTTTAGAAAAAAATAGGCAGCCTGCTTGCGGCAACTGGTTCGCTATTGTTTTGTCACTGGTTTGATGGTCTTCATCTGTATAATGTCGACTAAGAAAGCAAAGGCCATCGAGAAGTAGATGTAACCTTTCGGAATGTGAAAGCCTAATCCGTCAGCGAGAAGTGCCACGCCTATCATCAGCAGAAAGCAAAGGGCCAGTATCTTGAACGAGGGATGCTTTTGAATAAAGGCGCTGATCGGCGCTGATGCTACCAGCATGATCATGACGGTAACGATAACCGCCGTGTACATGACCCATAATTCTTGTACCATACCTACTGCGGTAATAATGGAGTCTATAGAGAATACCAGATCGAGTACGATCACCTCTCCCAGCAGTCGAGAGAAACCTCCGGCAGCCTTTTGCGTTTGGCGAGGGTCATTGGCCAACTCTGTTTTGTGATAGATCTCTCGGGTGCTTTTATAGATCAAGAACAATCCTCCCACTATCAAAATGATCGCTTTGCCACTAAAGGAAATGTCCTGAAACCGAAAGAGTTCTTTATCGAGTTTTAAGATCCAGGCAATAAAGGCCAGCAGTACCAGTCGCATGATCATAGCCAGCGAAAGCCCCCAGTAGCGCAACTTGTTACGTTGGGCTTCCGGGAGCTTATCGGCCAGTATCGAGATAAATATAATATTGTCTATTCCTAAGATGACCTCAAGGGCGATCAGCGATAAGAGCGGAATAAGTGCGTCGATCATAGCCGAAAATTAATTTTGGCAAAAGTACAGCCAAATTCTAGAATCTTATACCCACTCCGCAGGTAAGATTCAGCGTTGACATTTGTTGTCTTTTGATCTCTTGCCCACCACTGCTTACGTCAATTTTAAACCGGGGGTTGATGTACCTGAAAAACAGCAGCGGTTACCCAGTCTTCGTCGGCTAACAAGAACCCATTCGTTCTTATGTCGGGTGAATGAGCTGACGTGATGCCACCCATAATTTTTAGATCTGCATTTACCTTGTCACTTACTGCATACGAAAATGCCGGGCCTTGTTGATACTTAAAAACGGTCCAGGTTCATGACCTTGTTCCAGGCCGCGATAAAATCTTCTACGAATTTATCTTCTCCGTCTTCGCATGCATATACCTCGACCAGTGCACGCAATTCGGCGTTCGATCCAAAAATAAGATCGACGCGACTGGCTGTCCATTGCAAGGCTCCCGTACGTCGGTTGGTTCCCTCAAATAGATTTTCGTCTTGCCCCGATTTTTTCCAAGTTGTATTGATGTCGAGCAACGAAACAAAAAAGTCGTTGGTGAGTAGTTGGGGTCTTTGGGTCAGTACGCCAACATTCGATCCATTGTAGGTAGCGCCCAATGCACGCATCCCTCCTACAAGTACAGTCATCTCAGGAGCGGTTAGCGTTAGCAATTGCGCTTTGTCAATAAGCAGTTCTTCTGCAGCGGCTTGCTGTCCTTTCTTTTTAAAGTTTCTAAATCCGTCGGCCACCGGTTCTAAGACTGCAAAAGAAGTCACATCGGTTTGTGCCTCGGTGGCATCGGTTCGTCCGGGCGTAAAAGGAACGATAACCTTATGTCCGGCACCCAGTGCTGCTTTTTCTATAGCGGCAGATCCTCCCAACACGATCAGATCGGCCAGTGATATTTTTTTATTTCCTTTTTGTTTGTTGTTAAACGCTTGTTGAATGCTCTCGAGTGTTGAAAGTACCTCGCTGAGTTGCGCCGGATTATTAACCTCCCAATACTTTTGGGGAGCCAGTCGCACGCGCGCTCCATTGGCGCCCCCTCTTTTATCGGAACCTCTAAAGGTAGAGGCCGAGGCCCAGGCTGTTGTTACCAGTGCAGAAACGCTCAGACGGCTATTCACTATTTCTTTTTTAAGACCTGCGATGTCGGCCGCATCCACCAGATCGTGATCTACCGCAGGAACGGGATCTTGCCAAGCCAACACTTCTTTTGGCACTTCGCTGCCGAGGTAACGGGCACGAGGGCCCATATCACGATGCGTTAATTTAAACCAAGCTCTGGCAAAGGCGTCCGCAAACTGATCGGGGTTTTCGTAAAATCTCTTGGAGATCGGGCCATAGAGGGGATCGTAGCGCAAAGCCAGGTCGGTGGTCAGCATCATCGGTGCATGCTTTTTAGAGGTATCGTGTGCATCGGGCACTAAATCTGCTCCGGCATTGCCCTTTGGTTTCCATTGGTGAGCGCCGGCAGGGCTTTTGGTGAGTTCCCACTCAAAGCCGAATAGATTTTCGAAGTAATTATTACTCCATTGAATGGGGGTCGTGGTCCAGGCTCCTTCGAGTCCGCTGGTAATCGTGTTGACGCCATGTCCGCTTCCAAAACTATTTTTCCATCCCGTAGATTGCTCTTCGATACTAGCGCCAGCGGGTTCGGGTCCTACATATTTTGTAGGGTCTGCGGCACCATGTGTCTTTCCGAAGGTGTGTCCACCGGCGATCAAGGCAACGGTTTCTTCATCGTTCATGGCCATTCTTCCGAACGTCTCACGTATATCGCGCGCCGAAGCGATCGGATCGGGATTTCCGTTGGGCCCTTCGGGATTTACATAGATCAATCCCATTTGTACGGCCCCCAAGGGATTTTCTAACTCGCGGTCACCCGTGTAGCGTTTATCGCCCAGCCATTCTCTTTCTGAGCCCCAGTAAACGTCTTCTTCGGGTTCCCACACGTCTTCGCGTCCACCGGCAAAACCAAAGGTTTTAAATCCCATCGATTCGAGTGCACAGTTGCCGGTCAATATCATCAGATCGGCCCACGATAATTTTTTTCCGTATTTCTTTTTAACAGGCCACAGTAATAAACGTGCTTTATCGAGATTGGCATTGTCGGGCCAACTGTTCAGTGGTGCAAAACGAAGGGTGCCTGCCCCTGCACCGCCGCGACCGTCACCGATACGATAGGTTCCGGCACTATGCCAAGCCATTCTGATAAAGAAGGGGCCATAGTGACCATAGTCGGCGGGCCACCACTCTTGCGAGTCTGTCATCACTTTCAAAATGTCTTTTTTGACCTCTTTCAGATCGAGCGACAAGAACTCTTTGGCGTAATTGAAATTGGCTCCCATCGGATTAGAGGCAGCCGTATGTTGGCGAAGAATATTCAATTTTAATTGGTGCGGCCACCAGTCGCGGTTTGATGTTCCGCTGCCGGCCCCTTTTTTAATGGTACCTCCTGAAAAGGGGCATTTACTTTCGCTGTTTACGTTGTACGAGGCCTTGCTGTGCGGTGTATTATTTTCCATAGTCTTTAAATTGTTCGGGATGCAAATTTACGGGGGCTTTTTTTGAAAAAAACGAATGTGATTAAAATCACCGCTACCGCGGTGCCCGGCTTTGGAGCCCTAAAGGGGCTGATTAAGAGTAAGATAGCCCAGGGTGTACGATTGAAATTAGATAGCTTCTGAGCTGTAACAGAAATAGAGACACATACACCGCTCTAAACAAAAAATACTCTTAAATCTAGGTTGTAAATTCGTATTTGCCCATTGCTATAGAAAGATTATACGCAATTGTGGGGCTATTGCAACCTCATGCCCAGCTAAGTTTCCAGTTGAGGTGTATAAGCTCGCTTATGGCTGCGTAAATCTTTTTCTAGAATCGTTTGTTCGTATATTTACCTGCCTTAAAATTCAGTTATGTCTTCGTTATTAGGTAAAAAGATTTATTTTTTAATCTTTTTTTTCTCTTTTATACAAAATTACAAATCCTTTGGCCAGGCCGGCACTACCTGGAATATTCAGCAAACTCCATCAAATAATGGTTGGCAAAGCGTAGCCTATGGCAATAATCTATTTGTAGCAGTTGCGCTTAGTGGCACAGGATATAGAGTTATGACTAGCCCTGATGGGATTACTTGGACAACCCGAACCTCTGCAGCTGATAATCTGTGGAATTGTATTACGTATGGTAACGGGGTATTTGTTGCAGTTGCTTCTTCCGGCACTGGTAACAGAGTTATGACTAGCTCAGATGGAATCAATTGGACAGCCAGGGCCTCTATTTCAGATAATATGGACTGGGATTATGTAACCTATGGAAATGGCTTATTTGTGGCTTCAGCCAGTTCAGGAAGTAGTACAGCTATGCGAATTATGACAAGTACTAATGGAATCAGTTGGACAGGAAGACACGACAACATAAATTATTGGAATTGCGTAACCTATGGCAACGGACTTTTTGTGGCTTTAAGACAAGCCACGACTAATGGGGTGATAACCAGCCCAGATGGCATCAATTGGTCATATCGAGATGCTCCAGTTGCAAAAAATTGGAGAAGTATTACATACGGAAACGGTCTATTTGTAGCTGTTTCGTATGAAGGAAATACCGACCAAATTATGACAAGTCCTGATGGAATTAATTGGACAGCTCGTAACGCGCCTGTAGCTAATCAATGGTGGAATGTAACTTATGGTAATGGACTTTTTGTTGCTGTTGCAGGTTCTGGCACGGGTAATCGAATAATGACTAGTCCAGATGGAATTAATTGGACGATTCGAAATTCCCCTGCGGATAATGCCTGGTATGGTCTTACATACTCAAATGGACTTTTTGTTGCTGTATCGGTTAACGGCAGTGGCAACCAGGTAATGACCTCGGGTACTTTTGGTGTACTTCCACTTCAATGGGGAAAGTTTGATGCGCAGCAAAAAGCTGACAGCGTTTTACTAACCTGGACGACCTTGCAGGAACAAAACACACAAGACTTTCAAGTGCAGCACAGCATCAATGCACAGCAATGGACAGCAGTGGGTACTTTGCCTGCGGCAGGTAACAGCAATACAGTGCGCAACTATCAATATGTGCATCAGGGGCCATTTAAGACTAGCATGCAGCATTACTACCGCATCTTGCAGCGCGATTTGGATGGGAAGTTCAGCTACAGTAAAGTAATTAGAATTGAATATCCCGAAGCTGCAACAGATGTAGTGTTGTATCCTAATCCTACAAGTGATATTTTAAATGTACATCTCACCGAGCGTGAGGAGATAAGGTTAGTGAACATGCAAGGAATAGTGGTTTGGAAAGGAGTATTACCTGCCGGTCGCCATGAAATTCCGGTATCTCATTTTGCAGCGGGTAATTACATCCTTCAAGCAGGGAAGGGGACTTATAAGGTGATGATACAATAGTAGTATGCTTAAAGCAATAAAAAGGTGAAATTTGTTACAGTCAGTAAGGGGATTACTTCGTGCTCCCCTTCGCATTTGATGTACCCAAAGCCTTCGCACCGCTAACGCGGTGCCCGGCTTTTTTTATGCTCATCGGTTTACGAAAGCAAGCTTTCGAAACCTCTTCGCATAAAAAAAGCCTTGCATCTTCGCTGCAAGGCTTTGTAGCCCGTACGGGATTCGAACCCGTATCACCACCGTGAAAGGGTGGTGTCCTAGCCCTTAGACGAACGGGCCGTTTTAGGGACGGCAAAGATAGGGTGGGTGCGCTGTTTGGCAAAATGTTTTTAAGCGTAAATAGGCCCTGGAAATGGGAGAATTAGTAGAAATCCTCATCTGAAAATCGATCCCGTTCCAGTACTTTTGTGCCTCAAAATTTTTTGCCATGAGTTCTATCAAAGTTGCCATCAACGGTTTTGGCCGCATTGGACGGCTGGTGTATCGTCAGATCTACAATTTGCAAGGAATCGATGTAGTCGCCATCAACGACCTTACCAGCCCTGCAGTTCTTGCTCACTTGCTCAAGTACGACAGTGCGCAAGGCAGATTCAATGCCGAGGTCAAGGCTACCGAAGACGCTATTGTAGTCAATGGTGATGTGCTTAAGATCTATGCGCAAAAAGACCCTGCTCAAATCCCTTGGGGGCAGCACCAGGTTGATGTGGTGCTGGAGTGCACCGGATTTTTTACCGATAAAGAAAAGGCCGAGGCGCATATAAAGGCCGGTGCTAAGCGAGTCGTGATCTCTGCTCCGGCCACGGGCGATCTCAAGACGGTCGTGTACAATGTAAACCATCAAATTTTGGATGGCTCCGAAACGATCATCTCTTGTGCTTCTTGTACTACCAACTGTTTGGCGCCGATGGCCAAGGTGCTCGATGAGCAATATGGCATTATTACGGGTATCATGACCACGATCCATGCCTATACCAACGACCAAAATACGCTCGATGCGCCGCATCCGAAAGGAGATCTTCGTCGTGCCCGCGCGGCGGCGGCCAATATCGTGCCCAATAGCACCGGTGCTGCCAAGGCGATCGGGTTGGTATTACCCCAATTAAAGGGCAAACTCGACGGGGGCGCCCAGCGCGTTCCCACGATTACCGGATCGTTGACAGAACTGGTTTCTGTGCTACAGAAAAAAACCAGCGTTGAGCAGATCAATGCCGCCATGAAGGCCGCCTCGAACGAATCGTTCGGCTACACAGAAGAAGAGCTGGTAAGTACAGACATCATTGGTATCAATTTTGGTTCGCTCTTCGATGCGACCCAGACTAAAGTGATGACAGTTGGCGATCAGCAATTAATAAAAACAGTAAGCTGGTACGATAACGAAATGAGTTATGTAAGTCAGCTGGTTCGCACGGTCAGTTACTTTGCTAAACTTATCAAGTAAAGCCAATGATCGCTTTTGATTCTTTTTCTTTTAAGGGTCAAAAGGCCCTCGTGCGTGTCGATTTTAATGTGCCGCTTAACAAAGACCTGCAGATAACGGACGATACGCGCATGCGTGCGGCGTTGCCTACCATCAACCATATTGTACAGCAGGGTGGCGCTGTGATCTTAATGAGTCACCTGGGTCGTCCTAAAGAGGGCCCCACCGATAAATACTCATTGCGTCATCTGTTACAGCATCTCATCAATTTATTACCCGGCACACCTGTTTATTTTGCCGATGACTGTATTGGGGCGCAGGCTGCAGATTTGGCTGCATCATTGAAGCCGGGCGAAGTGTTACTATTAGAAAATCTCCGATTTTATTCAGAAGAAGAAAAAGGGGATGCTGCGTTTGCCGCCAAGCTGGCCCGCTTGGGTACGGTTTGGGTCAATGACGCTTTTGGAACGGCACACCGGGCGCATGCCTCAACGGCTGTAATGGCAAACGAGTTCTTACCCGAACAGCGGTTATTTGGAAAATTGATGGAAGCCGAGGTGGCCAGCGCCCAACGCGTATTGCACCAGGCAGCGCGTCCTTTTGTGGCCATTATTGGAGGAGCCAAGGTGAGTGATAAGATCTTGATTATCGAAAATTTATTAGAACGCGCCACCGATATTATTATAGGTGGGGGAATGGCGTATACTTTTTTTAAAGCGCAAGGGGGCGCTATCGGTAACTCTCTTTGTGAGGACGATCGTCTGCCGCTGGCAGCGCAGCTGCTCGACAAAGCAGCTCAAAAAGGAGTGCGAATTCATTTGCCCCAAGACAGTGTTATTGCCAACCGTTTTGCAGCGGATGCCGAAACGAGTGTGGCACCCAGCGGTCAGATTCCTGCTGGATGGATGGGGCTGGATATTGGCCCTGCCGCTCGTGCGCAGTTTGGACAGGTTATTGCTGCCGCCAAGACCATTTTATGGAACGGTCCTATGGGCGTTTTTGAAATGCTTGCCTTTCAGGAAGGGACCAAGTCTATCGCGTTGTCAGTGGCGAGCGCAACCCAAACAGGTGCATTTTCTCTTGTCGGTGGTGGAGATTCCGTAGCGGCGATCAACCAGTTCAAGTTATCCGATCAGGTGAGTTATGTATCGACCGGAGGCGGCGCCATGCTGGAGTATTTCGAAGGAAAAGTACTGCCCGGTATCGCGGCCGTTACAGGGTAGGCGGTCTGTTAAATTTCTTGATACACCCGGCCCATGATCGGCCACTCTCCGTTTTTGCTGTAATTTCACATTTCAAAATAAAAACCTATGAAAGGATCAACGATTACATTATTGGCGGTGCTGGGTGTCTTTTTGCTTTTTGCTTTTTGGGGTTGCAATGCCTACAACGGATTTGTGACCGGAGAACAGGGCGTAAAGAAATCATGGAGCAACGTAGAGACCAATTACCAGCGTCGCACCGATTTGTATGGTTCTGTTATCAAGACCGTAGAGGCCTCTGCCAACTTTGAAAAATCCACTCTTAATGCAGTGGTCGAGGCCCGTGCGGCCGCCACACAGGTAAAGATCGATATCAATGACCCTGCCACCTTGCAAGCCTACCAACAAGCACAGGCTAATTTGCAAGGTTCATTTAGTCGCTTGATTGCTTCGTTCGAGCAATATCCCGATCTAAAGACCACGAAGGCCTTTCAGGATTTTCAAACGCAGATCGAGGGAACCGAAAATCGTATCAACGTAGCGCGTCAGGATTATAATAAAGCGGTCGAAACCTTTAACCTCAGCGTCAAGCGTTTTCCAGGCAACCTGCTGGCCGGTCTCTTTGGATTTAGCGAGAAGGCGTACTACGAAGCCGACAAAGGATCCGAAAAGGCGCCCGACATCAAATTCAACCTGCAGTAAGCATTGCGTTTGTTTTCTTTTTTTACATCCCCCAAGCCCTTGCTGAGCGAAGCGCAGCAAGCGCAGTTGATGCAGGCCATCCGACTGGCCGAGCAGCGCACCAGCGGAGAGATTCGAGTTTTTTTGGAGCGTCGTTGCCGCTATGTGGATGCTGCTGACCGGGCTGCCGAGATCTTTTTTTCTACCGGCATGCAACAGACTCAACAGCGCAATGCCGTGTTGATCTATTTGGCTACAGAAGATCTTCAAGTAGCGGTTTGGGGCGATCAGGGCATTCATGAAAAACTGGATCCTCTGTATTGGCAAGAGCGGGTACATGCCATGTTAGGGCTTTTTAAAAAAGAAGATTATTTGCAGGGGCTGCTTGGTTGCGTCGAAGCCACAGGCGAGGCCTTGCATCATCATTTTCCATACGACGGCAGCGCCGACCGAAACGAATTGTCCGACGATATCTTATTTGGAAGATCATGAGAAAAGCGGTTTTGTTTTTGGGACTATTGTTCGCTGCACATTTGCTTTTTGCGCAGATCGAATCGGTATTGCCGCCCCGTCCTTCTCCTGCGGTATTGTACAACGATCTTACTTCGGATAAATCGTTTCTCACCGCTCCGCAGGCCGATCAATTAGAAAAAATATTGGTAGCCTACGACGACAGCACCTCTACGCAGATCTGTGTGGTGATCGTTGAGAGTTTACAAGATTATACAGCCAACGAATATGCCACTGCCCTTGGCAGAAGCTGGGGAGTGGGCAGCAAGCAATTCAATAATGGCGTTGTGATCTTGATCGCTACCGGGGGCGAGACGGGCAATCGCGATGCCTACATTGCTACCGGCTATGGCATGGAAGGGGCCATCCCCGATGTGGTCGCTAAGTCTATTGTAGAAAACGATATTATTTACAATTTCAAAGAGGGACAATACTATCGGGGGCTCGAGCAGACCGTTCTCTCGTTGGTAAAGGCAGCGGCCGGCGAGTACAAGGCGCCTGCAAACCGTAAGAAAAAAGGAGAAAGTGAAATTCATCCGGTCGTAATCTTGGTAGTGCTCTTACTTTTGTCAATGTTATTTGGGGGCGGTTCTCGTGGTAGGGGTGGTCGTAGAAGAGGAGGAGGATTTGGAGGATGGACAGGAGGTATGTGGTTAGGAGGGGGTGGCTTTGGGGGCGGCGGTCTCGGTAGCGGGGGTGGTTTTGGCGGAGGAGGCTTTGGTGGTTTCGGTGGGGGTAGTTTTGGAGGCGGTGGGGCCGGAGGTAAATGGTATTTCAATTTTATGCAACGCTCTTTATTGATCGTCTTATTGCTAATAGGCGGGCTACTGGCCCAGGCGCAGTCAACTTATTTTGTGTACGTACAAGCAGAGCCGGCACAACCTTTTCTGATTACGTATAAGAATCAAACGTTTCGTTCTTCGTCATCCGGGTACATCATTATTCCCAACCTTACGGATAGTTTGCTGCAGTTTGTCTTGCGTTTTCCTAATCAAAACTATCCCGATCATTCTTTTAGCGTTACGACACAGCGCAACGACCAGGGGTACTTGTTTAAGGATTACGGAGATAAAGGATGGGGATTGCTAGATTGGAATACGCTTGTTGTTTCTTATGCAGACAGGCCGACAGCTTCAAAAAATAATAGGGCCTCTGCTGCTGGGCAGTCCGATTTTGCAACACTATTGGCAAAGGCCTCCGGTGATAGTACCCTGCTGCTCGATTCTTCTACACCAGCCCGCATAACCAATAGCAAGCCGGCTGCTGCTGAAGTAAAAGCCATTGACGAAGTAAAACCTGTTGTGATAGAAGAGAAGCCGGTCCAACCCAAACAAGCTGCACCTATTGTTGTTCCTTCTTATTGCAAATCGATTCTTACCGAGGCCGAGTTCAACGAATGTCTTAGTAAGGTACAGATAGCCCGATCGGAAACGTCTAAAGTAAATGTGCTCCGCGATTTTATAAAAGGCAGATGCTACACCATAGAGCAAGTCAGAGCGCTTGCACGGTTGCTCACCACCGATGAGGTCAGGTACGATTTTTTATTGGAAGCCTGGACCCTTACCGTAGAGCGCACGCGTTACCTGGAGTTAACGTCGGTATTTGAAAACGCTGCTACCGCCGACCGATTTAAAGAGATGTTTCAATAATGGCACGTTATTTTTTAGAGGTGTCCTACAAAGGAACAGCCTACAGTGGGTTTCAATCGCAAGAAAATGCCAACACCATACAGCAAGAAGTAGAGCAAGCCTTTCGCACCTTGCAACGAGAGCCGGTTGCGCTTACGGGTTCGTCCCGCACCGACGCAGGGGTGCACGCTCTTCAGAATTTTTTTCACTTTGATTTTGCCGCAGCCCTTCATCCGCAGTTCGTCTATAAGATCAATGCCATTCTTCCGGCCGATATAGTGGTAAGGTCTGTACGGGCCGTGGCCGACGAAGCGCACTGTCGGTTCGATGCGCTCAGCCGCACCTACGAGTATTTTATTTACCGCGGCAAGGATCCTTTTTTGCAAGACCGGGCCTGGTACTTTCCCTACACCATCAATAGAGAATTGTTGCAAGAGGCGGCTGCACTCTTGATGCACTACCAAGACTTTACCTCTTTTTCGAAGCGCAATACACAGGTCAAGACCTTCGATTGCACACTATTGGAAAGTACATGGAGGTGGCAACAAGAGGAGGGCTTGGTTTACCGCGTGCGGGCCAACCGATTTTTGCGCGGAATGGTCAGGGCCCTGGTGGCCACCATGCTCCAGGTCGGAAGGGGAACCCTCTCGATCCGGGAATTCCAGGCCATTATTGATGCAAAAGATTGTACCAGAGCCAGTTTTGCAGCCCCTTCTCATGGTCTTTTTCTGGTAGAGGTCCGCTATTGAGCCTATTTTTTCGGGGGTGGGCCGATTTTTTTTTGCTCTATAACCCTTGTCCGGCTTATGTTTCGTTGATTATCAGCAATTTTTGTACTTTTTTTCTTGTTGGTTACTATTACCTCCCTTATCTTTGCGACCCCGCTTGAAAAAAAGCGGTCAGCTCTCTGATAACGAATCGAAAAACTGCTGGCAAACAAAGACGTAGGGCCAAGTAAAATTGGCGGGTATTGTGAATTGCACTATCTTTGCCGTCCGCTTCAAAAAAACGAAGCCAGTTCTTTCGAAAACAAATTGATTTTCATGCCGAATAACACAGGGGTTGTTGGAAAATAACTACTGAAAAATTTGGTCGAAATACTATGGCCCTTACCTTTGCACTCCCGTTCCAAAAAACGGGTGGCCGGTAACGGTCAAAAGATCTTTGAAAGTTTGGAAACAATAGCACTCACTTCTCGTCTCGTACGAGAGTGAAACTATAGGTAAGTCAAGCGAAATACATTTCGATTTGACACGTTAATTTTCTCTTGAGAATTTTAAAATGTCAGTATCAAACATCATTTACAATGGAGAGTTTGATCCTGGCTCAGGATGAACGCTAGCGGCAGGCTTAATACATGCAAGT